>Ga0307282_10000270_pt1 | contig 15794 bp, 20 predicted proteins | sample ER_DNA_121_FD_194475 | JGI IMG/M metagenome (GOLD analysis project Ga0307282, IMG submission 194475) | Bulk soil microbial communities from the East River watershed near Crested Butte, Colorado, United States - ER_DNA_121 | ecosystem: Environmental > Terrestrial > Soil > Floodplain | place...
GGAGACAAGGATCAGCAGCGGTGCTGTCTCACCCATTACCCGTGCCAGTCCGAGCATGACGCCCGTGACGATGCCGCCGAAGGCTGTCGGAATCACCACCTTGACGATGGTCTTCCACTTCGAGACCCCGAGCGCGTACGACGCTTCTCGCAGCGAGTCTGGCACGAGCTTGAGCATCTCCTCGGTGGATCTGAGGACCACTGGCAGCATCAGCAGCACTAGGGCACACGACACAGCTATTGCCGACCGGCCCAACCCGAAGATCGTGATGAACAGCGCATAGATGAAGAGCGCCGCAACGATCGATGGAATGCCGCTGAGGATGTCGACCATGAAGCTCACGCCACGAGGGATCTTGGTGCCCCTCCCGTACTCGATCAAGAAGATCGCACCCATAACCCCAAGCGGAACCGCGATCGCAGCGCAGATCAAGGCCATCTCGACGGTACCGACGATGGCGTGGTAGGCGCCGCCACCCTCGCGTCGCGGGGTGATGCCGCGCTGACTCTGCAGCCACCAGTTCGAGCTGAGGAGGAGTCGGTAACCCTTGACGATCACGGTAGTGAGCACCCAGGCCAGCGGGATGATCGTGATGAGCGTAGCGACCGTCACGAAGATGGTGGCCAGGCTGTTCTTCACTGTGCGGACGCCACTGGGGCGCCGAAAGGCCAGCGGGGTGTCGGCGGTGGGCGCGCTCATGACTCCACCCCTCGCTCTGCGATGATCCGGGCAATCGCATTCACCGCGAAAGTGACCACGAAGAGCACCAGGCCTGCCGCAATATAAGCCCCGGTCTTGGACGGACTGTCAAACTCGGCGGCGTTGTTGGCGATCTTGCTAGCAAAGGTTTCACCCCCAGCGAAGATCGACGGACTGAATGGGCTGCCCGCGGATGGCGTCGTGAGGATGATCATGACAGCGATGGTCTCGCCAAGCGCACGCCCTAGACCGAGCATGGATGCGCTGATGACGCCCGACCTTCCGTGCGGGAGCACAGCGGTGCGAATGACCTCCCACCGGGTCGCGCCGAGCGCAAGTGCTGCCTCGATGTGATCTCGCGGGGTCTGCGCGAAGACATCACGAGAGATCGCAATCACAATTGGCAAGATCATGATGGCGAGTACTACCGAGGCGACAAAGACCGATCCTTTGGGGTCGACGTTCCTTTCGAAGAACGGTATCCAGCCCAGCTTGCTGATCAGCCACGCCGCGGCGGGTGCCAAAAACGGGCCCAATACGGTCAACCCCCAGAGGCCAAAGATGATTGACGGCACGGCGGCAAGCAGATCGACGACAAAAGAAACCGGGCCTGATACTCGCTTGTGCAGATACTGCGTCATGCAGAGAGCAACACCGACGGCAACTGGGACGGCCATCGCCATTGCCAGAACCGCCGACAAGACGGTGGTCCAGAACAAGCCCGCGATCCCAAAACGAAGCTCGTTGCCGGCGACCGTCCAGTTACGGGAGGTGAGGAAGTTGTCCTGATTTGCCTGCAAGCTGGGAAGCGCAAGTGCCAGTAGAAAGATGCCGACAAAAAGTACGAGAAGAACGATCAGCAGACCGGATGTGGTTGCGAGGCTCCGGAAGATCCGATCCCCGGTCCGGCTGATCTTGGCGAGTTTGACGCCACGCGCCGCCTCTCGCTCCACGTGGTCGACAGGCGTTCCCGGCGCCCGATGAGCCACCACCTTGGGAACGGGGGAGTGCGTGGTCACCGCACTATGGTCCACTACCGGCGACAGGCTCGGATCTTGCGCTGCGAGCGGTTCAGGCTCGACCCTCTCGGTTGCATCCGTATCAGTCACTGCCATGGGTCTTCCTGCTCGGTAGCTGAGGGGCGGCGGGTCACCGCGGGTGCGTCACCGCGATGACCCGCCCCTCTTCTGTGCCCTGCTAGCGCATCGCGCTGTGTTTGATTGCTCGCTCCGCTCGCTGTGATGTTCGCCGGTCTGCCGCCGTCTTCGTCGGATTTGGCGGAACGAAAAAGCACTGTTTCGCCATCTCCTCCTGCAGATCGGCGGCGCGAACATCGAGAATCCGCCGCCGTCGTCGTCACTCGCAGCGGAAACGACGCCGCCGCTCGCTTCTCCTCCGGGCGGTGGTGCGCGATTTGCCGACGCTCGCAGGGCATGGGGAGGTGACTACTGAATCGCGGCGACGGCCGCCTTGACCTTCGACTGCAAGCCGCTTGGCAGCGGCGCGTACCCGAGGTCCGGAAGCTTGCCTTGCGCGTCAGCGGAGGAGAAGTACGTCAGGAAGTCCTTGACGATCGCCGTCTTGTCGGCCGCCAAACCCTTGCTGCACACGATCTCGTAGGTCACGAGTAGTGCAGGGTAAGCGCCGGCCTTAGTTCCGGAGTACTTCAAGTCAAGATTCAAGTCATTGCCGCTGCCCTTGACCTTGGCCTCCGATACGGCCTTCGCTACCGCGTCGCCACTGAGCTCCACAGGGCCATTGCCGCTATCCAGCTGGGCGGTGGCAAGGTTGTTGTCTTTGGCGTAGCTCCACTCGATGTAGGTGATGGAGTTCTTGGTGCCGGCGGTGGCTTCGGCGACACCCGAGGACTTGTTCTTGCCCTCGCCAGTGCCGGTCCAGGCCTTGGCCGGCTCATCCTTCCAGGCGCCGTTGCCGGCCTTGGAGAGGAACTTTGTGGTGTTCTCCGTAGTCCCGGACTCGTCGGAGCGGAAGAACACCGTGATGTTCGCGCTCGGCAGCTTTGCTCCCGAATTGAGCTTGGCGATCTTCGGGTCATTCCACGTCTTGATGGTGCCGTTGAAAATCTCGGAGAGCACCTCAGCGTTCAGGACGAGCTTGTCGACACCGTCGATGTTGTACGCGAACGCGATCGGGCCGACAACCATCGGGAGGTTCCACGCCGGGTTGTTCTGACAGCGTTCCTTGGCCTTGTCAGCCTCGATAACGCCGTCCTTCATCTCGGTCTTGAGTGCGGAGTCGGAGCCGGCGAAGTCGACCAAGCCGTTGTAGAACGACTTGATACCCGCACCAGATCCGGTCGGGTTGTATTCGATCGTGGCCTTGTCGCCACATTCAGCGTTGTAGTCGGCGATGACTTCGGTAATCGCGTTGGCCTGTGCGCTCGAGCCCTCAGCGGAAATCTTGCCCGCGGGACAGGCGAGGCCTGACGCGTTGGCGCTGCTGCCTGGCTCAGCTCCAGCAGGCTCGCTGGCGCTAGTCGGGTCAGAGCCGCACGCGGTGAGGCTCAAGGCGGCTAGAGCGGCGAGCGCAGCGAACTTGCCCGCTCGCGAGCTGACGAGCCGGTTCATCGGCCGCGTCGCATAGTTCTGTTTCGCCATGTGTGTCCTTCACAGAACGGGGTCGTTCCCCTGGGTGAACCCGGCGGCACTCTGCGCACCGGGCTTGGCTCGGAAGGGCACGCGCGCGCGGCCCTTCCGATGCCGCGAAACGTAGCTAGGCCACGTGTCTTGATGGGCATGCGAAGGTGAACAAAGGGTGAATGATCCGTCTCGAGCCGAGCCTCCACCCAGAGCACGGATGCATCCAGTCGTGGCCGAAGGTGACGAGCGGCTCGCGCTCCATTCCGGAGGGTGCGTTTCCGGCACAGCCATTAGGACGAGCCGCTCAGTCGCAGCCTGAGGGTGCGCTTTCCAGCATTGCCGTCAAGACACACTGTCAGAACAAGCGGCATGCCACTCACGTGCAACAGTCATCGTCGATACGAGGTGGCCGCAAAGGGGATTCAGACCTGAGCGATTGGTCTGGGGTTGGCGCCGTATGACGCGCGGAGCTCAGTCCTGGACCCGCTGCCGCTCCAGGGCGTGAACCGTGCCATCCGCCGTGAGGTGCGCGACCAGGAACTCCCCAGTCCCCAGAGCTGTGGGCACAATGTCGAGGGCATCCAGGATGTGCGGCAGCACCGGCCGGTGCACACAGACCGCAGTCGGCTGGCCCGATTTCAACGTGGCGGCACGAATCTTGCGGATCAGCTTGCTCACGCCTTTCGGATCGTTTTCGCCTTCCTCTTCGCTCAGCTGGGAGTACGTGTCGAGGTTGAGCTCATGCTGGTGCGCGTACGGCATCAGCGTTGCGATACAGCGTGTCGAGGTCGAACTGACCAAGGCGGTCACTCCGTACGCGCTCAGCATGGGGCTCAGTGTCTTGGCCTGTCGCCGCCCCCGAGTATTGATCGGTCGCGCCGCATCTTTGCGCGACCAATCCTTGCGATCCATAGCCTTGACGTGCCGCACGATGATCAGCGGCGTGGTGGCCGGTTGATCAAGATATTGCTGTACCAGGAAATGATCATGAGAGTAGGTCAGGCGGCCGAGCGCCGCACGTACCGGCAACCAGGAGACGACATCGACCTCGGCGTCTGGTGCCCGGCGTACCGAGTCCAAGACCACCCCGCCCCAGTAGTCGACCTTCTTGGGACCGGCGTTGCCGGCCTCATAGCTGATCGAATCCAACGGCACGCTGAGGCGGATCGTGACGCCTGTCTCCTCCTGCACTTCGCGCACCGCACAAGCCGGCAGGCTTTCTCCTACTTCGAGTTTTCCTTTCGGTAGCGTCCAGTCGTCGTAGCGTTTGCGATGAATGATCACTACCTCGGTGCCGCGCAGCGGATGGCCGCGGGTCACCACCGCGCCGCCCGCGAGGATCGGTCGGCCGGGGGAACGCACTCCGTTCTTGCCGGTGCCGGTGACGCTGAGCGAAGGCACTGAACCGCTACTTCATCGCGGCGCGTCGTCGACTCTTGGCGTTGATCAAATACTCTTGCATGTCCAGCAGCGGATTGCCGTCTTCATCGGTGGTGTGCGGAACCCAGCTACCATCCGGCAGCAGGTGCCACGTCGCCGTGCCCTTGTCGAAGGCGATGTCGAACAGCTCGCCAATCTCGCTGATGTGTGCCGGATTGGTAATTGAAACAAGCACCTCGACGCGGCGGTCGAGGTTGCGGTGCATGAGGTCCGCGGAGCCGATCCCGACAGAGGCGGACCCATCGTTGGCGAACCAGAAAAGACGGCTGTGCTCGAGGAAACGGCCAAGAATGCTGCGCACCCGGATGTTCTCACTGAGCCCCGGCACGCCTGGCCGGATTGTGCACGTGCCGCGCACCCAAAGGTCCACTGGAACTCCGGCCTGCGAGGCGCGATACAGCGCATCGGATGTCGCCTCGTCGACGATCGAGTTGACTTTGATCTTGATGCCTGCCGGCTTGCCGTCCTCGTGGTTGGCGATTTCGTGGTTGATCCTGTCGATCAGCCCGTTGCGGATACCGTGTGGAGCAACGAGCAGCCTCTTGTACTGGGTCTCTTGGGACATTCCGGACAGGTGGTTGAACAACCTGCCGATGTCGTCGGTGATGATCGGGTTGGCCGTAAGCAGCCCGATGTCCTCATACAACCGAGCGGTCTTGGGGTTGTAGTTGCCCGTACCGATGTGGGCATAGCGGCGAAGCCCATCCGGCTCGTCGCGGACCACCATGGAGAGTTTGCAGTGCGTCTTGAGGCCAAGCAGTCCATACACCACATGACATCCGTGTTGTTCTAGTCTTCGGGCCCACGCAATGTTGGCCTGCTCGTCAAACCGTGCCTTGATCTCTACCAGGGCGAGCACCTGCTTGCCGGCCTCAGCAGCCTCGATCAATGCGTCAATGATCGGCGAGTCGCCGGAGGTGCGGTAGAGGGTCTGCTTGATTGCCAGGACATGCGGATCATCGGCTGCCTGCTCGATGAAGCGCTGCACGCTCGTTGCGAACGAGTCGTAGGGGTGATGCAGCAGCACGTCACGCTGCTTGAGCGCGGCGAACATGTCGGCGGCCTTGGCGGTCTCGACTTCGGCGAGATGGGGATGCGTCGAAGGTAGGAACGCCGGGTACTTCAATTCGGCACGATCGATATCGGCCAGAGAGAATAATCCACCCAGGTCCAGCGGACCGGGTACGTGGAAGACTTCCCTTTCGCTGATGTCCAGCTCACTGATCAGCAGCTCGAGCATCTTCGGATCCATGTCGTCCTCGACCTCGAGCCGCACCGGCGGACGACCGACCTTGCGCCGTAGCAGCTCCTTTTCCAAGGCGAGCAGCAGATTCTCGGCGTCATCTTCCTCGACCTCAACATCTTCGTTGCGGGTCACTCGGAACATGTTGTGCTGCACGACCTCCATGCCGCTGAACAGTTGATCAAGATGATGAGCGATCACATCTTCGAGTGGGACATAGCGACCCTCGGCCAAGGGAATGAACCGGGACAGCATGCTAGGCACCTTGACCCGAGCGAACTGGCGAATGCCCGATTCGGGATTGCGCACTAATACCGCGAGGTTGATCGACAAGCCTGAGATATAGGGAAAGGGATGGGACGGGTCAACTGCCAGCGGGGTCAGCACGGGGAAGATGCGCTCGGCGAACAGTTCGTCCATCCGATCTTGTTCCGCCGAGGTCAGCTCATCCCAGCGAAGAATCTCGATGCCCTCCTTGACCAGGGCGGGCCGAACGTCGTCTTGGAAGACAGCCGCTTGATCGGCTACCAGCTCGCGGGTTCGGTTGAGGATCGCTGAGTGCACCTCGCGAGGCATCATCCCGCTCACCGTGGGCACCGCGACGCCCGCGGCGATGCGGCGCTTGAGGCCGGCGACCCGGACCATGTAGAACTCGTCAAGGTTTGAGGAGAAGATCGCGAGGAATTTCGCCCGCTCGAGGAGCGGCACTCGGTCGGCGTCCTTGGCCAGATCGAGAACCCGGTTGTTGAATGCGAGCCAGGACAGCTCACGGTCCAAAAACCGATCAGGCGGCAGCTCTGCGTGGACAGGAGGAGGGAGCAAGTCGTCCATCACGGTCGAGATCTCGATTGCTTCCATGTCTTTCTCCTGCTTGTGCTCCGTGATCTCTCTCGCGAACGGCCGAACGTGATGAGGACTCAACTCTGCGCGTACATCACATCACGGCTTGCTGTAGCGAAGCCATACGTGAGATATAGCTGGATCGCCGCCTCGTGGTCTGACTCCACGTAGAGCTCCACCCTGGTGCTGCCGCGTTCTTGCAGCGAACGCAAACCGGTCAGCAGCAAGGCCTTGCCAAGTCCGTGTCCGGCAGCCCAGGGAGCGACACCGAGCACGTAAACCTCTCCGAGCTGATCGTCGTGCTGCTTCGTCCAGTGGAAACCGATCATCGCGTTGTCACGCATTGCAACGAAGAAGCCCGTCGGGTCGAACCACGGCTCAGCCATCCGATCCTTGAGGTCGTCGATGTCGATCAGCGCCTGCTCTGGGTGCTGCGCGAACGCCGCAGCATTGACCCGCAACCACTCCTGCTCGTCCTGCCCCGCCTCGAACGTCCGAATCCGTACGCCGCGCGGAACCACAGGTTCTGGTAGCTCGCCGTCCAGCGGCCGTTCCATGATCAATAGTTCCCGCCGGCGTACCATGCCGGCTCCCGCGGCGAGCGCCCGCGCGGCCGGCGTGTCACCCATCGCCCAAACTCGCAAAGGGGTAGTGGATTCCATGATCAGCCGCTGCAGCAGCTGAGTGCCGATGCCCTGCCGCCGATGATCCGGAGCGACCACCAGCTGTCCCGCGCTCCACTCGGGCCCCGATGCCAGCTGCGCGTACCCGACCAGCTCCTCGTTCTCGCTCACCAGCAGATGTGTAGTCGCCGCATGGGTACGCCGCAGCTGCAGCAGCGCCGCCTCATTGAGGGCTGGTGCCCGGTCAACCGCCACGGCCTTGGCGACCAATCCGAGAACGCTGGTGATTTCGGTTTCACTAAGCCGAGTTGTCATGGCGATCGTCAACAGCGTCGACATATCCCCACGTTAGCCTGCGACGATCCTTCTGAACTGCTCGCGGATCATCGCAGCTGATTCCTGCGTTTTAAGCTGCCTCTATGAGCGAAGAGCTGGATCCGGCGAGGCAGGTCGCTGAATACGGCGCCACCGCACAGCCGGCCATCGCTGCTCGAATGGCCCGCCACCTCCGGCTCACCCAAATCGGAGCTGGCTGCGCTGGGATCTCGGTCATCGCCGCGGCAGCAGCGGTGGTGATGTTTCCGTCGTTCGCTGCAGTGGAGCCAGGATTGGCTTGGGCGGACGGGGCGCTGGTCTCTGCTGTGCTGATGCTGGCCATCTGTGTCATCCAAGTTGTCGTCTGGCGGCGTGCCATGGCCTCGTGGCTTGGCAAGCGGCCCCGAGATCTGCACGGTGAGAAGCGGCTCTCGTGGATCGCCCATGTGATGTCGTATGTCGTTGCGTTGGCTGCATTGTTCAGCACCATGGAGGGCAGCGCGGCAGCTGGCTGGTCATCGGTCTCGGCCGCTTTGTTGGCCGTCACCCTGATATTCGTACTCGCCGCGCAGGTCCTTGCCGGGGTGCAATTCCTGCGGGCCAGCGGCCCTCCCGGAACAATTCCGGCACACATCCGCCGTCTCAAAGAGCTATCCCGCGACCGCAACGATTGATTACCCGGTGAGGCGGGCCGACTCCTCAGCTTGTGTGACGAACCGGTATCCCACGTTGCGAACCGTGCCGATCACTGATTCGTATTCTGGGCCGAGCTTGGCGCGCAACCGCCGGACGTGAACATCGACCGTACGGGTGCCGCCGTAGTAGTCATATCCCCACACGTCACTGAGCAGCTGCTGGCGGCTGAAGACTCGTCCGGGATGCTGAGCCAGATACTTCAGCAGTTCGAACTCGGTATAGGTGAGATCGAGCTGAACGCCGTTGAGCTTGGCGCTATAGCCCGCCTCGTCGATCACGATGTTGCCCGACTGGATCAGCGGGTCGACGTTGCTAGCCGCTGACGGTGTCATCGCGAGCCGCAGCCTGACGTCCACCTCCGCGGGGCCGGCAGTCGTCAGGACTAGGTCATCGAACCCCCAGTCGGCCGACAGCGCAGCCAGCCCACCCTCATGTGCGATAACAAGCAAAGGCGCCTCTTTACCGGTCGTCTCCATCAGCCGGCACAAGGAGCGAGCGCCCACCAGGTCGCGTCGTGCATCGAGCAAGATCACGTCCGCGCTGGGGGCGTCGAGCAGGGCGGTGGCTTCCGCTTGGGCGACTTTGACTTGGTGAGGAAGGAGCTCCAGCGCCGGAAGGATTTCGGCGGACGCATGCATATCGTTGGTTAGCAGCAGCAAGGTGGCCACGACGGTCTCCTCATGGGGGTTCGTGCCGGTGCTAGCCTTCAGCCCACCGAGAGATGGCCTGAGGCATGCTTGAGAGTAACGCAATGGTGTCCGTTTCCCTTCATTACTGGGCAGGGGCCAGGGCGGCTGCAGGCGTCAGCGAGGAACACATCGATGCCCGATCGGTTGCCGACGCCCTCCGAATCGCGTGCCAAGAACGGTCCGATCCGCGTTTCGACAGGGTGATCAAGGCGAGTTCGGTCTTGATCGATGGACGGACCGCGCATCGGCAAGATCTCGAACGGCAGTTGACCGAACCCGTACAAGTTGAGGTTTTGCCGCCGTTTGCCGGCGGCACTTAGCGTCGGGCGCCAGTGATCGCCTTGCAAATGGCCGCGCGTGGGCCTTGAGGTGCCCCGCAGTGCCGCCAATGTCGCGATAACGAATAGATGACGAATCAACCTCGGTGAGCCTCCAGCTCACTGTATGCCCAATATGTGATACGCAGTGTCAATATTCGAGACAGCCTGTTGGGCTGCATAGCACTCCAGCTCTAGTCTTCTCCTCGTGACTTCGACGAACGCGTGGGCGCTAGCGCTCACCCGCCGGCGTGCTGTTGACCACGGCCGGATGCGCTCGTCGTTGTGTCAGCTTCGGCGAATGTAGAGGCGCGTTCACGTCGTCTCGAGCCTGATCTTTGCGGGCTCTTGTCGCCAACGCCTCACTTCACACTCCTCGTACGGTCATCCGTACCCTCACCCTCGGCTGTCGAGCCGCATACCAACTCAGGAGAATGACACAACATGAGCAGGCAAGAAGTACTCGTCGATGCCGACTGGGTCGCTGAGCACGCAGGAGACGAGAACGTCGTTCTCGTCGAGGTCGACGAAGACACGACCGCGTACGACGGTGGTCACATTGCAGGTGCGGTCAAGCTCGATTGGAAACAGGACCTGCAAGATCCCGTCCGCCGGGACTTCATCAACAAGGAGCAGTTCGAGAAGCTGTTGTCAGAGCGCGGCATCAGCAATGACGACACCATCGTGCTCTACGGCGGTAACAACAACTGGTTTGCTGCCTACGCGTACTGGTACTTCAAGCTTTATGGTCACGACAAGGCCTTGTTGCTTGATGGTGGTCGCAAGAAGTGGGAGCTCGATGCACGCGAGCTGAGCAGCGAGACCGTCACTCGCCCTGCTACGAGCTACATCGCCACTGATCCCAACCTGGGCATCCGCGCCTTCCGCGATGAGGTAGTTGCGGCAATCGGCACCAAGAGCCTGGTTGATGTCCGCAGCCCTGACGAGTATGCCGGCCGGCTGCTTGCGCCCGCTCATCTGCCCCAGGAGCAGGCACAGCGTGGCGGTCATATTCCCACCGCTGTCAACGTGCCCTGGAGCAAGGCGGCCAACGATGACGGCACGTTCCGGTCGGATGACGAGCTCAAGGAGCTATACAGCGGCGCCGGGCTGAATTGGGACTCCGACATCATCGCGTACTGCCGAATCGGGGAACGCAGCGCGCACACCTGGTTCGTGCTGCACCAGATTCTCGGACAGAAGAACGTGAAGAACTACGACGGTTCATGGACCGAGTACGGCTCGTTGGTGGGCGTTCCGGTTGCCGTCGGCGACGAACCAGGCAACGCCTAACAGTGAGGGCCTGACCCAATTTCCCGCGATTTCGCGGCAGCTCCGAAGGAGAACATCATGTGCGCAGCAACCAAGGGCGGCCTGAGCTTAGCCGACGTCGACGTCACCAAAGAGGCGGTGATTCAGGGTCGTGTGCTGCGCGGCGGGAATCCGGTCGCGGGGGCATACGTACGCTTGCTCGACTCCGGTGGCGAATTCACCGCCGAGGTGCCGACGTCTGCGACCGGCCACTTTCGGTTCTTCGCCGTCGACGGTAAGTGGACGCTGCGCACCCTCGTGCCTGGCGCCAGCCTCGATCGCACAGTCGTGGCGGCCCGCGGCAGCGTGGCCGAGATCGACGTCGACGTCGAAGCCGTCTGAGGATTGATCCTGCGAAGCCCCTGATCACCTTCGCAGGAACGGCTCGAGCTGCCGGACTCGGCATTACGGTGAAGAGCTATGTCCCAGGTGCCAGGCAGTGACGGCGACGGTCGTGGCGCCGATCTCGCCTGGCTCTATCGTCAAAACACGTCTGACTCGGGGATAACCGGCGGGGAGCCTCGGACCCTCTTGCTGCCGATGCCCACCGCGCCGCGTCCGCGATCGGCCGCTCGGATTCCTGTGACGATCCTGATCGTGCTGTTGCTTTGTCTGACCGTTGGCGCAGTTGCCGGAGTGGTGTTGCTGTTGCACTCGGATTCCCGAGCGGCAGCGCCGGGTTTCGGCGAATCGGCATCTTCTGGTGGGTCGCAGGCAAGCGCAGGGAAGTCAGTGACGCCGACCCAGGCGAAGGTTGGCTGCCAGGCGCCTCAGACCACGGATGACGCCGGCCATCCGGTGTATTACGCGCCCGGACAGATGTTTGATGCAAAGCCGAATACCGCCTGGCGATGCAACGGCAACGGCATTGGGCAGGTCATCAGCTTCACGCTTCCAGATCAGACCACGATCAATGAGGTCGGACTGGTGAACGGATACTCCAAGGTCGATCCAGCCAGCGGCGCCAGGCGGTATGGGGAGTACCGCCGGATCACTGAGGTGACGTGGACCTTCGCCAATGGCTCGACCTTCGAGCAATCGCTGCAAGACGGGGTGACAACGCTCCAGAAGCTCAGCATTCCTTCGCAGCCCGGCGACACCGTCACCCTCACTATCAAGGCCAGCTCCCAGCCTGGTTCGACGGCCAGAGGCCGCAATGCCGTGTTGATTTCCGAGGTCAGTTTCTCCCAGCCCTGAATTTGCATCACTCACGGCCCGAAAACAGCTGGGATGCCGCCCTTCTGCCTCAGGCGTGATGCGAAATCAGGGTGACGAGTCGAGTATCAGCGTCACTGGGCCGTCATTGGTCAAAGTGACGTCCATGTGCGCACCGAACACGCCGGTTGCGACCTCCGCGCCACGCAGTCGCAACGAAGAGACGAAGGCCTCGATCAGCGGTTCGCTGACACCTCGTGGTGCCGCTGCGCTCCACGATGGGCGGCGACCCTTGCGAGTATCGGCGTACAGCGTGAACTGGCTGACCACCAGAATCGGAGCATTCTCCTCCTGGCAAGATCGCTCGCCATCAAGGATGCGCAGTGTCCATATCTTGTCGGCAAGTCGTTCAACAGTGACTGGCTGATCATCGTGTGCTATCCCAGCCAAGATCAATAAGCCGGGTCGGTCGATTGCTCCGACCACCTCACCGGCCACCTCGACGCGCGCCGAGCTCACCCGCTGAACCACCAGGCGCATGGTCAGCTCTCCGGTCGCAAGATCACGGCTGTCAGTCTCTCATCGGCCGGCGTTGGAATCAGCCGCCAAGGTACGCCTCCAGCTCGACCTCAACCAGATGAGCGGGATCGGCAAGCCGGGCTACCTCGACCATCGTCGCCACCGGACGAACAGCTCCGAAGAGCTCCTGATGCGCGCGGCCAACATCTTGTTGGGAGTTCATGTCGGTGACGTACATCCGGGTGCGGACCACCTGTTCGATCGTGATGCCCGCCGTCTGCAACGCCTCGAGCGCGATCGTAAAAGCCGTGACTGCTTGCCGGTACGCATCACCGGGATCAAGCACACCATCTGGACCGGTCGCCGTCGTGCCAGCTGTGATGGCCCAATCTCCGGCCACTACGACGCGAGAGTAGCCGTAGATCGCTTCCCACGGCGCTGAGCCGGCGAATCGTTTGATCAACACAGCGACATCCTCTGCCACAATGAAAAGCCATGTCGACCGAAATGACAGCGCGTGCGCTGCTGATCAAGATCACTTGCGGCGCCGAGGCCGCCGAGCGAGCAAACCAGGCGTGGACCGTCGCCGCGATGGGAGTCACTGCGGGCGCTTCGGTGTCGGTCTGGCTCACGGGCGAAGCAGTGTGGTTTGCCGTACCTGGCCGCCAGCCCGATCTTGAATTGCCTTATGCCACCCCGGTTGTGGAGCTGATCGAGGCCGTCCGACTGGGCGGGAGCATCACGGTATGCACCCAATGCGCCGCGCGACGCGAACTCGTTGTCCAGGACCTGGTGTCATCCGCGACCATCCAAGGCGCCGCGAGCTTCGTGGAGGCGGCGCTGGCCGACAACGTTCAGGCGCTCGTCTATTAGCCCTGACTACGCCGTTCTCCGCACACGATCGCGAATGCGAACACAATTCGCCTATCTCGGCCTCGTTTGAGGCCTCGTGCGAAGACACGCATCACCTGGCATCTAGCGCGGGAGGAGAGCAGCGAGCTCCTCGGCGCTCATGTCCCCAGGCTTAGCTCCCGTTGCGGCCGCGCGTCGACTCAGTATGGCGAGCCGCTGATTGATGGGTGCTTCGAGTCCAGCCTGATGCGCGATCATGACGATCTCGCCGTTGAGGTAGTCCGTCTCGACATTCCCGGTACCACGCTGCAACGACTGCCACGTCGATCCACCGATGGACTCCGGAACGCCCGGTACCGGCTTCATGGTGAAGCCGGCGTCACGGGCAGCGGTCTCCTCGGCCTCGCTGACGTAGGTGATGCCGACAGCGTCGAGCACCTGTCGAGCCTCGGCTTCGGCAGCCGCGACCAGGGGACGCCAATCTCCATTTCGCGCCACCAGAGCCTGGAAGACGTTACCGATGTTGCTGATCAACTTGCGGTACTTCCACGCCATCACATCGTCGGGGGTCGGCACATCGAAGTTGGCCGCCATAAGGTCCGCGACGGTCCTGTCCAGAACATGATCACGGTTTGTTCTGATCTTGGCCACCCGCCCGATGTGCAGTGTCCCGGAGCCTGGTGTGCTGCGAATGATCACTTCGCCCGGCGCCAAGTGAACGACCGGCATCCAGACGCAGACTCCGTAAACGCGCCGAAAGTACCGATGGGCGAAGGTCTCCGCAGCGACGCCGTTGAGCGCGGTGAATATCGGCAGCTGCTCGCCTGCAGTGCCGACCGCAGCACCATTGCGGCGTACGGGCGTATCGGTCCAGCGGCGCAGCATGCCGTCGGCTTGATGGGTCTTGGTTGCCAAGATCAAGACGTCGTTGACGTCGAGCTCGACCTCCTCCGGGCCACCGATGGCCGTCAGCCGTTGGGTGACATCTTCATCCGGTGTCCGCAACCGCAATCCGCGCTCTTGGAGGACTGTCAGATGATCGCCACGGGCCACCAGGACAACGCCGCAGCCGGCCAACGCGAGTCGACCGCCTAGGGCACCGCCGACGGCTCCTGCCCCGAGAATGATGTAGCGAGCCATGCTGTTCACCGTAACCTGGCACAGTAGTGAGCCATGGAGTTGAGGCTGCGCTTTCGTGATCTTGAACCAACCGACCTCAATGATCTTGACTGGTCAGGTGGGTCGGAGCACCTCGGCGCTGTCGCCGCAGCCCTGGAGGCCTGCTACGCCGGGAATGTCGTCTTATTGGTGGGGTCGCTATTGAACGATCGCCTGATCGCCCTCGGTGGCGTTGACTTCCGCCCGTCAACCGATGCCGGCACCATCTGGATGCTCGCCGTGCACGAGCGGCTGCACTCCTTGGGTGCCGGTGCCGAGCTGATCACGGCATTGGAGCAGAAGATCATCGATCATGGTCGATCGCTGGCGAGGATGCTGGTGGAGCACGACAACCCGAGGGCCAGAGCACTCTATGAACGCATTGGCTATACCGAGGCTGGGGCCGCCCTCGACAGCTGGCCCATCGCTGGTGGCCGGACCTACGTCACCGCCTGCACGATCATGGAGCGCAGGTTGATCGAGATCCCCAGTGACGAAGACACCGACGGCTAGACTCCCAGCCATGTCGGTGTCCTTCACCTTCGCTGCCCTGCTGATTGCTGGTGTTGCCGCGCTGGGTCTGCTGCTGCTGATCTTGCTGATTACGCTCATGCTGCGCTCGACGAACGCCCGGTCCGGCGGCTAAGGATGTCGTTCGAGTCCCCGGAGGATCTGCATCCGAACCTAGCGCCCATCGCCTGGTTGATTGGTCGATGGGAGGGCAGCGGCAAGGCAACATATCCCGGCACGGCAGACTTCGACTTCGGGCAGCAGATCGACTTCGCCCACAACGGCGGAAACTATCTGCATTACTTGTCTCAGCTGTTCGAGGTTAACGACGAGGGGATGGCGATCCGGCCGCTCGACATGGAGACCGGATTCTGGCGTCCCCAGGAGGATGGCAGCCTCGAGGTCGTGATGTGTAAACCGGCTGGGTATGCCGAGGTCTGGTACGGATCGATCACCGGATCCAAGATCGAGCTGGCGACCGATGCCGTGGTGCGTACGGCTTCGGCGGAAGACTATTCAGCGGGGCAGCGGCTGTATGGCAATGTTGCGGGGGAGCTGTTGTGGACCTTCGACAAGGCCGCGTGCGGGCACCATCTGCAGACCTACATGTGGGGCCGGCTGCGCCGCGTCTGAGAGCCGAGGCCGAGACGTTCCGCGGCCAGCCGTTTCGTGCCTTCCTACGATGGCAGACAGACGGGAAGAAATGCGTCGACGGGAGTGCTGAACCGACCATGAGCGCTGTAGTAGCCCAGTCAGGGCCGGATGTCGGTGTCGCCTGGCATTACGGCGACCCGATGCGTGAGCAGCGGCTGCTCGACGCCGGAGAC
>Ga0307282_10000271_pt1 | contig 15756 bp, 6 predicted proteins | sample ER_DNA_121_FD_194475 | JGI IMG/M metagenome (GOLD analysis project Ga0307282, IMG submission 194475) | Bulk soil microbial communities from the East River watershed near Crested Butte, Colorado, United States - ER_DNA_121 | ecosystem: Environmental > Terrestrial > Soil > Floodplain | place: USA...
GCCGCTAGGCTGCCGCCGTGAAGAGCCTCGGTTCATGGATGGTGTGGATCCCGGAAACGCGACGGGAGCGTGCGCGGGGTCTCCTCGGACGATCGGGACTCGAACCGAGCGAGGGACTCCTCTTGGAGCACACTCGTTCGGTTCACACGTTCGGGATGCGGTTCTCCATCGACGCGGTGCTCCTGGACCGCGATGACCGCGTCATCGGCGTCGTTCGCCTCTCGCCCAACCGTGTGCTCCTCCCGCGACCACACGTCCGCGCCGTGCTCGAGGTCGCCGCGGGTCAGGGTCGGAGGTTCACCCTGGGAGCTCGCGTCGGAGGTACCACTCGCGATGCTCCGAACAACGTCCATCCGGCGCGAAGCGAACCACGAGGACGCCGTCGTACTCGACCCTGACCGGATCGCCCACGTTCCGGGTGAACACGTGCCAATGGATGATCGCTCGGTCGCCGTCGACCGCCAGAACGTCATACGTCAGCTCGACGTCCTGCTGGATCCCGGCGACCCAGCGACGGACGATCTCGTCCCGACCGATCCACGGTTCGGTGAAGGGCGACACCGAGTAGATCGCATCCTCCGTGAACAGTGCCGCGACCTGGTTCGGAACGTTCGAGATCCAGGCGGCCCGATACGCCTCCATCCAACGCTCGACGCCGCGCTCATCCACGAGGGCAGGGTACGGGACGACCCGGTTCAGGATGCGTGGCTCAGGAGATCCACGTTCCCGTGCCCGGCGCGCTCCCCGTCGAGGCCCACGTACCGTCCTTCTCTTCGAGGACATAGGTGCCGCCGTGCCCGCAGAGCCCTCCGCACGTCTCGCCCGCCTCGATCCAGTACATACCGTCGCCCAGTTCTAAGGGTGGGCTGACGAAGACGTAGTCGCGACCCGGTTGATCGATCGGCGCTTGCCCGGCTGGGATCGCTTCATAGCCCGCCACGAACCGGACGTCGTCACTGAGGTCGGAGAGGCGCCTGGCAAGGGTCGCGATCTCCTCCTTGGTTAGTGCTGACGTGCAGGGGCCTGCCGACCCATCCCCCGCTCCCGGACAGAGTTTGATTTGCACGTACAAGAGTCGTGATGGGCTGGTCACCGCGCGGATACCCGCCTCGATCAGATCCACCCGCGCGACCTGGACGGCGGAGACGGATCCCTCGGAGGCAGGCGGGCCTGCCCTCGTACACGAAACACCGACGATCACGACGAGGGCACAGAGCCACGGGCGGCGCATCGTTCCTCCAGGCCACGAGCTACCGTCATCGTGACATCCCACGAAGGCCCGGGCTATCCTTCCCGAGCCCCGACGGAACCTTGGTCCCCATCGTCTAGAGGCCTAGGACGCCGCCCTTTCAAGGCGGAAGCACGGGTTCGAATCCCGTTGGGGGCACGCGGAAGGCACCTCGGTGCCGACGCGCAACCACATATCTGCGCCTGTGGAGGAGTCCGGTCGTCCTCATCGCCCTGTCAAGGCGAAGATCGCGGGATCGAAGCCCGTCAGGCGCGCTGCTCCGCCACCGACGGCGATGGCACGTCGGGCGTCCCGACGACACCCAGGCCGTCGAAGATCTTCCTGCTCTCATCGGCTGCGTCGGCGGCCTCGCGAGGATCGGCACCGATCCGCGATGCGGCTTCGAGGCCGAGCGCCAACTCGTAGGCGATCTTCGCCTGTCGAGCGATCCGGATGGATTCGGCGACCTCGTCTCGCGCGGCCTCGACGTCGCCGGCCTGCGCGAGCGCATATCCATCCAGCCGGCGAACGAGGCTCGCGAGGGCGGGGACATCCCCCATCTTGTGGATGCGCGCGAGCACGTCGCCGGTCCGCCCCCGCGCCTCGTCGGGCGCGTTCATGAAGACGCAGAGCTCGATGATCCGGCAGTCCATCTCGAGCACGAACCGTTCGTCGCCCAGGGCGCCGAACCTCGCCGCGGCCTCCTCGAGCAGTTCGGCGGCCTCGGTGAAGCGGCCAGCCCTCGACGCGATGCGCCCCAGGTTCCCGACGGCGAGCGCCTCGCCAACCGGATACGCGGCCGATCGATAGGTCTCGAGGATCTCCCGGGTGAGCTTCTCCGCTTCGTCCAGCCGGCCCTGGTCCGACATGATCTCGGCGATGTTGTAGACGACGTCCGCCGCGTCGACCACGCCGCCGGCCTTCTCCAGTGCGTCGCGACCGCGGTCGTAGAGCTCGGCGGCGCGCGCCCAGTCGCCCTCGTAGTAGGCATCGATCCCCATGTTGTTGAGGACGTGACCCTGTCGCGTCAGATCACCCAGCTCTTCGTAGAGCGGCAACGCGAGCCCGCGATACGCGACCCGGTCGAGGCTGCCGAGATGGGTGTACGCCAGGTGCAGGAGCGAGTACGCGTGCGCGAGCCCGGCCTTGTCGCCGCTCTCGAGGGCGATCGGCACCATCTCCTTGCACCACTGGATGCACTCCCGATACCGGCCCTGGTAGTAGCGAACCCCCGCGTACCCGAGGCCGAGCTCGACCCGAACAGCCGCGTCGACGGCCGCCCCGGCCGCGACGTTCAGACCACGCCGGTACCACCGGAGCGCCTCGGGATATCGACCCAACCGCAAACGAAGCACGCCGTCCTTGAGGCACAGTCGCGCGTCCTCCGTCGATCCACGCACCGCGATCGTCCGCGCCTGCCGATAGGCCCGCACGCCGCGTTCGTACATGCCGACCCGCTCGCACGCGTCGCCGAGCGCCTCGGCCACCCGCCGACGGTCATCCGGCTCGACATCTCGGAGCGCGCGGCTCGCCTCGAGCGCGCGTTCGTAGAACTCGGCGGCCGCCATGGTCGCGAACCGCTCGCGGGCTCGATCGCCGGCCAGGACCGAGTACCGCCATGCCTTGGCTTGCTCGCGAGCGCGCACGAAGTGGAGGGAGAGCACCTCGGCACCTTCCTCGAGGGAGCCGGCTCGTCGTTCGAGGATCTCGCCGACCCGGCGATGGAGCTCCCGCCGGCTCCGGTACGGCAGGCCCTGGTAGGCGGCGTCCCGGATCAGCGCGTGCTGGAAGCGGACGTGTTCGTCGTCTTCGAGCACGAGGAATCCCTCGAGCGATGAGACGACGGTCCGTGAGTCGAGCTCGGCGTCGCCGATGAGCTCTGCCAGGAGCGCCGTCTCGACCGTCGTCCCGAGCACCGCGGCGTGGCGCAGGAGCCTCCGGTCCTCGGGCTCGACGCGATCGATCCGGGCGCCGATGACCGCCTCGACGGTCGTCGGCAGTGACTCGACCGTTCCCTCGGCACGGAGCTCGGCGACGAGCTCCTGGAGGAACAGCGGGTTGCCACCGGCGCGTTCGAGCAGGTTCTCGATCTCATGAGGCGCGACTAACCGATCGGCCAGCGACCGGACGAGATCCTCGGACGCTTCCCTAGGGAGGGCTTCGAGGGTGATCGTCTCACCCGTCACGCCGCCGCGGCCGATCAGGGACGTCCCTCCGGGACGACTCGTCATCACGATGAGCCAGGGACGATCCTCGATCGAGGCGACCAGCTGCTGGAGCACCGTGGTCGAAGCATCGTCGGACCAGTGGAAGTCCTCGATCAGGATCAGGGCCGGCCGCAGGATGGCCGCGCGGAGGAGATCGACGACCGCGGCAGCGAGCCGACCCGGCTTGAAGACCTCGTCGAGCCGCTCCGTCTGGGGCGTCGGGTCGACGTCGCCGTCGATCGTGACCGCGATGAGTGGAAGCCACGGGAGCAGATGCGGGGCGAGGACGTCGACGGCATCGCGCAAGGCGTCGCCGCTCGCTCGGCGGCCGAGCGATCCGTCGATGCCGGTCGCCTGGCGGACGAGCTCGCCGATGATCGCGTACGGGATCGACGTCCCGTACTGGTCGGCCGAGACCGCGAGGACCCGTTGATCGCCGACGTGCCACCGCAGCTCGTGGATCAGCCGCGACTTGCCCACGCCCGGCTCGGCGGCGATCTCGATCAGGCGCCCGCGTCCGGACGAAGCCAGGGAGAGGGCCTCGAGCAGCGATCCGAGCTCGCGGTCACGCCCGAAGAACGGGACCTGCGCGGCCGCCTCTGCACCCCGTGTTCCGAGCGCCGGCCCGACCGAGAGCGCGTCGACCGGCTCGCGCTTCCCCTTGACGTGGAACGGTGGGAGTTCGGCGGCGCTGAACACCGTGCGAGAGCGCTCGACGAGGCCGGGCGTCGCGACGACCTGTCCCCGCTCGGCTTTCGCCGTCAACCGAGCGGTGAGGTTGACCGCGTCGCCCATGATCGAATACTTCTGGCGGTACGCGGGACCGATCAGACCCGCGAAGACCGGCCCGTGATTGACGCCGATCCGCACCGGGATCGGCGGATCCGACTCCACGATCTCGCGAACGGTGCGGAGCAGCTGCTCTCCGTCGTGCTCGCTTCCCCAAGGCGCGCCCGCTCCGAGCATGAACTTGCCGCCGTCGGGCTCGGCGTCGCTGTCCAGGAACGTGACGAGGTTCCGTGCGGCGGCCGACTGGACGATCTCCATCAGCCGGCCGAGGCGCTCCGCCGCCGCTCCGGGGCCGTCCCGATCGACGAACCCGTCGAACCCGTCGAACCGAACGAACGAGATCGCGACGCGGCGATGCTCGGGGTCGATCCGCGACGTTGCGAGGCGTCTGATCTGCGGAGCGAGGAACGGCGCAGGATCCACATCGGTGGGGACCAGCGTGTCGACCTTGGCGAGCGGCACCGGCGGCATGCGAACGAGGAGCCTGCCTCCGTCTCGAGCCTCGCCCAGCACCGAAGCCGGCAGGAACGCCGCCGTCGCGTCGCTCACCATGATCTGGCCCGCGACGGCCGCCGACTCCATCTGCACCGTCCTCGTCGCGGACGGACCGGCGATCACGAGCTCACGGTGGACGTTCCCCAAGACGAAGAAGTCGAAGTCGCCGCTGTGGACGCCGACGTGCATCTTCAGCGTCGTGGCGCCGCCGGACGTCTGGATGCGTCCGATGTCACGGAGCTCGCGCCGCATCCCCCCGGCGGCGTGCGCCGCCCGTCCCGGGTGCTCTGTGCCCTCGAAGAACAGGAGGAGCGCATCGCCGCCGAACTTCAGCAGTGAGGCTCCGTTCCCGTACGCAACGGCGAGCAACCGGGTGAAGATGGAGTTGATGATGTCCGAAACCTCTTCGGCCCCTTCCCGGCCGAGGCGAGCAAGGCGCTCGGACATGGCCGTGAAGCCTGAGATGTCCACGAACGCCATCGATCCATCGAGCCTCCGGTGGAACCATCCGCGGTCCGCCCCTTCCCAGCCGAGTACGAGCCTGGGCACGTGCGGCAGGAGGAGGTCGCTCGCGGAGGTGGTCATCTTCCAGGCATTTTGGCCTCTGGATCCCGCGGCGGCCAGTGGCGAAATCTACGGCCGACGGCTGATTGACCTTTCGATCTAGCCCGCGTGAGAATCGACATCCGGCCAAACGCGGTTTACGACACGCGCCGTAGGGGGACCGGCCGTATGCGAGCTACCGTGGGCGCCTCGAGAGGGATGATTTCGGATGTCGATCGCAGGTCGGCGTGCCCGGCACGCGTTGGGGTGGGGACTGGCGACGGGCTTGCTCTTGACGGTCATGCCGATCGTCCCCCAAGCGGCCCAGGCAGCAGGATCCATCACCGCCAGTCGGGATGCCAATGCCGTCACGTCGGCCTTGACCATGACGTCCGGCGTGGTCACCAGCGCGGCGTTCGACGCGATCCCCCCCTCGGGGAACCCGGCCGCCGTCTCGACCCAGCCTTTGACCGCCTTCCCATCGGACTCCTCCTCCTACGCGATCCTTTCGACCGGTGACGCGACCCAGGCCGGCGTCAACGACCAGAGCCAGTTCACCAGTGTGTCGGACGGCGGCGGGAACCTCCGAGGGAACACGGACTACGACGCCACGGTCCTCAAGATCGGACTGAACGTCCCGGGCACCGCGAACTGCCTACAGTTCGACTTCCAGTTCCTGTCCGAAGAGTTCCCCGAGTTCAAGGGAAGCGCCTATAACGACGCTTTCATCGCGGAGCTCGATTCCTCCAACTGGACCACCTCCGGTTCGAACATCACCGCCGCGAACAACTTCGCGTTCGACGAAGACGGCAACGAGATCAGCATCAACAGCCTCGGGGAAACACGCGTGACCGCGGGGCAGGCCGCCGGGACGATCTACGACGGCGGAACGTTCCCGCTGGTGGCCAGTAAGTCGGTCACCCCCGGCTCTCACACCCTCTATCTGTCCCTCTTCGACCAGGGGGATTCGATCTACGACTCCGCGGTGTTCATCGACGGTCTCCGGATCGGTCACGCGGGTCCCGGCGGCTGCGGGAGCGGAGCCAGGCGGCAGATCAGCGGACTCTCCATGACCGCGACACCGTCCACCAGCCCGACCGGGATCGTGTCGCCGGCGCTCGCAGACGTGCCGATGACGGGCGTTGCGCAGCACTCCAGCACGGCCACGTCCGCGACGGCGCCGTTCGGGAAGGCTCCCTTCGGGAAGGCGCCGTTCGGGAAGGCCCCGTTCGGGAAGGCCCCGTTCGGGAAGGCCCCGTTCGGGAAGGCCCCGTTCGGGAAGGCCCCGTTCGGGAAGGCCCCGTTCGGCAAGGCTCCCTTCGGCAAGGCTCCGTTCGGGAAGGCCCCGCTGTCCGAGTATCCACTCCTGCGGAACGGCGGCTGGCCGCTCGTCCTCTCACAGACCTGCGCGTACACAGATGCGACGCCACAGAGCGTCTCGTGGCAGCAGCTGTTCGCTGACGGGTGCGCGCCCGAAACGGACCCAGCATCGCCGCTGGCGTTGAAGCTGGACGAGATCCTCATCTCCGCGTCGCCGCTCGCGGACTTCCCCCTCCTCGCGTACCTCCTCGGAGGAGAAACCTGGGTCCAGGTCTCTCGCCCGACCGGCTCATGGCAGGGCGAGCTGAGCCAGATCCCGAGCTGTGCAACGGCCGCAACCAAAGTGACAAACACGACGTACACGATCGGTGAGGCCGTTGCCGACGGCTGTCAGCTCGAGGACACCACGCTCCCGAATCGCCACATCGGGGACCTGACCGGTACGGGGGCGACCGCGTTCTGGACCCTCACGATCTCGGAGCTGAACATCAAGGGCAGCTTCCTCGGAGACATCCGGGTCGCAGACATCCCGTCGGCGACGCGCGGGAACGTCGTGAACTGCTCGCAGGTCAACTGCGTTTCTCCCGGGAACCTGACACTCCGGGACATCGCGAACAGCGTGCCGACGCCTGGGGCCGCGGGGAACTGGGCCGTCGACGGTTCGGGGAACGCGACGGGGACGTTCGCCGACCTCGGCTCGGCGATCAGCAACAACACGCTCAGCGACCTCGTGATCGCCTTCCTCGACCCGAACTCGGCGCCGATCGAGGACACGCCGCTGGCCGATTTCGGATTCGAGCGGCTCCCGGAGGGGAACCCGACGAACTTCGTCACCTACGACGCGCAGCTGTCGGTGCAGTGCCTCGACGCCGCGGGCCTCCTGTTCCACGTCAGGCTCCCGCAGGAGTTCGTGATCCGCCCAGGCTCGTCACAGACATCCACGAACGGCGACACCTACTTCGCGACGTCGGATCCGACCAGTGCGGGCGGCGAATACACGTGGCCCGTGTCCTCGGGATGCTCTGCCGGCGACATCGGCCGGGCCACCGTGTTCCTTCGGTTCGATGCGATGCCCGGATTCACGCTCGGCACGCTGACCTCCAACCTCGGTGCCGAGTCCACCCTCGCCCCGCGGGTGAACGTCATCGGCACCGCCCCGGTCGACGTGACCGACTTCACGGACGGCACGGTTCCCGTCTCGAACGACTCGATGACGGTGGGGCACATCCAGTCGCAGGGCGAGGTGGACACCTACTCGTTCAGTGTACCGGTGGGGAGCTCCCTCGAGGTGTCGCTGAGCCACCTCAGCAAGGACTACCAACTCGTCCTGTACGCGCCGGACGGCAGCGACACGAGTCAATCGCTGCGGCCCACGACGCAGGCGCAGGATCTGCCGATCGGCACGGAACCGCAGGTCGATCCGACCGGGACCAATACGGGGGTCCTCCCGCCACCGGCGCTCCAGGACATCCCGCTCGCCACCGGAGAGGTCCTGGCCGGCATCTCCGACTTCCGAGGCACCGACCCCGAGTTCCTGACGACCACCGGCGTCGCAGGGAACGGTGGGGGCACGACGTACGTCGCGCAGGTGTCGGGCGCGAACGGGGCACACGGCAACGAGCCCTACGTCCTCACGGTCCGGACGTCGGACCCGATCCAGCTGCCGCCCGCGCCCGCGGTGACCCTGCCATCGGTCTCGCCGTCGGGGGCAAGCATGCCGGCGGTCTCCGCCACCACGGACACGCTCGTCCTCTTCGACTACCAGCGGACGGCGCAGTTCTACGGCGCGCAGCAGGCCGACGCGATCCGATCGACGCTGAACGATCTCGGATCGTCGACGGTCGGGGCGAACACCGTGGTCGTGCCGCTCGACTCCTCGTCGAACGTCCGGAACGCGTTCGCGGCGTGGGACGCCGACCCGGCGAACCCGCAGAAGATGAACGATGTCACGAGGGCGATCAACGCCGTCGTCGATTCGCTGAAGACCACCGGCAACAACAACCTGGCCAGCGTGACCATCGTCATCGTCGGTGACGGCTCGGTGATCCCCCACGCCGCCATCCCGGACGGAACGGCCGACGGGAACGAGCAGGGCTTCACCGGCGACACGATCCTCGGGGGGCAGGTCAACTACATGACCGGCGCGCTCGCGCGCGGGTACTTCCTGTCGGATGCGCCCTACGGTGCGCTCGTCCCGCTCTCGATCCGGGGCCAGTTCGTGTACCTGCCGCAGGTGCCGGTTGGCCGCCTCGGTGGAACGGTGAACGGGACGCAGAACGACATCGTCGACGCGATCCGACGTTTCATCGCGTCGAAGGGTGCGGCGGATCCCCGAACGGCGAACACCGAGCCGCGCACCGCGTTCGAGTCGGACTACGACTGGTTCGCCGACGGCGGCGACCTCATCGCGAGGGCGCTGAACTCGAAGACGCAGCAGTTCGACCGCTTGTCGCCGAACGGAACACCACCCAACGCCACGTGGACGCGACAGCAGTTCGCGAGCGAGGTCGGCGGTGGCCTGTTCTCGCCGACAGGCGTGCCGGGCATCATCTCGCCGAACGGACACTTCGATCAGTACCGGATGCTCCCGGCCCAGGGAGCCGCGACGAACAACGCCAGCGACGTCTATTCGTCGACCGACCTGCCCAACAACGGACGACTGTCCCCGACGATCATCGGCGGCGCCGCGGACGTGAACGGTGACGGAGTCGTGGATACCCAGGATGACTCGACGGCGTTCTTCGGCGACGCGTCGATCATCGACGGGAAGCTCGACTGCAACGGATGGACGAGCGCGAACGACGGCCGCGCCGGCGACGGCACGATCGACCCGTCGGACGATTGCACCCTTCTCGCGTACGACGGAACGGCGAACGGCAGGGCGATCACGGTCACGGACGGCAGCTTCGGCATCAACGACGGGCCGCTCCCGACGATCTTCCCCGCTCCATCGACTCCGAACAACACCAGCGCGATCGCCGCGAGGTTCGCGTGGTCCGTCATCGGCGGCCGTGTCGACTCGAACGGTGACGGAGCGATCACCGGCACCGACTGCCACTTCGGGCTCGCCGGCGGGGCGAACGTGCTCGGCTCCGACGCCTCCTGCGGGTTCGCGCACACGATCCCAGCAGCCTCCAACGGACTCGTCGACCTCAACGGGGACGACACGATCACCGCCGCCGATTCGTGCGACTCCTGCCTCTTCGGGCGCAGCGTCACGAACGGAGCCGTGGACTCGTTCGTGTCTGGGTCGATCCTCTTCAGCATCGGGTGCCACTTCGGACTCGACTTCCCGGACCAGCTCCCCGGCGCGACGGCCAACGATCCGCGTCTGCACGACTGGGCGCAGGCGCTCGCCGACCACGCCGGGGCGGTCCAGGTCGGGAACTACGGCTACGGGATCGGCGACACGGCAACCGCGGGGTTCCAGGAGCTGATCCTCGGCGACTTCGCGAACCGGCTGGGCGGGAACCAGTCGATCGGCGGAAGCCTGCTCGCGGCAGAGCAGAGCTACTTCGCTTCGATGCCGTCGTTCACCCCATATGACCTCAAGGTGCTGCAGGAGCTCGCGACCTGGGGCATGCCGACCTACACCCTGAACGCACCCGCCGGATCGTCCGGATCCGGAGGCACGTTCACGACCGGGTCGTCGGGCGTTCCGGGCGTCTCGGCGCTGCAGACGACCGTCACCTCCTCGTTCAATAAGGAGACGACGAACGACAACCGCGCCTTCTACAGCAACGGCGGCCTGACGCAGGCGACGCACCCCTATCCGATCGTCCCGAAGGCCACCGAGCAGATCCCGCCGTCGACGTCCGGTGAGGTCGCGCACGGTGCGCTGCCGCTGCGATGGGCACCGGTCGATGAAACGCTGATCAACTCAGGGTTCGCGACGAACGGGTACGCCTTCGCCAACGCGACGTACGACAACTCGACGCTCGAGGACGCCCCGGCAGCGAAGACCGTGTATCCAACGACCTTCGGCAACATCGGGACGTATTACGGCGCCGACGGCTCGCCCCACCAGACGCTGGTCGTGCTGACCGGGCAGTTCCGTTCCGGGTCGGGCGATCCGAGCTTCGGGAGGTTCCGGCAGTACGCGTCCGGGAACTGGCTGGTCCTGTCGTCGCCCAACACCACCGACTTCACACCGCCGACGTTCGACGACGTGCGCGTGACGGACCTGGGGAACGGCACGTCGCAGATCGCGGTCCACGTCGCGGATAGCAACGGCGTGGGACGGGTCTTGGCGCAGGCGCTCCGACCCGCTGGATCCGGGGATTGTCAGCTGACGAGCGCGACGTTGGAGTGCTACCACGCCGTCGACCTCGTCCAGGATGCCAACGACCCCACCCTCTGGACCGGGACCGTGAACGCCCCGCTGGAAGTCACGGTCTTCGCGGTCGACACGAAGGGCAACGTCGGCACCGCGAACAACGGCGGGCCCGGGTACGTGCCCCAGCCGCCGGAGTCGCAGCCGGTGACGATCTCGCTGCAAGGCGATCAGGGGGCGAACGGCTTCTACACGGGTCCCGTGACGGTCACGGTCTCGCCGTCGAGGTACACGTTGAAGGTGAACGGGGCGGCGGTCTCGAACGGGACCACGTTCAGCAACGACGGTCATTACAAGGCCGAGGCGTTCGCCTCGCCCACGGCGACGACGCCGGATGCCACCGTCGAGTTCGATATCGACCAGACCGGTCCGACGATCACGATCGACACCCCGGCCAAACCGCCGGCGGGCAAGCCGCTGCCGATGTATCCGTTGCGGGACGGCAACCCCGCGCTCGCGCCGCGACCGGTGTCGAGCTTCACGTGCAGTGACGGAGCGAACGGCTCCGGCATCCTGTCGTGCGTCGACCAGGACGGGAGACCGTCGGGCGCGCCGCTCGACACGTCAACGCTCGGGATCCACACCTTCACCGTGTTCGCCCGCGACACCGCCGGGCACATCACGACGCTGTCGCAGCAGTACGAGGTGGTCAAGTTCAGCGGGTTCTTCACGCCGGTCGACAACCCGCCGGCCCTGAACTCGGCGAAGGCCGGAGCCGGCGTCCCCGTCAAGTTCCGGCTGCAGCGACTGCAGGGCGGCGTGCTCGTCGCGATCAGCGATCCGACGGCCATCGCGAACGTGACGGCGGTCGCCCAGCTGGGCGGCGCCTGTTCCGGGACGCCTGACCCGATCGAGACCACCACCGGATCGTCGGGACTGCAGTACCTGGGAGACGGGAACTGGCAGTTCAACTGGTCGACGCTGAAGTCGTACGCGACCAAGTGCGTCCAGATGAACCTGAACCTCTGGGATGCGCACTTCAAGACCGACGGGTCGCCCCGAGGGACAGCGGCCGCGTTCGCGCTGTTCAAGTTCAAGTAGGCGATCGGGGAGGGACGGAGGGCCCGGGGCAAGCGACCCCGGGCCTTCGTCTTGGCTCACGTGTGACGGTCTGATCCCCCAGCGGGATGGTCGGACTCTGTGACTCAGCCCCGAGGCTCGATCCGTTCAAGAACCTGCCGTCGGTCACTGATTCATCCCAATCGGGCGATGTCCCGGCCGCTCGTCACTCATAGCGTCCATCCGGGAAACGCGTGATGCCACATGCCCATGGGCTGATTCCTCCAACCGGGAGGCCAACCGCCACCAACGTTCAGGCTGCGTGGACAGACATGCGGCGAGGGGGGAACGAGAGTGAGTGAGAGCGCCGTCTCATCGGTGGAAACCAGCGCCTCTACCTCGCCGCCAAACTCAACCCTCGTCCTGTTGGCGCTGATCCTGGTTGCTGCCGTCGCCAACCTGAACCTCGCCGTAGCCAACGTCGCGTTGCCGGATATCGGCGCCGCGTTCCAAAGCTCGCAGACGACGCTGAACCTCATCGCGGTCGGTTACTCACTCGGCCTCGCCTGCTCGGTCTTGTATTTCGGCGCGTTGGGAGACCGCTACGGGCGCAAGGCGATGCTCTTGCTAGGCACGGGTCTCGCGATACCGATGAGCCTGCTCGCTGCGTGGGCTCCAACGGATGTCGTGCTGTTCATCGCGAGGCTCGGCGGCGGACTCGCGGCCGGCATGGCGTACCCGACGACGCTGGCACTCATCACCGCGCTCTGGTCCGGTCCGGGCCGGACGAAGTCGATCGCGTTGTGGTCGGGACTCGGTGGGGCCATCTCGGCTCTCGGCCCGCTCCTGTCGGGATTCCTCCTCGAGCACTTCTGGTGGGGCTCCGTCTTCCTCCTCACCCTGCCCCTTGCCGTCGTGGCCCTGCTCCTTGCCTTCCGGAACGTTCCCGCTCATGTCAACGAGGGGACCGATCCGGTCGACAACCTCGGCGGCTTCCTATCCGTGGTGCTGGTTGCGGCGCTCGTGCTCGGGATCAACTTCGCAGCCGTCCCGAACTCAGGAACCCTGGTCCTCGGGCTCGCGGCGATCGTTCTCGCCGCGGGCGTCGCGTTCGTGATCCGTCAGCGTCGCGCCAACAACCCGCTCTATGACCTCCACGTCGCCGGCCGGCGCGTGTTCTGGGTCGCCGCTTGCGCGGGCATCATCGTGTTCGGCACCCTGATGGGAGCGATGTTCGTCGGGCAGCAGTTCCTGCAGAACGTGCTCGCCTACGACACCCTCGATGCCGGGCTCGCGATCCTGCCCGCCGCCTTCTTCATGGTCCTGATCGCACCCCGATCGGCCAAGCTCGTCGAGGCGAGGGGCGCGCGGTTCACCCTCCTCACCGGCTATGCCCTCTGTCTCCTTGGCTTCGTCACGATGCTGCTCCTGTGGAAGGAAGGCATCCCGTACTGGAAGGTCGGGCTGGGCTACGCCTTCGTGGGAGCCGGCGTCGGCTTCGCCGGCACTCCTGCGTCGCACTCGTTGACGGGATCGGTCCCGGTGAGCAAGGCCGGGATGGCATCGGGGACCGCCGACCTACAGCGCGACCTCGGTGGCGCGATCATGCAGTCGATCCTCGGCGCGCTGCTGGCGGCCGGCTACGCGGCCGCCTTCGCGTCGGCGATCGCATCGGCGCCGAACGGCCAGCAGGTCTCCGATAGTGTCGAAGCCCAACTCACGAAGTCGTTCGCCAGCGCCGAGGCGACCGCACAGCAGTACCCGCAGTACACGAGCCAGATCACAGCGGCCGCGAAGGCTTCGTTCCTCTCGGGTGACCAGTGGGCGTACATCGCAGGGATCGTCGCGATCATCCTGGGGGCCGTCCTCGTCTTCTTCATGTTCCCGAAGAAGGACGATGAGCAACGTCTCCTTGCCGCATATCACGCTGAGGATCTCGGACGTCGTCGTGACGTCGAAGCGCTACCGAGTAGGGAGGGACCATGACAGACCGCGGATCATCGATGCCCCCGGATACGAAGGGGGGAGTCCTCGGCTACCTCGAGACCAAGGTCGGAGATGAGGTACAGAACTTCTATGACCCCCGGTTCGAGGGTCGGCGCCTGTTCTCGGAGGTTCTCGGCACGTTCTTCTTGGTCCTCGTGGCGGCCGGCGGTGGGGTCGTCAACGCCCAGAGCGGCGGTCAGATCCCTCTCGCCGTTCGCGTGACGGCGCCCGGGCTGATGGTGATGGCGATGATCCTGTTCATGGGCGCCGTGTCGGGCGCCCATTTCAACCCAGTCGTTTCCGTCGGTTTCGCGATGCGAGGCGACTTCCCCTGGAAGCGAGTGCCCGGTTATGTGGTCGCTCAGCTGGTCGGCTCGATCCTCGCGGTGCTGTTCCTGCGTGCGACGCTCGGGAACATCGGAGGCCTCGGCACGACGGAGCCAGGTCCCGGCATCACCGCAACGACCGCGCTCATCTTCGAGGCGGTGCTGACGCTGGGTCTGTTGAGCACGATCCTCGGCACGGCGTCGGGCGCCCAGAACATCGGCGTGTTCGGCGCATTGGGTGTGGGCGCCTACATCGCGCTTGCGGGCCTCTGGTCGGCTCCCATCAGCGGGGCGTCGATGAACCCCACGAGGTCGCTGGGCCCGATGATCGTCAGCGGGAACTACCACGATTGGTACGTCTACATCGTGGGACCGTTCATCGGCGGCGTCGTCGCCGTCGGTGTGGCTTGGATCCTGCGTGGCCGTGGTGGCGGGATCAGGGGAAGGATGGCCGCCCAGGGCGACGTCAAGCTCGATGTCTCCGACCCATCGATGGCCCCGAAAGAAGCGCCGCCCGAGTGACCGTCCCGTCGCCAGCCGGACGAGCGTATAGTCGGGATCTGCGGCGCCATCGTGGCGCAGCGATCCGGCGGCCCCAGACACGCGGTCGCATCGCACTCGGCCCAAGCCCTCGGCCTCTCTCGCTCGGATCGGAGCGGCTCGTGCGTGCTGAGCCGGTGTTCGACCGGCTTCTCAGTGAGTCACAGGAGGGAGCGCTGCCATGAACGGACCAACCTTCACGTCACCCCGGAGCAAGACGAAGGAGACGAATACGCCTGTCGCCGACGCGGATATCGACCAACCGAAAGAGGGGGCTCAGACCACCAACGCGGTGGTCCACCTCACGCCCGAGGAACGGGCCGCTCGCGGCAAGGCGGCTCGCGCCGAAGCTCCCCGCTCAAGTCACGGCGGCTGGGACCCCCCTTCCGGCCGGGCCGACCCCGTCGGACTCCTGGAGGAGCAGGCGAAGAGTCGCGTGCAGGACCTCGTTCCTATCCGCTACGGACGGATGCTCGCTTCGCCGTTCGCGTTCTATCGAGGCGCGGCGTACCTGATGGCCTCAGACCTGGCCTCGACCCCGCGATCTGGCCTCATCGTTCAGGTGTGCGGTGACGCCCACGTCTCGAACTTCGGTCTGTTCGGCTCCCCCGAGCGGGAGCTCTTGTTCGACATCAATGATTTCGATGAGACGGCTCACGGACCGTGGGAATGGGACGTGAAACGTCTCGCCGCGAGCTTGGCCATCGCGGGTCGTAACAACGGGTTCGCGGACAAGGAGCGCGCTGAGGTCGTCCGCGACGCGGTGGGGGCGTATCGATCCGCGATGCGGCAGTTCGCGGGGATGCGGAACCTGGAGGTCTGGTACGCGCACGCCCGCGTCCAACAGGGCCTGCCGGGTCTGCAAGCGATGCTCGACAAGAAGAACCTCAAAGCGGCGGAGCGGGTGGTCACGAAGGCGAGGACGAAAGACAGCCTGGAGGCGTTCGCCAAGTTGACGCACGTCGTCGACGGCGAGTTACGGATAATCAG
>Ga0307282_10000273_pt1 | contig 15680 bp, 13 predicted proteins | sample ER_DNA_121_FD_194475 | JGI IMG/M metagenome (GOLD analysis project Ga0307282, IMG submission 194475) | Bulk soil microbial communities from the East River watershed near Crested Butte, Colorado, United States - ER_DNA_121 | ecosystem: Environmental > Terrestrial > Soil > Floodplain | place...
ATCGGCGGCTATGCGAACCAGCGGGATCAAAGCAAACGGAATCCCGAATGACAAGATCACCTGCGACAAGATCAGTAATCGGGTTGGCTCTAGACCCAACCCGAGCAAGATCAATGCGGGGATGGCCGTCAGCAGCCGACGCCAGATGATCGGAATCCGGCGCCGCAGCAAACCGTCCATGATCACCGACCCCGCGTATCCCCCGACAGAGGTGGAGGCCAAGCCGGACGCCAGGAGAGCCAAGGCAAACAGTCCAGCCAGCATGGGCCCGAGCTCCGCGGCGATCGCGCTGTGGGCCGCTTGCAGACCGTTCACCTTCAATCCGCTCAAGGTGCTGGCGGCCAGAAGCAGCATGCCGACGTTGACCGTGCCCGCGACCAGCATCGCCAGCCCAACGTCGAGCCTGATGGTCCGCAACATCGGCGCGGCGCAATCCGGGTCGGCGCGTCCGTGACGGTCGCGAATCAATGCGGAATGGAGGTAGATGGCGTGCGGCATCACGGTGGCGCCCAACATGCCAACTGCAAGTACAGCGCTCTCGACTCCGCTCAGTCTTGGCACCAGCCCAGCCACAGCCTGGCTTGCGTCCGGTGGCGAGGCGATCAACCCCGCCAGGAAACCAACAGTGACGATGGCCAGCATCCCCGTGATGACACGCTCAAAAGTGCGCTGACGACGACTGTTTTGCAGAAAGAGCAGTCCAGTCGACACAGCCGTCGTGATCAGCGCTCCAGTCACTAGGGGCAATCCGAACAGCAGATTGAGCGCAACCGCGCCTCCAACGATCTCGGCCAGGTCGGTCGCAACCGCGACCAGCTCGGCCTGGATCCAGTAACAGATTCGCGGCAACCGCGAGTTGCGGCGAGCCACCAGTGCTGGCAAGGTCTCTCCGGTCAACCAGCCGACCTTTGCCGACAGGTACTGCACGAGACCGGCCATCAGAGTCGCCCCGACGAGAACCCACAACAACAGGTAGCCAAACCCTGCGCCCGCCTGGGTGTTGGTCGCCACATTGCCGGGATCGACGTACGCGACCGCGGCGACGAACGCAGGCCCGAGCAATCGGGTGCGCTGCAGCAGCGCTTCCCTATGCAGCAACATCAACTCAAACGCCCTGACCTGGTCCGCACCCTGCCCACAGGAGGTTACCGGCCGTGCGGGACGGAACTGAACTCAGCTCGGCCGTAGCAGAACCGCCGATACCTGGTCATGGCCGGTGAAGCTGCCGCTCCAGCCGTAACCAGCAAAAGTCATGGTGTTCGCCTCGGGATTCTCCGCGGTGATATCGAAGCCTGCGGCCGGCAGGGCACGCCGGAGATAGGACGCAATTGCCGCTGCCGACGGAGACGACACTACGGCAACCACATTGTTCGGCTGGTCGACCTTCGTCGTGATGCGCACCGCACGCGGCAGTGAGAACTGCTGAATCGGTCCATTGAGGTAGCCGAGCGCGGCGAGCGTATTGCCGTCGGACGGGATAGCTGGAGGAGAGGCTGCCGAGACGGCCGGTGGAGCGGGCGTGGAATCACTCGACGGGCGTGCGCCACATCCAACGAGCAGGCAAACAAGAAGCGTCACGGCTGTCATCAGCCGGTGACACTTCTTGATGTGCACGCGCTCCAAGGTAGTGGGCAGACACTCGCGCTGACCCGGCATTCCCAGAGGCCCGCTAATGTAGCGTCCTGATGTCCGAATCCACGGAGGTTGCCGTTCACCGCAGCCGAATGCCGGCCACGGTCCGCGCCATGCGACCCCGTCAATGGCTCAAGAACCTCCTCGTGCTCGCCGCGCCACTCGCCGCCGGCAAGCTGTTCGAGCCGGCAATTCTCAAAGGGGCCGCGCTGGCCTTTGTCGCGTTCTGTCTGGTAAGCGCCTCGGTCTATCTCGTCAACGACATTCGTGATGTAGAAGAGGACCGGCTGCATCCCACCAAGCGGTTTCGGCCCATCGCCGCCGGAGAGCTCAAGCCGGCCACCGCGCTCGCGCTGGCCACCGTGCTCGGGGCTTGTGGGCTGGCTCTCGGCTTTTTTGTGTCCACACCGCTTGGCATCACCATGCTGGTCTACATCTCGCTCCAGCTGCTCTACTCCGCATACCTCAAGCACTTGCCGGTGGTGGACTTGGCGATGGTGGCGAGTGCATTCCTGTTGCGCGCCATCGCCGGTGGTGTCGCGACAGGCATCCCGTTGAGTCAGTGGTTCCTGCTGGTGGCGGCTTTTGGCTCGTTCTTCATGGTCTCCGGCAAGCGATACTCCGAGATGAAGGCTCTCGGCGGCGATGCGGGCACCCGGCGGTCGCTGACTCGATACTCCGAGTCCTACCTACGCTTTGCTTGGATGCTGGCGGCCGTCATGGTGTTGATCTCCTACAGCCTCTGGGCATTCGAAAACGGCGGTAACGGCGCACTCGGCATCCCGTGGACCGCAATTTCGATTGCACCCTTTACGTTGGGCCTGCTGCAGTACGCACTCGAGGTCGACGCCGGCACCGCAGGCGAACCCGAGGAAGTCGTCCTGCATGATCGTGTGCTGCAGGGACTCGGCCTGGTGTGGCTGGTGGTGATTTCCATCGCGGTCTTCTTCTAGCGAGAGAGCGGATCTGACATGAATGACCAAGCCGTGCCGGCGATCAAGCCCTCTCGCACGGAAGAGCAGCCGATGATCCCGCAGCCGCTTGTGGAGTTGCACGGCTGGGGGCGCGCCTCGGGAACCATGGCCCATCTGGCCCACATCGACTCGGTGGCCGATGCGGTGTCCGCACTACGCACCTCAGATAGCCGGCGCGGTGTGGTGCCGCGTGGGCTCGGCCGCAGCTACGGCGACGCCGCTCAGAACGCCGGTGGCACCGCGCTGGATCTCACCAAGATGAACCGCATCTTGTCCCTCGATGCATCGGCTGAACCACCGACCGTGACGGTGCAGGCAGGAGTCAGTCTTGATCTGCTGATGCGCGCCCTATTGCCATTTGGGCTGTGGGTACCGGTGCTTCCCGGTACCCGACAGGTGACCGTCGGCGGCGCCATCGCCGCCGACGTGCACGGCAAGAATCACCACACCGAAGGCAGCTTCGGTAACCACGTGCGCTCTCTCGATCTGCTGATGGCTGACGGCCACGTGCGGAAAGTCACGCCAGATGGTGAGACCGCAGCACTGTTTTGGGCAACCATCGGCGGAATGGGTCTGACCGGTGCGGTACTGCGCGCCACCGTTGCCCTGCAGCGTACGGAGACGGCGTACTTCTCGGTGGACACGGACCGCTGCTCCGATATCGATGACCTGATGCAGAAGATGGCCGACGGCGACCAGGGCTACACCTACTCAGTTGCCTGGTTCGACGCCGTGACCAAAGGACGGCACATGGGCCGAGCGGTGCTCACCCGCGGCAACAAGGCTCGCCTTGCCGAGCTACCCATGAAACTAAAGCGGGACCCGCTGAAATTCGTTGCCCCCTCGCTGGGCACCGTTCCCGAGATCTTCCCCAACCGGATGATCAACAAGGCGACCGCCAAGGCGTTCAGCGAAGTCTGGTATCGCAAGGCGCCCAAGCATCGAGTCGGCGAACTGCAAAACATCACACAGTTCTTCCACCCGCTCGACATCGTGGCCGAGTGGAATCGTTTGTACGGGCCGAATGGCTTCCTGCAGTACCAATTCGTGGTGCCCTTCGACCAAGAAGAGGCGTTCCGGCGTTGCCTGAGGATGATCGTCAACTCGGGATACTTGTCGTGTCTCAACGTGCTCAAGCGATTTGGCGACAGCAACCCGTCGCCACTGTCGTTTCCCATGCCTGGCTGGACTTTGACCGTCGATCTGCCGATTGAGCACGGACTCGACAAACTTTGCGACGCGCTGGACACCGAGGTGGTCGGAGCCGGCGGTCGGGTCTACCTTGCCAAGGACTCGCGGCTCAGCGCGGCGACCTTCCGCAAGATGTACCCGCGGCTTGAGGACTTCCTTGCGATACGTCGTCAGGTCGATCCGGAGGGAATCTTCAACTCAGATCTGGCTCGCCGGCTGGAACTTAGCAAACCGACCGTGGGCGGTGCGGCATGATCAATGCCGTGGGCGCACCGCAATCGTTGCTGCTACTCGGCGGCACCTCTGACATTGCTCTGGCGATCGCACATCGGTATGCACGTCCCGGACTGCGGATTGTGCTTGCGGCTCGGCCGAGTGACCGGCGTACCGCCGCGGCGACCGAGCTCAAAAGTGTCGGCTGTGAGGTCACCGAAGTTGATCTTGAAGCGCGTGATCATGACTCACACGCGGCAACCATAGATCTTGCCTTCGCGGGCGGCGACATTGACATCGCCGTGATCGCATTCGGTCTGCTCGGCGACGCCGAACGCGCCTGGCAGGATCCTGATCTTGCCCTCGAACTGGCGGAGGTCAACTACGCCGCTCCAGTGCATCTCGGAGTTTTGCTCGGCCAGCGGATGCAAGCTCAGGCGCACGGCTGGATCGTCGCGCTGTCCAGCGTCGCGGGCGAACGGGTCCGGCGCTCCAACTTCGTTTACGGCTCGACCAAGGCTGGCTTGGACGGTTTCTTCCTCGGGTTAGGTGAGGCGTTACGTGATCATGGGGTGCGCGTGCTGGTGGTGCGCCCCGGCTTCGTGAAATCCAAGATGACCTCGGGGCTCGATGAGGTTCCCCTCTCCGTGACGCCGAACGACGTCGCCGAGGCGATCACCGATGCGATCCAGAGCAAGCGTGAGCTGATCTGGGTGCCAGGACCGCTGCGCGCCATCATGTCGGGCCTGCGTCACGTGCCACGACCGCTGTTCCGCAAACTGCCGCTCTGATTTAGAGGCGCTCGCGCCCTTTGATTTAGGGGGCGCTCGCGCATCGCGCGCTGGCACCCGCCTATTTCGGCTCTACACCGGCGGTACGCCGTGCCGGCGTGCGGAGAAGTGCCGGTCCTTGGTTGCGGCGGCGGCAAAGCGGGCGATCAGCTCGCGGCGTACGTTTCCGGGCTCGACGATGCCGTCGATCACCAGCTCACTGGCCAGCCGCAAGATGTCGATGTCCAGCTCGTACTCCGTGCGTAACTGCTGCACGTACGCCGTCCGCTCGGCCTCGTCGCTGATCTCGGCGATCTTGTTCGCGTACACCGCGTTGATCGCGGCTTCGGGGCCCATTACCGCGATCTTGGCGGTGGGCAGTGCGAGGCAGGCGTCAGGCCCAAAACCCGGACCACCCATCGCATAGAGGCCCGCCCCGTACGCCTTGCGCACGATCAACGAGACCGTCGGCACGGTGGCCTCGGCCACCGCGGTGATCATCTTCGCGCCGTGTCGGATGATGCCTTGCCGCTCTACAGCACTGCCGATCATGAATCCCGGTACGTCCGCGAGGTAGAGCAGCGAAATGTTGAAGGCGTCGCACTGCCAGATGAAGCGTGCACCCTTATCGGCAGAGTCAACGAACAACACCCCACCCTTGACAGCCGGCTGATTGGCCACGACTCCGATTACTTCCCCATCCAACAAGGCAAAGCCGGTCACGAGCTCAGGCGCAAACAGCGGCTTGACCTCGAAAAAGGAGCCAGCGTCGACGATCGCTTCGATCACTGTACGGATGTCGTATCCTGCTGACTCTTGCGTTGGAACAAGATCATCGGAGAAGCGCCGTGCCGGTTCCACCGAGTCGAAGTTCGGCAGTGGACTTCGCCAGTTCTGCGGCAGATAGGAAAAGTACTGCTTCGCTTGTTCGATCGCCTCGATGTCATCAGCGGCCAACTGATCTCCGCAACCCGAGATAGAGGCATGCATCCGGGCACCGCCCATCTCCTCGAGCGATACCTTCTCCCCCACTACCATCTCCGCCATCCGAGGGGACCCGAGGTACATCGAGGCATTCCCCTCGACCATGATCACCACATCGCAGAAGGACGGGATGTACGCGCCACCGGCAGCACTCGGCCCGAAGAGGCAGCAGATCTGGGGCACCTTGCCGGACAGCGCTACCTGGTTTCGAAAGATCCGACCTGCGCCCCTTCGGCCGGGGAACAGATCGACCTGGTCGGTGATCCGCGCACCCGCCGAGTCGATGAACCAAAAGATTGGCAACTCATCACGCAGCGCGACTTCAGTCATGCGGATGATCTTTTCCACCGTTCGGGCACCCCAGGAGCCCGCCTTCACGCTCGGGTCATTCGCCACCACAAGAGCTGCTCGCCCGTGAACGAGCCCGCGACCTGTGATAACGCCGTCGGCGGGTAGATCCTCCGCCATCGCATTGGCCAGCTGACCATCTTCCACGAAGGTCGAATCGTCGAACAGCAGGGCGATCCGATCGCGTACGAAGAGCTTGTTCGCAACCCTGAGCCTGGCCGCCGCTCGTTCTGTCGGCGATAGGGTACGGTCCCGCGCAGCACTGATGCTGTCCATGATCGACTACTCCACCGGAAGACCCAGCCGGCGGGCGATCAGCAGCCGCTGCACCTCCGAGGTGCCTTCCCCGATCTCCAGGACCTTTGCATCCCGATAAAAGCGTGCGATCGGATACTCCTCCATGAATCCGTAGCCGCCGAATACCTGGGTAGCAATGCGTGTTGCGCTGACGGCTGACTCTGTGGCGTAGAGCTTGGCGATCGCGGCGACCCGATTGAATTCCCGGGCGCCGACACCATGATCACGCATCGCCGCCGCCGCGTACACCAACTGATGAGCGGCAGCAGCCATCACATCAAGATCAGCAATCTGGAAGGCGACGCCCTGCTTGCGACCAATCGGTCCTCCGAACGAGGTGCGCTGCATCGCATATTGCGTCGACAGCTCCAGGCACGCGCGAATGCATCCCAATGCCAAGGCAGCGATGGCAACCCTGCCGTCATCCAAGATCGACAGGAATTGCTGAAAGCCCTGGCCTCGCTCGCCCAGAAGATGATTTTCGGGAACCCGAACGTCGGTGAAGGTCAGCGGGTGGGTGTCGGAGGCATGCCAGCCGAGCTTGGCGTAGCTCGGGCCAACCTCGAAACCAGGTGTTCCGACGGGCACGATGATCGCTGAGATTTCCGGTTTGCCGTCCTCGCGGATGCCAGTGCGCGCTGTAACGGTGCACAGCGAGCTGATGGCAGTGCCGGAATTGGTGATGAACTGCTTGCTGCCGTTGATCACCCATTCATGATCGCGTAGTGCGGCGTGAGTGCGGGTCGCACCGGCGTCAGACCCGGCCTCGGGCTCGGTCAATCCGAAGGCAGCCAGCGCATGACCGGCGAGAAGATCGGGCAGCCAGCGGGATTTCTGCTGCGCCGTTCCGAAGTGAGCGATCGGGCTGATGCCGAGCCCCACGGCGGCCTCGAGGGTGATTCCGAGTGATTGGTCTAGCTTCCCGATCTCCTCGATGGCGATGCAGAGGCTCGTGAAGTCCCCCGCTCCCCCGTACTCCTCGGGGCCGCCAAGCCCGAAGAGGCCGAGATTTCCCATCAGCTTGATCGCTTCCAGTGGCATCTCGTGGGCCGCGTTCCATCGCTCGACATGGGGAGCGAGATCGCGAGCAGCGAAGTCCGCTACCGCAGCCCGGAAGTCGTTGTGTTCCTCGCCGAGCGCAAACGTGCTGGTCATAGGACTCTTTTCATCGTCGCTGACTCCGCCAGCATAGCTTGACGTTTACGTAAACGTCAGGCCTAGACTTCGGTCGAAGGAGCGCGATGAGTGATCAAACCTGGAGCATTGGGGAACTCGCCGAGGAGTTCAACACGACCTTGCGGACCATCCGGTTCTATGAGGACCGCGGCCTGCTCACTCCGCAGCGACAAGGCACCGCCCGAATCTTTCACGATCGCGACCGGGTACGGCTGCAACTGATCTTGCGGGGCAAACGGCTCGGCTTCACGCTTGACGAGATCGCACATGTGATCAACATGTACGACGAAACGCCCGGCGAGCGCGGTCAGCTTGCCTTCCTCATCTCCGACATCGACAAGCGTCGTGACGCTCTGTTGGCCAAGCGTCGGGACTTGGATGAGGCGCTGACAGAGCTAGATGATCTTGAGAAGCGTTGCCGAGCGGATCTAAAGCGGCTCAGCGAACCTGGCTGAGGGCTGGGTGCGTCGGACGGATTGATCACTCCAAGGCAAGCGAGGCGGCCGCGTCCTGCTGGCCGGTCACGTCCCACAGATGGTGGATCACATCGTGCAGGAAGTACTGGATGAACGTCATAACCGTGAATTCCGCACCGTCGGACCTGAAGCCCACTCGGGCGTACTGATCCGGCTTGAGTGACTGAATCCGGGCAACGAAGCGTTGCGCGGCGGCCTCTAGCTCGTCGGCGACCACCTCCGGATCCTGCTCGCCGTAGGCCTCTTTGATGGCTGTTTCGTCCTGATTCCAGTTGGTAAAGGTCGGCGAGTCGTCGTTGAGCATCTGGGCAAGCCGGGCATCGAACAAGCGATAAACGTCTCGGACATGGGCGCCGTATTCAAGGGGTGACCAGACAGCGGGACTCGGCCGGGCCGCGACCGCCGGGCTCGAGCGCAAGATCTGCACCCACTCCTCGCCGGCGATGAAAGCCCGCTCAGCGAAGTCTTCTGGCTTGATGTCGCCGGCCGATAGCCCGCATTGGTCACACCGGCGGGTCAGCGTCCAGGTCCAGTCCTTGGTGTCCGGAGGCGGCTGCACAAGTAGGAGCCTAATGCGCGCATCGGAGTTGGATCGCTGATGACCACGGTCTTTGATGTCCACAGGCGGGCCGGCTGACTGTGGAGAAGTTGATCACTTTGGTGCATGAGTCTAATGAGTTTGTGGACAGACCAGTGGACAAGAAAATTTCTCGGACTTCTTTTCTAGATTCGGTTGCGGGGTGCCTCCCAAGGCTGTAGAAATCTCTTACGCACTCCCGCAAGGGAGAGCGGGACTGGGAAAGAACCGAGGATTCGCACGGTGAGGCAACTCGCCGCAGCCGCCGGTGACGGGTGGTTGGGATCCGTCGGGTCGCCTGGTCAGCTGGAGACGTCGCTTAACTCCGGCTACACAGTGGGCCCCTGCAACTCATACTTGGAGGGGCCCACACCCATTCTTTGCGCCCGCTGCTCGCGCATCGCGCGCTCGTATCCGCCTAGTTCGTCGTCGCTCGCGGAGGAAAGAACGCCTCCGCTCCCTCCTCCTTACCACGGCGGGCGCGCGATTTCCGACGCTCGCAGCTCGGGGTTCTCCAGGTTCCGACCCGCTCGCGATTTGTTGCTCAATGTCCGACCCGACGCTCGCAGCTTCGGGGTTCTTCACGTTCCGACCCGCTCGCAGATCTGGGGTTGCTCCATGTCCGACCCGACGCTCCCGATGTCGGGAACGCACGTGCACGTCCGCTGCTTGCACGATGCACGCGCTGCAACGTGTGCAGCGTGACCGGAACGCACGTGCACGTGGGTTCCGACACACGATGAGGCAGCCGAAAGCAGAGAGCATTCCCTCAGCGCACGTTTGATTCGTCGGCTGTCTCGCCGGCTGCTTCGACGGCGTCGGTGCGCGTGACAGCCGAGTCTGGCGGTGCGGCGCTCCGCCAGGTGCCAAGGATTGAACCGATGATGATCAGTGGGAATCCGATGGCGAGGCCAACAGTGATGGGCTCGTCGAGGATGAGGGCGCCGAGGAGAATGGCCACCACCGGATTGATGTAGGTGATCAAGGTCATGCGAGCTGGGCCGGCTTCCGCAATCAACGCGAACATCACGAGGAATGCGGCAGCCGTACACACCACGGCAAGGACGACGACCGAGCCGGCTGCTCGCGCAGTGATCTGGGCGGGCCACAGAAATATCGCGAACGGCAGGTACACGACGGCGGCAATGGCGAGTGATGCCGTCACAACTCCGATCGAGGGCAGGTGGGAGAGCTTGCGGCTGACGATGATCGGCCCGATCGCATAACCGATGACCACCATGATGATCTGCCCTACCGCGATCAGATCATCGAACTTGATGTCGAGACCGACCAGCAGCGCGACGCCGACCAGTCCGAGGAGCAAGCCTGCACTGCGGCGGAAATCCAATCGATCGTGGCCGCTGACAGTCAAGATGATCGCGGCGACCATTGGCACCATGGCAATGAGCAGGCCGGTCGTGGAACTGTTCAGGCGAGTCTCGGCGTGTCCTAGCAACACCCACGGGCCGATGATCTCTACCGCCGTATAGAGCAGCAGAATTTTCCAATAGGGCAGCAACGGCTTGAGTGCCCGGGCTTTCAGTGCGAGAGGTAGAAGCAGCAGGGTAGCGATCGCGGTTCGCCCAAATGCCACGACGATCGGATCAAAGTCGGTAACCGCGACGCGGATGAAGAGGTAGGGCATTCCCCAGAACACGCCGAGCGTGATGAACAGCAGCCAACCCCGCCGCGTCATTGACGATCCTCCACATCGCACAGACAGCCAAAGGGCAGCCTAGGCGGCAGCTCTGACACAAGCCGACGGGGACCACTCCGCCGCGCCCGGGCCCCGCTCGCCCGTACGGCATTAGAGTTGGCCGGTGGGGTCGCTTTCCATGGGGAGGACGCGTGGGAATCAGCAAGGTGCTTGTCGCGAACCGTGGCGAGATCGCGGTTCGAGTGATTCGCGCTGCGGCTGACGCCGGGCTGACCAGCGTTGCGATCTACGCCGACCAAGACTCCGACTCACTCTTCGCCTCTCTCGCCGACGAGGCGTATGCGCTGAACGGCACGACGCCAGCCGAGACCTACCTCGACATCGCCAAGATCCTGAGCATTGCAAGGCGCAGCGGCGCGGACGCGATCCATCCGGGCTACGGCTTCCTTGCCGAAAATTCGTCCTTTGCCGAGGCTGTGCTCGCTGCAGGGCTGATCTGGATTGGCCCCCCGCCCGCCGCAATTGAGGCTTTGGGTGACAAGGTGCAAGCCCGTCACATTGCTCAGAAGGTCGGCGCTCCGCTGGTGCCGGGTACTCCCAACCCGGTCGAGGATGCGGACGCCGTCATCGCTTTCGCCACAGAGTACGGCCTGCCGATTGCGATCAAGGCCGCATTCGGCGGCGGCGGTCGAGGTCTGAAGGTCGCTCGCGAGATGCGCGAAATCCCCGAGCTGTTCGAGTCGGCGACCCGCGAGGCCGTGACGGCGTTCGGCCGCGGCGAGTGCTTCGTGGAGCGTTATCTGGACAAGCCGCGGCATGTTGAGACCCAGTGCCTGGCGGACAGCCATGGCAATGTGGTCGTCGTCTCGACTCGGGACTGTTCCCTGCAGCGCCGCCACCAGAAGCTGGTGGAGGAAGCCCCTGCCCCGTTCCTGGATGCCGAACAGGTGGAGCGCCTCTACTCCTCCTCCAAGGCGATTCTCGCCGAGGCCGGATACGTGGGGGCCGGAACGTGTGAGTTCCTGGTCGGCCAGGACGGAACCATCTCATTCCTCGAGGTGAACACCCGTCTTCAGGTGGAGCATCCGGTTTCGGAGCAGGTCACCGGCCTAGACCTGGTGCGCGAAATGTTCCGAATCGCAGACGGCGAACCGCTGGGGTACGGGGATCCGGTCGTCACAGGACACTCCATCGAGTTTCGAATCAATGCCGAGGATGCCGGCCGGAACTTTCTGCCTGCGCCCGGAATTCTGACGACCTGGCGACCACCCTCGGGGCCGGGTGTCCGCATCGATGACGGCTACCTTGCCGGCATGAGTGTGCCTGGCAGTTTCGACTCGCTGATCGCCAAGATCATTGTCAGCGGTGCTGACCGGAAGCAGGCGTTGGAACGCTCGCGCCGCGCGTTGAAAGAGCTAGTGATCGAGGGTATGCCGACCGTCGTTCCGTTTCATCGAGCTGTTCTGGAAGATCCCGCGTATACCGCCGACGATGGACGTTTCGGCGTACACACTCGCTGGATCGAGACCGAGTTCAACGGCAATATCCAGCCTTACGCGGGCGCGGCCACCGATCCCCCCGAACCTGCTCAGCGCTCCAAGATTGTGGTCGAGGTCAACGGCAAGCGTCTGGAGGTCATGGTGCCGGCAGGCCTGGGTACGGTGAATGGATCCGTCGGCGCGAAGCCTAAGAAGCCGGTCAAGAGGCAAAGTGCGGCAACGAAGAACCTGTCTGGCACGGCGTTGACATCACCGATGCAGGGCACGATCGTCAAGGTCGCGGTGGCGGACGGTGACGCCGTACAGGCGGGTGATCTCGTCGTCGTCCTGGAGGCAATGAAGATGGAGCAGCCGCTGACGGCGCACCGAGCCGGCACGGTCAAGAACCTCAGCGCCCAGGTGGGAGCAACCGTGACCAGCGGATCCACTCTGTGCGAGATCGTCGACTAGTTCGCCGAGGTCCCCGCCGGGTGCAACCGGTTGTCTCGTCAGGCAGACGAGTCCTTTGCAAGGCCTAAAAGGTCGGTAAGAAGACGCTTTCACAAGGGGAAACCACGTTTTGCCGCAGGCACACTGTGACCCATGGAACTCCTCGCGCTGCTCATCGTGGCAGCTCTGATCTTGGGCGGTGTTGCCCTCTACCGGCGACATGCCATAGGGCAGCGCCAAGCCGAGGAGCGCAGGGCACTTGAGACGCAACTAGCCACGTCAAAGCGCGCAGCCGATGAGGATGTCACCAAGTTCGGCGAGGAACTGCAGCGGCTGGACTCCGATGTCGCCGGGCATGCGCTCGACGAGCCGATGCAACAGGACTACCAACGGGCCCTGGATGCGTACGACAACGCGAAGATGTCTCTGGACGCTGTGACCCAACCCGAGGAGATCCGGCACGTCACCGAGATCTTGGAGGACGGCCGGTACGCGGTCGCTTGCGTCAAGGCGCGGATCGCGGGCGAGCCACTGCCCGCAAAGCGTCCACCTTGCTTCTTCAATCCTGCGCACGGACCTTCTTCACAAGACGTCAGCTGGGCACCCCCAGGCGGCGTGCCACGGTCCGTGCCGGCCTGCCCGGCTGACGCGGAGCGGGTATTGGCGGGAGCTGATCCTTATATCCGCACTGTGCAGGTTGGTGCGCAACGGGTGCCCTACTGGGAGGGCGGTCAGGCGTACGCGCCGTGGGCCCAGGGCTACTACAGCCGCTGGAATGGCAGCGACATGCTGTCCGGCATGCTGATTGGCGGCCTGCTGTTCGGTGGCATGGGGAACATGTTCTCCGGGGTCGGCGAAGGCGTCGGCGATCTCATGGGTGGCATCGGCGACGGCGTCAGCGAAATGGGCAGCGGGGTCGGCGACATGTTTGGAGACATGTTCGACTAGGGCTCCTCCAGCAGAGTGGCGCGAAGCTCGGCCAACGTTTCCGAGCAGCCGTTGTCGATCTTGAGGCTGGCAAGCTGGTCGCCGCGGGTCGGACCGCGATTGATGATCACCACTGGTTGCTGCTGCCTAGCGTGATGCCGGACGAAACGCAGGCCGGACATCACGGTCAGCGAAGAGCCGACGACCACCAGAACCTCCGCGCGTGCCACGAGTTCGTACGCCGCTTGGACCCGAACCTTCGGCACCGACTCGCCGAAGAACACGACATCGGGCTTGAGCCGACCGCCGCACTGCAGGCAACCGACCAAGCGGAACTGCTGCCAATCCCGCGCGACCGCGTCCCCATCCGGCCGAAGCTCGGCATGCTCGAGTACCGGCGTTTTGTCGACGTGCGGATTGGCCTTCGATAACCGACTCTGCAGTTCGCTTCGTGCCGAGCGATCCGCGCACTCCAGGCAGATGACGGTGGCGATGTCGCCATGCAAGGTGATCACGCCCCGGCTGCCGGCCGCAGCATGCAGCCCGTCGACGTTTTGAGTGATCACTCCGGCCAGTCCGGCAGTCTCCAGGTCGACCAATGCTCGATGGCCAGCGTTGGGTTTCGCGTCACCGATTCGGCGCCAACCGAGATAGGAGCGTGCCCAGTATCGCTGCTGCGCGGCGCGGGAGCCCACGAATTCGCTGTACTGCATGGGGGTGGCGCGGCTCGAGGTCGGCCCGCGATAGTCAGGAATCCCAGAGTCGGTCGACATTCCTGCACCGCTGAGCGCAACCCAGCTCCGGCCACGGAGCAGTTCAGCGGTCGCCGCAACGGCGGCCGGAGATGCCACTGTCACGCAAGAACCGTACCCGGAACCTCAGCGCGCCAGAAGATTCGCTGTTGCGACCAACCAAGGCAGACCAGTGGTACTGACCTGGTCAGCCCAGGTCAGGGAGGATGCCGAGCTGGGTCAGCATTCCCAGTCGATCGGCTGTGCCACGAAGCTCGGCCACCCGGCCACCAGCGATTCGTAGGATGGCGATCGCCTCGCTTTCGAAGTATTCCTGGGTCGGCGCTGGGAGGCCTCGGTAGTCGCCGGTGTTAGTGCCCGACATGGTGAATCTGGCCACCACCTTGTCACCTTCAGCGAGGAGCTCCTGAGTCGTCAAGTGAAGGTCTGGGAAACCTTGCAGGAGCATTCGGACGCCTTCCTCCACCCCGCCAGGGCCCTCAGGCTGCATAAAGATAACTGCGTTGTGGTCGACCACGTCCGGGGCGACCACCTGGGGCAACTCGTCGAGAGTGCCGTTGTTGATGGCGTCAAAGAGCCGCTGCGCGACCGCCTTGTTCTCCTCTAAGCCCACGGGAGTCCCTCCTACTCAGCTGATGGTGCCGGTGCCTTTGAGCCGGCGCGCGGCCTCAGCTACCGAGCCACTCATCGATGGATACACGGTGAAAGAGTCCGATACTTGATCAACAGTCAGCCGCTGCGCGACCGCGATTGCGATGGGAAAGATCAATTCACTGGCCCGAGGAGCAACCACGACACCACCGATCACGATGCCGGTGACCTTCCTGCACATGAGCTTGACGAAACCGTCGCGGCTGCCTTGCATCTTGGCCCGGGCATTTCCTCGCAATGGCAGAGTCATGACGCGTGCCTGCACCTCGCCGGAGTCGACCTGCTGCTGCGAGACACCCACCGTCGCGATCTCCGGCGCAGTGAAGACGTTCGATGAGACGGTTTTCAGATCAAGCGGAGTGACGGCTTCGCCCAAGGTGTGCCACATGGCGATCCGGCCCTGCATGGCCGCCACCGAGGCAAGCATCAGCACGCCGGTGCAGTCCCCTGCCGCGTACACACCTCGCGCTGACGTACGCGACACCCGATCGACCTCGATGAAGCCGTGCTGATCAACGTTGACCCCGGCTTTTTCAAGACCGATGTCGACGGTGTTGGGTACCGAGCCGACTGCGAGCAGGCAATGGGAGCCGATGACGGTCCGACCGTCAGTCAGTGTCACCGTGACCTGATCACCATCGCGCCTGACCGACTGAGCACGTGATCGTGCCAGCACTGTCATCCCCCGGCGAGTGAAGACGTCCTCGAGCACCTGAGCGGCCTCGGCGTCCTCGGTCGGGAGCACTCTGTCCCGGGAGGAGACCAGCACGACTTCGCAACCCAGGGCGTCGTACGCGCTCGCGAACTCCGCACCCGTGACGCCCGAGCCGATGACGATCAGCCGTTGTGGCAACTCAGTCAATCCATAGACCTGGGTCCACGTCAGGATCCGCTCGCCGTCCGGTTTGGCCTCAGGCAGTTCGCGGGGATGAGCTCCAGTGGATATCAAGATCATGTCTGCGGCAAAGGACTGTTCGCCCTTGGCGGTGCTGGCGATCACTCGGTCGGGGCCATCCAGCTGACCGCGCCCCCGCACCAGGTTGACGTTCTCGCGTTGCAGGCGCTCCGTGATGTCGCACGATTGTTGCCTGGCAAGATCAAGTACTCGCTTGTTCACCGTCGGTAGC
>Ga0307282_10000275_pt1 | contig 15675 bp, 11 predicted proteins | sample ER_DNA_121_FD_194475 | JGI IMG/M metagenome (GOLD analysis project Ga0307282, IMG submission 194475) | Bulk soil microbial communities from the East River watershed near Crested Butte, Colorado, United States - ER_DNA_121 | ecosystem: Environmental > Terrestrial > Soil > Floodplain | place...
TTGCCCCGGGCCAGTTCGGCCACGTCCGGGTTCTTCTTCTGCGGCATGATCGAGGACCCGGTCGCGTAGGCATCGTCGATCTCCACCCAGCCGAACTCCTGCGAGGACCAGAGCACGATCTCCTCGCCGAGCCGGGAAAGGTGCACCCCGGTCAGCGCCGCGGCGAAGCAGAACTCGGCCGCGAAGTCGCGGTCGGCCACCGCGTCCATGGAGTTCGGCGCCGCCTCGGCGAAGCCGAGTTCGTCCGCGAGCACCTGCGGGTCGACCGCCAGCGACGACCCGGCCAGCGCGCCGGATCCGAGCGGGCTGACCGCGGCGCGCTTGTCCCAGTCGCGCAGCCGCCCGACATCGCGGGCGAACGCCTGCACGTGCGCCAGCAACTGGTGGCCGAACAGCACGGGCTGCGCGTGCTGCAGGTGGGTCATGCCAGGTGCGGGCAGGTCGCCGCACGCGGCGGCCTGGTCGATCAGCGCGGTCTCCAGCTCAGACAGCCTGCTCGCGATCAGCCGGACGTTGTCCCGCAGGTAGAGCCGCAGGTCGGTCGCGACCTGGTCATTGCGGCTGCGCCCGGCCCGCAGCTTGCCGCCCAGCGCGCCGAGCCGCTCGAGCAGCCCGCGTTCGAGCGCGGTGTGCACGTCCTCGTCGGCGACCGTGGGCCGGAACGAGCCGTTCGCGCAGGCCCGGTCCAGGTCTTCGAGGGCCTTGAGCATGGAGCTCAGCTCGGCGTCGGTCAGCAGGCCGGCCCGGTGCAGCACCCGGGCATGCGCCCGGGAGGCCCGCAGGTCGTACCGCGCCAGACGCCAGTCGAACTGGACGCTGACGGACAGCCGGGCCAGCGCGTCGGCCGGGCCAGCGCCGAACCGCCCGCCCCACAGCCGCGTTGCCCCGTCAGAACCGCCCGGGTCCCCCGCCGTGTGCTCGCTCTCCGTGTCCCCGGAATGCTCCGCTGCTTCCACAGTCCTACTTTCTACCGTACGAACGCCTCAGTTTTGTCGCACCACCGAACCGAAGGCATTCATCGTCGGCGGCTGGCGAGGCGCAGGAAGTCCGCGGCCAGGGCGTCGCCGCCGGCCGGGTCCCGCGCGATCAGCAGCACCGTGTCGTCTCCGGCCACGGTGCCGAGCACCGAAGGCAGCGGCGCGTGGTCGATGACCGAGGCGAGGAACTGGGCGGCTCCGGCCGGGGTCCGCAGTACGACCAGGTTGGCGCTCGCCTCGGCCGAGGTCATCAGCTCGCCCAGGTAGCGGGCCAGCCGCGCGTCGTGCGGCGACTCGGACCCGGAGGCCCCAGAGTGCCCGGCGACCCTGGTGCCGGACGGCGAGCCCGCGCCGCCGGGAGGCGAGCCCGGACCGCCGGGGTGCGAGCCCGGGCCGCCGGGCTCTTCCGGCAGGGAGTAGACCAGCGTGCCGCCCGAGCGCAGCCGCACGATGCCGAGCTCGTCCAGGTCCCGGGACAGGGTCGCCTGCGTCACGTGCACCCCGGCGTACCGCTCCAGCAGGTCGGCCAGTTCCTCCTGGGAGCGGACCTGCTCGCGGGCCAGGATGTCGGCGATCCTGGCGTGCCTGGCCGTCTTGGTCAGCGGGGTGGTCATGGTTGCTCCAGCAACCAGGCCAGCAGCGCCTTCTGCGCGTGCAGCCGGTTCTCCGCCTGCTCCCAGACCACGCTGTTCGGCCCGTCGATCACCTCAGCGGTGATCTCCTCGCCGCGGTGCGCGGGCAGGCAGTGCAGTACCAGGCAGCCCGGTCGGCCCAGGGCCAGCTTGGCCGCGTCCAGCTGGTAGGAGTCGCCCGAGCCGAGGATCGCTAGCCGCTGCGCCCGCTCGCTGTCCTGGCCCATCGACGTCCACACGTCGGTGGCGATGACGTCGGCCTCCTGGCACGCCGTGCTTGCGTCGGTTAGCACATCCACCGAGCCGCCGGTCCCGGCAGCGATCTGCGCGGCGGCGGCCAGCACCGCCGGGTCGGGGTGGTAGGGCTCCGGGGCGCCGATCCGGATGTGCATCCCGGCGGTGGCGCCGCCCAGCAGGTAGGAGTGCGCCATGTTGCTCGAGCCGTCGCCCAAGAAGGTCAGCACGCGGCCGGCCAGCGAGCCGTAGTGCGCCTGGACTGTCTGCAGGTCGGCCAGGATCTGGCAGGGGTGGAACTGGTCGGTGAGCGCGTTGATCACCGGCACGGTCGCAGCCGACGCCATCGCGTCGATGCGCTCCTGACCGGCGGTCCGCCAGGTGATCGCCGCCACCTGCCGGGTCAGCACCCGGGCCACGTCCTCGATGGTCTCGCCCCGGCCGATGTGGGTGGTCTGGGTGTCGATCACCAGCGGGTGGCCGCCGAGTTCGGCGATGCCGACGGTGAAGGACACCCGGGTCCGCAGCGACGGCTTGTCGAACAGCACCGCGACGGCCAGCGGCCCGGTCAGCGGCTGCCATCCGAACCTGTCCTTCTTCATCTGGGCGGCCAGGTCGAGAACCGCGCCCTGCTCGGCCGGCGACAGGTCATCGTCGCGCAGGAAATGCCTAGTCATAAAGATCGCGGCGTGGAGACCCCGGCCTTCGGGCCGGAGAGGAAACGCCGCCTCACCTCCCCAGGAATGTCAGTGGCAATCGCTACTGTGTTCGTATGTCCAGGTATCGTCTGCTCCCCACACCCGCCCAGGAAGCGGTGCTGCGGGATCATTGCGCCCACGCCCGGTACGTCTGGAACATGGCCGTGGAGCAGCACACGCACTGGCGCCCTGGCCGGGCAAACGCGCCCCGCTACTTGGAGCAATGCCGCCAGCTCACCCAAGCACGGGCAGAGTATCCGTGGCTGGCCGCGGGCAGCCAGACGGTACAACAGCAGGCGCTGCGAGACTTCGCCCGCGCGGTGGCCGCGTTCTTCGATCCGGGCAACCCGGCCGGACGACCGACCTGGCGGAGGGCCGGCCGGGATGAAGGCTTCCGCATCGTCGGGAAGTGCGGGCGGCAGTGGGACGTGCGCCGCGTGTCCCACCATGTGGGTGAGGTGCGGGTGCCGAAGGCCGGGTGGGTGCGATTCCGCTGGTCCCGTCCCGTGCCGCCAGGAGTGAAGTCCTACCAGGTGACTAGGGACCGGGCCGGGCGCTGGCACGTCGCCTTCGCCGCCGTCCCCGAACCGATCCCCGCGCCGGGCAACGGCCAGGGAGTCGGCATCGACCGCGGTGTTGCCGTGAGCGCGGCCCTCTCGACAGGCGAGTTGCTGCGCGTGCCCGGCCTGACCATGCCGGAGCGCACAAGGCTGCGGCGGCTGGAGCGCAAACTGGCCCGTGCCCAGCGCGGCTCGGGCCGTCGCACCGGAATCAAGCGGGCCATCGCTCGGCTGCGCGCCCGCGAGGCCGACCGGCGGAAGGACTGGGCCGAGAAGACCAGCACGGACCTGGCGCATCGCTTCGACGTGATCTGCGTCGAGAACCTGAACATCGCGGGCATGACGCGGTCGGCCAAGGGAACCGCAGCCGAGCCAGGCCGGAACGTCCGCGCCAAGTCCGGGCTCAACCGGGAGATCATGCGGTCGGGCTGGGGCCTGCTGGTGCGCCGCCTGCAGGACAAAGCACCCGGCCGGGTGGAGAAGGTCAATCCCGCGTACACCAGCCAGCGTTGCTCGGCGTGCGGGCACATCGCAGCGGAGAGCCGCAAGAGCCAAGCCCTCTTCGCCTGCGTCGCCTGCAGCTTCGAGTGCAACGCTGATGTGAACGCGGCCAGGAACATCGCCGCAGGGCATGCGGTGACTGCGCGGGGAGGCGACGGGGCTGCCCGGCCTGTGAACCGCGAACCTCAACTGCTGCTCCTGCCGGTGTAGTAGTTGGAATCCCCGCCCTTCAAGCGGGGAGGATGTCAAGCCGTCACCTCGTCGAGAATCCCGGGTAGCGCGACGATGAACTCGTCCGCTTGTCCGGCGGATAGTATCAGCGGCGGCGCCAGCCTGATGGCGTCCGGTTGCACCGCGTTGACCAGGAAACCGGCTCGTCGGGCGGCCGCCTCGACGTCGGGGGCCACCTCTGCGGTCAGCACGACCGCCCGCCACAGGCCGACGCCCCGGACCCTGGCGAGCAGCGGGTGGCTGGTCTGGCTCAGGCCGACCGCCAGGTGCTCGCCGACCGCGGTGACGTGGGCCAGCAGGCCGTCGCGCTCGATGGTGTCGAGCACGGCCAGGGCCGCGGCGCAGGCGACCGGGTTGCCGCCGAAGGTAGAGCCGTGGTCGCCCCTGGCGAACCCGGCGCCGGCCGCGCCGAGCCCGACGCACATCCCGATCGGCAGCCCGCCGCCCAGGCCCTTGGCCAGGGTCAGCACGTCCGGGCGAATCCCGGCGGTCTGGTGCGCGAACCATGCTCCGGTCCGGCCGATGCCGGACTGGATCTCGTCCAGTACGAGCAGGGCCCCGGCCTCGTCGCACGCCTGCCGCGCGGCGAGCAGGTAACCCTCGGGGGCGGGCACCACGCCGCTCTCGCCCAGGCCGGGCTCGAGGAACACGGCCGCCACGTCGGGGCCCACCGCCGCGCGCAGCGCGCCGGCGTCTCCGTAGGGAACGAACCGGACGGTCAGGCCGAACGGGCCGAACGGGGCGCGGATCGACTCCTTGCCGGTCAGCGCGAGCGAGCCCATGGTCCGGCCGTGGAAGCTGCGCTCGGCGGCCACGATCACCGGGCGCCCGGGTCCGGCGATGCGCCGCACCAGCTTGATCGCGGCCTCGTTGGCCTCGGCACCCGAGTTGGCCAAGAAGACCCGGCCGTCTGTGCCCAGCAGGGCCAGAATGCGCTCCGCCAGTTCGATCTCGCGCTCGTGCAGGTACAGGTTGGAGGTGTGCGCCACCTCGGCCACCTGGCGGCTGACGGCCTCGACGATGGCCGGGTGGGCGTGCCCGAGCGAGCTCACCGCGATCCCGGCGATCAGGTCCAGGTACTCCCGGCCGTCGGCGTCCCGCACCCGGCAGCCCTGCCCGCGGCTGATGGCCAGCGGGGGCACGCCGTAGTTGGGCATGAACGCCGCCTCGAACCGTTTCTGCAGGGTTTCGGTGTTGGTCACTGACTACCTCCAGGAAGGACCATCGTGCCGATGCCGGAGTCGGTGAAGATCTCGAGCAGGACGGCGTGGCTGAGCCGACCGTCCAGGACATGCGCCTGCGGGACGCCGCCGCGCACCGCGGTCAGGCACGCCTCCATCTTGGGGATCATCCCCGCGGACAGGCCGGGCAGCAGCCGCTCCAGTTCGGCCGCGGTGAGCTCGCTGATCACGTCGGCCGACGACGGCCAGTCCCGGTACAGGCCGGCCACGTCGGTGAGCACGACCAGCTTGGCCGCGTCCAGTGCCACCGCGAGCGCGGCCGCCGCGGTGTCCGCGTTCACGTTGTAGACCTCGCCGTGCCGGCCCGAGGCCACGCTGGAGACGACCGGGATCCGGCCATCGGCCAGCAGCGCCCGGATCGCGCCCGGGTCGGTGGCGACGATGTCGCCGACCAGGCCGATGTCCACCGGCTCGCCGTCCACGACCGCCGCCTTGCGGATCGCGGTGAACGTGCCCGCGTCCTCCCCGGACAGGCCCACCGCGAACGGGCCGTGCCGGTTGATCAGGCCGACGATGTCCTTGTTCACCGTGCCGGACAGGACCATCCGGACGACCTCCATGGCCTCCGGGGTGGTGACCCGGAGGCCGGCGGTGAACGAGGACTCCACTCCGAGCCGGTCGAGCTGCGCGCTGATCTGCGGGCCGCCGCCGTGCACCACGACCGGGCGCAGCCCGGCGTAGCGCAGGAACACCAGGTCCTGGGCGAAGGCCAGGCGAAGCTCCTCGTCGGCCATCGCGTGCCCGCCGTACTTGATTACGACGGTCTGGCCGTGGAACCTGTTCAGCCAGGGCAGCGCCTCGATCAGCGTGGCCGCCTTGGCCGAGGCGTCGGTGATCCTGCTGGCAGTGCTGGCCCGGGGGGACGACCCCCCCAAACCCCCCCGAAGGACATTGGGAAGGGTCACGTGGAGTACGCCGAATTCTCGTGCACGTAGGCGGTGGTCAGGTCGGTGGTCAAGATGATGGCGGAGTGCGGGCCTGCGGACAGGTCCACGGTGATCGTCACGTCCTTCGGCCCCAGGTCGACCTTTGAGCGCTCGTCGCCCGGGGCGCCGTGGCGGCAGACCCAGATTCCGTTGATGGCGACGTTCAGCCGGTCCGGCTGGAAGACGGCGTCGGTGGTGCCGACCGCGCTGAGCACCCGGCCCCAGTTGGGGTCTTCCCCGCCGATGGCGCACTTGAGCAGGTTGTTGCGGGCCACCGAACGCCCGACGGTCACTGCGTCGGCCTCCGAGGCCGCGCCGATCACCTCGATCGAGATCATCTTGTTGGCGCCCTCGGCGTCGAGCTGAAGCTGGCGGGCCAGGTCGGCGCACACATCGGTGAGCGCCAGGGTGAACTCGGTCTTGTCCGGCGTCACCCCGCTGGCCCCGCTGGCCATCAGCAGCACCGTGTCGTTGGTGGACATGCAGCCGTCGGTGTCGAGCCGGTCGAAGGTTGTCGCGGTGGCGTTCCGGAGCGCGGCGTCCAGTTGGGCCGGCTCGAGGTCGGCGTCGGTGGTGAGCACGCACAGCATGGTGGCCAGCCCGGGCGCGAGCATCCCGGCGCCCTTGGCCATCCCGCCGATGGAATAGCCGTCGGGCCGGCGGAAGGCGATCTTCACCACGGTGTCGGTGGTCCTGATCGCGTCGGCGGCGGCCAGCCCGCCGGCCCGGGAGGCTTCGGCCACGGCGGCGCTGACGCCGGGAAGCAGCTTGTCCATCGGTAGCCGCTCGCCGATCAGGCCGGTCGAGCAGACCGCGATCTCCCCGGCAGAGTCATTGATCGCGGCGGCCAGGTGCTCGGCGGTGGCGTGCGTGTCCTGGAAGCCGAGCGGCCCCGTGCAGGCGTTGGCCCCGCCAGAGTTGAGCACCACGGCCCGGACCCGCCCGCCTGTGACCACCTGGCGGGTCCAGGTCACCGGGGCGGCCTGCACCCGGTTGGTGGTGAAGACGGCGGCGGCGGACCGGGACGGCCCGTCGTTCAGGATCACGGCCACATCCGGCTGGCCGGATGGCTTGAGTCCGGCTGTCACTCCGGCGGCGCGGAAGCCGAGCGGGGCGGTGACGCTCATGGGGCTACTCCGTGTGCGGTCAGGCCGGCCGTTTCCGGCAGGCCGAGCATGAGGTTGGCGATCTGGATGGCCTGGCCGGCCGCGCCCTTGACCAGGTTGTCCAGGGCGCAGACGACCACGGCACGGCCGGCGTGCGGGTCGGCCGCCACCTGCAGGTGGGCGGCGTTGGAGCCGAGGGTGGCGCCGGTGGCCGGCCACCGGTCCTCGGGCAGCACGTGCACGAAGGTTTCGGCGTCGTAGGCGGCGCGGAGCGCGGCGCGCAGCTGGCCGGTACCAGAGCCCGCGACGGCCGACTCCCCCAGCCGGGCGGTGCAGGTGGCCAGGATGCCACGCGGCATCGGGGCGAGCGTCGGCGTAAAGGACACTGACACCGGTGCCGGGGCGGGCAACCCGGCCCGTTCGGGATCAATGTTCTGTTCTATTTCCGGTGTATGCCGGTGCACGCCGCCGACCTGGTAAGCGGACATCGACCCCATGACCTCGGTGGCCAGCAGGCCGGGGCGCAGCGAGCGGCCCGCGCCGGACGTGCCGGAGGCGGCCACGATCACGATGTCGGCCGGGTCGGCCAGGCCGGCCGCCAGCAGCGGGGCCAGCGCGAGGATCGACGCGGTGGCGTAGCAGCCGGGCGCGGCGACCCGGGCCGCCGCCTTGATCGCGTCCCGGGCGCCAGGCAGTTCGGGCAGGCCGTAGGTCCACTGGCCGGCGTACGGCGTCGGGTAGTACCTCTCCCACGCGCCGGGATCGGCGAGCCGGAAGTCGGCGCCCAGGTCGATGATCTTGAGGTGGTCCGGGAGGCGCGCGGCCAGCTGCGCGGACTCGCCGTGCGGGAGCGCGGTGAAGAGCAGGTCGGCATCGGCCAGGACGTCCGGGTCGGTGCCGGCGAAGATGGCGTCGTCAAGGCCGGGATACCCGGTCAGCTGCGGGTGCGCGACGGTCACCGGCTGCCCGGCGCTGCTGTTCGCGGCGAGCGGGCCGATCTCGAGGTCGGGATGACCGGTCAGCAGCCGGAGCAGTTCGCCGCCCGCGTAGCCGCTGGCCCCCGCTACCGCAACCCTGGCACCCATATGTCCCTCACGTCAGCTGCAATGGAAGAGTATTCACTATAACGCATGAATATGCATAGTGTCGCGGGCGGCCGGGCCGGGCTCCCGGACACTAGGGTGAGACCGTGCGAGCGGGGAAGACGGTGCCGGCCCTCGCGGTCTTTTGCTGGCTGGGAGCCTGCCTGGTGACGGGGTGCTCGTCCGGGCCGGCCACGGCGGGAGCGAGCTGCGGAAGCGCGCGCACCGCGGCCGGCGTGCCGGTCGTCATCACGGTGGCCAAGGGCTCGGTGAACTGCACGACCGCCATCCGGGTCGAGAACGAGTACGCCGCCAGGATCAGGGACGGGCAGGTGCCGGGGAACGGCGGAGGCGCGCCGGTAGTGGTGAGCGGCTGGACCTGCCAGGGATACGACACCCCTGAGGTGCTGCGGACGGGGAACGCGTCGCAGTGCCGGAGCGGGGGCAACGCCATCCTGGCCGTCCTGGCGGTGCCGGACGCGACGAAGACCGCCGCCTAGGAACCGGCCGCACTGCGGAACAGGCTCGGCCGCTGGCCCTCGCCGCCGACGGCGCGGGGCAGGCTGCTCACCGCGTGCAGGCCCCTGGTCGTGCTGATCATCTGCACCTGGTCCCGGCCGCAGCCCTTGGCGCGGTACAGGGCGGCGTCGGCGGCCGCCATGAGTTCGGCGTACTCGCGCTTGCTGCCGCTGTCCAGCGCGGCCACCCCGATCGACACCGTGACGTGCACCCGCTCCCCGCCGGTCGCGCCGGGGGCGATGATGCAGAGGCCGGAGATGGCAGAGCGGATCCGTTCGGCTATGCGGAAGGCGTCGACCGCCCGGGTCTGCGGCAGTAGCAGGGCGAACTCCTCGCCGCCGAACCGGCCCGCCAGGTCGTACTCGCGCAGCATCGTCTTCAGCGTGTGCGCGATTTCCTTGAGCACCTCGTCGCCGGTCAGGTGTCCGTAGGTGTCGTTGATCACCTTGAACCGGTCGATGTCGAGCAGCGCCACCGCCAGCTGGGTCCTGGTCCGCACCGCACGGGCCAGCTCCGTTGTCGCGCCGTTCTCCCAGGTCGCCGCGTTCAGCAGGCCTGTCTTGGAGTCGGCGCGCGCGTCCTGCAGCAGCCGGGCGTGCCGGACGGACCGCTGCAGCAGGGTGATGAAGGGGAACGCGAAGACGAGGGCAATCCAGCTGTAGGCCACGCAGAACGTGACCAGCACCGCCACGCACAGCTCGCTGACGTCGTTGTACATCGGCTCCTTGGCGAACTGCTCGTCGCGCAGCCGGACGTCCGGGTTGGAGCCTTTGATCGCGGTCAGGACCAGGGACTGGTTGACGATCCACTGCACGGCGGCGGCGACGGCCACGAACGACATCCAGGCCAGCGCGTGGCCGGCCGGGTTCGCGGCGGCCCCGGGCACCAGGTGGATGAGGAACCGGAAGACGAGGGCCGCGGTGACGTAACTGAGCCCGATGGCCGCCGCGCTGAAGACGCGCCGGTACGCCGGAACGCGCTGTATCCGCCACTGGGTCAGGGCGAAGCGGATCGCCGGGAGAACGGGCACGTAGGCGAGTGGCAGCAGCATCGCGACCGGCAGTTCCCAGACCGCGTAGACGTCCTTGACGAACCCGAGGTTCTCGCCCACCCGCCTGGTCAGCTCGACGGTGGCCGCGCTGCATATCAGCAGCCCGGCGAACAACGCGAGGTCGTGGACGTGGATGCTGACCTTGCTCGCCTCGGCCGTCAGCACGACGGCGTCGGTCAGCACGACCAGGATGACGAAGCAGGCCACCCAACGGGGAAGTCCCCAGATCGCCCAGGCCCGGGGCCCTGGGATGCGCCCGCGTGCCAGGCCCAGACCGCGCACCAGGTTCCGCCCGCGGATTGAGCGGACGGCATCCACCAGTGTCTCCTTGGCAGCACGAGCGCGTCGAACCCCTGTTGGGAACGCTACGTATCCCTAGTGTCCCGGATTGCGGCGACGAGGACTGCTGAACGTCAAAATTCTGCTACTGAGCGAGATAAATAACCCTGTCTCTAGCGCACTGCGCTCTCCTGGTCACTCTGCGCGGTTCGCTGCCGGACGCGCCGCCGGAACTGTCCGATATTTCGGAATTATGAGCTCTAGCCTTCGTCATCGACTAAGCTGCCCGGCTTGACTCCACTTCACCATGCCGTTCAGGAGAGGAGAAGCGACATCATGCGCACCGGCAGCTGGTCCTAATACCCCCGAACGTCCGCCGCCTTCAACGGCTACTGACCCAAGCAGCGGACCACGCGTTCACTAACTGAAGCTGAGCAGAGGCCTCAGCCAACGTCCGATCCGGGCCAGCCGGGGGGCCCCCGGATAAGGAAATCTGCGCGCGGCGGAACACGCTCGGCGCCTCCGTGCGGCTGCCCTTGCCGCTGCCATCGGCGCGGTCATCAGTGCCGCTGATCGCGCTCAGGCCCCGCGTCGTGCTGATCATCTGCACCTGGTCACGGCCGTCGGACTTCGCCCGGTACAAGGCGGCGTCGGCCGCGGCCATCAGTTCGGAGTACTCGCGCTTGCACCCGCTGTCCAGCGCGGCCACGCCGATCGACACCGTGACGTGCACCCGCTCCCCGCCGGTCGCGCCGGGGACGATGATGGACAGATCGGCGATGCTCGCCCGCACACGTTCGGCGATCCGGAAGGCGTCCACCGCCCGCGTCTGCGGCAGGAGGAGCGAGAACTCCTCACCACCGAACCGCCCGGCGCGGTCGTAGTCCCGCAGCACGCTGTCGAGCGACCGGGCCAGCTCCTTGAGCACCTGATCGCCGACCAGGTGGCCGTAGGTGTCATTGATCACTTTGAACCGGTCGATGTCGAGTACGGCGATCGCCAGCGGAGTCCTGGTCCGCACCGCCCTGGTCACCTCCACGGTTGCCTCGCGCTCCCAGGTCGCCGCGTTGAGCAGGCCGGTCTTCGAATCGGCCCGCGAGTCGTTAAGCAGCTGGACGTGCCGCAGCGACCGCTGGAGCAAGGTGACCACGGGCAGCGCGGCCAGCGCGAGCCACGGGTTGCCGGCCACGCCGTACGTCACCAGGACGCCGGTGCAAATCTCGGCGCCGTCGTTGTACAGCCGCTCACGGCTGAAGACCTCGGTCCGGTACGTCGCACCCGGGTCGGTGGCCTTGACCACCGTCATGAGCACGGTCTTATTAACGATCTCCTTCATCAGGACGCTGACCACCACCACCAGGGTCCACAAAGTGCCCCGGCTGAGCGTCCCCCCTGCTTCCTGCGGTATCAGGCCGGACAGACCGTGGAAGGTCACCGACGCGGCTCCGTAGGAGAGGCTGAGCATGGCCCCGCTGAAGACCCGGCGGTAGACCGGGGCACGCCGGGTTCGCAGTTGCAGGAGCGCTATCCGGATGATCGGGACGATCAGCGCGTAAAGCGGGGGCAGCAGGATGGCGGCCGGCAATTCCCACACGCCGGCGACGTCCTTGATCATGCCGCCCTGCTCGCCCGACTTCCTGGTCAGCTCTACGGCGGCCGCGGTGCAGCCGACCAGCAGGCCGAATAGGGCCAGGTTGCTCCCGGTGACAGCGGTGGACGACACCGCGACGCCGATGGCGGCGAGGTCTGCGGCGATGACGGCGAGAACGAAGGCCACGAGCCAGCGGGGCTGCAGCGACCAGAGCGGCCAACTGCGGACAGCAATCGATTGTTGCAGCAAGCGATGAGCCGCGCGTATTGGTGCCTTCCTCATACGGCTGTCGCCTCGCCACCCACTTAGAAGGTCGTCGGACTATTCTCCCGCATATTCAGTCCGGGAGAGCGCAAAACGTGAAAACTCGGCTACGCAACGGTAGGAGAATACCTCCCCTTTGGGCTCCGCACGTAACAAAGTTCCACCACTGTATCAGAGCGGTTGCATAAGGTTACCATCAAGTTGGATTATTTCCGGCATTAACCGCAAAGCGCCCGTCCAACTTGATTGCGGACAACAATGGGTACCCGCGACGTCAGGCGTTGTGCTAGGGGCCCGCGCGGGAGGGAGTGCGCGTGCACGCCGGAAGCTGAACCAAGGCTCTCGTCCGGACGTCTACCTTAATTACCCAGAGAATTCACCCGACTACTCAGCGAGAGGAGCACGCCATGCGCGACGTCCACTGGGGCTGAACCCGCCACCCGCACCCCCCGCCACACCGGAAAGGAGCACGCCATGCGCGACGTCCACTGGGGCTGACTTTTAGCGCTGAAGGTGCTCGTTCGGCGTCCGCCCGCGCTCACGGGCCCAGCTGGCCGCGATCGCCAACGCGACCATGGCGCCGATAGTGCCAGCTACCGCAATGACCCATGCCGGGGAATAGTGGTCCGCGACGGCTCCCGCCAGGATCATGACGACTCCCTGGCCCAGGCTTATGCCACCCTGCGCCAGGCCAAAGGCTTGGCTGCGCTGTTCTTGCGGCGCCGCGCTCACGAAGGCGGCGTTGGCGGCGATCTGGTAGGCGGCGGCCAGACCCGACGCGAACAAGATGAGCAGCGAACCGGGCAGACCCGGTTGCAGGACAAACAAGGCGAGAACGCCACACGCCGCGACTGCTAGCGGGCCCATCATCCGCTGCTGTGTCGAGGGGGCCAGGAACCGGCTGAACACGATCGCGCCCGCGGTTTGCCCGAGAGCCATGGCGGCCAGAAGTATGCCGACGACAACCGTGCCGCCGTGCAGATCCCGGGCCAGAGGGGTAACCACGCCCTCAGGAGCCTGATAGAACGCCGCCAGCCAGCCGAAGAGCATCGGCATCAGCAAGGCGGGACGAGCGAAGACAAGCCGGGCGCCGGCGATGACGCCGGCCATCCGGGATGACTCATGCGAGCCGGGCGCCGGGGCGGGTCGCGAACGAATCCAGGCCTGGATGATGAGTGCTGATACGGCGTACGTGGCAGCGTCGATGATCAGGGACGGGCGAGTACCGAAGAACCCGACGATCGCGCCCCCCGCGGCGAAGCCTATGACTAGCGCGAACTGGTAGGTAGTAATCGTCACCGCGACACCCATCACGTACCTGTCTCCGGCCAGTACGTCGGGATAGATGGCCGCGCGCGCCGAAGTGAACGGCGCGCTGACCAGCGTGACCAGGAACAGCAGCGTGACCAGCCCGGCTAGGGGCACGCCAGGGATAGCCATGACCAGGACGAGCGCGCACCGGACGAGGTCGCAGGCAATCATCACACGTCGGCGCGGGTACCTGTCGGCCAGCCAGGCCAGCATCACGCCGCCGACGAACGTCGGCACGATGCTGGCTACGAAGGTGACCGCCGCGAGCAGAGCCGAACGGGTCCGGTCGTAGACGAGCACCGTCAGCGCGACGCGAGCGAGTTGATCACCGATGACCGACAACAGCTGAGCTGCCCACAGAGCCCGGAATTCCGCCACCGCGAACACGTCGCGAAATGTCGTCGCGGCCTGCTCGGATGTACCCCCCCGGGCCACCGCGTGTCTAGTTATCTTGCCCTCCGGCTCAGCGGATCGCTGCGGTCTTCGGTAATCACATCCTGACCGACAGTTGCTTCCATTACAACGGGAAAGTAAGAACAGGCTTACTATCCGGTCAATACGCCGTTGCCTCGGGCGAAGCACGGTGAACCGCCCCCTGCCCCGGCTCCGCACGGCGAAACCAGACGCGTGGACGCACTGGAACCGGGCTTTCACTGCGTCAGGACGCACTGGATCCCGGGTTCCATGGCGTTCCAGCTGGCCCGGCGCATCGAGACCGTGATGCTGATGGTGCCGGTGCGACCTGAGTCCGGTTTTCGGGTACGAGCCGCCCGGCCCCGATCGGGTCCAGAAGCGCTGGCCGGCTAGCTGCGGAGGCTAGCTGCGGAGGACCGCGCCGACCCGGCGGGTGGCCTCGGCCACGGCCGCGTCGCGGGCCGCCGTGGCCTCGGCGGCGGTGAGGGTCCGGTCCGGGGCGCGGAACCTGAGCGTGTAGGCCAGCGACTTGCGGTCCTCGCCGACCTGGGCACCGGTGTACACGTCAAACAGGCGCACGCCTTCGAGCAGCTCCTTCGGCGCGCCCGCCACCAGCGCCGCCTCTACCTCAGCGGCGGGCACGGCCGCGTCCACGACCAGCGCCACGTCCTGGGTGGCGAGCGGGTAGCCGGACAGCTCTGGGGCCTGCACCGGCCCGACGGCCTCGGCCGCGGTGAAGACCACCGACAGGTCAAGCTCCATCGCACAGGTCCGCGGCGGCAGGCCGAACGCCTGGATCACGCGCGGATGCAGCTCACCGGCGTGCCCGGCCAGCCACTCCCGCTGGCCATCGGAGTCCGCCACCTGAACGTAGATGGCCGCGCAGCGGCCCGGGTGCCAGGGTGCGTGCTTGTCGGCGCGGATCTCGAGCCGGACCCGGCAGATCCGGCCGATCGCCCGGGCCGCCTCGATCGCGTCGGCCCAGGACGCCGCGCGTCCCTTCCCCCACCAGCCGTCGAGCTCCTTCTCTCCGGTCAGCACCGCGCCGACGCGCAGCGGCTGGTCGGGCAGGGCGGCTTCCAGGCCGGCCAGTTCGGCCACCGTGGGCCCGCGGTCCACGGGGAGGATGGGCGCCGAGTCCGCTGCCCCGGGCCGGGGACGGAAGACCAGGCCGATTTCGAACAGCGCGGTGTCGGCGAAGCCCCGCCCGATGTTCCGCGCCAGCACCCGGAACAGGCCGGGCAGCAAGGTGGTCCGCAGCAGCGGCTCGTCCTCGCTCAGCGGGTTGGCCACCACGATCGCCGGGCGGCGCATGTCCTCGGGCGGCAACCCGAGCAGGTCCGCGTCGGACCGCGACCCGAACGGTGACGACAGGATCTCCACGTACCCGGATTCGGCCAGCGTCCGGCCCACCGAGCGGCGCAGCCGCTGACGCGGCGTGAGCCCGCGCCCGGCCAGCACGCGCGGCATCCGGACCGGGATGTTCTCGTAGCCTTCCAGTCGGATGACCTCCTCGGCCAGGTCGGCCGGGTCGGTCAGGTCGGGACGCCAGGAGGGCGGGGTCACCTCGAGCACAGGTACCGCCGTCGCCGAGCCGACCGGTACCGGGGCGGCCGGCTCCTGCCCCACCCGCCACGGCGCGATGGTCGGGGTGGCCGCCCGGGTCTCCCGCACGGAGCAGCCCACCTCGCGCAGCCGCCGGACCACGGTGTTCCGGCCGTACACCACCCCGGCCACCTTGTCCGGGTAGTCCACCGCCATCGAGATCAGCACCGGCGTCACCTCGGCCGATGCGTGCGTGCAGCCGGCGACTACGTTACCGCCGCCCAGGCCGGACAGCAGGGCGACCGCCTTGGCGCTGGCGCGCAGCGGCAGCTCGCGGTCCACGCCGCGCTCGAACCGGTAGGAGGCCTCGCTGTGCAGCTTGTGCCGGCGGCTCATCTTGGCCGTTCCCCTGGCGTCGAAGTGAGCGGCCTCGATGACCAGGTCGGTGGAGGTCCCGTCGATCTCGGTAGACAGGCCGCCCATGGTCCCGGCCATGGAGATCGGCCCGGACCC
>Ga0307282_10000276_pt1 | contig 15649 bp, 17 predicted proteins | sample ER_DNA_121_FD_194475 | JGI IMG/M metagenome (GOLD analysis project Ga0307282, IMG submission 194475) | Bulk soil microbial communities from the East River watershed near Crested Butte, Colorado, United States - ER_DNA_121 | ecosystem: Environmental > Terrestrial > Soil > Floodplain | place...
GGATCCTGCTCAGCCAGAATGCGCAGGTTGCCGAGATCCGCAACGGTACTTTGCTGTTGGCGATGTCCAACGCGGGTGCGCGTGACAGCTTCGCACGTGGTGGCAGTGAAGATGTGCTGCGCGAGGCCATGGTCGTGGTGATGGGCGCGGATTTCGCCGTTGAGACGATGGTGGATCCGAGTGCCGCACCGGCAACCGGGGCACCGCGTACGCCCGCACTCGGCGAGCCGCCTGACGCCGCAACAGCAGCACCCCATGCTTCGAGAGCCCGCGCCGCCAATGGCGTCGGTATCGCCGCGACGGAGGATCCCGATACGGTCGCGAGCCGCGACGACAGTGACCTCGAGGAGGATCCGGAGTCGCAAACCGAACTGCTCGCGCGTCATCTCGGCGCGGAGATCATCGCTGAGGAGGATCACGGCGCATAGGCTGGGGCGCGCGAGAACCTCCACCCGAAAGGCCCGCGATGATTCCCGAAGGTGATATGTCTGGACTGCTGGCCCAGGCTCAGGCGATGCAGGAGCAGTTGATCAACGCCCAGCAGGAGCTAGCCGACATGCAGATCGAGGGCTCTGCAGGCGGCGGCTTGGTCACCGCGACAGTCTCCGGCGCCAACGAGCTGCTGGGTTTGGTGATCAAGCCCGAAGCGGTCGATCCGAGCGACACCGAGACCTTGGCAGACCTCATCGTGGCTGCGATACGAGACGCCACGAACAAGGCCCAAGCCGTCGCCGCCAGCAAGCTTGGCCCCTTGGCTGGTGGGCTGGGCTTGGGCGGCGGATTACCGTTCTGACGGGTTCATCATGTACGAGGGCCCGGTCCAGGATCTGATCGACGAGCTTGGGCGACTGCCCGGGATCGGGCCCAAGAGTGCCCAGCGGTTGGCCTTCCATATCCTTGCTGCCGATCCGGATGACGTGATGCGGCTCGCCGCCATACTCAAGAAGGTCAAGGACACCGTCAAGTTCTGCGAGATCTGTTTCAACGTCTCCGAGGACACCCAATGCCGAATCTGTCGCGACCCGCGGCGGGACGAGACCACCATCTGTGTGGTCGAGGAGGCGAAGGATGTGGTGGCTGTGGAGCGTACGAGGGAGTTCCGCGGTCGCTACCACGTCTTAGGTGGTGCGATCAGCCCGATTGACGGGATTGGCCCGGCCGACCTGAAGATTCGTGAGCTGTGCCTGCGGCTCGCCGACGGCACAGTGACCGAGGTGATCTTGGCCACGGATCCAAATCTTGAAGGGGAGGCGACGGCCACCTATCTGAGCCGTCTGCTGCTGCCGATGGGTGTCAAGGTCAGCCGGCTCGCGAGCGGGTTGCCGGTTGGTGGTGATCTTGAGTACGCCGACGAGGTCACCCTCGGACGGGCGTTCGAGGGTCGCCGCTACGTCGACGCCTAGATCGCTCGCCGGCTCTCCGTCGGAAACCTATGTTCACGTAGATTTCCTACGCCCTACACGGGTTGCAACCTATGCAAACCGCCAGCAACCCACGTGCACGTAGGTTTCAGCCAATCACGAGTGTGCGTATCAGACCGCGGTGTAGCTGTCCTCAGTGTGAAAGACGCCGAGTCTCTCGCAGGCCTCGTTCAAGATGCGTTGCACGGCGAGGGTGTCCGAGAGCGGCATGATCGCGCTCTCAGTCCGGACCGCGCGTAACGCCTCGGTCACCTCAATCAGCTCGTGGGAGTAGCCGGTGCCCAGCGGTGGCCGAACGATCGTCTCCGGCTCGTGGCCATTACGCTGCAACACGATGCGATGCGGGTGGTGAAACCTCGGCGGCAGATCAATCCAGCCTCTGGTTCCATGGATCCGCGCAGCCCCCGGCGTCCGGTGATTCAACGAGATCAGCAGCGTCGCGACCCGGCCATCGTCATAGCCCAGCAGCAGTCCAGCCTCGGCATCGACACCCGTCGGTGTCAACGACCCGTTGACGGCCAATCGATCCGGTGTGCCGAGAAAATACTGCGCGAACGATACGACATAGACACCGAGGTCGAGCATCCCGCCGCCACCCTGCGCGGGGTCGAACAGCCGGTCCGTCGGATCGTACGGCCGGTCCACGCCAAGATCAGCTTGTACCTGCCGGACCTTACCAATCGCGCCGTCGTCGACCAGTGCCCGAGCAGCGACAATGGCCGGCTGGAACCGCGTCCACATTGCCTCCATGGCAAACACCTCGTGACGATGAGCAGCCGCGATGATCTGCTCAGCACCCGCCACCGTTGCCGTAAAGGTCTTCTCCACGAGCACGGCCTTACCTGCCGCAATAGCGGCGAGTGCAATGGCGTGATGTTGCGGATGCGGCGTGGAGATATAGACCGCATCGACGTCCGGGTCGTTCATGATCTCCTGATATGAGCCGTACGCGCGTGCCAGACCGTGCTCGCTGGCGAAGGCCTGGGCTCGTGCGAGGGACCGGCTGGCAACTGCCAGCGCTTGGCCTCCAGGGACGTACGGGAAGTCCTTGATCACTTGGGACGCGATGCGACCCGGTCCGACGATGCCCCACTGAATCAGCTGCGAATCGATCATCCGCGGCGACCTTGCCGCTGCTGGCGCATGCTGCCGACGACCGAAGAGACGATGATTGGGATGAAGATCAACCACCAGTGGCTCCAGCTGGTGGCGAAACAGAACAGGATTACTGCGGGCCAGGATGCGGCGGCCACGACGGAGAGTACGGTGTCGGTCTTGCTGCGCTCGGGCGGGGCCGGCGGCGCGTGGTGGGCGATCTCAGGGCTGGCGGCCGGGGTACGCTGCCACGGCGGGATTTCGAAGGAATGCTGCTGCTGGCGCTGCTGCCAGGGTGGCTGTTGAAACGCTGCGGGATTGCTGGTCGATGGCGGCCGGGGCTCCGGTAGATCGTCGAACAAGACTGCGAGCTCTGAGGCTGTCCGGGACTTCAGCGCTCGGCTCATCCTGTCGTCTAACTCCGCTGCATCGATGCGTCCCTGCGCCATGTGCTCCTGCAAAAAAGCGACCGCCTGGTCACGATCGGCATCGCCGATGCGAGGTTCCAAGGGTCGCTTTTCCTGCTCAGCAGGCTGGTGCTGAGGCGCCTCGGCGGGCTCTGGCTCGGGCGTGGACGGCTCATTCACAATCCCCAGTATCCTCGGCCGAGCGTCGGAGCCCAGCGAGCGCCGAGCTCCCTCCGGCGAGCCTCCGAGACCCACCCCAGAGATCGAGCACGTTAAGACAAAGATCAATCGCCCAGCTTCGGCGGCACTAGACTCTCGGCGTGGAAGTGGAGCCGCTGTGGGCCGCGTAGTGCAAAAGTACGGCGGCTCATCTGTTGCCGATGCTGACAGCATCAAGCGGGTCGCCAAGCGGATTGTCGCCACCAAGCGCCAGGGCCTCGACGTCGTTGTGGTGATCTCGGCAATGGGTGACACCACCGACGAACTCATGGGACTGGCCCTCCAAGTCTCACCACTGCCGCCTCCTCGCGAACTCGACATGCTGCTGACTGCTGGAGAGCGGATGAGTGCTGCGCTGCTCGCTATGGCGATCCATGACCAGGGCATGCACGCCCGCTCCCTGACCGGCTCGCAAGCCGGCATTATCACCACCGGAACGCACGGAAACGCCCGGATCATCGACATCACGCCGGGTCGTATTACCACGGCCCTGGACCGCAACGACATTGTGATCGTGGCTGGTTTCCAAGGCGTTGCCCAGGACACCAAGGACGTCACGACGCTAGGCCGCGGAGCATCGGACACGACGGCCGTGGCGCTGGCGGCCGCGCTGGGCGCCGACCACTGTGAGATCTATACCGATGTCGACGGGGTCTATACCGCTGATCCGCGGATCGTGTCGTGTGCTCGTCTCATTCCCGAGATCAGCTACGAGGAAATGATGGAGATGGCGGCCTGTGGCGCCAAGATCTTGCATCTGCGCTGCGTTGAGTACGCACGGCGGGAGAACGTCCGGGTGCACGTCCGGTCCTCGTTCTCTGACAAGGACGGAACCTGGGTGCAGGAGCCGAAGGAGGGAAGCCCCATGGAGCAGGCGATCATCTCCGGAGTCGTCCATGATCGCAGCGAGGCGAAGATCACCATCGTGGGTGTGCCGGATCGGGTCGGTGAAGCTGCGCGAATCTTTACTGCGGTCGCCGCAACCGAGATCAATATCGACATGATCGTGCAGAACGTGTCCGCAATCGAAACCTCGCGCACCGATATCTCTTTCACCCTGACCAAGACCGACGGCCCGACGGCCATGGCTACGCTCGATGCGCTGAAGAGCGAGGTCGGCTTCGAAGACGTGCTCTACGACGACCGGATCGGCAAGGTCTCGGTCATCGGAGTAGGCATGCGATCACATCCCGGCGTCACCGCAAAGTTCTTTTCAGCACTGGCCAATGTTGGCGTAAACATTGAAATGATCTCTACGTCGGAGATCAGGATCTCCGTGGTTGTTGATCAAGATGATGTTGATCGTGCGGTCGTTGCTGCCCATACCGCGCTGGGTTTGGACACCGGTGAAGAGGCTGTGGTGTACGCCGGGACCGGTCGTTGAGGCTCAGCGACGAGCTTCGAGGTCAGTTGCAGCCGACTGATGTGACCTTGACGGTGACCCTGCTCATTCCGTTGTACGGAGCATAGGTGCCCGAGGCCGAGACACATCGGTTGTAGGTGTCGTCCAGATAGACGCCGCTGACCTTGGTCGCGTGCGGTTGGATGGTGCGCTCCGCAGACTCCGGCCAGGCCGTGCCGCCGTAGTCGCTGAACCATATCCGCGCTGTCATCCGACCTTGCAATTTCGGGGGCCAGCCTCGTCGAGTGACCGTGACGCAGTTCCGATCACCGTCCACCGGGCTGAAGTAGATCTTGATGTTCAGGCTGCCGTCACTCGCGGTCGCGGTCTTGTTGGCGACCACCTTGCCCGAGCAGGAGGAGAGCGGCCCGCCTGGGATGTTGCTGCGATCGGTTTGATTCGGCTGGTTGGGCACCGGCGTGGTGGTATACGTCGGCGAGGTTGTTCTGGTGGTGGACCCTGAGGTCGTGCCGGTAGTCCCGACCGCGTACGCGATCAGGCCTAAGAAGAGTAGGAACATGACAAGGCCGAATGCAGAGTCTGTCGCGTCGTCAGCCATGCTTTGCCTCGATTAGAATCCGTCCAAAACACTATTAACCATCGCTCGGCTACATCAAACCTTCGGGCAAACTGTTGTTAACCGTGCATTGGCTCGATCAATACGTCGTGCAAAACACTTTGATCATGGATCGTGATCATGCATGATGTCAAGTCCAGCGGCGCTGATCAGCCGCTGCCGATACCGCGACGTTACTCCCGGGGCGGCCGCTGTAGCTGATCATAAATCTTAAGCCCGATCTCACGCCCTAACGGTTGTCCACGCCGGTCCTGCTGCAGCCCGCTGACCGAGGCGATGAGCACACTCGCAGTGGTTGGCGCGCTTGTTGATCACCATTCTCTCGAATGCTATGCCGCGAGAACCAGGACCTTCCTGGGCTATGAACGGTGTAGCTGCGCATCCAACGCTCAGCCTAGATCCCAAGATCATTTGCAAGAGCCGTGCCATTCGCCGAGCCACTTCACGGAAATCTCGACGACGCGGCAAGACGGCTTTGATAGTTTCGACGGGTGGTGCATCAATGAGATCAGCGAGCGTTGCGACGTTGCCTACCGGTGAGCGCCTGGAGTATCAGGCCGGCTCGGCGTACCCGACTGGCACCGACGTATTCTTCCGCCGCTGGGTTGCCTGCACGATCGCCGGTGAAGCGGCTGGCTTTACAATCGCGGCGGCACTGGCCGCGACTCAGGACCTCTCCCGCATGCCCGAGTTCGCGATCTTGCTTGGTGCCGGTGCTCTCGAAGGAGCACTGCTCGGTCGGGGCCAGGCGATGGCCATGTCCCGACTGCAGCTGCCAACCGCCATCCTTCGGCTATGGCCGGTGGCTACCAGCGTCGCTGCTGTGGTGGCGTGGTCGATCGGTCTGATCCCGGGCTCGATGCACAGGATGGGGTGGTCGTCCTGGTCGTCGTGGCTCTTGGCCGCGGTACTGGTACTCGTGCTGCTGGCTTCCATCCCCACAGCCCAGTTCATGCTGCTTCGAACCGCGCTCCCGACGGCGGGGCGCTGGGTCAGATTCAATGCGGTCGCATGGATGCTGGGCCTCGCTTGGACGTTCGCACCGCCGGCGCTGGTCACACCCAACACTCCGGTCGTCTCCGAGATTGGCGTCTACGCCATTGCCGGCGTACTGATGGCGACGACTGTCGCGATCGTCACCGGTCTGTGTTGGCTGAGCTGGTTGAAGCGCGGCAATGTGCGGACCGTAATCCTGGACGCTCCTGACTAGCCGTTCTCTACTTCGTCCTTTTCTACTTCGTCGGGGGCGGCTGCTTGAGTTCGATGAACAGAGCGTGCGAGTCGGTCTCGCCGACGTTGCTGCCCTGATGCTGTTGGGCGTCGAGCCAGCGGGCCTGGCCAGTTCGGAGCTCGACAGCGCGCTCAATACCGTCGGCCGCGATCACTCGCGAGAAGTTGGTCAGCGGAACCATCACGCTGTCTGGGTGGCTGTGCAGATGCGTCGCATCGCCAGGCCTGTCCCGGTACTCCAGAACGCGAACCCGATCATTTTCGAACACGACATTGTATAGGTCTGGATCGGTCCCTACGGGATCATTCATGGCATTACGATACCATGATGGTAATGACTGTGCCATATGAATCGACCGGCCGTACGCGGCAGAAGCAGCGCACCCGCGATGCATTGGTGGCAGCCACTCGGGCTCTTCTCGCCCAGGGCGCAACGCCGACCGTAGAGGAGTCTGCAGACGCGTCCGGCATCTCGCGCACGACCGCGTACCGCTACTTTCCCAACCAGCGCACCTTGCTGCTGGCAGCCATCCCTGAGATCGACCGGGCCTCCATGCTGCACGCTTCCGCCCCGAAAGACGTGGCGACCCGACTTGATCTCGTGATCACCGCGCAGACCAAGATCCTGCGCGATTGGGAACCCCAGCTGCGGGCGGCGCTGCGGCTATCGCTCGAGCCGGACGCCGCAACTCTCCCAAGCGAGCGATCGGTGCTGCGTCAGGGCCGGGCCATCGGCTGGATCGCCGATGCCCTGGAACCTCTGGCCACAACGCACCCGCACATCGACCGCAGGCGGCTCGCCATCGCCATCCGTGCCGCGTGCGGCATCGAAGCACTGGTCTGGCTGACCGATGTCGCCCAGTTGTCTCGCCGCGACGCATCGGCTCTGATGCGCTCTTCGGCGCAGGCGCTGCTCAACGCGGCGTTGGCTACCTGACTTCCCAGGAGTCAGTGCAGGCCGAGTCCGTTGCTGATCAGTGGCCAGGCGCGGTGCAGCTCGCGCTGCCAGTAGTTCCAGTTGTGAGTGCCTGGCCCGTAGAGGTCGATGTGTGCATCGAGGCCGAGTTCCCTGACGCGGTCGGCGAAGGCTTGGTTCTCCGCGGCTAGCCCGGACTCGATTGAGTCTGGGCTAGCGCCCGCGCTGTCGAGCGGGCCCGGATCGCCGTTGCCGGCGGAGATGAACAAGCGCACGCCGTTGAGTTGTGGCGCGAGGTCGTACGGGTTGTGCTGCTTCCATGTCTCAAGGTCCGCATCCGGGTCACCCCAGAGGCCCAGCGGATCCTCGCCCTGAGACCGGACAAGGCCGAGATAACCCTGCGACTCGTCGCTGGAGAGTCGGGTGTGCACGATTCCGCTGAATGAGGCTGCGACGGTGAACATTCCGGGGTGGCGGGCGGCATAGTCAAGGGCGCCCAGGCCTCCCATGGAAACCCCTGCGACGGCCGCGACGGCACTGGCGCGGTAGTGCTGAGCAAGCAGCCGAGGCAATTCGGCGGTATGGAAAGTCTCCCAGCGCGGCCCGGCTCGCCAGTCGGAGTAGAAACCGACCGGCCCGCCGGCAGGCATCGCGACAAGGACATCGGAGTCTTTCGTGAGCTGAGCGATGTCGGTGGAGCGGCTCCAGCTGACATAGCTGTCGCAGCAGCCGTGCAGCAGGTATAGCACCGGCCAGCGCCGGGCCTTATCGGTCTTGTAGCTAGCCGGAAGCAGCAGTCGTACCTTGACCTCATCACCGACTGCCGGCGAGGAAATCGTGAGGTCCTCTGTCCGGTCTGCAACATGATGCGTAGAGACGATTCGCGCGGGTAAGGACAGCGAGGATGACTTGGAAGGCGAGGTCGAAACATCGGGCGTAAAGGATCCGGGCGAGGCACCACCCGATGGCGGCACAGTCACGGTTGCAGCGGGCCTCGAGATGCCGCAACCGCACAGCAAAAGTATGGCCGCCAACGTGAAAAGCCACAGATCCGGCCGGAATGCGCGCCGGAATCGAGAGAGTCGTGCGTTCGAGGGGTGGATCGCCAACCGCTCAGACTTTCCCTGGTGTGCCAGACATGGTAAGCAGTCTGCTACGTTCACTTTTTGCGGGAAAGGACGAGCAGCCCATGACTGAACAGACGACTGGCGGGGCCGTCAGCGACTACGACGCTGTTGGCGGTGGGCCTGCCGTAAGTGCTGTCGTAAACGATTTTTACGAGCGGGTGCTCGGCGACCCGCAACTTGCGCCGTACTTCGAGGGCGTCGACATGGCGCGGCTCAAGCGTCACCAGGCTCTGTTGGTCACGCAGGTGCTCGGCGGACCGGCGAACTACGACGGTCGCTCGCTCAATGAAGCTCACGCCGGGCTCGGCATTGACAGTGATGACTTCAATGCCGTGGTTGGTCATCTGGCCGCTGCCATGAAGGGCGCGGGAGTGCCCGACGACATCATCGGCAGGGCCGGGGCAGCGGTTGTCGCCACCGAGCCTGACATCGTGGAAGCGGGGTCGTCCTGACCTGATGGACACCGCCGCCTTAAAGGCCAGCTGGGGGAAGGTCGCGGCCGCCGGCGACGATGTCCCGCTGTACTTCTACTCTCATTTGTTCTTGAGCCACCCCGAGGTGCGCTCGATGTTCCCGATCCAAATGACGGCGCAGCGGGAGAAACTGGTCAGCGCGCTCGGCGCAGTGGTCTCCAACGTCGAAAGCCTCGATGACGTTGTGCCCCTGCTCGAGCAGTTGGGTCGTGACCATCGTCGCTTCGCCGTTGTGTCGGAGCACTATTCGGCGGTCGGGGCGAGCCTGCTGGCCACGCTGAAGCGCTTCCTCGGCACATCGTGGACTCCCGAGTTGGCCGATACATGGGCGCAGGCCTACGGGGTCGTCGCCAAGGTCATGGTTGCCGCTGCTGAGCAGCACGAGGATGTCGCGCCCGCCTGGTGGGAAGCGGACGTAGTGCGAGTCGAGCGACGCTCGGTCGAAGTCGCCGTGATCGAAGTCGCGCCGCGGGAACCATTTCCGTACCGCGCCGGGCAGTCGGTGGCCGTGGAGATACCGCAGCGTCCCCGGTATTGGCGTTACTACAGTCCCGCGAATGCTCCGAACCCCTCGGGGCATCTGCAGTTCCACGTGCAGCCGATCGCCGGTGGCCTTGTGTCCACCGCTGTGGTCCGGCGGCTTGGCCAAGGCGACACCATCAAGCTCGCCGCACCGGTCGGCGAGCAGCTGACCTTGCCCGAGGATGGCGCCCTTCCCGACCTGCTTATGGTCGCGGGCGGCACCGGACTTGCTCCGTTGCGCGCGGTCCTCGAGCAGATCGACCGAGGCTGGGAAGATAGCGGCTCGGCGCCGCGGGTGCATCTGTTCCATGGCTCCCGGATGCCCTGGAATCTCTACGACCACGAACACCTCAGTGCGCTTGCTCGCAAGCCCTGGTTCGACTACACGCCGGTGGTCTCGGAGGATCACACCTACTACGGGGCTCAGGGTCTTGTCGCTACCGTGGCAGCGAAGGCAGGCGATTGGTCACAGCGGACGGCCATGGTGTGCGGCTCACCGGGGATGGTCCGGCATGCAGTGAAAGAGCTCCAGGCAGTGGGCGTTCCTGCCCACTCGATCCGGCGTGAACAGTTTGATTTCCAGGGCGCGGCGTCGCCAACACAGGAGTTACAAGATGCCTGGAGCGCCAGGTAGCAGTGGAGGGGTGCACATTATGAGCATGGATGGCTCATCGCGTTCCCGGACCGGTTCGCAGGACGTACGACGCAAGACCTTCAACGTCCGCTTCCGTGGCCTGGACCACAACGAGGTCCGCGCATTCCTCCGCACTCTCGCCGACGACCTGGAGCGTCTCGACGGCCAGATCGTGACACTGACGCAGGAGAACGAGCGGCTGCGCGGCGAGCTCGAGGAGTCTGAGGCTCGACCGCAGGAGGAAGTCACCGACCACGCGGTGACCCTGCTCAACCAAGCCCAGCAACTCGCCGACGCCTTGATAGACGAAGCCATGCAGTCTGCTCGCGACCTGCTGCTAACCGCACGGTCTCAGCAGCGCGACGTCATCGAGCAAGCCAGCACGGCCGCCAAGGGCGCTGTTGCCCGCGCGACCGCAACCATCGAGCGCACCGGCAGCGAGGATCCGTCCTTCCAAGACATCGAATACATCCGGATGTTCGCCAAGGTTGCCCAGGTGCAGTTCCGGGCCGTACTCGATGCGCTCAACGAGCAGGTCAACCGGCTCAGTGAGGTTCCCGAGCTCGCCGAGCCGCCACGTCCCGCCCTTGACCGGGATCGGGACCGGGACCGGGAACCTCTTGCTGACCGCGTTCGGGGCTGAAGCCGTTCGCGCAAGGAAACCGGTCACAGACCACGCTTCTCAATCGATTCAGGACGGTTGTAAGTGACCGGTGCGACTCCATGAGTGAGCGCAACTTGGCCGCCGGATCACCGGCTGCACCCCGACGGGCCTAGGGGGCCAGTGGCCGTCGGCCTCCTCAGCCCTTGATGCCGGTCTCAGCCACGCCCTGCACCAGATAGCGCTGGAGGAACACGAACACCAGCACCAAGGGCAGGATGGACACGGCGGCGGCGAGGAACAGCTCGTGCAGGTTGATCGTCTGAGCCGTGAGGAACGTGCTCAGCGCCACCTGGACGGTCCACATTGAGGAGTCCTGCCCGATCACGAGCGGCCACAGAAACGCGTTCCAACTAGCGATGAAAGTGATCACCGCGATCGCCGCGAAGAAGGCGCCGGAGTTGGGCACCACCACCCGCCAGTACGCGCCGAAGTACCCCAGCCCGTCCACCCGCGCCGCCTCTTCGAGGCTGCGCGGGAAGTTGAGGAAGTACTGCCGGAACAGGAACGTTGTGAAGCCGCTGAAGAGCACTGGCACGATGATCCCTTGGTAGGTGTCCACCCAGCGCAGCTGGGAGACGATGATGAACGACGGGATGAACGTGACCGCCGGAGGAATCATCAGGGTGACCAGGATCGCGTAGAAGATCGGCGTCGCCCACCGATACGGGATCCTCGCCAGGCCGTAGCCGGCCATCGAGCAGAGCAGCAAGATTCCGGCTGTCTGCAGCACCGCGATGATCGCCGAGTTCAGCAGCCCTTGGAGGATGTTCACGCTGGGGTCGGTGAAAAGCTCGGGCAGGTTCTCCCAATGGATCTTTTTGGGGAACAACGTCCACCCGGGCGCGGTGATGTCGGTGTCCAGGGAGATCGCATTGCGCAGAATCAGATAGAACGGCAGCAGGAAGAGTACGGCCGACATCACCAGGGCGATATAGCGCAGCACCGTAACCACCACACCGCCTGGCGTGCTCCGGCGGCGCCTGCGCCGCACCTCGGCTTGCTGCACACCGGGCTTCTCTTCGGCCAATGCCGACGTTGGCGCGCTCATTCGGCTTTCCCGAAGCCGAGGATCCGGCCCTGCGCGAGAGTGACCACCATGATCAGTAGCGCCAGGATGACAGCGCCGGCGGTGCCGTGGCCGAAGTCTTGGTTGAACTGCGCCGTGTAATACAGGTACACCAGCGGCGGGCGGGCGAACGAGGAGTTACCGACCAGGTTGAAGAATTCGTCGAAGGCCTGGTACGCGTTGATCAACAGCAGCAGCAGCACCGCCACCGAGGTCGCCCGCAGCTGCGGGAATGTGATATAGCGAAAGGTCTGCCAGGCGTTGCGCGCACCGTCAACTGCCGCCGCCTCGTACAGCTCGGGCGATATCCGCTGCAGCCCGGCGAGAAACAAGATCATGTAGAAACCGATCTGGAGCCAGAGCCGGACGGTCACGATCACCAGCCAGTACCAGGGCGGACTGGTGGTTGCGAGCCAGGCGATGTTCTCCACACCGAACCAGCTGAGTACGGTGTTTGCCAGCCCGAACCGAACGCCATTGAAGATCGACAGCTTCCAAACCAGTGAGGCCACTACGTAGGAGCAGGCGGTGGGCAGGAAGTACACCGAGCGGAAGAATGCGCGCATCACCCTGACGCTGTTGAGCAGCAGCGCCAAGCCGAGGGAAAGCACAAACGTCAGCGGCACGATGAACGCCGCGAAGATAGTGAACGTGAGCAGGCTGCTCAGGAATGGCCCAGGTTGTAGCAGGTCGATGTAGTTCTGTAGTCCGACCCATTCGCCCGGGGTCACAGTGTTCTGAGCCCGCGAAAAGCTCAGGACTACCGACCAGACGATCGGCACATAGACGAAGATCACCAAGCCGACGACGAACGGCCCGACGAACAACCAGAAGGCGCGTGTGACCCCTCCAATCCGGCCTTTGGACTCGCGTGCCGGCCGTGCTGCGTCCGCCGCCGGCGCCACGAGGGTCGGGGCGGACATGTCAGCCGAACAGCCGAGCGAGCTCGGCGTTGACCGCCTTCTCCGCCTTGGCCAGGCTCGCGTCGATGTCGCCACCCTTGCGGACGATCGCGGTGGCGGCGTCGGCGTACGCGTTGTTCATCTTCGGTGTCCAGGCTGGATTGCCCGGGACCGCGTCGTCATTGAAGATCTTCAGCGCGTCAGCGGCCGGCCCGGACTGCAGCTTGGTCGCCGTCGCGGCTATTGACTTGCGCGGTGGGATGTGGAATCCGTAGCTGAGATTGAAGTCTTCCTGGTCCTTAGTGTTGTCGATCCACAGCCACTTGATGTAGGCCTTGGCTGCGTCGACATTGGCCGACTTAGCGCTGACCATCGCGCCCCACCCGCCTAGGAAGGTCGACGGCTTGCCGACCGAGCTGCTGAAGGCCGGCCAGGCCACGACGCCGAAGTCGTCACCGATGGCCTTCTTGATGCCCGGCATCGCCCATAGTCCGCACCACTGCATGGCCGCGAGCCCCTGGGTGAACGAGGAGGGGTCCCACCAGTCGGTGGGGGCACCGAGCAAGATCGACTTCGATAAGAACAGCTCGCGCATCTTCTGGAACGACTGTTTGACCTCGGGCGTGGTGAAACCTGGCTTGTTGTCGGCGGTGAGATAGTCGCTGCCCACCGTCCAGAGGATGGGGCCGAGAAGGGAGCCGCCGCCGAATGACGGGGTCACGCCCGCGTCATTCCCGATGAACAGGCCCTTCTGGTCCTTGGTATTGAGCGCCTTGGAGGCCGCGATCAGCTCGTCGATGGTGGTCGGGGGCTGCACGCCGGCCTTGTCCAGAATGCTTTTGCGGTAGTACAGCACTCCCATGTCGTCGACCATCTTGACTTGGTAGATCTTGCCGTCCACGGTCGAGGACTTGATGTCGGCGTCGGTGTAGTCGCTCTTGGTATCCCCGAGGATGTCGTCCAGGGCGACGATCTGGCCGCTTTTTACCTGGTCGATGTTGAGCTGGCTCTCGAACACGTCAGGTCCTGCGCTGGACAGCAGACCGGCGTTGAGCTTGGAGGTGTAGTCGCCCGGCGTCCACTGCACCTTTACCGAGGCGTCGGGGTACTCCTTGGCGTAGCGAGTGACCGCCTGCTGGGTGCCGGCCTCACCGTACTGGTGGTACCAGACGTTGAGCGACGGCTTTGCCCCGCTGGCTCCTCCGGACGCCCCGCCGCCGCCCTGGTCCCCGGAAAGCCCTGAGCTGCCTCCGCCGCACGCGGCGAGCACAGGCCCGGCCGCGATTGCGGCGGCGCCGAGTCCCAGGCCACGCAGAAACCGACGCCGATCGATGCCCTGTCCAGTCATGATCACTCCCTTGTGAATCAAATCGGTGATCTCAGTCTGGCACTTCGAACTATGAATCCGCTCGTACGAGCGGAGCTACCGACGAGAGTCCGAGGTTAGGATGGCGGCCTCGCTCTGGACGTCAACACGCCAAAGAGATCGCGGGTATGGCAGAAGTCTTGATCATCAGCGGAGCTGGTTGTTACAGCGATCCGTGGCATCGGTTTGCCGAGACCTCTGAGTGCCTGGCCGACATCATCGCCGGGCTCGGTCACGCCGTAGCGATCAGCGAAGCCGTGGAGCACGCTCTGGCCGAACCGGGCGAGCCGGACCTCGTTGTGATCAACATCGGAAACCCTCGCGAGGCACGACCTCAGTCCCGCATCGATGCCGCGGAACGTGGACTCGAAGGCCATCTGGCGCGGGGTGGAGCGCTGCTCGGCGTTCATGTCAGCGCTACATCCATGACCACGATGTCCGGGTGGTCGCAGATGCTCGGTGGACATTGGGTGCGAGGTCGCACCATGCACCCGGCGCAGGACCTTGCCACCATTCTGGTGCGCGTCGGCGCACATCCGATCGTCCGTGGTCTTGCCGACTTCACCGTTTTCGATGAGCGCTACAGCTACCTGCACACCAACCCCGACATTACGGTTGTCTGCGAGCACCAGACCGACGGTCGTCTTCACCCGATGGTGTGGGCACGCGAGTCCGGGCTCGCGCGAGTGGTCTACGACGGCCTGGGCCACGACACCCGGTCCTACGAAAGCCCTGGTCACGTGGAGCTGCTGCGACACGCGGTGAGATGGCTCTTACGAGATCTCTGAGTCACCTCAGGATTGCGACGCTCAGCTCCAGGCCTCGCGAGAGGTGGTCACCGTGGTATCGCTGTCGGCCGACTCCTCGATGGCCAGCGCGATTTGCTGGTCCTGAGCGCCCTCGGCCAGCGGATAGGGCTCCGGGCCCTCACCGCGCACCCAGGTCGCCGTGCGCTCCAGCAGGGTGGCCATGGCAATCTCGTCGTCCATCCAGCGCCGACCCGGATAAGGGTTGCGGTACGAGATCTCGGAGCCAAGCGAGATGTGCTCGGTGTCGAAGCCGATCAGGTCCAGGTCGTACCCGGTCTGCCGGCGTACCAGGGGAGTACGGACGAGGGTTCGCGGGCCGGTCATCCGCACGACCTCGTCGTTGTGCAACTCGCCCGCCGATCCGCGCACGGTGAGCCGACGAAACCGCAGCTGGTTGCGGGTCTGCTGGTCCGTGAAGTCGTACAGCCCCGAGCGTCCGTCCCCGAAGTCCAGCGTCGCGATCGTCGTGGTCGCAGGGGGCGCCTCCTCGTTGTCGGTCCAGCCCGTGCGGCCCAGCGGCTGCATCAGCGGCGCAGTGACCCGGGTGGCCCGGACCGCCACCGGCCCCCGGCCAGCGGCGAGCAGACCGCGGATCAAAGCCACGGCGTGGTACTGCTGAGTGGAGGAGACCTGCACCTGAGTCGGGGTGCCGATTGTGCCAGCGGTGACGACAGCCGCTCGGGCCGCGTGCGAGGGCATCATCAGGTACTGCTCGGCGACTTGGACCAGGCTGGAGTCGCCTACTGCCGACCACAGCGTGCGAAGGCCCTCGAGATCCGGCGCGGGCGGGGTCTCAGCCAACACCGGCAGCCCGCGGTC
>Ga0307282_10000277_pt1 | contig 15633 bp, 13 predicted proteins | sample ER_DNA_121_FD_194475 | JGI IMG/M metagenome (GOLD analysis project Ga0307282, IMG submission 194475) | Bulk soil microbial communities from the East River watershed near Crested Butte, Colorado, United States - ER_DNA_121 | ecosystem: Environmental > Terrestrial > Soil > Floodplain | place...
GAGGCGATCGCCGGGAATCACGACACGGGCTGGTGCGCTGCGCAGTACGCCGAACTGCTGCGCGTCGGAGGTCCACCGCTCGAGAGCGGTTGGCCCGTTTTCGACGTCGTCCTCCTCGGGGTCGGGCCGGACGGCCACGTCCTGTCGGTTTTCCCGGGTTCCGCGACGTTCGACCGTTCCGAGGTCGTCCTTGGCGTGCCGGCGCCGACCCACGTCGAGCCGCACGTCGCCCGGGTGACACTCAACCCCGCGGTCCTGGGTGTCGCGCGGGCCGTTTTCGTCGTTGCCCAAGGCGATGGCAAGGCCGAAATCCTCCCTGACGTCCTTCATGGGCCGCGCGATCCACGGCGCCTGCCGGCCCAGCTGGCGCGACGCGCCGGAGCAACCTGGATCCTCGATCGGGCGGCCGCGCGGCTTCTGTGACCCGGGCGCTGCCTGCCGCGACCGGGATCGCGATCCGACCGGCCGGAGCCGCCGACGCGTCGCGGCCGTGACGGAGTCCGTCGAGGCTCCATCGCGGATCGTCCGGTCGGCGGATGGGACGCCGATCGCGGTCTTCTCAGCCGGCGACGGCCCACCGCTCGTCCTCGTCCACGGAGCGACGGCCGATCACACGACGTGGCGAACGAGCGGTCCCCTGCTGGCCGCCCGCCACACGACCCACGCAATCGATCGCCGCGGGCGAGGAGCGTCGGGCGACGCGCCTGACTACGCGATCGAGCGCGAGTTCGAGGACCTCGTCGCCGTGGTCGAAGCGCTGGCCGCCGAGAGCGGCGGACCCGTCGACGTTGTCGGTCATTCGTACGGCGGGCGCATCGGACTCGGTGCCGCGCTGCTGACGCCGAGTATCCGCCGCCTCGTGGTCTACGAGGGTACCCCGCCGCCGGCCAGCGGTCGCGGCTACCAGGACGACCGGACGCTGGCTCGGATCGAGGCGCTCGTCGCTGCCGGCGATCGGGACCGGGCGCTGGCGACGTTCATGGGCGACATCGTGGGAATGCCGGGTCCAGAGCTCGCGGCGTTCAGGGCGGACCCGATCTGGCCCCGCCGCGCGGCCGCGGTCGAGACGACGATCCGCGAGCTTCGGGCGGAGGTCAGCCCGGCGGCCTCGCTCGAGGCACTTGGCCAGGTCCGCCAGCCCGTGTTGCAGATCCTCGGCGGTGCAAGCTCCGCGGTCTTCGGCGAGGCAACGCGCGCCATCGACGCGCGGCTGCGGACCGGGCGGGTCGTCACGATCGAGGGCGCGCGGCACGCCGCCCACCACACCCACGCGGCGGTGTTCGTGGCTGCGATCGAGTCGTTTCTCGCCACGCCGGACATGGCAGACTGACCGACATGGACATGGGCCTCTTCGGCTGGATCATTCTCGGCTTCCTGGCCGGCGCGCTGTCGGGTGCCGTCGTCGGTGGTCGGACGGCCCGGGGCTGCCTGCCGAACATCGTCGTTGGCATCATCGGTGCCCTCGTCGGCGGCTGGCTCGCACGCCAGATGGGCTTCGACCAGATCAGCGGCTTCCTGGCGGCCATCATCGTTGCCGTTGGCGGCTCGATCGTCGTCCGGATCATCCTCGAGGCCCTGAGCCCGAAGGAACGGCGCTGACACCGGGCAGCCCGCGTTGAGCCAGCGGCGAGACTGCCACGGCGGGACTACCATCCAGACATGACCCAACCGTCTGGCGCAACCGCGGCCCCGGCTCCGCCGGTCACGGACGACCGACCCTACTCGCCCGGCCTCGAGGGCGTGATCGCCGGCGAGACGTCGCTGAGCAAGGTCGACGGGGCGAATGGGCGGCTGATCTACCGCGGCTACCGGATCGGGGACCTCGTCGAGCACGGGACGTATCCGGCCGTCGCAAATCTCCTCTGGACCGGCGAGTGGGTTCCCTCGCACCGTCTCCCGACTGCTCCCGTCCCGGACGCCGTCATGACGACGCTGCGGGCGTTACCCCGCACCGCCAAGCCGATGGATGCCCTCCGGACCGCCGTCTCCGCCTGGGGTGCGACCCAGCCGCTCCCGTGGCCACCGACCGCCGAGCAGGCCCGCGCGCTGACCTCGTTCTCGCCCTCGGCGTTGGCGGCGTTTGCCCGCATTCGTGAGGGCAAGGACCCGATCGATCCGGACCCGTCCCTCGACTTGACCGAGGGTTTCCTTTATCAGCTGAAGGGCGAGCGACCCGACGCGAGCACAGCCCGATCCCTCGACGCCTACTTCATCGTCGGCGCCGAGCACGGGTTCAACGCCTCGACGTTCACGGCCCGAGTGATCACCTCGACGATGTCCGACATCGCGTCGGCCGTCGCAGGGGCGATCGGGACGATGAAAGGCCCGCTCCACGGCGGCGCCCCGTCGGAGGTCGTCGACCAGCTCGCGAAGATGGGCTCGGTCGAGCACGCCGAGGAGTGGCTGCGCGGCGCGCTCGATCGCGGTGAGCGGCTGATGGGCTTCGGCCATCGCGTCTATCGCGCGTACGACCCGCGGGCCGCGGCGCTCCGCAAGGTCGCCGAGGGGATGGAGCACAAGCCGGACTGGCTCCAGCTCGCGATCCAGGTCGAGGACGTGGCCCTCCGCCTCCTCGCCGAGCGCCACCCCGAACGGCCCCTCAAGACGAACGTCGAGTTTTACGCCGCGCCGGTCCTCCAGGGCGTCGGTCTCACCCCGGACCTCTTCCCGGCGACGTTCTCGCTCGCCCGCCACGCAGGCTGGACCGCCCACATCCTCGAGCAAGCCGCGTCAAACCGGTTGATCCGGCCCGACGTTCGCTACATCGGCCCCGCGGAGCGCGACCTGCCGAGCTGACGCCCGGTGACCACGATTGGACAGCATTAATTGACGTCCGGTGTGGCGCGGGAGTAGGTTGCAACGATGTGGGGGATGCGGGTCCTTGTCTTTGTTTTAGCGGTACTTGTTGGCGGCTGCGGCGGGGACCCCGCGCCCCTTCAGGCGGAAATCGACGGACTCGACCTCCCGGCAACGTGGCAAGTCGCGAAGACGGTCGTCCAGAGCGGCGCCTCCGGATGTGTCACCTTCGATAACCCGTACTGCCCCTCCGTCACGAGATATTTCGTCGTTTCCGGCGATCTTCCCGACGTGTTCCAGCAGGCCAAGGGCGCGATTGTCAAGGAAGGATTCGGAAAGCTCGAGGAGGCGTTTCCTCACTGCGACCTCAACACGGACGGTCCTCCCTGTTCGATGAATGCAACCAAGGGCGCTCTCCGGATGGAGGTCGACCTCTATCGGCCCGGCAAGGACGTCGATTCACTTGGGGTCTCCACGGCCGACCACGCAACCGTTCGAATCGTCGTTCGCTGAATCGAGATGGAGGGGGTCATGCGTTCGTCGCTGCGATTGAAGCTGGCACGCGTTTTCGTCGGGCTGACACTGCTGGCACCGGTGACCCCGGTCGAGACAGTTGCCGCTGTGAGCTGCTCGGACGTCCATGTCATCTGGGTACGTGGGGCCAATCTTGGCCTCAGTGCATTCGACCACGATGCCTTCGTGACCAGAGACCTACTGCCCAGAATCGGAGCGCCCGTCACGACCTCCGAGCATGAGCTCGGAGACCCTGGGTTCGGAGGGTTCACGTATGTGCCCGCTGATAGCGCCGCCCTCTTCCAGCAAGGGCTCGGCATCGGTGACGCATATCAGCAAAGCGTCGCGGCGGGCCGCAGCGAGCTGAACGGCTACCTCACCGACCGAGCTGCGCAGTGCGGCAACGAGGTCTATGTCCTCGGTGGATACTCCGAAGGCGCCGACGTCATCGGATCCACTCTCTTTGATCTACCCCAAACCGTGCGGAATCGGATCGCCTTCGTGGCACTGTTCGGCGATCCAAAGCTGGACACCGGCAACAATCTCGGCCTTCTCACGGGGATCCCGCTATTTCCGCCGGGCTGCGTTTTCGGCAGGCCCTGGATGCGCGGCTCAGCGCCATGCTGGATCACGGGTGGCATCTTCGAGTCGCGAGAGCCCTATCTCCCAACGGACATCCAGGATCGCGTGGGTTCGTGGTGCCGCGACGGGGACGCTGCGTGCAATGGATCGTGGCTCGACATCGTGCCGAGCGTCGTGCAGGACCCACCGCTAACGCACAGCCGCTACTTCGACCCTGACGCAGAGTCGGCGATGGCCGCCCGCGAAGCTGCGGAGCGCCTCGCTACCTTTGTTCCTGCCCACAGCTCGAGTTTCGACGTGTCGTGGGATCAGTTTGTCGTCGGTCAGTCAGGCGCGGACCTTGTGATCGTCTTCGACACGACGGGCAGTATGTCGGGGGCCATCTCCGACGCAAAGACGCAAGCCGCGAACCTTGCCCAGCAATGGACCACGCTCTTCCAGAACGGGCGCGTGGGATTGGTTGAGTTCAAGGATCAAGGGGACCCATTCGTGTCCCGGGTCGATCTGGGCCTCACGAGCGACGCCGCCGCGTTCCAGACGGCCGTGAACGCGTTGTCGGCAACGGGCGGCGGCGACACGCCTGAGGCGCAGCTGTCCGGGATCATGACCGCGCTTGACGGCATGGCCTGGGCGAATGGCGCGACGAAGGCCGTAGTCGTCATTACCGATGCCACCGGCAAAGACCCGGAGCCCGTCACGAACTTCACCCGGAACTCCGTTGACCAGCACGCCCTCCAGATTGATCCGGTCGCGATCTACGGGGTGAACGTTTCGACCCTTCAGAGCGTCGCCGATTGGATGACCCCAATGGCGACCGCCACGGCAGGCGACGTCGTTACGCTCGCCCCTGGTCAGTCGTTGTCGGACGCCTTGTCCAGCCTGTTCGACTCCGTTCACGCTAACCCCGTCGCGAAGCTGGATGGCCCGATCATTGCCCAGACGAACACCGCCATAACCTTCAGCGCTGCCGACTCGTTCGATGCGTCGGCGGCCATCACCAACTTCAAGTGGGACTTCGACGGCAACGGGACAGTCGACAGGACAACGACGACGCCAGCCACTACGTACACCTATCCAGGCCAGTACGTCGGGATCGCTTCGGTCGAGGTCGTGGCGGCCGACGGGCGATCGGCCCTCGCCACGACCGACGTGAGGGTCGACTCCGTGGGCCTCGGCAACGTCCGTCCCATTGCCCCGACATCCGTGACCGCGACCGCCATGGGATCGAACCAGGCCACCGTGTCGTGGACGCCGGCGGCGAACGATCGAGCAGACGCTTATAAGGTCTACCTGGCCAACGGAACTGTTCTCAGGTTCGCGGCCGCAACGGATCCGCATTCCCTCGTCATCGGCGGGCTGGATCTGAGCCAGCCGATCCAGTTCTACGTCGCGGCCTGGAATGCCTATGGCCACAGTGCCGCGACTGCCGCCCCGCCGATTGGCGGAGCCGCTTGGACATCGAGCGTCAAGGTCAACGACGATGTCGGGACGACGCAGCAGGAACGACCGGCGATCAGCCTTGGCGCCGACGGCGCGACCTACCTCATCTGGGACGACTATCGGTCAGGTAACCAGGCCGACATCTACTTCTCGCGCCGCAATCCTGCAACTGGGACGTGGGGCGCTAACCAGAAGGTAAATAACGACACGAGCGGGCGTAGCCAATGGTCGCCGTCCATCGCCGTGGATGGTTCGAACAATGCCTACGCTGTTTGGCAGGATCAGCGGAATGGCAACAAGACGCCCGACGATGACATCTATTTCTCGAAACGATCGGCAGCTGGGACCTGGAGCAGCAATGTCCGTGTCAACAACGACACGCAGGGCGCTCCAGCCCAATATGCCCCGCAGATTGCGGTCAAAGCCGACGGAGCAGCGCTTGCTGTGTGGGTCGATCGCCGCTCGAACCAATGGAATATCTACTCATCACGTCTTGCTGCGGGTGCGTCAACCTGGGCCGCCAATATCCGGGTGACCACGAACACCGCGTCCCGCAAGCTCTCGCCAGATGTCGTCGTCGGGCCCGACGGCACCGCATATGCCGTCTGGGAGGACGACAGCCTCGGCAATTACGACATCTGGTTCTCGAAGCTGCCGCCGGGCAGTTCGACTTGGACGCTAGAGGCAAAGATCAGCGACGATCCGGGAACGGCAGCCCAATATAGCGCGAGCATCGGCATCGACGCCACGGGAAATCTCCTGGTGACCTGGCTGGATGACCGGCCATACCCGTCCACCCAGGCCCGCTCAAGCAGGCTCCCTGCCGGCACCTCGACTTGGCCGGCGAGCCGAGTTGTCAGCGATGCGGCGGCCGTACCGGTTGCGCTCGCACTATCTGTCAAATCGAACGGCAACGGCTATGCGGTCTGGCAGGACGCACGCGGCCCGAGCTACGACATTTGGGGCTCCTACTACGACGCGGGTGCAGGGGCCTGGGCGACGGCAACCTTGGTATCGGACGACCCAGGAACCACGGCTCAAAAGAACCCGGCGGTTGCCATCAATAACACGGAAATCGCAGTAGCCTGGAACGATCACCGGGCGGACACGGTGCAAGGGGATATCTACGCCCGCAGGCGTACCCCCAGTTGATCTGAACTGTTACAGCCAACCGCGGCGGCGGAAGATCACGGTCAGGACAACCAGCATCAACGCCATCAGCCCGACGACGACCCAGAACGAGTACGGCTCGTTCTCGCCCGGAACCGGGACGTTCATCCCGTAGATCGAGGCGATCAGGGTCAGCGGCAGCAGGATTACCGACGCCGCTGTCAGGATCCGGAACGAGTTGTTCAGACGGTGGGTCAGGACGGACTCGTTCGTCGACTCGAGAGCCTCGACCACCTCCTTGTAGTTCTCGAGGGTGTCCCAGATCCGCTCGGCCGCGTCCGAGATGTCGTCGAAATAGATCTCGAGCTCGGGCGCGAGATAGCGCTGCTTCGTCCGCTCGAGGTCGCGGAGGACGGCGCGCTGGGGCCGGACGATCTTGCGGAAGTTGATGATCTCCTGCTTCGCGTTCGAGATGTCGAGGACGATCTCCGACGAGCGGCCCTCGAAGATGTCGTCCTCGAGGCGGTCGAGCTTGTTGCCCATCTTGCGGAGCATCGGGAACGCGGCGTCGACGTTCGTGTCGACGATCTTGTAGAGCAGGTAGCCCGAGCCTTTGGCGAACGTCGACTCGCGCAGCTCCTCGCGGCCGCTCAACCGCTCGAACATCGCGCTGAGCGGCGGCAGCGGCGTGTCGGGGAGGGTGATCAGGTAGTCGGGCCCAATGAAGAGGTCGAGCTCGGCGGAGAGCAGGCGCCCGGTCGACTTCTCGAAGATCGGGAAGTGGAGGACGATGAAGATGTAGTCGTCGTAGGAGTCGAGCTTCGGGCGCTGGTTGCGCGAGTAGACGTCCTCGAAGTCGAGCGGGTGGAAGTCGAAATGCTGCTCGAGCCATTCGCGGTGCGCCAGGCGAGGCTCTTCGATGTGGATCCAGCGGAGGCCGCTCGCCTCGATGATCGCCGGTTCGGCTGCCTCTACGTCTCCGGGCAGGACCGCACTGCCGCCCGACGGGGCGCGGCGCAGCAGAGGGCGTGGGAGCGGCAGGTTGGGCATCGACTGGGAGGCTTCATGATGGTGGTTCCGGTCGCAATCCTAGTCGGTCGCAGATGCGCGCGTCCCAGCGCCGGCGATCCTCGTGGATGAGGCGACACGCTCACGTGCCCGGCGGCAGGTCCAGCCAGCCTTCGCGGAGGGCCCGCGTCGCAAGCTCGGTGCGCGACGCGATGTCGAGCCGCTCGAACAGCCGACGTAGATGCGACTCGACTGTCTTCGCGCCGATCCCCAGCCGCCCGGCAATCTCGTCGTTCGAGCGACCATCGACCACGAGGCGGACGACGTCGAGCTCGCGCTCGCTGAGACGAACCCGCGACGCGGCCGCCGTGGGCCGGACCGCGAAGGCGAGCCCACCCGCGGCGGCCCGCCGAATCGCGTCGAGCAGCTCGGCAATCGGCGCAGTCTTGAGGACGAAACCAGAAGCTCCGAGTCGAAGTGCCGCCTCGGCGTACTGCGGATAGTCGTACGAGGTGAGGACGATCACGGCCGGTCGCGGGCGGGGTGACTCGGCCGCCGGCGTGAGCCAGCGCAGGCCGCTGTCGGTGCCGAGCCGGATGTCGAGCAGGAGGACGTCGACCTCGATCGACTCGACGAGGGCCGTGGCCTCCTCGACCGTCCCGGCAACTCCGGCCATCTCGAGACCTGGCTGGGCGGCAAGCAGGGCCGCGGTCCCCTCGCGCAGGACCGGGTGATCGTCGACGATCGCGACGCGGATCGGGGTTGGCCGAGCCGCGGCGGAGGAAGCGGACGCAGAGTGACCGTCCGCGGGGCTCGCGTCGGACGGTTCCGTCACCGGCGCCGCCACTCGAGCGCCACATGGGTCCCGCCAGCCGGCCAGCGTCGGATGTCGAGGATCGCCCCGATCTGCTCGGCCCGCTGCTGCATGTTGAGCAGCCCGAAATGGCCGCCCTTCTCGGCGGTCGCGCCGGCATCGGCGGCGATCCCCGGCCCGGCGTCGTCGATCGACAGCGACGCCCCCGAATCGGTCGCCCTGTAGCGGACGACGATCGGCGGCCGGCCGTGCTTGACGGCGTTTGCCAGCGCCTCCTGGGCAACCCGGAAGATCGCCAGCTCGACGTCCGCGGGCGGCCGCGTTCCGTCGACCCGTTCGAGGCGAACCTCGCCGCCAGCCAGCCGCTCGATCCGCAGGACGAGCCAGTCGAGCGCCGGGCCGACACCGAGGTCGTCGAGGATCGGCAGGCGCAGGTCGCCACAGATGGCCCGCAACCGATCGGCGATCGTTCGACCCATCTCGGCGCCCTCTGCGTCGCCGGCGGTCTCGAGGCGGCGGACGAGGAGGGTCAGCTCCTGGAGCGCGTCGTCGTGGATGTCGGCCGCGACCCGGGCTCGTTCCGCCTCAGTTGCCGCGACGACGAGATCGCGCTGGAGCTGGGCCCGCGTCGCGAGGCGGGCCAGCGGGCGGACGGTGTAGCGGCCGGCGATGGCGATCGTGGCGAACCAGCCGGCGATCGGCCAGAGGTATGGCGTGTCGTTCGTCAGGATGGCGAACAGGGGCGTCGCCCCGGCAAGCGCCAGCTCCGTGGAACGAAGCAGGTTCCTGCTCGATCGTCCGGCCGCGCGCAGTCCGTCGAGGTTGAGCGGGAGCGCCGCGGCGATCCCGGGCACGAGCGGGATGGCGCCGATCGACGCCCAGCGCAGGGCCATGTCGCCCGATTCCCCGTAAGACGTCACGAGCAGGATCGCACTGATCGCGCCGACGACACTCAGGAGCGCGATCGCGATCGTGGCCAGCTGCCGGTCGCGTGCGGTCTCGATCCGCTCGGCCAGGGCGTGCGCCAGCGGAATCATCGCGACGACGGTCAACAAACCCGCCAGGATCGCCAGGTCCGGCATCGCCGTCGCCCGCAGCGGCTGGACGAACAGCGGCATGGCCGCAGCAGCAGCCGCCGGCACGGCGATCGGCCGAAGCGACTCACCACCACGGCCGGTGTCGAGGAACCAGATCCCGAAAAGGAGAATCGCGAGACCCGGCAGGAGGGCGAGGCTGGCCTGGCTCAGCGCCGTGTAGCCCGGATAGAACACGCCCCAGCAACAACTGGATTGCGGGGACCAGTTGTCGAGCTCGTCCGGCCTGGCCAATTCGAGTCGGTCGATCCGGGTGGAGGCGAGCTGGACCAGGTCCTCCGCCGACGTCGGAACCGCGGTCGGCTGGCTTGGCCCGATGAGCGTCGCGGTCGGGCTGGCGTCGGGCTGATCGGGAGGCGGATCTGCATAGCTGTATTCCGGGATCTGGATGAGCCGTCGGTCGTTGATGCTGACCACCCGCATGCCGGGCCGGACGCCGTCCCGATCCGCCGGACTGAACGGGAGGACCTCCGCGACGACGAGACCATCGCCGGACACCGCGAGCCGCAGCCCAGGTTCGTACCGTCCGAACAGGAGGACGAGGAGGCTCATCGTCAGTGCGAGGGCCGCGAGCCCGGCGGCGATCCAGGCACGCGTGCGATCGGTCGTCGGGGCCGGCGCTGTTTCGGTCATCGCCGCGACGGTAGCAGACGGCGATGGCCGCGCCGACCCGGGAAATCCCGGCATGGCAGGACGGGAGATGACGACTCGCAGGCGGACCACCCGCGCCCGACGATGAGCCACGAAACCGGGCGCGCAAATCCCAAGCGGCCGGTGCTCGCCTGGGGGTAGAGCGCCGGCCGCCTCACGTCCGCCCGGGAAGGTATGGTGGTCTCAGCCGGGCCAGGCCGGCGAGCGAAGGAGGGGATGCGATGGTCGCAGCGCTCGAGGCGCACGGATTCGGCAAGCGGTACCGGCGACGGACCTGGGCGTTGCGGGGCGTCGACCTGGCGGTCCCCGAAGGCAGTATCACCGCGCTCGTCGGTCCGAACGGATCCGGCAAGTCGACCCTCATCCGATCGTGGATCGGGTTCGAGCGACCGACCGAGGGCAGCCTGCTGACCGGCGGCATCGACCCTCGACGAGACCGCAAGGCTGCCGTCGCGCGGGTCGGCTACGTGCCGCAGTCGCCATCTCTCTACGGCGGGCTGACGGTCACCGACCATATCGCCCTCGCCGGGACGCTCCGCGAGGGCTTCGACCCGGATCTGGCCGCCCGCTACGTCGAACGTCTCTCGATCCCGCTGACGGCTGCGGCGGGCGAGCTGTCGGGCGGCGAGCAGGCCCAGGTCGGACTGTCGCTCGCGCTCGGCACGCGGGCGCGGATCCTCCTCCTCGACGAGCCGCTGGCCAGCCTCGACCCGCTCGCCCGACGGGAATTCCTGCGCGTCCTCGTCGAGGCCGTCCGAGCCGAGGGCCACACGGCCCTCCTCTCGTCCCACGTCATTACGGACATCGAGCAGGCCTGCGACCGCCTGATCGTGCTCGGCAAGGGCCACACGCTCCTCGACGTGTCGATCGCCGAGGCGCTCGCCCACCATCGCGTTCTGGAGGGTCCCGTCGACCCGGCCGTCGCCGCGGGTCGCGTCGTGGGCGCGTTCCCGTCGCCCGCCGGGGAGCCGCTGACGCTCGTTCGGGTACGGTCCGCGGAACCGATCCCGCCCGACGGCCTGGCCGGCGAGCGGCCGGCGACGCTCGAGGAGGTCGTCATCGGCCACATGGCCGCCGGTCGGGTGCGCCGAGCGGCCGAACGAGCGGCGGCAGCCTGATGCTCGTCGCGACTCGCCTCACCTACCGGATCAACCGCTTCGAGATCCTGGCGATCGCCATTGCGACCGTCCTGTCGGTCGTCGTATCCGCCGCCGTCGTGGCGTGGCTGACGCAGAGCGGCTATGCGTCGTGCGGCCACGACGATTTCGGCAACATCGAGGCTCGCTGTCTCGGCCTCGCCAGGCTCGGGGCGTGGGTCGCCCAGATCGACCGCGTGTCGGTCGGCCTGGCCCCCGTCTTTCCGTTCGTCGCCGGATTGCTCCTCGGCGCGCCGCTGGTTGCCCGCGAGATCGACCGCGGAACCGCTCGACTCGCGTGGTCGCTCTCGCCGTCGCGGCTGCGCTGGTATGTCCAGCGAATCGCGCCGGTCATCGTCGTCCTCGGTGTCGCCTCGATGGCGATCGGCATCGTCGCCGACCGACTGACCGGGGCGATGATGCCGACGGCCGACCTGGCCAACTCGTTCGTCGGGTTCCACGGCCGAGGACTGCTCCTCGCAACGAGTGGGTTGATGATCGGATCGACGGCGGTCGCCCTCGGTGCCGTGATCGGCAAACCGCTGCCGACGATCCTGCTGTCGCTCATCCTCGGCGGTCTGCTCGTGGCGGCTGTGGCCGAGGTCGATATGAAGGCGTTCCTGCCGAACGAGACGGTGGTCGACGCGAGCGGCCAGTACGACGAGCGCAACCTCAACCTCGACTCGCGGTTCCAGCTGCCCGACGGGAGCCTCGTGACCTGGCAGCAGTTGTACGACATGGACCCGTCGATGGCGGAGAACGGGCCGATCTACCCGAACGTCTCGATGATCATCCCCGGCGAGCGCTACCGCGAGATCGAGACGCGCGAGGCCCTCGCCCAGCTGGGCATCGCGGCGCTGATGCTCGTTGCCGGGGCGGTCGTCGTGTTGCGGCGGCGTCCGGGCTGACAGGGACGATAATCGGGCGCATGTCCGATGCCGCGCCGTCCTCCGCGGTCCAATTAGCGGGCCGCACGTTCCGGGCTCGGCTCTCATTGGAGCGACTCGAAACGCCGCCGTGGGTTGGGATCGCCGTCGCGGTCGTCCTGTGGGGGCTGGTCGTCGTCTTTGCCGAACCGTGGGGCCGGTTGTGGGGCACCGGTCAGGACGCCCGCTGCTATTACCAGGCGACGCTTGCCGATCCATACCTCCACTCATCGTGGAATGACCCGATCGCGTACGTCTACTCGCCGGCGTTCCTCCAGCTGGTCTCGCCGCTGACGACGCTGCCGTGGCAGGCGTTCATGGCGGCGTGGACGGGCCTGCTCATCGGCGCGGTCCGGTTCCTGACCGGGCCGCGGCTGCTGGCCGCGGGACTCTTGTTCCCGTTTACGGCGATGGAGGTCGCGGGTGGCAACGTCTCCCTGCTGCTTGCCGTGGCGATTGCGGTGGGGTTCCGCTGGCCGGCCGCCTGGTCGCTCGTCCTCCTCACGAAGATCACGCCGGGGATCGGGCTGCTGTGGTTCGCCGTCCGGCGGGAGTGGCGATCGTTGTTCATCACCCTCGCGGCTACGGTGGTTGTCGTTGCCGTTTCGGCGGTCCTCATGCCCGCGGCCTGGAGGCAATGGCTCGACGTGATCATCGCCAACGCCGGCAAGGGCGGAACCTGGGCGTCAGTCCCACTGCCGCTGTTGGTCCGCCTGCCTGTCGCGGTCGCCCTGGTCGTCTGGGGAGCCCGAACGGGCCGCCGCTGGACCGTCCCCGTCGCCTCGATGCTGGCTCTACCCGCCCTCTGGTACGGCGGACTGTCGATGCTGCTGGCGGTAATTCCGCTGTTACCGCGCGCGACGGTAGGCACGACACCGGCGGCACGCGTCAGGCCCGCCTGAACCGAACCCGAAGCGCCACGACAACGGCGCCACCGAGGAACACCGCGGCGGCCGCCCAGAACGGACCGCTCGGGCCGGTGAAGCCGGCAATCGTCCCGCCGACTGTGGGCCCGACGATCCCGGCCGCATAGAGCGGCAGATAGACGAGGTTGAGCGTCTGTGACCGGCGCTCCGGTGGGACCTCGGTCGCGAGGAGGCTGAAGACCATCGCCCCGACGATGCCGTTGCACGCGGTGAACACCAGGACCGCGAGGGCGACGACCGGGATCGCCGTGGCCAGTGGAACAGTGGCAAGTGCCAGGCCTCCGACAAACAGCGCGCCGATGAGGACCGGCCGGAACCCGATCCGATCGCCGACGACCCCGCCGATCGGCGCGGTCACCGCGCCGACGAGCGCCGCCGTCCCGGCGACAAAACCGATCGACGACACCAGCCCGGGACCCGCGCCGACGATGTGCTCGACGATCAACGCCTGGTACGGCCGGCTCATCTGGTTGGCGAGGAACGCCACGCCGTAGATCGCGAAGATCCGCAGGACGGCGCGGTCGGCCAGGACGCCGCGCAGGGCGCCGAACGCCAGCGGCAAAACGCGCCCCTGCGGGATGACCTCCGGGCGGACCTCGCGCGACCCGAACCAGACGAGGGCGCCGCTGGCGACCGACAGACCAGCCGACGACCAGAACATCCCTGACAAGCTCCAGCCGAGGCGATCGACGAGGAAGCCACCGAGGACCGGCCCGATGGCGGACCCGATCGACCCCGACACGCCGAACAGCGCGATCACCGTCCCGATCCGGGCCCGCGGAACCACGTCCCGGATGCCCGCCAGCATTACGCCGGTGTTGCCGAGCTGGAACCCAATCAGGAGCAGGCTCAGCGCCAGCTGCCACGGCTCACGCGACAGCGCGACGGCGGCGAACACGACGGCCTCCACGAGGCAGCTCCGGACGATGACGGCCTTGCGGCTGTACTTGTCGGCCCACACGCCCCACAGCGGCACGAGGGGCATCCCGACGACGAAGACGAGCGCCGAGAACAACCCGACGAACGGGACTCGCTCTGCGTCCGGGACGCCCATCTCGTGGAGGTATGGGGCCAGGAATGAGAAGACCTGGGAAACGCCGAGGCCTTCGACCAGCGATGTGATCGAGAAGACCGCAACGACTCGCCGCCAATCGTCGCGGCCGCGTACCGGGTCGTCGGCGCGGGGGTCTTCGCCGTCCGCGGAGCCGGCTCGGTCGGGCGGGGCGGCTGGATCCGGCAACGCGGCCGTCGCCGGTCGGGCTGGCGTCGACATGAGGACGAAGCCTAGGGCTTGGCAGACATCCGCATGGCATCGCCTGCGCGTACACTCGGCCAAGGGAGGTGTGATCGGATGCTTGGTCGATGGGTCACCCGGATCGTCGATGCGCAGGCTCGCTGGGCGACGCCGTTCGGTGACTTCAATCACCGCTGGCTGACCGCCCTCTTCGGGCCGATCCGGCCGGTGAAGGACTTCCTCAACGGGACGTGGCTTGGTCACCCGGTCCACGCGGCGTTGACCGATCTGCCGATCGGGGTGATGACCGTCGCCATCATCCTCGACATCATCGGCCAGCGGGTCGCCGCCGACGTCGCGGTCCTCGTCGGGGTCCTGTCGATCGTGGCAACCGCTGTCAGCGGCCTGGCCGACTACACCGACGTCGACGGGAAGGCCCGGAGCCGGGCAACCGTCCACGCCACCGTCATGACAATCGCCCTCATCGTGTTCGCCATATCGCTGTTGATCCGGGCCGGCAACCCGGCCGACCGGGCCGTCCCGATCGTCCTCCTGGTCATCGGCTACCTGATCCTGACCGTCGGTGCGGAGATCGGCGGCGATCTCGTCTACCTCGTCGGGACCAACGTCAATCGACATGCCTGGCGCGGCGCCGGGACGAAATGGGTGGCGCTCGACCTCGGCGGCCTGACGGACATCCCGGAAGGCGGCCCGACGAAGGTCAAGGCGGGCATCAACACCCTGATCCTGGTTCGAACCGGGGAAACAATCCTGGCACTCCACGAGCAGTGCGCCCACGCCGGCGGACCGCTGTCGGAAGGCACGCTCGTCGACGGCTGCATCCAGTGCCCGTGGCACGGCTCGCGGTTCCGGCTGACGGACGGGCACGTTGCCCGCGGCCCCGCGATGTACGACCAGCCGGCGTACGAAATTCGCCGCTCCGACGACGGTTTCGAGGTGCGGCGAGCCGCCCGCTGACGTAGCATCTTCCGGGACGCATTTCCGACTGAGCGCGCGCCTGTTGGGGGAGAGAATGAGCCACCTTGGGACCACGTTCAGGGTGGCCGCGCCCCCGGAAATCGTCTTCGATCTGATCGCGGACCCGTCACGCGGCCCCGAATGGCAGACGATGGTCAGCGGCATGGGGGAGATCTCCGGGCGCCCTGGCGGTGTCGGCTCGAGCTACATCGGCTACTACAAGGTCGCCGGCCGACGCCTCGAAGGTCGTTTCGTCGTAACCGCCGCCGAGCGGCCGAATCTTCACCAGGCCGCCGGCACTACCCGCGGTGGATGGGCCCGCTGGACGACGATCATCGAGCCGGTCGACGACGGCTCCGAGGTCCGGGTCGATCTCGAGTACGAACTCCCGGGCGAGATGATTGGCAGCCTGTTCGGAAAGCTCA
>Ga0307282_10000278_pt1 | contig 15542 bp, 13 predicted proteins | sample ER_DNA_121_FD_194475 | JGI IMG/M metagenome (GOLD analysis project Ga0307282, IMG submission 194475) | Bulk soil microbial communities from the East River watershed near Crested Butte, Colorado, United States - ER_DNA_121 | ecosystem: Environmental > Terrestrial > Soil > Floodplain | place...
TGTCTTCGACCGAGACCTCGAGCGGCGTCCAGCCGTTCTGCTGGAAGCGGTCGTTAACGCGGCGCGCCTCGCGCTGAATCGCTGCCAGGTACTCCGAGTACTCCGGGATGTCCTGGCGCGACGGATCGAGCACCGCGAGCATCCCGACCATGCCGTGCGCCTCGGGGTGGGCCTCGAGGTAGAGCTCGAAGGCGCGGAAGCCCCGGGCGATGTTCTTCGAAGGGTCGGTGCGGTCGACACGGACGATCAGCCGCTCGGGCCGACGCGCCACCAGGTCTTTTTCCGCGGCCAGCACCGCCTCGCTCTGGGCCAGCTCCTCGAACTCGGCCGGGTCGATCGAGATCGGATGCTCGGTCGCAAGCGTCCGGTGCCCGTCGTGCTCGGCCACGCTCTCGGCGAAATCGCATTCCGCGCCGGCCAGGTCCGACGCCGCGCGAAGGAAGTTCAGCTTCCAGCGGTGCGTGTGGAAGCCGATCGCGTCGTTGGCCAGCAGCCCCTCGTGGATCGCGCGTCGGATCTGGTCGGGCATGACGTGCCAGTAGTCGGTCTGCGGCCACGGGATGTGGACGAAGTGGGCGAGCAGCGCATCCGGCGCCCGCTCGCGGACGAAGCGCGGGGCGAGATAGAGGTGGTAGTCGTGGAAGAAGACCGCCGTGTCGGGCTCGTGCTCCAGCTCCTCGACGACCGCGTCCGCGAACCCCTCGTTCACGCGCGCGTAGCCCTCGTCCCAGGCGTTCTGGAGCGCGATGTCGAGCGACGGCGTGTAGGCGAGCTCCCAGAGGTAGTGCTGCAGGAACCAGAGCATCGGGTTCGAGACGACGTTGTAGAACCAGTCGTAGGCGGTCTCGTCGTGGGCGACCAGGCGCAGCCGGAAGGCCGTGCCGTTCGCCAGGGTCTCGTCGACCGCCTCGCCGCCTGACTCCGCGGCCACCACGCGGTCCTCCTCGCTGATCGCGCTCGCGATCCAGGTCACGTCGTGGTGGGCGATCATCCCGCGCAGGGCAGTCACGAGCCCTCCGCCCCCGCGACGGGCGACCCGCGCGCCGTTCACGCGCGAGTACGTCACCGGCCCGCGGTTCGAGACGACGATCAGCTTCCGGCGCCCGACCACTGCCTCACGGACCCTATCTTCCGGCCGTCCCGAGGACTACGCCGGCGGCTCGGCGCTGCCGCGGTAGGCGATCACCTCGACGCGCTCGACGGTGACCATCCCTTCGCCGACCATCTCGTCGAGCACCGGCAGGATCCGCTCGATCTGCTCCGCGGAGTCGACGATCTCGATCAGGACGGGCAGGTTCTCCGACAGGCGCAGGATCCGCGCGGTGTGCAGCCGCGAGTCGGCGCCGAACCCTTCGATTCCGCGGATCACGGTCGCGCCGGCGAGCCCCTCCTTGCGAACGCGCTCGACGATCGCCTGGTAGAGCGGCTTGCCGTGCCAGCGGTCCGACTCCCCGACGAAGATGCGCAGCAGCTTTCCCTCGCCCTCGATCTTCATCAGCGCGCCCTCCCCAGCACGACGCCACCATAGAGCGCGAGGACTCCGGCGGCGAGGCTGCCGGCCAGGTTCGCGCCGGCCAGCGCGTAGGACCGCCCCTCGAGCAGCCGGTAGCTCTCCAGCGAGAGGGTCGAGAAGGTCGTGTAGGCGCCCAGGAAGCCGATGGTCAGCGACGCCCGCACCCAGGGCGCCACGGCGAACCGCTCGCCGAGCAGCGTGACGAGCAGGCCGAGCAGGAACGACCCGCTCACGTTCACGACGAACGTCCCCCAGGGGAACGATCCCGCCCGCCTCGAGACCCAGCCCTCGAGCCCGTACCGCGCGAGCGCGCCGAGCGCCCCCGCCACCCCGATCGCAACCGCCGTTCTCACAGCCCCGCTCCTTTCGTCCCAGGAGCCATCAGCCGAACGGCGGTTGAGGGCGAGCTCCATCGCCCGAAGCGAGCGCGCAGTATAGGCGGCTCAGCCCGAGGCGCCGACGGTCGCCACCTCGGCGCCCGCGGTGTCGTTGCCGGCGAGGAGGTTGAAGGCGACGAGCCAGTCGCGCAGGAGCCGGGGCATGAGGAAGTTCCGGCGGACGTACTCCTTGCCGCGCAACGCGCGCTGCCGCGCTGCCGCCGGGTCGCCGAGGATCTCGAGGCAGGCACGGGCGCACTCCTCCGGCGAGCTCGGATCGACCAGCCAGCCGGTCTCGCCGTCCTGCACCTGGGCGACGATCCCGCCGGCGCGGCTCGCGACCATCGGCCTCGTCTTCCAGAGCGCCTCGGTCACGGTCAGTCCGAACCCTTCGCGGATCGACTTCTGGATCACCGCCGCCGAGACGACCTGGAAGGCGTTGACCTCGACCGAGCCGATGTTGTTGAGGTTGGAGAGGATGTAGACGTCCGGGTCGCCGGCCGCGTAGGCGACCGTCCGGCTGTAGTAGTCCCAGCCCTCGGGGTCGTCGTGGGCCATCGAGCCGACGAGCGCGAGCTGCACGTCTGGCCGGTCTGCCTTCACCGCCCGGTAGGCGTCGATCACGCCGAGCGGATCCTTCCACGGGTCGAAGCGCGAGACCTGGGTCAGGAGCGCGCGGTCGACGTCGACGCCGAACTGGTCGACGATGTAGGCCGCGTCCTCGGCTGAGAGGGCCATGTTCTTCGGCGTCAGCGGGTCGATCGCCGGCGGCCAGATGAAGGCCCGCGGCAGGCCTCCCGTTCGCGGCACGTACTCGGGCATGTGGAAGACGGCCGCGTCGTAGCGCCGCAGCCACGGCAGCAGGAAGTCGAGCACCTGCTTGTTCGGGTTCGAAAGGTCGATGTGGCAGCGCCAGATCCAGCGGGCATCGCTGTCCGGGAAGCGCTCGATCACCGCGGCGGGCTGCGGGTCGTGGACGATGACGAAGTCGTAGTCGTCGTCGAACTGCTCCGCGTTCAGCGCGTTGTAGCGGCGGAAGACCTCCTCCTGCTCCTCGCTCAGCCCCTCCGGGCTTCCCTGGAGCGCGTTGTGGATCGTTTTCGTGACGGCGAAGAACTCGTCGGCGCCGCCAATGATGCGCCACTCGACGTCGAGGCCGGCGTCCTTCATCAGCGGCACGAGCGCGTAGTTGATCTCGGCCACGCCGCCGCCGAACGCGGTCGCGGAGAGGTGCAGGACGCGCCGGCCGGCCAGCGGCTCCGCAAGCCTGCGAATCTCGTCCATCAGCCCACGCGTGGCGATGGTGGCGTAGTCGCCGAGCGACTTCTGTCCGACGTTGACGAGCTGAAGCATGAGAGTGGGGTCGGCCCGGGGCCGCGCCGAGGATACGAGGATAACTACTCGGTCAGAAGCTTCACGAAGCGGAGGCGTGAACCGCCGTCGTCGCGGGGGCCGATCTCGACCTCGTCGGCGAGCGCGCGGATGATCGCGATCCCGAGCCCGCTCTCCGAGAGCTCGGCGTCCCCGTCGCCGCCGTCCGCGTCCTCGGCCACCTCGAAGCCCGGGCCCTGGTCGGCGACCTCGACCGCGAGCCGGTCCGGCTCGAGCTCGTAGAGGATCTCGACCGTTCCTTCGCGGCCGTCCTCGTACGCGTGCTGCACCGAGTTCGTGCACGCCTCGGTCAGAGCGAGCTTGAGGTCGTGCAGCGTTTCGTCCGAGACGGGGCGGACGCCGGCGAGCGCGGTCAGGGTCAGCCGGCCGAGCGTGATGTACTCAGGCTTGGCCGGAATGGTCAGGCGGACGGAGCGGCCCTCTTCGCTCATCCGTTCACCTCTACCCTCGCGCCACGGGCTCCTAACGCTGCGCGAAACTCCATCGGCTCCCGATCTACGGCCTCGATGCGCGCGACGTCAGGTGGACGGGCACGTCGAGGCGCTTGCCGTCGCGGACGACCGTGAAGTGGACGAGCTGCCCAGGCGAGAGGCGATCTGTGACAATCCGCACAACATCTTCTGAGCTCCGCACCGGCCGGCCCGCGATCGCGACGATCACGTCCGAGTGCTTCGGGAAGTCGACGCCGAGGTACGAGCCGAGGTGCGAGTCGGCGTGCAGATGCGCGGCGGAGGCGGGCGAATGCGGCTCGATCTTCGTCAGGACGGCGCCGCGCTGGATGCCGTAGCCGAAGTGCCGCGCGAGCGCAGGCGTCAGGTCGGACGTCACGACGCCGATGAACGCGTACGAGACTGCGCCGCTGGCAACCAGCTGCTGCAACGAGCGGCGGGCCGAGTTGATCGGCACGGCGAACCCGACGCCCTCGGCGTTTCCGGACTCGCTGCGGATCTGCGCGTTGATCCCGATCACGCGGCCGCGCGCGTCGAACAGCGGCCCGCCGGAGTTGCCGTGGTTGATCGGCGCGTCAGTCTGAATCGCGTCGACCAGCGAGAAGTTGGACGTGAGCGAGTCGATCGAGCGGTGGATCGCCGAGACGACGCCGACGCCCAGCGAGTCCTCGTTGCCGAACGGGCTCCCGATCGCCGCCACCGGGTCGCCCACCGCGATTGCGGCCGAATTGCCAAGCGGCACGGGATCGAGCGCGTGGTCGGACGGATCGACCTTCAGCAGGCCGACATCGTCGAACACGTCCCAGCCGACCGGCTGGGCCGCAACCCGGTCGCGGTCCTGGAACTCGACGTAGACCCGGTCGGCCGCTTGGACGGACGAGCCCTCCCCAGCGTCCGTGATCACGTGCGAGTTGGTCAGGATGTAGCCCTTCGGGGAGACAACGAACCCCGAGCCCTGGGCGACGGTGGCGCTGGCGGGATCGCCGAACTCCGAGAAGATCGTCACGACCCCGGGCGCGCGCGCGGCGTAGATGCGCCGGGGGTCGAAGCCGTTGCCGGCCAGCGGCTTGGCGTCGGGCCCAACGGCGGCCGGTACTGCGACGCTGTCGGGCAGTAGCGGCGCGGAGCGGAAAACGGTGGTCGTCGAGCGCGGGCCGACCCACCCGGCCAGCTTTCCGGCCGTCAGCGCCGCGGCGCCGCCCACGAGGGCGCAGACAACTGCGACTGCTGCGAGCTGAGCGGGACGCACGGCCGACGCACTGTAGCTACGAGGTCGCGCCGACAGGCGTTTCCCGTGGAAACGGCGCCGGTTGCTTCTCGGCCGCGGGCAGCTCGAGCGCGAACACCGTGCGTCCGGGACGCGATTCGAGCGTCAGCCTGCCGTCCATCAGCTCCGCGAGCTGCTTTGCGATCGCCAGGCCAAGGCCGCTGCCGGACGCGCGCGTGCCGTCGAGCCGGTAGAAGCGCTCGAACAGCTGCTCCTGCTGCTCCGGCGCGATGCCGCCGCCCACGTCCTCGACCTCGAGCACCACGCTGTCGCCGCGTGCGGAGGCGCGAACCCCCACCGGAGTGCCCCTCGGCGTGTGCAGAAGTGCGTTTTCGACCAGGATCCGGCCGATCTGGAGCGCGCGCAGCTCATCGGCGTCCGCGACCACGCCCTCGCCGCCGGTGGTCTCCAGACCGTGCTCGGAGGCGCGCGCGGCCGGCCCGAACTCCTCGACGAGCTCCTCGGCCAGCGCGGCCAGGTCGACGGGCTCCCGGTCGACCGTCATCCGGCCCGCGTCCAGGCGCGAGAGGTCGAGCAAGTCGGATGCGAGCTTCGTCAGCCGCGTCACCTGCTCGCGCATCGAGTCGAGGAACTCCAGGCGGGTCTGCTCGTCCATATCGCTGTCGTCCATCAGCTCGAGGAACCCCGCCAGCGAGAAGAGCGGCGTTCGCAGCTCGTGGGAGGCGTTGGCCACGAACTCGCGCCGCGCGTCGTCGAGCTGCGCCAACCGGACGCGCATCCGCTCGAATGCGACCGCCAGATCGCCGAGCTCGTCCCCGCCGCTGTCGCGGACCGGCTCGTCGAAGCGGCCGCCCGCGATTCGCTCCGCCGCCTGCTCGAGGCGCCGGATTCGCCGCGCAAAGATCCAGGCGCCGCCGTAGCCGAGCAGCAGCGAGATCAACAGCGCCGCGGCGGCCGACTGCAGCACGCGCTTCTGCACGAGGCGCACGCTGCCGAGCTGGCTGTCGAGGGAGTCGCTGAGCATCAGTACGTAGCTCCCCGTCCCGTTCACGTACGGTGCTGCCACCTCGGCGTACCGCTTGTCGCCGTGCACAGTGGTTCCGGACTCCACGCGCCCGTTCGCAAGCGCCTTGGCGGCGAGCGGGTCGTTGGTGAACTGCGCCGACGACGAGCTCGAGTCGGCGATCGGGCCGGTCAGCGTCGACGGGAGAACCGCGACCCGCGCCCCGATATCACGGGACTCGGTGTCGGCCAGGCCCTGTAGCGCGTACTCCGGTTCCCTTTCCACCTGCCGGCGGAGATCGCCAGCCGCGCGGTTCAGCTGAGCCAGGCGCGCATTCTCGAGACGGCTCTGCAGCGAGGGAACGACCGCGAGGTAGACGATTCCGAGGCTGATGCCGACGACCAGCACCAGGGCCAGGCTGAGCCGGGTGCCGACGCTGTGAAAGAAGCGGCTCACGGGCTGCGGAAGCGGTAGCCGACGCCGCGCACGGTGAGGATGAACTCCGGGTCGGCCGGGTCGCGCTCGAGCTTCTCGCGGAGATGCCGGACGTGCACGTCGATCGTGCGCGGCTCGCGGTAGTCCGAGCCGCCCCAGAGCGCCTGGAGTAGCTGCTCGCGCGAGTAGACGCGCCCCGCGTGGGAGGCCAGCGTGCGCAGCAGCTCGAATTCGACGTAGGTGAGCTGGACGTCGCGGCCCTGCGCGTTGACCTCGCGCCGGGCGAGGTCGATGGTCAGGCCGTTGTTCCGGATCTGCTCCTCGTCAGCCCCCGCAGGCGCGGCCGCGGCGCGGCGCAGGAGCGCGCGCACACGGCTCCGGAACTCGCGGATCGAGAACGGCTTCGTGATGTAGTCATCGGCGCCCAGCTCGAGGCCGAGCACCTTGTCCAGCTCGTCGTCGCGCGCGGTCAGCATGATGATCGGCACGGCACTCGAGGCGCGGAGCCGCTTGCAAACCTCGAGCCCGTCGAGCTTCGGCAGCATCACGTCGAGGACGACGAGATCGACGTGCTCGCGCTCGAACCGCTCGAGCGCCTCCTGGCCGTCACGCGCCTGCAGCACGCGGAAGCCGTCGCGTTCGAGCGGATAGGCGAGGAGCTTCTGAACCGCGTCCTCGTCGTCGACGAGCAGAATGGTCGAGGAATCTGGCATCGGCAGTGCCTGCCGGCGCTGGTAGGTCTGCCACCTACTATAGCCAGGGTATGGCGGCGCTCCCGCCCCGTCCTGCGCGACGCCGACCGCGGCCCGGCTCGCTCGAGCGCCCCGTCAGCGGCAGGCTCTACCGCGGCACCTGGCTGCTCGTCGGCATCCCACTCCTGCTCGCGACCTTCACCGTTAGGAAGGCCAACCCGTTGCCGGTGCCGCAACCATCGCTGCCGGCGACCTTCGACCGCGCCGGCGCGCTGACGCTCGCGAGGGAGCTCTCCGGGAACTACCCCGACCGCGTGCCCGGCACGGCGGGCGCGGCCGGCGCTGTCAGCTGGTTTTCCCAGCAGCTCGCGCCGTACGGGCTCCAGCCGGTCGCCGAGCGCTTCCGAGCCGACCTTCCGGGCCGCGGGACGCAGACGCTCGTCAACCAGGTGCTCACCATCCCGGGCCGCTTGCCGAGCGAGATCGTCGTGATGGCCCACCGCGACGACAACGGAACCGGGCCGGGAGCCAACGACAACGCCTCCGGGATCGCCGCGCTCCTCGAGCTCGCCCGCTCCTACGGGACGCCCGTCGCCGCGCCGGGTAGCCGGGCGCTGAGCCCGCTGCACACCCTGGTCTTCGTCGCGACCGACGGCGGCGCCTTCGGCGCACTCGGCGCCCGCCACTTCGCCGCCACGCACGAGGGGCACGTGCTCGCGGTCGTCGATCTCGCTGCGCTCGCCGCGCGCGCGCCGCCGCGCCTCGTCCTCGCCGGAACGGAGCCCCGCCTCGCATCGTCGGGGATCGTGGAGACCGCCTCCGAGCGGATCCTTGAGCAGACCGGCGCGCGGCCGCACCGCCCTTCGGCGCTCGCGCAGCTGATCGATCTCGCCTTCCCGTTCACGTTGCACGAGCAGGGGCCGCTGCTGGCCCGCGGCCTGCCGGCCCTGACCCTGACCACCGGCGGCGAGCGGCCGCCGTCGGCGTTCTTTGACCGGCCGTCCCGGCTCGACGCGAACCGCCTCGGCGAGCTCGGCCGCGCCGCGCAGCAGCTCCTGAGCTGGCTCGACTCCGGCGTCGAGCTCGCGCCGGGGACGGCGAGCTACGTCTACTTCGGGCCGCGGATCCTGCCGGGCTGGGCGATCGAGCTGGTCCTGATCGCGGCTCTGGCGCCGTTTCTCGTCGCCGCGGTCGATCTCTTCGCGCGCTGCCGAAGGCGGCATATCCCGCTCGCGCCCGCCCTGCGGAGCTATCGCAGCCGCGCCTACTTCTGGCTCTGGACCGTCGCGATCTTCGAGCTGTTCGCGCTGGCCGGCGTCTGGCCGAGCGCGCCCGCGGTACCGCTGCCGCCCGACAGCTCGCCGGCCAGCGACTGGCCCGTCTTCGGCCTCCTCGGGCTCGCGCTGCTCGGCGGCATCGGCTGGTTCGTGACCCGCGAGAGGCTGCTCCCTCGCCGGACGGTCTCGCCGTCCGAGGAGCTGGCCGGCACGGCGGCTGCGCTGCTCGCCCTCGGCGTCGTCTCGCTGCTCGTCATCGCAACGAACCCGTTCGCGCTGATCTTCCTGCTTCCGTCCCTGCATGCGTGGCTCTGGCTCCCGCACCTCCGCGGCCGGCCGTTTTGGACGCGGGCGGCGCTCCTGCTGGCAGGCTTCGTCGGGCCGCTGCTGTTGCTCGGCTCGTTTGCGTTCCGCTTCGGCCTCGGCCTGGACTCGGTCTGGTACCTCGGCGAGCTTGCCGCGACCGGCTACGCGGGCCTGCCGGCGCTGGTGATCGCCGCCGGCTGGCTGGCTGCCGCCGGCCAGGTCGCGGCGCTCGCGGCGGGGCGGTACGCGCCCTATCCGGACGCACGCGAGCGGCCTCCGCGCGGGCCGATCAGAGAGACCGTCAGGCGTACGGTCCTTACAGTGAGAGCGAGGAGGCGCGCATCAGCCTCCGAGGAACGGGCATTGGAAGGACGGGGATGACTCTCAAGCGCAGCGTTCGGATCGCGGGCACCGGCCTGATCGTGGCCGGCGTGCTGATGCTGGCCTGGGTTCTCGTCGTCTGGCGCTGGCAGGACCCGTTCACCGCGCTCTACACCCACTGGAAGCAACACCAGCTCGCGCACAGCTACGAACAGCGCTTCGCCACGTACCACCCGCGAGAGGTCTCGAGGTCGGAGTCGGTCGCCGCGGAGATGCGCGCGATCGAGCGCGAGGCGCGTCGCTACCGGCTCGACTCGCACCGCGGCCAGGCGATCGGCCGGATTCACGTACCGCGGCTCGGCCTGAAGATGATCCTGGTCAACGGCACCGACGACTCGACGCTGCGCAAGGGCCCCGGCCGCGATCTGCGCACCTATATGCCCGGCGAGGGGCAGCTCATCTACATCGCCGGGCACCGGACGACCTACCTCGCGCCGTTCGCGCACATCGAGAAGATCCGGGTCGGCGACTCGGTGACGCTCGAGGTGCCCTACGGGACCTTTCGCTACCGGGTCTTCATGCACCGGGTCGTCGACGCCAACAACCTCGCTGTGCTCCACTCCCACGGTCGCGAAGTCGTGGCGCTGCAGGCCTGCCATCCGCGCTTCTTCGCGACGAACCGGTACATCGTCTGGGCCCAACTCGTCGGGGTGCAGCCACGCGGCGGGCGGGAGTTCCGCGCGCCGGTCACCGTGCTCGCCGCGGCGCCGCTCGCCGCGGTCAAGGGCTGACCGGCCCCGCGTGACTCAGTCGAGTCCGAGGTAACGGACCGGCGAGCCGTTCTCGAGCTCGCCCTCGCCGCGAGGAACCAGGACGAGCGCGTCGGCTCCGGCCGCCCGCGCGATCATGTGCGACTCCTGACCCGACAACGGCTCGAGCTCGACCGAGCCCTCTTCGCCGGCCCGGGTCCGTGCGCGGACGAGCTCGTCCCGGGCGGGGTTGCGTTTCAGGGCAGCCGCGAGCCGCCCCGGCCGGAAGCGGGGAAGCGGGTCGGAGTAGCCCTGCAGCGCGAGCACCGCGGGACGTACGAACAGCTCGAAGCCGACGAGAGACGAGACCGGATTCCCCGGCAGCCCGAACACCAACGTCGAGCCGCGGACGCCGAACGCGACCGGCTTGCCAGGCTTCACGGCCACGCGCCAGAAGACCTCCTCGACGCCGAGCTCGGCCTCGATCCGGCGCACCAGATCGTGCGGGCCCACGGACACGCCTCCCGAGGTGACGAACAGGTCCGCCTCGAGACCCCGCGAGAGAGCCTCGCGGTGAGCTTCCTCGTCGTCGGCCACCGCCGCCAGGCGCTCCGCGAGAGCGCCCGCCGACGCCAGCTGGGCGGCGAGGATCAGTCCGTTCGCTTCGTAGATCTCGCCCGGCCCGAGCGGCTCGCCCGGCGACCGGAGCTCAGTTCCCGTGGTCAGGACGGCGGCCCGCGGCCGCGCGGCGCAGACGACCTTCGGAACGCCGGCGGCCGCCAGCGCGCCGAGCTGCGCAGGCCCGAGCCGCGTGCCGACCTCGACCACCGGATCGCCGGCGCGGATGTCACCGCCGCGAGGACGAACGCTGGCGCCAAGAGCCACCCGGTCAGAAACCTCAATGCTGTTTTCATTCTCGACAACATACTCGAACGGGATGACAGCATCGGCTCCCTCGGGAACTACGCCTCCAGTGGCGATCGCCATCGCCTCGCCGGTCCGGAGCTCGCGCGGGGCCGGAGCCCCGGCGGCGATCCGCTCCACGACAGGCAGTCGGCCCGGAGTGTCCTCGGACCGCAGTGCGAAGCCATCCATGGCCGAGCTCGGAAAGGGCGGGAGATCGACCGCCGCCGCAGCCGTCTCGGCCAGGATTCGCCCCCCGGCTTCCTCGAGCGGAACCGGCTCGGGACCGAGCGGCTGAACCCGCTCCAGGATCAGGCGCTGGGCCTCGTCGATCGTCAGCAGCTCGGCCAAGACCGCCGCATACGCTACGCGCTGGCGGATAGGCTCACCCGGCCGTGATCTCGGTCGTCGTCCCCGTTCACGACGAGGAGCGGACGGTGGCGCTCCTCTTCGACGAGCTCCAGGCGGCCCTCGAGCCGCTCGATCAGCCCTGGGAAGCCGTATTCGTGGACGACGGCTCGACCGACGGCTCCTTCGCCGCGCTGACCCGCCTTCACAACGCGAAGGACAACGTCCGGGTCGTGCGACTCCGGCGCAACTTCGGCAAGGCAGCGGCCCTCGCGGCCGGGTTCACGCAGGCGCGCGGAGACATCGTCGTCACGATCGACGCCGACCTGCAGGACGATCCCGCCGAGATCCCGCGGCTGCTGGCCAAGCTGGACGAAGGATTCGACCTCGTCTCCGGCTGGAAGGCTCACCGCCGCGACCCGCTCAGCCGCCGGGCGCTCTCGCGGATCTTCAACTGGGTGACGAGCCGGGTCTCGGGCCTGCGCCTCCACGACATGAACTGCGGGCTGAAGGCCTATCGAGCCGAGGTGGTGAAGGAGCTGCGCCTCTACGGCGAGCTCCATCGCTTCATCCCGGTGCTCGCCCATTACCGCGGCCACCGCATCGCCGAGCTGCCCGTCAACCACCGCCCGCGGGAGCACGGTCGCTCGCGCTACGGCGTGGAGCGCTACTTGCGCGGCTTCCTCGACCTGCTCACGGTCTCGTTCATCGGCCGGTACCGGCACCGGCCGCTGCACCTGTTCGGCGGGCTCGGGTTGGGGCTGGGGGCGATCGGCTTCGCGATCCTCGTCTACCTGACCGTCCTCAAGATCGGCGGGCACGCGATCGGGGAGCGGCCGCTGCTCACACTGGGCGTGCTGCTGCTCGTCGTCGGGCTGCAGTTCTTCTCGCTCGGGCTGATCAGCGAGCTGATCACGAGCATGCACGAGGAGCGCACCGGACCGCGCGAGCGCGCCGAGCTCGACGTCGAAGAGATCCTCTCCTAGCGGCGCTGGTCGCGCCGGTGCCGCACTTGAGCCTTGGAAGTCACACTCTCGGCACGCCTGCGTTTCACACGCGTGCGAGGTTCCTCGATACGCTCGCAGCGGGGAGGAGGCTGGGTGCGCCTGAACTAAGGGACCAGCAGCGGAGAGCGCGATGAAGGTCCTCTACTTCGGAACCTACGAGCGGGACTACCCGCGGAACGCGCAAGTGATCTCCTGTCTTCGCGGTGCGGGCGTGGAGGTCTTCGAGCGGCACGCGAGCGTCTGGGAGGGACGTCGCCAGAGCTGGCAGGCAGGCCTCGGCACCGCCGCGCGCCTTGCGGCCGCCGAGCTGCGCCTGCTCCGGCGACCCGCGGTCGAGTTCGACGTGCTGCTCGTCGGCTACCCCGGCCACCTCGATCTCGCCGCCGCCCGCCGCGTCGCCGGCCGCAGGCCCGTCGTCTTCAACCCGCTCGTCTCGTTGACGGACACGTTCGTCTCGGACCGCCGGAGGTTCCGGCCCGGCTCCCTGCCCGCGCGGGCGCTTGCCGCCATCGACCGGTCCGCGCTCCGGGCCGCGGACCTCACGGTCGCCGACACGCAGGCCAACGCCGCCTACCTCGCCGGGCTCGCCGGCCTGCCGCCGGACCGGATCGACCACTGCCTCGTCGGGGCGGAGGAGCGTCTGTTCCGGCCGGGCTGGTCACCGCAGGAGCCGTTCACGTTCCTGTTCGTCGGCAAGCTGATCCCGCTCCACGGCCTCGAGACGATCCTCGCCGCCGCGCGCGAGGCGCCGGAGCTGCGGATCCGGCTGGTGGGCAGCGGCCAGCTCGAGCCGCTCCTGGAGCAGCGCCCGCCGAACATCGAGTGGATCCGCTGGGTCGAGTACGACCAGCTACCCGGCGAGCTGCACCGGGCCGGCGCCGCACTCGGGATCTTCGGCGTCTCGGACAAGGCCCGGCGCGTCATCCCGAACAAGGCGTTCCAGGCGCTCGCCTGCGGGACACCGCTCGTGACCGCCGACACGCCGGCGGCACGCGAGCTCCTCGTCGACGACGAGAGCGCGCTGCTCGTTCCGCCCGGCGACCCCACGGCCCTCGCGGCCGCTCTTCGCCGGCTCGCCGGCGACCCGGCCCTGGCCCGGCGACTCGCCGAGGGCGGCCACGCCGCCTACCGCCGCGAGGCGAGCGAGGAGGTGCTCGGCGTCCGTTGGCGCGAGCTCCTCGAGCGCACCCTGGCCGTACGATCGCCCCGACCATGACCGCGCGCCGCCTCACGAGACCGGCCCCCCTCGTCTGGGCCGCGATGGGCGCCTATGCCGCCGGGTTCTCGGCCCTCTCGATCCTGCGCCACCGCGCCCTGCAGACCGGGCGCTTCGACCTCGGCAACATGGTGCAGGCCGTCTGGTCGACGGCGCACGGGCACCCGCTGGCCGTGACGGGCCTGCGCGGGGACGAGATCTCGCGGCTCGCGGCCCACTTCGACCCGATCCTCGCCGCGTTTGCGCCGCTCTGGCTCGTCTGGCCGAGCCCGGACTCCCTGCTCGTCGCCCAGGCGGTCGCGGTCGCCCTCGGCGCGCTGCCGGTCTTCTGGCTTGCCCGCAAGCACCTCGGCTCGGAACGGGCCGGCGCGGCCTTCGCGTTCGCCTACCTTCTCTACCCGCCGACCCAGTGGTTGACGCTGAACGAGTTCCACCCCGTCGCGCTCGCGTGCCCACTGCTGCTGTTCGCGATCTGGTACCTGGACGAGGACCGCCTGCTTCCCTTCGCCTTGTTCGCGCTCGCGGCGGCGATCAGCAAGGAGGAGATCGGCCTCGTCGTCGCCGGCCTCGGGCTCTGGTACGCAATTGCGCGACGGCACTGGCTCGAGGGCGCCGCGATCGCCGCCGGCGGGCTTGCGGCCTCGCTCGTCGCGATCGAGGTCGTGATCCCGCACTTCAACCGGGCCGGGACCTCGAGCTTCTTCGCCCGCTACAGCCAGGTCGGCGGCTCGGCGTCGGGGATCCTGCACAACGCGATCACGCATCCCTGGAAGGACGTGACGACCGCCTTCACCGGGCGCGGCCTCGGCTACCTGGCGAGGCTCTTCCTGCCCCTCGGGTTGCTCGCCCTGCTGTCGCCGCTGCTCCTGCTCGCGGCGCTCCCGGAGCTGGCGCTCAACCTGCTCTCGGCGGCGCCGGCGCAGAGCTCGATCCAGTTTCACTACACGGCCGGCCTGATCCCGGTGCTGGTCGCGGCCTCCGTCCTCGGCGCGGCGAGGCTGAGGCGCGACCGGCGGCAGGTCGCCACCGCCGTGCTCGTGCTCGCGGTCGTCGCCAACTACACGCTCGGCGCGATCCCGGTCTGGCGCTACTTCCCCGCCGGGGAGACGGCCCAGGCGTACGCAACCAAGATCACCGAGCACGACCGGATCGCGGCCAGAGCCCTGAGCCTGATCCCGCCGCACGCCGTCGTCAGCGCGACCAACTCGCTCGGCGCCCACCTCTCCGCCCGCCGCCGCGTGCTCAGCTTCCCGATCGTTCAGGACGCGACCTGGATCGCTGCCGACGAGACGAAGCCCGGCTACACCGACCGGATCGCGCCGCTGCCGGTCGCGGCCGAGCTCGTCTGGCTGCGACAGAATCCCGCCTGGCGGCTCGTCTTCCAGCAGGACGGCGTGCTCGTCTTCAAGCGGATCTCCCCGCCCTAGAGCCGAATCGGCTGGGAGAGCAGGTAGGCGCTGAGCGCCACGCCGAGCAGCAGGGCCGGCTCGTCGTCCTCCGCGGCGGCGAGGGGAAGCGTCCAGACGACGTACCACGCGGCGAGATACGGGACCGCGAGCACGAGCAGCCCCGCCGCCAGGCCGAGGCGCGCGCGTCCGAGCCAGGCCCCGCGCAGGAGCCAGAGATACGCGAGCCCGAACGCCGCGGCAAAGAGGGCGATCGAGAGGTCGTGCGGCACGCCGAGCTGGGTCAGCCGGTGCGGCAACGCGAACGCCGTCTCGCGCTCGGCATGCTCCTTCAGGGGCCGCAGCGTGTCGGTCCAGGCGAGGCCGTAGCGCCAGGTCCCGAGCGCCGCCACCACGGCGGCCGCTGCCGCCAGCCCGAGGTACCCGAAGCCGACGCGCCGCGCCCGCGACTCGACCAGGCGCAGCGGCAGCAGCGCGAGCGGTATCCACTTGATGAGCGCAGCGAGCGCCCAGCCGACCCCGGCGAGCTCGCGCCGGCCCGAGCCGGCGACCGCGAGCGCGGCGAGGACAAGCGCGAACGCCCAGGCGTCGTTGTGGCCACCGCCCGCAAAGTTGATCGCCAGCACGGGGCTCCAGCCGACCACCGCCCAGGCGAGAGCCGGCCGCCGCGAGAGCCGCGCCGCCAGGTAGGCGATCGCCAGCATCACGATCGCCGCGAGCGACTTGTAGATCCACGCCGCCGCGTCCGCTGACGTCCCGGCGGCGCGGGCGACCGGCTCTGAGACGAGCGTGAAGGCGGGGCCGTAGACGGAGGTCGTGTTGCGCCAGGCAATACCCACGTACGGATAGGCCGGATCGTCGGGGAAGTGGCTCGGCGGCTCCTTGTACGGGTTCGCGTCGTGGACGGCGGCGATGCGGCC
>Ga0307282_10000281_pt1 | contig 15464 bp, 14 predicted proteins | sample ER_DNA_121_FD_194475 | JGI IMG/M metagenome (GOLD analysis project Ga0307282, IMG submission 194475) | Bulk soil microbial communities from the East River watershed near Crested Butte, Colorado, United States - ER_DNA_121 | ecosystem: Environmental > Terrestrial > Soil > Floodplain | place...
AGCGTCGTCCAAAACGCGGCGTGCGAGCTGCACCGGCGTGGGCGCGAGGGCGAAGGCCCACCCACCACCGCGCGTTGCGGGCTCAGGGATGGGAAGCGTGAACAGCACAGGCACCTGAGCGAGTTGGATCGCGGCCGCGAACGCGTCGTCATAGTCGACCGATGCGCCCACGATGATCGCGTCCGCGCGAGCGTCGACCACTTCACGACGCAGCTCGAGGACGGTCTTCGATGGACTGCCGGCGACGTCGGTGATCTTGAGCTTCACGCGGGGCGTCCCAGCGGAGTGTTGATCTGCCCAGAGCTGCAGCGCGTCGCGCTGCGGCCCGCCGCTCGGCGCGCGCGCTCCCGAGAGATCGAGCAGCGCGGTGACGTTGAGCGCGTTCGGATCGCGGGTCGGCGTGGGGGTGGGAGTGGCCGAGGGATTCGCCGCCGTGCACCCGCCCAGAAGGAGAACCACCGCGAGCGCTCGGGCCACCGGACCCGCCGCCCTAGGCGCGCGTCCCATCCGGAAGCGGGTTATCCGCGGCATACACATGCGTCGCGGCGTCCTCAGGGCGCGGGTCCGGCTCGCTCTCGGCCTGCTCGATGGCTTTTTCGATCTCGTCGGCGAGGCCTACGCGGATCGTCTCGAGCTCTTGCTCCGTGATGCCCGCTGAGAGGAGATACGCGAAGGCACGCTTCACCGGGTCTTTGGCGCGCCACTCGTCGACTTCGTTCTTGGTGCGATACCGGCTGTCGTCGTCGTCGCTCGTGTGCGGCTGGTAGCGGTAGCACTTGAGCTCGACGAGGCTCGGACCTTTTCCCGCGCGCGCATGATCGGCCGCGAGCTTCGTCTTCTCGTAGCTATCGAGCATGTCCATTCCATCGGCGACGTGCCCCGGCATCGCGTAGGCCGCCGCCTTGTCGGCGATGTCCTTGACCGCGGTCTGCCGCTCGATGCGCGTGGAGATCGCAATGAGGTTGTTCTCGATGACGAAGACGACCGGAAGCTTGTGGACGGCCGCGAAGTTCATGGCCTCGTGGAAGTCTCCGGTGCTGGTCGATCCGTCGCCGCCGAACGCGAAGACGATGTACGGCTCCTTCCGCAGCTTCAGCGCGAGCGCCAGCCCGACAGCGTGAGGGAACTCGGTACCGACGCAGACCGAGCCCGAAACGAGGCGGTCCTTCGGCGAGCTGAACATGTTGAGGAAAGCGCGGCCGGCGGAGTTCGGGTCGGTCGCCTTCGCCAGCACGCCGCGGAACTCGTCGAGCGCGCTGAAGCCGAGGACGAACGCGACGCCCATGTCGCGGTAGTACGGGACGGTCCAGTCCTTGCCGCGCTGGATGCACCAAGCGGCGCCGATCTGCGCGCCCTCGTGACCGTCCGTCCCCGCACCGAACGGGGTCCGGCCCATGCGGTTTAGCTGAAGGATCCGCTCGCTCACGAGACGGGTCATGAGGACATAGCGGTACATGCCTTTCAGGTCGTCGAGCGAAAGGCCGAGCTCTTCGTGACGGGTCGCGCTCCCCTTGCGAGTGGTGACCGCCATCAGCGGTCCATCTTATCGGGCGTCGCGCCAGAAGAAGGCCGCGAGAACGATCAGCCAGAGACCGAGGAGAAGTCGCAGCGGCAGATCGGGCGGGGACATGGGTATCCCCGTAAGCGCGTAGGCCGCGACAAGCGCGAAGCACGCGATCGCGAGCGCCGCTGTGATCCATCCAAATGCGCGCGGCAGCACGCCGGTCTCGGCCCACATCTTCCCGATCGTCCACCACCAGATCCCGCGGACGAACAGCGCCGCCGGGATGAGGTCCACATTCGCGGCGGCGCCGAGGCCGAGCGTGACCACGCTCGCCCCGGCGATCGTTCCGAGGACCGTGCCCGATCCGCGAAGCGGCTCGTGCCTCACGTGCAGCGACGCGATCACCGGTAGGAGAAGCCCGTAGCCGACCGCGCTGAGCGCGAAGTACCACGACGGATAGAAGCCCGGGGCGAACTCCGGCGCGACCAGGTGGCAGAGACCCGCAACGAGCGCCCAGACCGCCGCCTTCTTCAGGGCGATCCGCTCGTGAACGTCTATGTTTTTTTCTTCCCCTGCTCGTCGTAGTCGTAAAAGCCCTTCCCGGTCTTCGTTCCGAGCTGGCCGGCGAGGAACATCCGCCGCAGCAGCGGGGGCGGGGCCATGTACGCCTCCTTGAACTCGTCGAAGAAGACGTTCGAGACGTGGTAGTTGATGTCCACACCGGTGTAGTCGATGAGCTCGAACGGTCCCATCGGGTAGCCGAGCCCTAGCTTCACCGCGTTGTCGATGTCCTCCTTGGTCGCCACACCCAGCTCGAGCATGCGGATGGCGCCGAGAAGGTAGGGGACCATCAGCCGATTCACGATGAATCCGGTCGTGTCCTTGCAGACCACGCCGGTCTTGCCGATCTTGGCGACGAATTCCCTTAGAACCGCCACGGTCTCGTCGCTCGTGGTGATCGCCTTAACGATCTCGACGAGCTTCATGATCACCGGCGGATTGAAGAAGTGCAGGCCGGCGAACCTGTCTGGTCGCCGCGTCGCCGCGGCCATCTCGACGATCGTGAGGCTCGACGTGTTCGAGCAGAAGATCGTCGCGGGTGGGCAGATCGTGTCGAGCTCCGCGAAGAGCTTCTTCTTCGGTTCGATCTGCTCGACGATGGCTTCGATGATCAGGTCGCGATCCTTGAAGTCGGCGAGCGAGGTCGTGCCGCGTAAGCGTCCGCGCGCGGCCTTCGCGTCCTCCTCGGTCGTTCGGCCGCTCTTGACGAGGCGGGCGAGCGAACCGTCGACCCGCTGGAAACCCTTGTCAACGAGCGATTGATCGACCTCGCGCACGAGTGTGTCGAGGCCCGCCTGCGCGCAGATCTGCGCGATGCCCGAACCCATCTGACCGAAGCCGACGACACCGACGCGCTGAATAGCCATCTCGATGTGACCTCCTGTGAGAGCGCGGTCAGCATATGACGGCCGAGCGGCCTAACATTTCGTCGTGCCTCCCCTCACCTCAGCGAGCCGTGCTGTGCTGCGCGGTCCGGGCGCCACCGACGTCGCGCTTGTGGTGAACGGCGACTCGGTCAGTGTCCGCGTGGCGCCCCGGCGGACGCTTCTGGACACGCTGCGCGAGAACCTCGGCCTGACCGGAACGAAGAAGGTGTGTGACGAAGGGACGTGCGGCGCGTGCACCGTCCTGATCGACGGCCGTCCCGTCTACTCGTGCATGACGTTCGCCGTCGCGTGCGAAGGAAAGGCCATCGAGACCATTGAAGGGATCGCGAAGGACGGCGAGCTGCATCCGGTGCAGCGCGCGTTCATCGACGCCGACGCCTTCCAGTGCGGCTTCTGCACGCCAGGCCAGATCATGTCGATCGTCGCCTTGGTGCGCGAGAACGCCGGTCCGACCGAGGATGACGTCCGCCGCGCGGTCTCTGGCAACCTCTGCCGTTGTGGCGCCTATCCGAACATCGTCAAGGCCGGCGTGAGCGCAGGGAAACGTCGCTGATGCCACGCGTCGTCAAGAGCCGCGAGGAGTTCGAGGGCGAGATCTTCGAGTCGCTCGTCCTCGTCGAGGGGGCGGACCTCCCGCTCCCCGCGGCGGGTACCGAATTCACGGAGATCGCGAAATCGCGCCGCCGCGTCGACGGCATACAGCGCGTAACCGGACACGCCCGGTACACCCAGGACGTCTACCTGCCTGGCATGCTCCACGTCCGCGTGCTACGCAGCCCCTACCCGAGGGCGCGCGTGCGCCGCATCGACACGAAGAAGGCCGAGAAGCTCCCGGGCGTGCGCGACGTTCTCCATCGCTTCAATGCGCCGAAGGCTGCGTTCCGCGGCGAGGAAACGATCTTCCGCGAAGAGGTCCGCTTCGTCGGCGACGAGGTCGCCGCAGTCGCGGCGGATGACGAGCAGACCGCCGTCGAGGCGCTGCGCCTGATCGAGGTCGACTACGAGCTGCTTCCGCACGTCGTCGATCTGGAGGAAGCGATCGGCGACATGGCGCCGCGGCTCGAGACGGATGGCAACGTCGCGGAGGCCGCGACGCACAAGCGCGGCGACGCGAAGCGGGCACTCAAGGAGGCCGACTTCGTTGTCGACGCGACCTACCGAACTTCGACGCAGCTCCACAACTCGCTCGAGACGCACGGAGCGGTCGCGGCGTGGGACGGCGAGCAGCTCACCGTGTACGAGTCAACGCAGCACGTCTTCGGTGTACGGCAGGGACTCCGCACCGCGCTGAAGCTGCCGTTCTCCAAGATCCGGGTGCTCTGCGATTACATGGGCGGCGGCTTTGGGTCCAAGGGCGGCGCCGGGAAGTACTCGATCATCGCATCGCTCTTCACGATGCGTCTCGGTCGTCCGGTCCGCTGCGTCCTAACACGCGAGGAGGAGAACATCGCCGCCGGCAACCGGTCGGCGACGCTCCAGCAGATGCGCATCGGCGGCAAGGGTGGTCGCATCACCGGCCTCGAACATACCTCCTGGGCCAACGTCGGCCAAGGCAAGTGGGTCGCGAACCCGACGGGACCGACGAACACGCTCTACGACATCGCGAACCTTTCCTCAAAGTCGTACAAGGTGGTCACCAACGCTGGCTCGCTTTCCGCGTTCCGCGCGCCGGGCTACGTCGAGGGCACGTTCGCCCTCGAGTCGGCGATCGACGAGCTCGCCGAGAAGATGGGCGTCGATCCGCTCGTGCTGAGGCGCAAGCACGCCGCCTCGCCGAAAGACCCGATGGTCGGGAAGCGCTACTCGGACAAACACCTCATCGAGTGTTACCGCATCGGCGCGGCGGAAATCGGCTGGCCGCGCCGCCGCAAGTCCGGCGGCATCCGCGGCTCGGCCCCGCATCGCCGTCGCGGCATCGGGATGGCGACACAGATTTGGGGCGGAGGCGGCGGCCCACCCGCGTACGCAACGGTGCACGTCAATCCCGACGGGACCGTCGTGCTCACGACGGGATCGCAGGACATCGGAACGGGCACGCGCACCGTGCTCGCGCAGATCTGCGCGGACGAGCTCGGAGTGGAGCTCGACGATGTCCAGGTTCGGCTCGGCGATACCGACAATCCGTACGGTCCCATCTCCGCCGGATCGCTGACGACGGCGTCGGTGGGGCCGGCGGTGCGCATCGCGGCGCGCGACGCGAAGGAGCAACTGCTAGGGGCGGCCGCCGGGGTCCTCGAAACGCCGAAGGCCGAGCTGCGCCTGGAGGGCGGCGTCGTGGTGACCAAAGGCGCGCGGACGCCGCTCTCGGAGATCTTGGGAAAGGTCGATAACAACACCGTGATCGGCAAGGGCGGCCGCCATCCGAATAATCCGGACCTTTCGTTGCGGACCTTCGGCGCCCATTTCGCGGAGGTCGAGGTCGACGTGCGCACCGGTGAGATCTCCGTCGAACACATCGTCGCCGTCCACGACATCGGACGCGTGATCAATCCCACGACGGCGCGGTCGCAGGTCGAAGGCGGTGTGCTCCAGGCGCTCGGCTTCGCGCTCAGCGAGGAGCGTTTCCTCGACCGCGCGACCGGTCGCGTGATGAACGCGAACCTCGAGAATTACAAAGTGCCTACGGTGAAGGACGTGCCCGCGAAGATCACGGTCAAGTTCGTCGATCGACCAGACCGCAAGGCGAACAACCTCGGCATCAAGGGTCTTGGCGAGCCGCCGATCATTCCGACCGCGGCCGCGATCGCGAACGCGGTCGCAAACGCCACCGGTGCGCGCGTGCGCCACGCGCCACTCACCCGCGCCCGCGTGCTCGAGGCGCTCGCGATCGCCGGGGCTCGGTCTTGAACGCCTTCTCCTACGCGCGCCCACGAGCTCTGGCCGAGGCGCTTCGCATGTTGCGCAATGGTGCGGTCGCGTTCGCCGGAGGCACCGATCTCGTGGGACTGATGAAGGACGGGCTCGCCCGCCCGCAGTCGCTCGTCGATCTGACCGGCATCGAAGGGCTGCGCGGCTGGTCGCACGCGAAGGGCCGCGGCCTTCGCATCGGTGCGCTCACGCCCCTCGTCGACCTCGAGACGAGCGATGCGCTCGCGAAGACCATGCCGATCCTTCGCGAGTCGCTGAAGGATGCGGCGACGGTGCAGCTGCGCACCATGGGCACCGTCGGCGGGAATCTGCTTCAGCGGAATCGCTGCTGGTATTTCCGTGACGAGGGGACGGTCTGCTGGCTCAAGGGTGGCAACCGCTGTTTCGCGATCGACGGGGAGAATCGCTACCACGCCATCATCGGCACCAATGAGTGCGTCATGGTGTCGCCCTCCGACCTGGTGCCGGCCCTGCTCGCATACGACGCCGAGATCGCGCTGACAAGCTCGCGCGGCACGCGGCGGATGAAGCTCGCCGACCTCTTCATAGCGCCGCACGGCAAAGAGCGGCGGGAGCACTCGCTGCGTCCGGGCGAGCTCATCACCGAGGTGCGCGTACCTGAGGCCGCGCTCGCGCGGCGCGGGACGTACCTGAAGGCGATGGATCGAAAAGCGTGGAGCTTCGCGCTCGTGTCCGTCGCCGCGGCCGCGCGGATCGAGCGCGGCGTGGCCCGCGACGTTCGGGTGATCATGGGCGGCGTTGCGCCCGTGCCGTGGCGCGTGATCGCCGCGGAGAAGGGCCTCGAAGGAAGCACCCTCGACGATGCGAGCTGCGCGGATGCGGCGGATCGGCTGCTCGCCGGCGCGACACCGCTGCGCGACAACGGCTACAAGGTGACGCTCGCGCGCGAGCTCGTGCGACGCGCTCTGCGGTCGCTCGTAGCGTGAATGTCGTCGTCGAGCGCGACCTCGTTGAGGCGATCGAATCGACGCTCTTTATCTATCCGGCCGTCCACGGCTTGGTGCAGGACCTCGGTATCGCCGGACTGCGTGGGCGGATCACGAAGGTCTCGCATCCGCTGGCGAACCTGTGCGGCGACGCACGCTTCTCGGAGCGTGAATGCGACGCCATGATCGAGAAGGTTCGGCACCGCTATGGAGACCTCGCCTTTGGATGGGTCACTGGTCCCTCGACGCGACCGGCTGATCTTCCACAACGGCTCGAAAATGTGGGGCTCAGTCACGCCGACAGCATCTCGGGTATGACGCTCACGGACCTCGCCACGCCGATCGCGGTGAACCCGAGCGTGCGCGTCGAGGAGACGCCGATGAAGAATCTCCTCGGCGAGACCGAGATGATGGCGCGTGCCTATGCGATGCCGGTGGAGGTCATGCGCATCTTCAACGAGCTCATTGCCGCGACCGCCGACCGGGTCAAATCGCGTGGCTATTTCGGATACGTGGACGGAAACGACAAACCCGTCGCGTGGAGCTTTCTCGTGTATCTCCCGGATTCACCAACCGTGCTGCTGGGCGGGGCGGCGACGCTCGAGGAGTACCGCGGCCAGGGCCTGTACAGCGCCCTCGTCGCGCGACGGCTTGCCGATGCGCGCGCCGACAGGCGCACCGCGGCGATCATTCAGGGTGACCGACGGACTTCGGCGCCAATCTGCGCCAAGCTCGGCTTCCGCGAGATCTGCGGTCTGGAGATCTTCGCCTCAGCCCACGAGTGAGCGCGACGGAGCTCGCCCTCGCGGTTGACCGCTGCGCCGCCCTTTCGATGAAGCTGCACATGATCGGCGACCGCCGGATAGAAAAGGATCTCGGCCTGGCAGTCGCTCGGCGGAGGGGCCTCGTGTGTCTCTCGTCCACCGTGGTTCCCGGCGCGTTGTTCACCCGCGCCCTCGGTTTTGGCACTTTCGTTCCGGCCACACAGTCCGTGGTCGACCTGGCGCTTCGCCATTACGCCGCGCTCGGACTGCCGACCCGGTTTGAATTCCTCCATCCGGCCATCGGCCGCACCGCGGTCCGACTCCTCGAAAGGAACGGCTTCCATCGTGAGGACGGCGAATACCAGGTGCACGTCTTGGAACCGCGGAGGCTGCCGGCCGCTCGCGACCAGGCGGGTCTCCGGGTCGCGCGTGTTCTTCGCAGCCGTGCATTCTGGTACGCGCGCCTCGCGTCGCGAGGATTCGACTCGAAGGGCCGCATCGGTCGGGTGTTCGAGCGCGGCTGGATCCGTCAGCTGCGAACCGGTCGGCATGCGGTCGCGTTCGCCGGTCACGTTTCGAGCTTGCCCGCTGCGACAGGCGTTCTCGTCATGAACCGTCCCGCAGCGGGCCTTTATTCGGGAAGCGTCATGCCGCGCTACCGCGGACGCGGTTTCCAGAACGCGATGATCCGCGCGCGCGTCCGCTACGGATACGACCGTGGGTTCAGACTGTTCTACGCGATGACCGAGCCGGAGAGCGTCTCCGCGCGGAACCTTCGCGACGAGGGTTTCCGGACCCGCTTCGAGGCCCGGCGCTATGTTCGCGAGGGCGGTTGATCTGGTGCTGCAGCCGATCTAGGGCGCGAGCGAACGCTGGAACTCCGCGAGCTCGTACGCGTCGGCTGCGAGCTCCCCGTCGAACTCATCCGGGAACGCCGAGCCGTCGATGAGCGGCGCGAAATGCGCCGCGATCAACGGCGGCAGCTCCGATGTGTCGCGGAAGTTGGTCGGGATGTCTGCGAAGTACTCGACCACGTTCGCGTGATCGCCCTGGCGTAGGAAGGACGCCGTCACCCAACCGCGATAGCGTGGAAAGTCCTTCACCACCGGTCTGCTCTCGGCGACTGCCTTGCGCAGGCGAGCGAAGCCGCGGTCCTCATCGGCGCGGTAGCGCGGATGGTTCCAGCAGATGAAGTGGAAGAGCTCATGGCACGCCGACAGCCGCACCTGTCGGAGTCCTTCGTACGTCTCGACGCCGGCCGCGAGCCAGATCTCGTTGCGATCGGGCCAGTACCCGCCGCCGCCTCGCGCCTCGTAGCGAAAGAAAGGACAGCGCGCGCCGAGGGCGCGAATCTCCGGCGGAAAGCCTTCGAGCGCGCGCTCGATGAGGACCGGCCCGGGTGTGACGTAGAGATAGGTCTGGGTGCGCCAGAGCTGGTCGCGTAGTCCACCGAGCTCAAGCGGTCGAAGAGTTCGCTCGGCGAAGGCGAGAACAACGTGGCCCATCGCGTTCGGAACCGCGACTCGTTGTATCTCCCTGTGCGGCGCGGCCATCGCGCCGAGTATCAGGTGAGGCGGGCAGCGAGGAGCGCGCGCTCCGCCGGGTTCTCGGTGAGCTCGAGCGCGCGACGGTCCGCGGCGCGCGCCTCGTCGGAACGCCCCAGCGCGCGCAGCAGCTCGGCCCGTGTCGCGTGATAGAGGTGATACCGGTCGAGGTCGCTGGCCAAGCGGAAGATCTCGATGTACGCCTGTTCCGCGCCGTGGACGTGCCAGAGCGCGATCGCCCGGTTGAGCCTCACGACCGGCGAGTCCGCGATCGCGAGAAGCGCATCGTACGAGATAAGGATGTCGGGCCAGCGTGTCGCGTCCCAGGTCTTGGCGTCGGCATGCGCGCCGGCGATGAGCGCCTGCAGCTGATACGGCCCGGGACGCCGCATGGTGAGGAAGCGGCCGACAATGGTGAACGTCTCGTCGATCCGGCGGCGATCCCACTTCGAGCGGTCCTGGTCGCGAAGCAGGACGATCGCGCCGTCCTTGTCGAATCGCGCGTCCATCCGCGCGAGGTTGAATCGCATGAGCGCGAGAAGACCGAAGACCTCCGGCTCGTCTGGCATGAGCTCGGCGAGAAGCCCGGTGAGCCACTCCGCCTCCCTCGCGAGGTCGCGATCGTGAGTGCCTCGGTCGCCGGTCGCGAGGTAGCCCTCGTTGAACATGAGGTAGAGCACCGCGAGGACTTCTTCAATTCGCTCGGGAAGTGCCTCACGATCGGGCACGCGGAACGGGATGCGCGCGTCGACGATCTTCCGCTTCGCGCGGACGAGCCGCTGGGCGACAGTCGCCTCGGGAACAAGAAAAGCACGCGCGATCTCGGGCGTCGTGAAACCGGCCACAGAGCGGAGCGTGAGCGCCACCTGCGCTTCGCGGGCGAGCGCCGGATGGCAGCAGGTGAAGATCAGCTCGAGACGTTCGTCCGGCAGGCTCGTCGCGCTCGAGGTGTTCATCGCGGGCTCCTCCAGCTCGGCGAGCTTCTCCTGGTATCGCTTCTCGCGCCGGAGCCGATCGATGCCTTTGCGACGCGCCGTGGTCATGAGCCACGCGCCCGGGTTATTCGGGATCCCTTCGCGCGGCCAGTGCTCCAGCGCGGAGACCAGGGCGTCCTGCACGCACTCTTCGGCGAGATTGAAATCACCGAGCCGCTTGACGAGCGCGGCGGTGAGCCGGCCTGCCTCCTCGCGGAAGACCGCGGCCACCGCCTCGCTCGTGATGTCGGTGCTCAGTGCTCCACGATCGGACGGACCTCTATGCCGCCCGGAAAGGCCTTCGCGATGCGGATCGCCTCGTCGAGATCGGGGACCTCGATCATGGCAAAGCCGCCGACGTGTTCCTTCGATTCGATGAACGGTCCGTCGAACACACGCATCGCCCCGTTCACCCGGCGCACCGTCATCGCGGTCCCCTTCGACTGCAGCTCCATACCGCCCTTGAGGACGCCTTTTCCTTGGAGGTCCTGCGACCAGCGCGTGACCTCCGCGTACACCGCGTCTACCTCGTCCTTCGAGCGATCGCGAAACGACTCGTCGTTGAAGAAAAGCAACGCATATTTGGCCATCTTCGGTCTCCCTAACTCTCGCGGATGGGCCGGATCTCGATGCCGTATCCGGGCCACGTCTTGGCCAGGTCGACCGCGGCGGCCATGTCCGCGGCCTCGATGACGCTGAAGCCGCCGACGGACTCCTTCGCCTCGATAAAGGGCCCGTCGACGACCGTGGCTTTCCCGGTGTTCTTACGGACCGTCGTGGCGGTACGGGTGGGCTGAAGCTCGGCGCCGCCGTCGGCGATCAGCGACCCGTTCGTCTCGAACCACTTGAAGATGTCGGCGTACACCTTCTGTTGCTCGGGCGTCGGCGCGGCCTGGTAATCCACGCCGTCGTCGAGGAAGAGGAATGCGTACTTGCTCATGTCTTTGGCCTCCCTTGCCGTTCTGTAGGTACGACGAACGGCCTCCCCACGAATAGACAGTCAGAGGCTACCGCCGCGACCGCTCCCAGCCGCCGGCCGGGACCTCGGCCTTTCCGCGCTCAAGCGCGAGGAGGCGCCGCTTCGCTGGGAGCCCGCCGGCGTAGCCGCCCAGGGTGCCGTCGGCCGCGACGATCCGGTGGCACGGGACCACGATGGGGATCGGGTTCGCGCCGAGCGCGGCCCCGGCGGCACGGGACGCCTGCTCGTTCCCAGCCTGCCGCGCGACGACCTTGTATGTCGTGAGCTCGCCGTACGGGACGCGCGCCGTCGCCATGAGGATCCGCTGCTGAAACGGCGTGAGCGGGGCGAGGTCAACCTCCACATCGAACCTCTTGCGCCGGCCGGCGAAGTACTGGTCGAGCTCGGTCAGCACGCGGTCGCAGCTCCGCCGGTCAGGCAGCACTCCCGGACCGTAGGCGCGCGTGATCCGCGCAAGCTCGCGCGGATCCGGCGTCACGCCGTAATGGATGTTCACGACACCGCGTGGACCGACCGCGATCCAGAGCGGACCGAGCGGCGAGTCCATGATGCCGTACCCGACCCGGACGAGTCCTTCCCGCTTCGCGCGCGCGAGGAGATGCTCGCGCGCTTCGTCTACGAGTGGTTCGAGCGCATTCATCGGACCGCCTCCTTCACTTTCTTCATTGCCTCGGCAACGCGCGAGCGCGCCGCCACCTCGCTACATCCGAGCGCGTTCGCGACCTCCGCGTAGGAGCGTCCCTCGACTTTGCGCAGGACGAACGCTGCACGCTGTCCGGTCGGCAGCGTGCGTACGGCCGTCGCGAGGTCCGACAACGTCACGCCGTCGCGCTCCGGCGCCGCAAGGCGGAGGTCCGCCAGTGGAACAAGGCGGCGTGTGCGTCGCACTTGATCGATCGCTTTATTCGTCGCGATCTTGTACAGCCACGCGCGCTCGTTGCCCGCGCGGGGCGGCGGCCACGCGCGGAAAGCCGCGAGGAACGTCTCCTGGTAGAGATCGTCGGCATCGGCCCGGCTTCCGGTGAGGCGCAGCACGTAGGCGAAGATCTCGCGCTCGTGGCGCTCCAAAAGCTCACCGAACGTCACCGTTCCGATCTCACGACGATAGAACGGCGCCCGCACGGCGGATGTGAGACGGACCGTGTCGGAGGACACGCCCACACGGTGGCCCGACCGACGGACCGATGGTGCCCTAGCCAAAAGACTTGGAGCGGTGAGGATGATGGTCTGGCGCGTCAGCATGGGGAAGGGACGGCGGGGACCGTGAGTACGATTCACTGCTATTTCTGCGGAGCCGGCCAACCCGACGTTGGCAGACCTACGTGCGCCGTATGCGGTCGGACGCTCCAGCTTTCGCCGGCGCTCGTGACGTTCGGGCGCGCTTACCTCCTCAACTCTCTCGATGGTCTCACCGCAACCGGCGCCCTGGACGGGGTCGCGGCGGACCGCATCCGCGAGATCGTCGTGAGCGAGCTCGAGAACACAACTGGACGATCAATCAGAGCGACGGTCGTAACGGCGGCGCGACCGGCCATGGTCCCTGGTCCGGCGACGCTCCCCGAGCGGGCGATGCCCGTGCGTGTCGCGACCCCGCCAAAACCGGCAGGTCCTTCTTTCGCCGAGACCTTCTTCACGCCGGAGCGTGCGCCGAGTCTTCTCCTGTATCTCGGTGCGTTCCTCGTGGTCGTTGCCGCACTGATCTTCGTTAACGTCTCGGGGCAGCAGATCTCCGACACGGTGCGCCTCGTCCTCATGCTCGTTGGCACGCTCGGCTTCCTCGGTGGAGGGCTCTTCTGCCACCGCATCCCGCGTGTTCGAGAAGCTGGACAGACGTTCCTCGTGGTGGGAGCGCTTCTCGTGCCCCTCGACTTCGGCGCGTACTACGCGCTCGTCGCTCATGTCTCGCCGTTCAGCTCGCCGGCGATGTGGGTGCTCGGTTCTCTTGTGGCTGCGGGGCTCTACGGCGTGCTCGCGGTCATGGCTTACGGCCGCGCGTACTCCTACCTGTTCTTCATTGCCTCGGTGAGCGCGCTCGCCGGGGTAGGAGTTCTTCTCAAGCTGCCATCCGGATGGTTCTTCGTTCCGTTGGCGGCATATCCGCTCGCGGTTCAGCTGGCGGCCCGGATGGAAAACGGCCGCGCGGCACTGCTGATCGCCCCGCTTGATCTTCCGGGGCGCTTCTTGATGCCGGTCGCCTTCATCCTCGGTGCAACCGTGACCCTGACCGCCTCGGTGTTCAACGACCTCGTGTTTGCCGAGCGCCTTTCGGTCGCCGCCCTCGGGCTTCTCGGGACCGGCTATTACGCCGCGCGCGTCGGTACGGACCACCCGCGCGAGCGCTGGCTCGTTGTGGCCGGACCGGCGGCGATCAGCTTCGCGTTGCTCTTCGCAGTCCGCAGCCCGGCACAGACCTACGGCTTCCTGGCTGGTCTCCTCGCCATCGCCTACGCGCTCGTCCGAGAGCTCGGCGACCGGGGCGAGACGTCGTCTCCCATACCGATGTGGGCACGCCATCGGGCGCGGTACGTCGGGTACATGCTCGTCGCCGGCGCGTTCCTGCCGGTTGCTGCCTACTGGCGAGCTCCGCCGGTCGGAGCCGCGACCTATATCGGGATGGCGCTCCTTCTGGCGGCGCTTGCCGTCTCGCGTGCATGGCGATCACGGCAGGACAAGGCAGCCCCAGATCTCTTCGGCTTCGTCCTTCTCGGAGCCGCCGCACTACACGTCGGCGTGGTCTTCGCGCTCGTCGGGGCCGGTCTCACACGCTCCGGAGTCGTCTTGTTCGACGGCATGGACCTGCGCGTGCTCGCTCTCGGTCTTGCGCCCATTACCGCCGCCATCGCGGCGCTCACGGCGGTCGCCCGGAGGCGGCTGCCGATCCTCAGGGACGCCGGCTCCGTGGCAAGCCTGGCCAGCGCCGCGCTCGTCGTCGCACTTGCCTGGAGCGACGCCCCCCTCGCGGCAATTCTCGCGGGCGCCGCCACCGTCGGGATCGTCGCCGCCGCCTTCGACGGCCACCGCCCCGCGCATCTGTGGATCGCCGCCGCATTCGCCGCGGTCACAGCGGTCTCCGTCGGCCGATGGCTTCAACCTGCCGAGGAGATTCGCCCGCTCGCCCTGGCGGCCGCGGCGATCCTCTTGTACGCCCCCGCGTACCTGAGCCGGTTGCGGGCGAACGAATTCGCGCGGGTGGCACGCGAGATCGCGATCGCCGCGGCGCTCGCCGGCGTCGGCGTCGGGCTCGGCTTCGCGATCGCGCGGCCGCTTAGCGCCGTCGTGTGGGACACATCGGTCTGGTTTGCCACATCGCCGGTTTTCGCGGTGTTCGGGACGCTCGCGTTGATCGAAGCGCTTCACCGTAGAACCGAACGGGTCGTTCTCTTCGCGACCGCGTCCTACCTCGCGAGCGTGCTCATCGTGGTTGCGCGGCTGCACCCTGGCGCGATCGAGGCATTCACGGTCCCAGCGGCGACATATCTCGCGCTCGCCGCCTGGGGCATCGCGACCTTCGGCTCGCCGGCACTCAGGCGGGATCTCCTCTTGCCGGCCCAGCTCGCGGCCGCGATCGTGCTCCTCGGCCCCACGTACCTTCAAAGCTGGCAACAGGACGCGGCCACACGAACGATCGTGCTGCTCGCGGAGAGCGTGATCCTCCTCCGGTTCGCCAGCGGTCGTGGGCTGCGCGAGCTCGGCGCCGTGTCGATCGCAGCGCTCGGTCTTGTCGTCGTGCGCGCGGCCGCGGCCCCGCTGGCCCTTGAAGCATCGACCGCGGCATTCGGCGTCGTCACCATCGCCCTCGTCCTTCTGACACCGCGCATCCCGTGGCGTCTGCCGAACGAGCTGCGCGACGCCGCCGAGGTCGTTGGCGTTCTGCTCGTCCTCGCCCCGCCATTGGTACGCGCGACGGCGTTCGGGGACGATGCCCTCACGCATGGTGCGAGCGTCCTCGCCGCCGGCGCCGTCATCGTCGCCGTTGGGCTCTGGTCCGGTCGGCGCGGGCTCCTTGGAACAGCGGCCGCGATGCTGGCGGCAACGGGACTGGTCGCTCTGCGCGACGCCGCCAGGGCCGAACCCTTCGTGGCGGGCACCGGTGTCGTGGTCCTGGCGCTAGTCCTCGCGATCCCGCGATACCTACCGCGACGGCTCCCGGCGCAGTTCGAGATGGCGCTCGAGATCCTCGCGGCCGGACTCGTGGTCTCGTTGCCTCTGGAGCTAACGCTGACCGCCGCGTTCAGCACGGGTGGCGGACATGCTGCTCGCGTTCTTGCGGAGGGACTCGGGCTCCTCGCGATAGGCATCGCTTTCTCGCGAAGAGCCCTCGCGAGCGCCGGCCTCGCCACCGTTGCGGTGATGGCCGTGTGGATCATTGGCGACCCCGCGGCGAGGCAGTTTCACGGGATTGCCGCGGGCGCCGCGCTGATAGCGATCACTTTGGC
>Ga0307282_10000286_pt1 | contig 15398 bp, 15 predicted proteins | sample ER_DNA_121_FD_194475 | JGI IMG/M metagenome (GOLD analysis project Ga0307282, IMG submission 194475) | Bulk soil microbial communities from the East River watershed near Crested Butte, Colorado, United States - ER_DNA_121 | ecosystem: Environmental > Terrestrial > Soil > Floodplain | place...
CACGGCCAGGTGGTCGAGGCCATTCGGCACACCCAGGCGCTGGGGTGACTGGTCCGACGCGGCCCGGCTGCTGGCCGACCACTCGTTCAGCCTGACGCTGGACGGGCAGGCGCAGACCATCCAGGTCCTGTTGCGGGCCTTCCCGCCGGGAGCCCCCGCCGATGATCCCGAGCTGGCCCTGGTGCGCGCCGCGGATGACCTGCTCCACGGACACTTAGATGAGGCGAGTGCCCACCTGGCGGTCGCCGAGACGCACGTCGAGACGACGCCACCAGATCGCCAGCGCCGCCTCCAGGTGGCGATCATGTCGCTGCAGCTGTCGCTGGCGAGGCGGCGCGGTCACCTGGCCGGCGTCATCGAACAGGCCAGGCTCCTTGCCTCCCCGATATCGGGGCAGTCCGACGAAGACATCACGCTGGGCAGCGACCTGCGCGCGGTGGCGCTGCTGAACCTGGGGACCCTGGAGGCGTGGTCGCTGGGGCTGCCAGACGCTGAACGCCACCTCCAGGAGGGCGCCATCCTGGCCCGGAGCATCGGCCGGCCATACCTGGAAGTCGGCTGCCTTGCGCAGCTGGGTTTCGCGTCGAGGATCCGCTCCTTCGCCATCACCCGGCAGCGATGCCGTGAGGCGATCGCGCTCGCCGACCGGCACGGTTGGGGCGCGCAGCCGGTGATTGCGCCCGCGCTCGTCACGCTGGCCGGCAACCTGGTCTGGACGGGCGAGCTTGACGAAGCCGAACGATGGTTGCAGCGCACCGCACAGGCCCTGCAAACCGACACCGGGCCCGACATCAGGCAGCTGCTGCACCTAGCGACCGGCAGGCTCCACGCCGGCCGCGGCCGCTACCACGAGTCCCTGGAGGAGTTCAGCGCGGCCGAACGCCTGCAATCGCAGCTCGAGGGATCCCACGCGCTGGCGAGCCAGGTGACCGGCTGGATCCTGACCACCCAGGCCCGCCTCGGGATGCCCGGCCAAGCCCGCGCCGCCCTCGCGGCCCTCACCGACGAGCAAGCGAACTCGGGCGAGATCGGCAATGCCCGCGCGGCGATCTGCCTCACCGAGGGCGATCCGGCCGGAGCCCTCCGCGCGCTGGCCGATGTCCTCGATGGCACGGCACCGGTCATCGGGTACATCACCGTCGTTGAAGCCCAGCTGCTGGCCGCGCTGGCCCACTGTGCGCTCGGCGACCAGAACGCGGCGAACACGGCTACCGAGCGTGCCCTTGCACTCGCCGAGCCGGACCGGCTGGTCCTGCCGTTTGTGACGACGGGTGCACAGGAGCTGCTGGAGGCCCTGCCGCGGCATGCGACAGCGCACGCCGCGCTGCTCGCCGATATCCTCGACGTCGTGCACGGCACATCCCTGACCGCCAACAGCCAGTCCCCATCGCAGCACACCGACGAGCTCAGCCCAAGCGAGCTCAGGGTGCTGCGTTACCTCCCGACCAACCTCTCCCGACCCGAGATCGCCAGCCAACTGTCGGTGTCGGTGAACACCGTCAACACCCACATCCGCAGCATCTACGCCAAGCTCCAGGCCAGCAACCGCTCCTCGGCAGTGCAGCGCGCCAGGGAACTGCGGTTGCTGGCGGCCGGCCGCACACGCTAGCCCGGCGGTCACCTGATCTTGGTGATGCGGGTTCACCCGGGGGCCCGCGACTCTGGCATCGTGGACCCAACGCCCGCCCGGTATGCGATCCGAATCCACGGCCACCTCGGCGCCACGGTGCTGTCTGCGTTCCCAGCCCTGGTGCCGCAGTGGCACGGCGCCGACACCGTGCTCATCGGCCTGCTGGACCGGTCCGCCCTGTTTGGCGTGCTGGCCGAGATCGAGGCGCTCGGCCTGGACCTGGTCGAGGTCCGCCAGCTCATACGGCACCAGAAATCACCAAGATCAGGCGACAGCCGCTCAACACCCGCGCCCCGCTGGACGCAGCCCATCGAACACGAAGGAGACCACCCGTGATGAACCAACACGACTTGGAGTGCACCACGGGTGGCGCACTTCGATCTCCAGCGTCGAGCTGACGAGAAGGTGACGATCCGCAGCGGCCCATCGAGCTGGAGCTGGCCGTTGGTCGGCGACCGGGTGGTGGTCCTCGCCAGCCGCGCCTCCTAGCGCCGAATCCAGGCCGAACAGGCGGCAACCGTGGTCGTCGGCCTGATTCCCGCGCCCGAACTAGCCTGCCTGGGACTGATAAGCGGCCTCCCCGCGCCGGTCGGCAGAACCGGCTGGCTATGACTGCCTGCGGCGGTTGTGCACAGCGTCGGTCGCTCGGTTGCCGTGCCAGTCCCCACCCTGGGCACTGGGTGGGGACGAGCAAACCGGCCCGCTAGGACACCTTCGCGTGGGCGTCCACTGCCGAGATCGCGTCCAGCACAGCGACGCCGTCAGGCGGCAGGGTCAGAGCTGCGCCGGCGATGTTTTCGCGCAGGTGGGCGACCGACGAGGTGCCCGGGATCAGCATTATGTTCGGCGAGTGCTGCAGTAGCCAGGACTCCGCGACCGCCATCGGCGTTGCGTCGAGCCGCTTGGCGACCAACTCCAGCACGTCCGACTGCAGCGGCGCGAAGCCGCCGAGCGGGAAGTACGGCACGTAGGCGATGTGCTGCTCGGCGGTGGCCGCCAGCACCGCCTCATCCGCCCGGTTGGCGATGTTGTAGAAGTTCTGCACGCATACCACCGGCGCGATCTGCTGCGCCTCGGCCAGCTGGTCGAGGCTGACCGTGCTCAGGCCCAGGTGCCGGATCAGGCCCTGCTGCTGTAGTTCGGCCAGCGCCTCGAACTGGACCACGAGCGTGTCCGAAACCGTCGCGCGCTCGTCGATCCCGACGAGGGTCCGGAGGTTGACCACGTCGAGTACGTCGAGCCCGAGCCGGTGGAGGTTGTCGTGCACCTGCTCGCGCAGCGACTGAGGTGAGTTGGCGGGCAGCCAGCCACCCCGCTCGTCGCGGACCACCCCGACCTTGGTCACGATGTGCACGTGGTCGCTGTAGGGGAAGAGCGCCTCGCGGATGATCTCGTTGGTGATGTAGGGCCCGTACGCGTCGGCCGTGTCGATGTGGTTGACGCCCAGCTCGACTGCGGTCCGTAGCACCTCGATCGCGGCGGCGCGGTCGCGCGGCGGCCCGAAGACGCCCGGGCCGGCGAGTTGCATCGCACCGTAGCCGATCCGGTTGATGTCAAGGTCGCCGACCCGGTAGGAGCCGGCCAGGGTGGCGGGTGGGTTGGTGATGGTCATGGATCTCCCTTCGGACTCGGGTGAATCTGTTTTGCCAACGCATCGTCGCCAGCGCGTGGGTGATGCGCCATCGCCGGATTCCGGTGATTCCGGGGTCAGCCGTCACCAGCCCTCACCCCTTACCGGCACCAGCCATCCGGGCTGATCGCAAGGTCGGCGATGGGAGGTCCACCACGATCCCTACGACCTGTCACACGTCTTCGTGCGCAACTACCGAACCGCGGGTGGCTGAGTGCGGCCTGGACGCATCTGCCGATGGTCGGAGCCCTGTTCGCCGAATTCACCTGGCGGGCCCGCCCGGGAGATCGTCGCGCACCGCGGCGGGGCGACACCGCGATCGTCCGGCCCTGGACAGCCTGATCACGTGAGCGGGAAACGGTCCTGACAGGGACACGCAGTAGCGGCGCGTGGCCGCGGGCAACCGCGCGGCCGCCCGGTCAGCGCTGCCTGCGCCCGACGACACCGACGCGGAAGAGATCGAAATGGAGGACGACACCCGCGGCGACGTACCCCGTGATTTCGTTCGGGGCCTTCGAGGCCGGCGATGAACGACGCCACCAGTGATCGACGCTGCGGCAGCCGCGACTGATCCGCGACGGCACGGCTGTCCGTGGAAGTTCGGTTCTGCGGTGCTTCGGTCGCGCGAATCACCAGGATCAGGTGACGACTCCTCACCTGCCTGGCGGCAACGCTGGCAGTGGCCCGCCTCCCGGCAGGAAATTTCAGCAGCGGATTGACATGGGCGAGCGAGCCTGGAGCGCTGCCAAACCAACCCAACCGAGGGGAGATCCTCCGTGAGCACCGAGCAGCGAGAGAACCTCGAAGCAGTCCTGCGACAGTCAGCCTTCCCCGTCGACGTCGATGTCAACGAGCAGCGGCGGCTGCTCCGAGAGTTGCTATCGGCGCAGCCGCTGCCCGCCGACGTGACCGTGACCGCAGCCGCACTGGGCGGCGTCCCAACCGCCGAGATCACAGTCGACGGCATCGAACCTCGCCACGTTGTTCTTTACTTCCACGGCGGCGTGTACGTACTGGGCGACGCCTTCCTCGCCGCTGACCTGGCCTCGCAGGTCGGCCGGCGGACGCACGCCAAGGTCATCTCCGTCGACTACCGGCTCGCCCCCGAGCATCCGTATCCGGCGGCGGTCGACGACGCCCTTGCAGCCTACGAAGCCCTCCTGCAAAACGGCACTGCCCCTTCGGCCATCGCCTTCGCGGGAGAGTCCGCTGGCGGCGGGCTCGCCGTCGCCACCCTGGTCAACGCCCGAGATCACGGGCTGCCCCTGCCAGCCGCAGCCTTCGTCATGTCACCGTATGCCGACCTCACCCTGGCCGGGACGACCATGGAAACCAAACGCGAGGTCGACGCGCTGATGAGCCGAGAAGGCCTCCAACCCCGAGTCACCGACTACACGTCGGGACAAGACGCCGCTCTTGGCCTCATCAGCCCGATATTCGCCGACCTGTCCGGCCTACCGCCCCTTATCATCCAGGCCGGAACTCACGAGGTTCTCCTCGACGACGCCGTCCGCCTCGCGCAACAAGCCGCCACCGCCGACGTCGAGGTCACCCTCGACGTCACCCCCCGGGTGCCGCACGTCTTCCAGGCCTACTACCCGATCCTCGACGAAGCGGCCGCTGCACTGGACAGAGCCGGACAGCTCCTGTCGGCGCATCTCGCCAGCGCAGAACGCGTCACCGCATAGCGACAGGCAGAACGCAACGGATGACGGACCTAAGAACGAATTGAGGCCGACTCCGAGGATTCGCCGGGCGCCGGCCACCCAATGAGCCGATCGCCACGGACCCCGTGAGTGCCACGACCAGCACCTGTTGGACACGATCATCAAGCAGCAGGTCAGAGCGTCGCGGGCGGAACGACTGACCGGACTAAACACGAGGAGGCTGAGATGCCAGAAGCGAACAACTGGAACGACAAGACCATCACGGAGTTTCGCGCCAACGGCGGCCGTGTCGGCGGCAACTTCGAAGGCGCGCCCGTCGCGCTCGTACACCACCGCGGCCGCAAGAGCGGACGCGAGTACGTCAACCCGGTGATGTACCTGCCTGACGATGCCGACAACGAGGCGATCTACGTTTTCGCAACCAAAGGCGGAGCACCGTCGAACCCGGACTGGTACCGCAACCTCACCGCCGCCGGCCAGGGCACCGTCGAACGCGGCAGGGAGACGTACCCCGTGACCGTCCGCGAGCTCCAGGGCGACGAGCGCGACCGGATCTACGACGAGCAGGCGCGCCGATACCCGGGCTTCGCCGACTACGCGAAGCGCACTGCCGGCATCCGAACGATCCCGGTGCTGGAGTTGAACCGCTCCTCAAGGCGATCACTCAACACACCGGATGAGGAGAGCGAGATGACATACGACAATGAAGCAATCGTCCGACATGCCTACCACACGGCGGAGGGCAGCGTCCTGGACGTCGCCGGGTTCGTTGGCAGCTTCGCCAATGACGGCGTGATCAACCTGGGGCACGCTGGCATAGAACCTAGCGGAGTCGGCCAGGAGAGCTATCGGGGCGAGCAACTCGGCGAACTTGTACTCCGCATCGCCAAGCTGTTCCCCGATGTCCATCGTGAGCTACACCGCGTCAACGTGCTTGGCGACACGGTCGCCGTCGAGCTGTCGATTCAGGGCACCTTCCTCGGGCCGCTGGAGACCCCTGCCGGCATCGTCCAGCCGACGGGAGCGAAGGTCGACGGACCATGCGCCGACTTCTGGTACCTACGCGACGGAAAGATCGAGATGTTCGACTGCTACATCATGCTCGACACCATGCGCGCCCAAATGGGCGTGACGTGATGTCCGACTTCGCGTCGGCCGTCGCCGCGCCCGTGGCCAAGCGCTGAGCCGCTTGACGTTATCGAGGGCGACAAGAATGTCGGTTGAATACAGGTCCGACTAGGTCGGATGGGGTGGATCGGTTTGGTCGGGCTGGCGAGATTTGAACTCGCGACCCCTTGACCCCCAGTCTTCGGCAAATCGTTCACTGAAATTCGCGCTCATACGTTTCCGCAGGTCAGAGGCGGTTTAATTTCTCCGCGCATCGCCCGCGAACGCCTCTCCATGGGCTACACACTCGGTTACATTTCGCGACCCCGAGAGGAGACATCAAGATCAGCTAACCCACGCAAGTAAGCGGCCCGCCAGGTGCTCGAACACCCAACGGGCCAGGAATCGCCGAGTCGGCTACAGCTTTGGCGCGACACAAGGCAGGGGCGTGAGTGGCTGCACTCCCCACCAACCGTGGCCTGCGGATCGAGCCAGTTCAGCATGCCCGCCGCTAACTAGCCAGAGACTGAAAGAAGATGAGGATCGAGTGAAATACCACGGCAAGGCCGCCGAATACGGCCTGGACGGCATTCGCCGCGGACTCCGGGTAAGCAATCAAATAGAAGAGTGCAAAGCCCACGACCAAGAAGACGATGATTCCCTTGACCCATGTCATGTCGGACTGCTCATTCTTCCGGTCTTCACCGCAGACTATTCGAACACCCTGCTGTGTGTATAGGCAGGAGCCTCGAGATCAGCTATAGCGACAACCGACCGAGCGGCTTGAGCTAGCTGCGGTTTGCCATGCGACGCATGTCCGTCAGGTGACGCGACAGACCTGATGCACGGATATGCCGAATTGAGCGCATGTACCGATGAGTTTCGACGGATCGAGCGGTCAGAGTAGGTAGCTTCCCGCTCAACCGGAGGATGCATGCGCAAGGTCGTCTTGTCCGAGCTGTTGTCCCTCGATGGCGTAGCCGAGGACCCGAACAAGTTCTTCTTCGACTGGGACGAGGTGGTGGACGCCAACGGCGCCGCCCTCATCGCCTCCCAGGACGCGGTCCTTCTCGGCCGTCGCAGCTATGACGAGTGGTCTGAGTTTTGGCCAGACAGCGACATCGAGCCGTTCGCCACGTTCATCAACGACGTCCCAAAGTACGTCGCAACTTCCACACCGCTGGGGCGGCACTGGCACAACGCGACGGCGATCGAAGGCGGGTTGGTCGAGTTCGTGCAGAACCTCAAGAATTCGTCCGGCGGTGACATTGGCGTCCACGCCAGCATCTCGGTCGCCCAAGCGCTGCTCGCAGCCGACGCCATCGACGAAGTACGGCTCACCCTCGCACCGGCGATCGCTGGCCGTGGGCGACGGCTCTTGGACGGACTGCCGCCGATTCGCCTCGAATTGCTCCGTAGCGTGACGTCGCCCAGTGGTTACCTGCTTGCCGACTATCGCATCTCGCGATGACTCGGCTCGCCGCCCCGAGCCCGAGATCGAAACAGCCGCGTGGGACGACCGCTCATGCCGCGTTGGGAGCGCTGCGTCGTGCCGACGGGCGCGGTCGTGGTGGATACGTGGGTGATGCATCGACCATTCCGAGGTCAGGACGTATCCGGGCGGCTACGGGTGCAACTGCACTCACGTGTTGCCGGGTTGATTCTGTAGGGACCAGCTTCGGTGTCGTGGTCGGTGGCAGGGCCGATGCATTAGGCCCGCTCGCGTGAAGATCGCGCCGGTCTAGCTACAGTCGGGCGTGCGTACCTTCGTTCTCATTCCGGGGGCCGGTGGGTCGGCGTGGATCTGGAGTCGGGTGACTCCGTGCCTGGTCGAGGCCGGCCACGAAGCGATCGCGGTCGATCTGCCCGGCGATGACGAAACCGCTGGACTGCCCCGATACACCGAACTGGTGGTCGACGCGATCGGTTCACGCCCCGATGTAGTACTCGTCGCAGGTTCGGAGGCTTCACAGCGCCGCTCGTCTGCGAGCGGGTGCCCGTCCGCGAGCTGGTGCTGGTAAATGCGATGATCCCTGATCCCGGCGAGACCGCACGCGAGTGGTGGGCACACACAGGCGCGCTCGAGGCCCAGGACGAGGCGGCCCGGGCCGGCGGCTACGGTCGCTTCGATGTGGCTACGCATTTTCTGCACGATGTCGACCCCGAGGTCGCGGCCGAGGGCAAGCCGTATCAGCGCTCCGAGGCCGACATCGTCTTCGGATCGGTATGTGACTTCGAGGCGTGGCCGGCAATCGGGATTCGTGTTCTAGCTGGCGATGACGACCGTTTCTTCCCGGTCGGCTTGCAGCGCCGGGTCTCTCGTGACCGGCTCGGCGTCGAGGCCGACGTGCTTCCGGGTGGGCACTTGCTGCCGCTCGCGCAGCCGCGGCTGGTGGCCGACTATCTCCTGCAGACGAGCCGCCTGGGCGACAATCGCTGAGTTCGTCGCCGTGCCTAACCGGACGAATTCTGGACGATAGTTGGCGTCGAGGAGGAACTCTTCTGGGGTGATGCCGCCAGGGTCAACCCGGGCAGGTTCTGCTCGGCCAGGCCCGTCGCGACCCCCACTACGCGGTAACGATCGCAAGCCAGGCGCAACTCCGGCGGGTGCCGGAATGCGATGGCCAACACCTCCTGCGGCGAGATGGCCTTCGTCGGATCCGCATCGAGTGCCCGCCGCGAACCCGGGATCGTTCGTGTAGCCGTACAGGCCACTGCGCATCTTCAGGAGCTGAGCGATGGTGATGTTCTCACCGTTGGGCACGTTCGGAACGTACTTCGATACCGGATCGCTGAACTGAAGCTTGCCCTCCTGGGCCAGCAGCACAATCACGGCGGAGGTCATCGTCTTGGTAATCGAGGCGATCCGGAAGTGAGTGTCACCGCCCGGCGGCACGTCGGCCCCCCGTAGCGTCGTGCCGACGGCAGCGGTGAAATCGCCCTGCGGGGTACGAACCTCGACCACGGCGCCAGGAACCAGCAGCTCCTTCGCGGTCGCGTCCACGGTGGCCCGAAGCGCGGCTAGATCGATCGTCTTCACCGGGGACGAGCCGCTCGGCGTGGTGGCCGGGGACGCAGTCGACGGCGACGAGGCGGTCGTCGAGCAGCCAGCGATCAACAAGACTACGCAGACCGCCAGCCCAGTCACCAGGACAGACCCACGTCCTCGCGGGGACCGGCACCGTCCGACACCAGACCGCATATCCTGCTCCAATCAGCCGGTCAACGAGCTGTCACCGTTACGGACCGCGTCGACGACCTGGCGGATCGACTGGATGACGAGTGGCGCGTTCTCGATCATGATGTTGTGACCCGAGTGCGTGTTGGTGATGTGCACCGCGCCGGGCACGATTGCCGCAAGCTGGTTCTGGGCAGCCGAGTTCGCTCGGTCGATGACTGCCCCGAAGTCCGGCGGCGTGTCGGGTGGCAGCTCACCGCTCTTGATGAGCTTCGGGACGACATCGACGAACTTGTCGCTGGCGGTGAGCACGACGACCGGCATGGGCTTCAGCGGTGCTGCTGCCGCGGTCTGGTCCAGGGTCTCGTCGAAGTCCTGGCGTTCTAGGTCCGGGTACTCCGCGATGGCCGCCTCCGGCCGGGCATTGAGCCGCTTCCAGATCGCCCATTCCTCGGGGGTCATCTGGGCGCGGAGCTCCGGCGTGAGGACGTCGACGAACACGATGCCTTTGACTTCGTCGGGATGCTGGGCTGCGAAGACTCGTGCGATCGTGCCGGCGAAGGAATGCGCCGCGAGGACGTAGGGCCCCGGTACGTCGGCCGCCTTCAGCAGCGCCACGAGGTCGTCGACCCCGTCTTGGGGGCTGGTCGGCTGGGGCACCGGATCGCTAAGGCTCGGCGTCGCATCGAGGTGCGGCGCGCCCGGTCGGTCGTACGCACACACCCTGGTGAACTTGCCGATCGTCGTGTACACCTTCGGCGGCTTCTGGTCCGCGGCGTGCCAGAGGTCGGACGCCGTGTCCGTACCGGACAAGAGCAGCACCGTGGGCGATCCGCTGCCGCGGCACTCGACGTACATCGATCGACCGCCGCCGATGTCGACGCGCTTGGCGAAGTTTTTGCTCGGTTGGTCGGCAGCCGCGGTGGCTCCTACGGAGACCAAGCTCGAAACGACTATCAGCGCAGCGCCGAACAACGTTGCTTGACGACTGGCTCGCGTTCGACGCCTGTACAGCCCGCGCGTCCCGGTGGAAATCATGTACACCGCCCGATCTGTGATCATCGCCGCCGACTGGCTCGACTACAGAAGTGGCGTATGACCAGATGGGTCAGAACCGGCAAGACCGACCCGAAACAGACGTCGCCCCCCACAAGAACTTCGAGAATGAACCTACACCGGCAGTGCGCAGCTGCCTAGACGCTTGATATTTGCGGTTCGCCCTCGACGCACGCAAGCGGTTCGACGCCTGGGTTCCAATCGCAATACTTGCCGAACTCCCCCAGCCGGTACGTGCTCCTCGCCCTTCCGCCGGCCCCCGACTTCGCGTCGTTCCTACGCTCGGTCATCTTCCGGACGGGATGATCACCGCAGGCCTGGTCGACCGCGCGATCGACCAATGGGAGACCGAGTTCGGCCGGTCGACCATCAAAAGCACGGTGTCCGCGCTGGTCCTGGTACTCGACGAGGCTGTCCGCGACGGCCATCATCGCTCGCAACCCGGCCAGGGACTGGGCCCTCGCCGCCCGGCCGGCCGCTCTTTCGCAGCTCGGAACCGAGCCTGACCTCGCTCTGCCCAACGTCGCCATCCTTGAGCAGTTGGTGGCTCGCTCGCCGCTCGACGTCATTGAGGGCGGTAGGTAATGTCGGTTGAATGCACGTCCGACTAGGTCGGATGGAGTGGATCATCTAGTCGGGCTGGCGAGATTTGAACTCGCGACCCCTTGACCCCCAGGAAGGCGCTCGCCTTCACTGACCCTCCCCGTGGTCACTTTTGGTCACTTTTACGCGGGAGAGCCGGGGCACATGAGGCCCCACATCACCCCTCATCACGCCTACTCCCCAGCAGTTTGCTCACACGGCTGCTCACACAACCCAATAAGCGGCCCGCCAGGAGCTGTAACTCCCGACGGGCCAGGAACCCCACTTAGTAGAGAAGCGAGATCCCGTGTCCCAAATTACCGAACTGGCCAGCGCTGCCATCACCGCCACCGACACCATCACCGTTGAGCTAATCGAAGCCGACGAAACCTCCGCAGTCGTCATCGTCAGATGGTCCACCAAGCCGACCGTCATACATCCATACCGCTTCGGGACCGCCGCCGATGTTCCGGCCCGTACGTTCGCGGGCGCCGCCGTGAAGTTGGCTCAGATCCGACGGGACAGGCGACTGTGATACTGGAGTGTCTACTGGCCGAAGCACACGGGAAGGAATACTTACTGTCCGCGAAGGTCGGGTGTCTGACCTAAGGCCCGGAGGGTAGGAAGCGGACTGCGTAGCCAGCTATGAAGCAGCTGAGTAGCCAGCGCCCAATCAACGGGCCTGACGAGAGTTTGATTTCATGACCTTCACACAGCGTGGACCCAGCAACCGATACCTTGATCGCCCCGCGCCCAGCAGCCTCGCTGATGTCATCGACACCATCCTGGACAAGGGCTTGGTAATCGATATCTATGTCCGCGTCTCCCTTGTGGGCATCGAGCTGTTGACGATAGATGCACGCATTGTCATTGCCAGTGTCGACACCTACCTGCGATTCGCCGAGGCCGTGAACCGGCTTGATCTGACTGAGAACGGGACCAAGCTAACGGAGCTGCTGGAGTGACATCGCCTACCGGGATTCAAGTACAGTACCGAAGCGCGAGCGAGTGAAGGAGAAGGCTGGTGTCGAGCTTGACGCGGACACGTGCCGTGTGCTCACCAGTTGGCCAGCCAAGGCCACCCTAGTGCCGCCGACCGTGTACGCGCCGATGGTGCGCCCCTGCCGTGCCCCAACCCGGAGTGCAGGTCGCTTGAGAGACGGGACGTTTTCTGGCGGTATCGTTGGCCGATCCGCAGTCCTTGGCACAGTCATGGAAATCGAAACAGCGCGGCCGGTCACGCCACAGCAGGCTCACCCCGTACCGAAGACGACCACCGTAGACGTGGCGGCGCACAGCTGCGAAGTGCGGATGACGCCGCCGAGCGAGGATCTTGAGTGTTGGTTTGTTGAGGTGGTCTGAGACGGCGAGATCGTCGACAACGGGATCGGCTCGATCTCGTCGACGCCCTCCTTGACTTGATCCCTCGGATGTTGCCTCCCGACCACAGGGAGTACCGGCCGGAAAACTTGGACAGCGAATAGCCTGCGGCTTACAGGACAATGCATCGGATGCATCGCGAGCACCTGAGCTGGCACGCGTTAGCGAACGGGGGGCGGATGCCGCTCAGCTCGGGAAGACGTCTGAGCCCACAACTTGCTGCCCCGTCAGAGCGCGCTAGCTGGCTCCCGGATCCACGTGGACGCGACGATCCTTGTTCCTGGTGCTGCAGTTTGGTGCTGCAGATCTGTTGATTTCGCCTCGTTTGTCCTGGCAGGCTCGGCACTCGTTGTAGCCATGCCGCGAAGGGAGAGACGTTGAATCAGCGATCCAGTGGTCTTCGCCTGAGTGAGGCGTTTTACGGGGCTTGCGTGGGGCCGGCGATCGCCGCGGAGTTCCCGCGGTTGCCCCATGCTGCTGGGCTCATGGGCAGAGGGTCGGAGGTACTTGGATACGACGACAGCATGTCCACCGATCACACCTGGTCCGCTCGTGTGATCATCTTCGTGCCGGGTGAAGTCCTCGTCGAACAGGGTGAGTCGCTGCAAGCCCAGTTGACAGCGCGGATCCCGGATCACTTCGACGGGCTTTCGACCGAGGTCAAGGTGACTTCGGTGCAGCACTACTTCCAAGACGAGCTCGGTCTGGACGTTTCGGTGGTCTGGGACGCCTACGACTGGGTCAGTCTGCCGGAGCAACGTCTGTGTGCCATGACGGCGGGAGCGGTGTTCCACGATGACCTCGATCTGGAGAAGGTGCGCCTGCGACTGGCCTACTACCCAAGAGACGTCTGGCTGTACTTGATGCTTGCGGGTTGGTGGCGGGTGCACCCGGAGATGAATCTTGTAGGGCGCGCCGGCTATGCAGGGGATGAACTCGGGTCGACCTTGATTGCGAGCAAGATCGTGTCCGGGCTCATGCACCTGTCGTTTCTGATCGAACGGCAGTATGCGCCGTACGTGAAGTGGTTTGGCACCGCTTTCTCAGAACTCCAGATCGCTGATCGCTTGTCGACGCCGCTCGACAGCGCGCTGCACGCACGCAGTTGGAGGGAGCGCGAGGAAGCACTGGGCAGCGGCTACGAGATCGTCACGGGCGCCTTTAACGACCTCGAGATCGCACCTCGGCTGACCCTCGAGCCGGTCCGACTGTGGCAGCGTCCGTTCACCGTCATGTGGGCGGACTTTCCCGGTGCTCTCAGCGCGGCGATCAGCGATCCACAGGTGCGCGACCTGGTCGAGCGCTGGCCAACGGGCGGCATTGATCAAGTGCGAGACATTCTTTGGGCGCCTCAGGCGCGGATTAAGGTGCGCGAACTTGCGAAGAGTAGGTCTTCGGCCTCAGCGGCGCGGCCCGCAGCGAAGGCCTATCGGCGCCAGCCTAGGTGAGCTCTGCCAGATCTGGCGGGGGAAGCGCTGCGCAACTCCTTCCATGCCATCGACAGTCGGGCTGTGTGCTAGACGGCGCTGAGGCTGGCGATTGGTCATCCGTGTCCGCCGTTGACGGCGACTGTGCGAGCGGAGTGGTAAGCAGTTTGGTAATCAGCGTCGTCGTCAGACGATCGACCGGTTGGGGTCACACTGGAGGTCAGTCAGGCTTCGACTCTCTGGTTACACCGACATGATCGCCAGGTGAGCTCGACATGACCGAAGCCGTCGCCAACCACATCGGTGTCTCGATCGTGCCCGGACAGACGGCAACAAGGCCCAGGCTGAACGCGCCGATCGTTGAGAAGAGATTGGGAGTACATCACTCCGTGTCGCTGCCGCGGTGCCCCGTCGGCAACTACACCACCAGGCAGCAGGAAGAGGGTGAGCTGGCCGTACGCCCCGCGCAGGTCAGCCAGCGTTGATCTCAGGCCCTCGACGAGATCACTTCAATCTCGAGATCCCCACCCCGATGCAGGTATCTACGGCTAGCAGGGATGGCGAGTGTCCCGTGCCGTATCCGTTCTTCTCCCCTGCCGCTCCGCGCGCTAGCTCCTCACGGAACACTACCTCGGCCGCCTGCCTGTTTGCGGCGCGACCGTACGATTTCTGCTCACCACAACCCATCAGATCACTGCGTGATCGGCTCACCCAAAGAGCACGGCCCGACGCTCAGGGCTGCGGAGCGCGCGGCCGATCACGACAGCAACCATGATCACTATGGCGAGCACCGCAGCATTGCGTACCGAATTGGATTGCGTGGCCAGCGCCACTGCGAGCAGCGCCCAGCACGCGGTCAGGAGAAAACCGAGAACAGCAACCAGCCTGGACACCACGAAGAGGGACATGATTGTGGCGCTTAGTACCAATACGACGCTGATTTCATTCACCCAGCGTGCCGAAGCGGGCATCCCCCACGAGCGGAAGGTCGTAGCAAAGCCAGCGGCCGCCGCCAAAGTCGCCCACCCCAAGTAGATCATCACCGGTAGCCGAAGCAAGACTTCTTCCGCCGTGCTGGCTGCCGGCCCAACCACCAGGAAAGCTCGAGCGGCGCAGACCAGATAGCCGACCAAGATCACGATCAGTATCTGGGCGAGCCAGAGCGTACGGGTTCCGAAGACCGGCACCCAGAGTGTGCTCGCGGTGAATGCGCCAAACAACCACCAGCCCGTCAGCCGGTGGACGGTACGCTCTTGCTGGCTCGGCAACAGCTGATAGACCGCAAGCGCAATGCAGGCCGCATAGATCAGTCCCCAGACGGCGAAGGCGTAGTCGGCCGGGGTCACGGGACTTACGTTGGCATGAGAGATTGCGCCGATGTTGAAGCTCGGTCCGAGCGCCCAGGTGGTAACCGGAGCCGTCACGGCCTGAGCCACCGCCGTCACGGCGATAAGGATGACGCGTGCGCGATCACTGGTGCTAGCCATCGCCCACATTGTGCCCGCCGATATCGGCTCATGGCTAAATGCTGCAGATAGATGGCCGAGTCGGTTACATCAGCGAAGCCACAAGAGCGATGAGCGGTGGCACGCTCTCGGCAAGGGCGCCGCCGATGCTCTTGCCTCGCTCGCCACCAAACCCCCAGCCGGTCGGCATTAAAGAACACAATGCCACCCAGAACCATGAACAGGCAGATGTAGGTCACCAGCGTCCGGCCAACGGTTTCGTTGCCGCTCATCTC
>Ga0307282_10000288_pt1 | contig 15363 bp, 10 predicted proteins | sample ER_DNA_121_FD_194475 | JGI IMG/M metagenome (GOLD analysis project Ga0307282, IMG submission 194475) | Bulk soil microbial communities from the East River watershed near Crested Butte, Colorado, United States - ER_DNA_121 | ecosystem: Environmental > Terrestrial > Soil > Floodplain | place...
GGCGCTGGCCGACACCGACGGCAAGCCCGGGAGCCTCGGCGGCAACCGCTGCTTCTCGTGGGGCACGTACGACAAGGACGACACTTTCGCCGACTTCAGCAACTACGGCGGCGACGTCGATCTGATTGCCCCGGGCAAATGCATCTGGTCGACAACCCCGTGGGGCTACCAGTACATGTCGGGGACGTCGATGGCGACGCCCCATGTCACGGGGGCCGTCGCCCTCCTCAAGGCGACGCGGCCCGGCTACTCGCCACTCGAGGTCAAGCAGGCGCTCCAGTATCTCGGCACCCACGCCTGGAACTTCCACACGGACCCCGACAACATCCACGAGAAGCTGCTGGATGTCTCCCGCCTCGGGCCGCGCGGCGACTTCTCGCTGGACGCGGGCAGTTCGCAGGCGATCGGCGAGGCAGGCGGCGGCGCCCGGGTCGCGATCACCGTGAACCGAACGGCGACGTTCTTCGATCGTGTCGACCTGACGACCGCCGGGCTGCCGAGCGGCTTCAGCGCGTGGTTCGACCGCCCGAGCCTGATCGGGTTCACGGCGGGCAGTTCGACCCTCGTCGTCGGGATACCGGCCGGGACCCATGCCGGGACGTACCACTTCACGATCACCGGAACGGAGCACGATCACAGCCGCACCGCGGCCGCCTCCGTCGTCGTCACGAATGACAACCCGACCGCCAGACCACCCGTTGTCACGGCCTATCCGAAATCGAGCCTCGGCACCTCGACTCTCCAGGCACGGGTGAGCTGGGTCGCTGCAACGGATCCGTCGAGCCCGATCGGCGGCTACGAGATCCAGGCCAGCATCGACGGCGGTCCTTGGGGCGCGACGACGGCCGTCGGGCCGACGGCACGGGCGATCCTGGTGGGCCAGCTCATCGGACACACCTACCGCTACCAGCTCCGAGCCCGCGACACCGTCGGCAACTGGAGCCCGTGGGTCGCCGGCCCGTCGGTCCGGAGCGGCCTCGTCCAGAACGTTTCGTCGGCCGTCCGCTATGTCGGTGGGTGGAGGCGCCTCTACTACAGCAACGCGTCGGGTGGGTCGGTCACGTACGCAACGGCCGGTGGCGCCAGCGCCAAGGCCACGTTCGTCGGCCGCGCGGTGGCGATCGTCGGACCCGTCGGCCCGACCCGCGGCTCGGCCAGGATCTACGTCGATGGCGTCTACAGGATGACCGTCAGCTTCCGCGCGACCAGGAACCAGAGCCGCAAGGTCATGTACACGGCCGCTCTCTCAACGCTCGGAACGCACTCGATCCAGCTGCGCCTCGTCGGGAACGGCCGGGTCGATCTCGACACGTTCGTCATCTTCCGTTGACGGCGCCAACTCGGGCAGTGATGTCGGGAGCTTGCCCAGCCGCGCTATAGTCACGTCCGGCCCGTTGTACGAGGACATGCTGTGGCGCGAGCGATGTGGAAGGGGGCAATCCAGTTCGGGCTGGTGACGATTCCGGTCAAGCTCTATCTGGCGACCGAATCGAGCTACCAGGTTCGCTTCAACATGCTCCACGAGAAGGACCTGTCGCGGATCCAGATGAAGACGTGGTGCCCGGTCGACGAGGCGGTCATTTCGCGCTCCGAGACGGTCAAGGGCTACGAGTACTCCCCGGACCAGTACGTCGTCATCACCGACGAAGATCTGGAGAAGGTGCCCCTCAAGACGGTCCGCTCGATCGAGATCGAGCAGTTCACGAAAGTCGATCCTGAGGATTCGAACACCCGCTTCGTCAAGCAGGCGTATTACCTCGAGCCGGACAAGATCGGCCGAAAGGCGTTCTACCTGCTGAAGTCCGTCCTCGCCGACGAGGGCCTGACGGCGATCTGCAAGGTCGTCATCAAAGATCGCGAGGCGCTCGCCTCGCTCGATCCGTTCGCCGACACGATGATCCTGACGACCCTCCACTGGCCCGACGAGATCCGCTCGACGAAGGAACTCGACCTGCCCGACGAGGAGCCCGACTTCAAGCCCGCCGAGCTGGCGATGGCCCGGCAGCTGGTCTCGGCCATGACCAAGGCATTCGACGCGGACGACTACCACGATGAGTATCGCGAGGCGTTGATGCAGGTCATCGAGGCCAAGGTCGAGGGCCACGCGCCAGCCGCGCCCGCGCCGGTCGAGGAAACGGGCAACCTGGTCGACCTGATGGCCGCCCTCGAGGCTTCGGTGAAGGCGTCGAAGGCCGCCCGCGATGCCGACAAGCCGGTTTCGGTGTCCGAGGCCAAGAAGGCCCGCGAGGACCGAGCCGCCGATGGTGCCAATGGCACTCACCGCAAGCCTGCCGCGCGCGCCAAGAAGGCCGCCAACGACGAGGCTGCCGACGAGGCCGATACCGCCTCGGCCGCCAAGCCGCGCCGCCGGAAGAGCGCCTGACCTCGCCAGACGGCATCGGGTGCAAGCGCGACTGAGCTGATCGCCGATGCCCCTCGATCGGTACCACCGCAAACGGGATTTCTCGAAGACGCCGGAGCCGGCCGGCACGCCCGGTCCGGGATCGCCGGGCGCGTCGAAACCAGGTCGGCCGGGCGGTGGCCGGTTCGTCGTCCAGCGCCATCGGGCGACCCGGCTCCACTACGACTTCCGGCTCGAGATGGACGGCGTGCTCGCGAGCTGGGCGATCCCAAAGGGTCCCACGCTCGATCCCGCGGTCCGCAGGATGGCCGTCCACGTCGAGGACCATCCGATCGAGTACTTCGACTTCGAGGGCGTCATCCCGAAAGGTCAATATGGCGCAGGCGATGTCATCGTCTGGGACTGGGGAACCTCCGAGCCCGAGGCGGAGACACCGGACCCGGTCAAGGCGGTCGAGGACGGCGAACTGAAGTTCGAGCTTCATGGCGAGAAGCTCAAGGGGCGATTCACGATCGTTCGAACGAGTCGTCGTCCTGGATCGGCGCCGACGACGGCCTTCGAGGACGACTCCGAGCAGTGGCTGCTGATCAAGAAGCGCGACGCGGCGGCCGTCAGCGGTTGGGACGCCGAGCAGTTTCCGAAATCGGTCAAGACCGGCCGCACGAACGACGAGGTCAAGGCCAATCGTGACGCGGTCTGGATGAGCGACATGCCGGCGGCCACAGCGCAGATCGATCTCGCGGGTGCAATCGAAGCGCCGCTCCCTGGCTTCATCCCGCCGATGCTCGCGACGCTCGCTCAGCCCACACCATTCGACGACCCGGACTGGCTCTTCGAGGTCAAGTGGGACGGCTATCGGATCGAATCGATCGTGAACGACGGGACGGTCCGGATGTACACGAGGCGCGGGCTGGACGGCGCGACCTATTTCCCGGGTCTTCTCACGCCCGCGACATGGATCGCGGCACGCCAGGCGATCGTCGACGGCGAGGTCGTCGCGCTCGACGAAGACGGGGCGCCCGACTTCGGGTTGCTCCAGGAGGCGATCAGCGGACTCCGATCGCGCGGAGGGAGCAACGGCCCACCGCCGCGGCTCGTCTACCAGGCCTTCGACCTGCTCTACCTCGATGGACGGTCCCTTCTCAAGGTGCCGCTCGAGGATCGAAAGCGCCTGCTACGGAGCGTCCTTCGCGAGACGGGTCGGGTCCGCTTCGCCTCGCACGTTGACGGCGACGGGGTCGCCTTTCATCGCGCGGCAAAGGCACGAAATCTCGAGGGGATCGTGGCCAAGCTCCGTCGTTCCCACTACCAGCCGGGCACCCGGTCGCCGGCCTGGCTGAAGGTCAAGATCCGGCCGGAGCAGGAGCTCGTCGTCGGCGGCTTTACGCCCGGCGAAGGTAACGCCAAGGATCTCGGGGCAATCGCGGTCGGCGTGTACGAAGGCGACAAGCTCCGATTCGCCGGCAAGGTCGGCTCCGGCTTCAATTCCCGGACGCGGACGGTGCTGAGAAAGCGGCTCGAGGCGATCGTCACGGACACGCCGCCATTCGATCCGGCGCCCGACCGGAAGGGCGAGCTGCGGAATGTCATCTGGGTCAAGCCGGAGCTCGTGATCCGGGCCGAGCTCGGCGGCTGGACGCGTGACGGACTCGTTCGCCAGACATCGTTCAAGGGCATCGACGAGGGCCACGACCCGATGACGGTGAAGCGCGAGCGACCGGTCTCAACCAAGGAAGCCGCCGCGGCGGCGGAGGCGGCCGAGGACGAACTGGCCACGGACGACACGGCCGCGGACGGTGGGAAGGGCCAGGCGACCGCGGCGAAGCCGGGCTCTGGCAAGACGCCAGCCGCCAGGACGTCGGCCAAGACGCCATCGGCCAAGGGTCGCTCGGCGGGTTCGACGGCCGCGAAGAAGGTCGCTGCCGCGCCGGCCCGGGCGCCGCGTCCACCCACGACGTCCAATGGCGATCGGGCGTCGGCCAAGTCGGCGGCGGCGCCGGTCAAGTCGGCCCGAGCGTCGGGCAAGTCGGCCCGAGAGTCGGGCGCGGGCTCAGCGCGAGCATCGGGAAAGCCGACGAGCGCGACCGCCGAGGAGCTCGCCGCCCTCGCCGACATGCCAAAGGAGAGCCTGTGGTCGATCGGTGGCCGCCAGCTCAAGCTGACGAACCTCGACAAGGTCCTCTTTCCGCCGCTCGACGCCGGCGAGCCGCCGATCACGAAACGCGAGCTCATCGGCTACTTCGTCCGGATCGGGCCGGCGATCCTGCCGCATCTCGCCGAGCGGCCGCTCAATCTCCATCGCTTCCCCAACGGCGTCGGCGGGCCGGGCTTCTGGCAGAAGGATCTGCCCGCGACCGTTCCCGATTGGCTGCGCCGCTGGAAAGAGGTCGGTGTTGCCGAGCGCGACGCGAACACGCATCTCGTCGCCGACGAGGTCGCGACCCTGGCCTGGCTCGCCAACCAGGCCGCGTTCGAGATCCACGCCTGGACGGGCCGGCTTGATGCACCGGAGCGCCCGACGTTCGCTCTCGTCGACATCGACCCGGGCGAGAAGACGACGTGGGACGAAACGCTCGTGATCGCCCGCCTCTACCGGGCGGCATTCGAGCATCTCGGGGTGCGGGCATATCCGAAGCTCACGGGCAAGCGAGGCATCCAGGCGTGGCTGCCGATCGTTCCGAAGTACGACTTCGGCGAGACGAGCTCGTGGGTCGAGCGGCTGTCGCGGGCAATCGGGGCGATGGTCCCCGATCTCGTGTCGTGGGAGTGGAGCGTGTCGGAGCGGAAGGGCCGGGCTCGGCTCGACTACACCCAGAACACGTTCATCAAGACGCTCGTGGCGCCATATGCCGTCCGACCGGCCGCCGGCGCTCCGGTTTCGGCATCGATCGCGTGGACCGAGCTCGACGATCCATCCCTTCGGCCGAACTCGTTCACAATCCGGAACGAGGTCGATCGGGTTGCCAAGCTGGGCGACCTCTTCGCCGGTGCCCAGACCGACGCCCAGGAGCTGCCGAAGCTGTAGCGCGGGCCTTTGCGGCGCCGTGGCAAGGAGTGGTCCGATTTCGCGGCGCCGTGGCAAGGAGTCGTCCGAAAGCGAACGCCATCGGAAATCACCTGCTTTGCGCAAGATGCTCCGCTCTCGGAGTCCGAGCTCGGATCATGTCGTGAGATGGGACTTAATTCTGCCGGCGTTCGATTTCGGACGAGTTAGCGGCGAAACGGCGCGAGACAGGCGCGTCGGGCGATTGTCTCGATGACGCGCCCGAGCCGTGGCTGTTACGCGAGCAGCGCTCACCGCCACGCGCGCGGGTCGGCGGGACGGTACGCGGCAACGAACAGGCCGAGGAGCGGCTCGCCGGTCGATTGCTCGAGGCCGGTCGGGCGGAAGGCCGGATCTAGGTGGATTCTCGCGGTGACGGCGTCGTTGTCGGGCCAGTTCGGGTCGTAGAGACGAAGGGTCACCCCCCGCCCGTCTTCAGCGTAACCGTAGGCACTCACCTGGTGATTGCGGGGGAGCCGCATCGGGTTCACGCCCGCTTCACGGATCAGCCCGAGCATGGCCAGCCGGCCGGCGTCGATCTCACGCCGGATCCGCGGCCACTCTCGTTCGTACGCCGACCGGGCCAGATCGCCACCGAACGACGATCCGAGGGCCGATCGCAGCCAGAAGCGGACTGGCACCCGGAGCCAGTCGAGCGACTCGACCTGGCGGCGGACGAGGGACTGGAAGCGCGGCGTCCCGTTGTCCGGTGGCTGCCGGTCTGGCGGCACCTCGAGACCGGCCGCGAAGAGGTCGCCGACTGTGAAGCACATCCCGCCACACAGGCCGGCCGACGCGTCGGCGATGCCGATGACACGCGGATCGATCGGACCAAATCGCACAGTGGGACCGGGCGGAAAGCTGTTCGCGAAATGGAAACCGGACCGACTCGGCAGGAAGCCCGGAACGAGCTGGTCGGTCATGGCCACAAGATAGACCGGCGAGACGATGCTGGGACCGGCGCTCCGAAGCTTGATCAGGCGTCCGACTCGAGCCACTCCTTGGCGGCAGCGGCAGCAGCCGGCGCCTCGGTCTCGATCCGTGAGCGGGCGATGCCCTCGACGAATCGGAGCATCCCGCCGAGAACGATGGTCGTGCCTATCGAAACCCGGCATGAGCTCTCGGTCAGCGGCGCGACCTGGACCCGTGCCGTCACCTCGGCCGGCCCGGCCGTGGCCTGAAGCGCGATGAGACGCGGCCGCTCGAACTCGGTGATCGTCGCGACGGCCTCGGTCCGTTGACCGGCATTCACGACGATTCGGGCCGTGCTCCCGGCACCCATCGGGCCGGGCGACGTCAGCACGGCCTCGACGATCGCGGGCTGCCAGCGCGGCAGGTCCTCGATCCGGACCAGGCGCTCGAAGACGACTTCGGCCGGTCGGACCACCTCGATCTCGCGGTCGACCTGGATCACGGAGCGGTCGAACTCGATGCTCCGCTGACGGTGACCCTAACGAGGGCGGGCGGGACGCCGGCGACCGCCAGCGAACCGGTTCCAGGAACGACGACGTCGATCAGCACGAGGTATTCGCCGGGGACGGCCGGCGCTGTCAGGTCAAGTTGCGCCGTCGCGGACTCGCGCGGCGCCAGCCCCGGCGGCAGGAGGGAGGTCGATTCGGTCGCGATCGGCCCCGCGGCCGAACCGGCGGCGATGTTCACCCAACGGGCGACCAGCGTTGCCCGGCGAGCCGGCACCAGTTCGGCGCCATCGAGCGTCGGCAGCATGGCAGGCGAGCCCCAGGCCGCTGCCCCGAGGTTTGTCACCTTGACCCGCAACTGGACCTGCTTGCCGGCGGTGGCGGTGACCGCGGCTGGAGCATCGTACCTCGCCGTCAGGCGACCTGTGACGCGCACGATCAGCGCGGGGACGAGCGCCTGGCTCGCCGCGTCGTAGGCGGCGCCATCCGCCTCATGGATCGTGGCGACGAGGCGATAGAGGCCGGCCGCGGTCGGAATCTTGACCGGCACCGACAGCCCGTTCGCCGTCCGCTTTGCGGCAACCGGCGCGACGATCTCGCCTGGGACCTCCGGCGAGACCAGATCGACTGGGCCGCCATCGTCGATCGGTTCGGGGGTCGCCGTCGGAGCTGGCGCGGCCAAGCCGGCGGTCTCTAACGGTGGCACAGAACCCGGCTTGGCCGCGGCCGCGGCGGAGCTGGGGTTGGTCAACGCTGGACCCGCGGCGGCCGCGATCGGGTCGTCGGTCTGGATCGGGTCCCAACGGACTCCCACCATCAGGCCGCTCGGAAGCGAACTGGGATCAGTCGCCGTGACCCGGAAGGTCAACTTCGTCGTCGAGCCCGCCGTCGGCGGAGTCGCCAGGTCGGCCTGGTCGAAACTCAGCCCGAGGCCGGCGATCGTCGGTTCGAGCGGCGACTGGAAACCGTTGGTGATGCGCGTCGCACTCGCGAGGACGTTGGCGGCCGCGAGACCGGCACGCAGGACGATCGAGCGATGGAAACCCTGCGTCGGCGTGTCGGTGTCCATCTGCGCGACGTAGCCCTTGCTGCGGACGCTGGCGAACTGGAGGAGGTTGCCGTTGAAGCTCGGCGCCGTCCGCCAGATCCGGTCGATCGTGCCCTTGCCCGCGAGGATCGAGCTCACGTAATAGGCAGGGCGGAGGTAGGAATCGGCGATGACCGCGTCGGCGCCGGCGCGGATGAAACCGGCGGCATAGTTGTCGACCCGTTGCTGGCCGACCTCGAGCGGGCCTTCTTCGAGCCCTGGTTCCGAGTTGCCGCTGGCATAGCAGAGGTGGCTGAGGATGACGACGGCGTGTCGGGCGAGCTTCACCTCGCGCCCGATGGCGTCCTCGCCGAAGTATTGGTGCGCGTCGCCGGCGCCGGCGGTCGGGTTCAGCCCGAAGCCGTCCTGGGTCGCCGGGTAGAGGGAATCGCGGTAGCGGCTCGGCCAGCCATTGCCGTGGCCGAGATAGAGGACGACGGAAGCACCCTGGAGCGCTTGTCGAACGGCGGACCACGTCGCGTCCGGCGAGTAGATCCGGACGACATTTGGCGTGTAGCGGGCCGCCGCGACGGCAGCTTCTTCAGCCAGACGGCGGTATCCATCGGTTGCCGAACCGACCGGCCCGACGATCAGGACGACCTTGGGAGCCGCCCTCGCGGCCAACACCGAGGCCGGCACGATCGATCCGGCCATGGCCAGCGCCAGCAGAGTCACGACGACAATGACCGAACCGCGCTTCATCGAACGCAGTACTCCCCACAGGCCCCGGCGAACGCAACCGCTAAGCGGCTATTCCGGACCATACAAGAGCCGCGTTATCTGCGCGTTTGTTGTTTATTGATCTGCGGTGCACTGCGTCACCGCAGAGTTTCCGACGTCGAGGCCGGAGTCCGGGCCCGGCACTAACTTGTACGGGCCCGAGCTCGCCTGGGTTCAGCCGGACGAGGGCGCGAAGGTCAGATGCGCCAGGTGACGATCAGTTGCGCCAGGCCACCGCGTCGACGTCGATGGTCGGCCGGCCGATCGTGGCGAGGTTCGTTATCACCACCGTGTGGGTCCTGTTCGTGAGCGATCTGGAGAACAGGAGGACCCGGTAGTTCGTCGTCCTCGCCCGTGTTCCCCTGAAGGTTCCCTCGTCGACGATCCACGACCTGCCGTCGATGGTCACCCGCAGCTTGCCGCGCTTCACGGCCGACGTTCCGATGAGGTAGAAGGCCGACCCAGTGAAGCGGATCGTCATTCGGGCGCCTCCACGCGATGTGGTGGTGTCCGTCCCGGCGATATACGGCAGCCCAGCCCGCCTGATCGTGCCCGACGAGAACGACCAGGCGCGATCATCCCTCGGCAAGATCGTGAGCACCTGGCGCCACGCGCTCCGATGGCCGGCGGCGTCGACGGCCCGGACGTTGATGTACCACGAACCGGCGGCCAAGCCACTGAACGTCTGACTCGTGGCGACCTGGCTCGAGACGGCCGACCACGTACCTGCGGCGCCCCGCTTCGTCCGGATCTCGAAGCCGGTGACGGCGACGTTGTCGGCGGCGGTCCAGGTCGCGGTGAAAACCCGGGTGGCGCTCCGGACGAGGCTCGGCGAAGTGAGCCCGGTCATCGCCGGTGGGGTCAGGTCGGGCGGCGGGAGATTGACCGCCGCCGCCGCGTCGATGCGCCCGTAACCGAATTGAACGTCCCAACCGGCCGGACCGAGGTCGACCGCCGTCGACCGGATGGTCGCCTCGACCTGGTCGGGCGTTTCGCCCGGGTGGGCCGAAAGGATGAGCCCAGCAAGGGCGGCGACATGCGGGGTCGCCATGCTGGTCCCGCTGAGCGCGCCATACCCGCTGCCTCGAATGGTCGACGCAATATCGACACCCGGCGCGCTGACGTCGACATACGCGTTGGTGTTGCTGAAGTTCGCGTGATTGTCCGAGTTGTCGGTCGCCCCGACACAGATGACGTGGACGAACGCGCAGGGATATTCGACGATCCCGTTCCCGTCGTTCCCGGCTGCGGCAACGACCGTTATCCCAGCGGCGTAGGCCGCATCGATGGTCGGTTGAGCCGCGGCAACGTCACTCGGCTGCATCTGGCCGCCGAGGCTCATGCTGATGACGTTCGCACCGTGCGTTCTCGCGTAGTCGATCGCTTCGAGAATCGAGTCCAATGTGCCATCGCCGGACCCGTTGAGGACCTTGATTGGCATGATCGACAGGCCCGGTGCCATTCCCGCGATGCCCAGCGCGTTGTTGGCCTGGGCGGCGATCGTGCCCGTCACGTGGGTCCCGTGCCCTGGAACGTTGTCATCAATGGCGTCGGACGTCAGTTGGATCACGTTGAACGGATATACAAAATTGATTCCGGACAAATCCGGATGGGTGACGGTGGTTCCGGTGTCGAGGATGGCAACCACGACGGATGAGGAGCCCGTGCTCGTCGTCCAGGCGCCCGGCATGCCGATACGCGGCAAGTCACCCTGATTGCTGGCGTAGAAGGTGTCGTCCGGGTCGCCGCTTGTCGGCCAGTCCAGCGCCCTCATGGTCACATCAGGGATGACGGCAGCAACATCGGGATCGGCGCGTAGCTTCGCCGCGAGCGCAGCGGCCTGGCCTGGGGCTGCCGTCACGACGGATCGATGCGCACTGACAGACGAGCTCCGGGTCGCGGCGACCAGCGGCAAGGACAGGTTCGGCTTGCGGTCGCTCTTCCAGAAGACGATGAATCGGCCACCCGGCGCCGAAGCATCGGATGCGCGGACCGATGTCGCTCGATCCGGGGCGTGGGCCGCGACGATGCCGGCCGAGGTCGCCCCAACGAGGAGGGTCGCGGTGACGAACGCCACGACGGCGACCGACGGACGGAGCGGCCGGGGTCGGAAGGACACGGAACCCCCAAGTGACGGATGGAGTGCGATGACGATACCGGTCTGGACAGCCCCGACCAATGGCCCTCTCGTCAGGGTAACCGCCCGACGCAATCCCGGGCGAATATCTGGCGAATATGGAAAGCCGACCCAAACGGGGCCGGCTTTCGATTGTGGCATGCCACCAGTTCGGCACAGTCATGAGTTCTCGTGCGCCTCTTGTCGGTACTGATACCCGGGGCCGCCGGCGAGCCGGCCGAGCGCCCCGACCGCCCGCAGGGCAACCCGCCCGATCAGCGACGTCTGGGCTGGGTCGTCGAGGTCCCCCGTCAGGACGCGCTCTGCGATCGTCCATGTCACCGGAAGGCGCAGGACGCCAAGGGTCGCCCTCGGAAACCGATCGAGCGCCACACGCGCATCCCATGACGCGGCGGCGAGGGGCCCGAGACGGGTGACCACGTCCCTCGTGTATCGGTCAAGGTCCGGAGAACGTCCCGCGAGCATGGCGAGAATGGCGGCCGCTGCCAGTCTGGCGCTGACGAACGCCTCGTACATCCCGTCTGCCGACAGGGGATCGACGAGACCGGCAGCGTCGCCGACAAGGAGCGCCCGACCACCCCCCAAGCGGCAACCGACGGCCCGCAACGGGAGGCGGTGGCCCCGCATCTCGGCGAGAAGCGTCGGATCGACGCCCTGCCTCGCGCAGAACTCGGCGAGACGCCGTCGCAGGGCGCCGCCTTCCCGCTGCCAACCGCCGATGCCGACATTCAGATGATCGCCCTTGGGCAGGATCCACGCGTACCCGCCGCCGACCGTTCCGAGTTCGATCACAGCAGTGCCGCGGAAGCGCGACTCCTGCCGCCCGAACGGAACCGTGCCCTCGTACGCGACACCGTAGGTCGAGGGGCGGCTCAGACCGCACGCCCTCGCTGTGATCCCGTTCGCGCCGTCAGCTCCGACGACCGCCTCGCACCGGATCGGCTGGCCGTTGACCCGGACGACCGGGCGACCGGCCGGATCGATCAAGTCGACGCGGGCCCCGTCTCGGAACACCACTCCGGCCGAGACGGCAGTCGCGGCAAGGAATGCGTCGAGACGGCGCCGCTGGGTGGCAAAGACCAGGGTGGGTCCGCCGCCGCGCACGAAGGGGCGACTCGACGGATGCGAGAACTCGAGCCGGTCGATGAGGTGCTCGACGACGGGCGCAGGATCGACCGGGGACTGGCGCACGGCTCGCGCGGTGAGACCGCCTCCGCACGGCTTCGACCGAGGAAACGGGGCGCGGTCGACGAGCAGGACGCGAGCACCCCCGCGGGCCAGGTGGATGGCCGTCGACGAGCCCGCCGGACCCGCGCCGATGACTAGCGCGTCGAACTCCTCCACGGCGATGCCTCCCCGATTGCAGGGTCAGGAATTCGCGCCCATCTGGACAACGCGCCCGCTCGTCAGGCGGAGGAAGGCGATGTATACGCCGGCGGTGAACGCAAGCAATGCGCCCAGGCCCACGAGAAACATCCAACCGAGGATCGTGAAGTGGAAATCGGCGAGATCGCGCACGATGCTCACGAGCACGACTCCGAGCAAGATGGCCTGCGCTTCGAGGAGGTAGCGAGCGACGCTCCACCGCCCGTCGCGGGCGATCTCGAGGCTGACTACGCCCGATAGCGTGAAGATCGCGGCGAGCGACCGTCCGGTGAGGGCGGTAACGGTCCATGGCCACACCTGTCCGATGTCGGTCGGCGCCACGAACAGAGCCACCGCGAGCGCGATCTCGCCCGCGCCGAGCGCGCCGAGGACGAGCCGAACCGGCGGCGGAAGCGTCGACTCCGGCAGGTGGCGATCGCTGTCGATCCTTCGCTGGAGGAACCACGCCCCGAAGACGAGGAATGGCGTCGTGATGTACAGCGCAGTCCAGCCCACGAAGCCGGGGTTCTGGTGGATGAATCGATCCCAGTGGAGGAATGTCGTGATCCCGAGAAGTGTCGCGAACGAGCCGATAGCGGGGAACCCCACGCGGACCTGGCGCCATCGTTGCGCCTGGATCACCCGGACGAAGAACCAGATCCCGGCCGCGTACGTCGCGCCGAGGACCATCGCCGTCAGCGGGGGCTGAATGTTCCACGCAAAGTTGTCGCGAGTGTCGTCGGGAAACCCAAGGAGGGCGAGGATCGCGAGGATGAGGAACGGGATGATGAACGCGGCCAGCCACCGGGTGGCGCGCATCACATCGGAACGATCCCTCGACCCGTCCATCCGACTTGCCCTCCCGGCGGCGGCGCCGCGACCTGGAGTCGACCCAGCTCGGACAAGGGTCGGCGCCTCGCCACCACAAATGTAGCCTTCAGGTCGCCGCTGGACCAGCCCGAATTCCTCCTTCCACTTCCCTTGGCGCTGTCCGTATCCTGTGGGCACGATCCTGTAGAGAGGAGGAGGATGTGGCCGCGGCCAGTTTGCCCCCCCGCGGAACATCGAATTGGCGCGCCCTGGGGGCCGAGGCCTACCCTCCCGACGGCGCGTTTCTGCGCGTCCAGCGCGAGACTGCCATCGCCTTGGCCGCTCCCGCCGTCGCATTGCTGCAGATCGCCCATCCGCTGATTGCCGCTGCATTCGAGGCTCACACCGACGGGACGCGCGATCCAATGACACGTCTCCGAGCGACGCGGGCCACCAACCTGACAGTGATCTTCGGATCCCACGCCGACGCGACCGCGGCCGTCGCAAGGGTCATCGACATCCACCAGCGGACGCGGGGCAAGACCGCGCACGCCGTGGGTCGCTTCCCCGCCGGCACGCTCTATTCCGCGTCGGATCCCGAGCTGCTGTTGTGGGGCTATGCGACGATCCTCTTCGTCAGCCTGCGGGCGTACGTCGACCTCGTCGGCCCGCTCGATCGCCAGGCACGGGAAGCATTTGTGGTCGAGGCGCGACCGTTCGGGCTCGCGTTCGGGATCCCCGGCGAACAGCTGCCCGGAAGCGTCGCGGAACTCGAGGCGCTGTTCGAGGGAGTCCTCATTGGAGGTGATCTCGCGGTCGGGTCGGAGGCACGAGCGCTCGCGACCGAGGTGCTTCGGCCGGTTGTCCCGGTCGCGTATCGGCCCGCTCTTCCCGTCGTCCGGCTGCTGACAGCCGGACTTCTCCCGGTCTCGGTCCGAGCTGCGTTCGGCATCCCGTGGTCGCAGCGGCATCGCAGTGTCTACAGATTCCTCACCGCCGGCATCCGGGCTGTCGTCAGGGTCACCCCGGGTCGGCTTCGCTACGCCACCGAATACCATCGCCGCCCGCGCGCAGGCTCTCCAATGTGATGACCGGCGACTTCTGCGCGTTGTTCGGGACTCTAACCTTAACGTTAACGGCAAGGATGTGATAGACTTCCTGCGGTGACTCACCTTGACGCGCCCACCGCCACCGAACCCGACCTGCTGCGCATCCACGAGGTCTCGGCCGAGACCGGCCTGACGACTCGGACGATCCGCTACTACGAAGAGCTCGGCCTGCTCAAGCCGGCTGCCCGGTCGGAGGGTTCGTATCGGCTGTTCGACCCGGACGATCTCGAGCGGCTTCGGTTCATCAAGGGGCTCCGCGACGACGCCGGCTTCAGCCTCGCCGAGATCGGTCAGCTGCTCGAGGACGACCTCGCCCGCGTCCGCAATCGGAGCCGCTTCCGCTCCACGACCGACACGACCGAACGCCGGGCGATCCTCGAGGACGCCATGGGCCGTGTCGATCGGCAGGTCGCCACGTTGCAGACGAAGATCGATCGACTCGAGGCGATGATCGCGGAGGCGCACGCCCGTCGGGCCCACCTCGAGAACCATCTCGCCGAGATCGATGCCGGTGCGGAGTCCGCGCCCCACGCCCACGAGCCGCGCCGATGACGAATCCTTCGGGCGCCATCCGCGGGTTTCACGGCGTCCGCGCCTTCCGTCATCGCAATTACCGGCTGTTCTTCGGCGGCCAGCTCATCTCGCTCATTGGGACGTGGATGCAGCAGGTCGCCCAGGCCTGGCTCGTCCTCCAGCTGACGCACGATCCGCTGTGGCTCGGCTTGGTGTCGGTCGCCCAGTTCGGCCCGGTCATCATCTTCGGCCTGTTCGGTGGCGTCATCGCCGACCAGCTGCCGAAACGCAAGACCCTGCTCGCGACGCAAACCGTGGCGATGGTCCTCGCGTTCATCCTCTTCGGGCTGACCGTGACGGGCGTCGTCCAGGTCTGGCACGTCATGATCCTGGCCGTCCTCCTCGGCATCAACAACTCGATCGACATGCCGACGCGCCAGTCGTTCGCCGTCGAGATGGTCGGCCGCGAGGACATGACGAACGCGGTCGGGCTCAATTCGGCCCAGTTCAACACCTCGCGGATCATCGGGCCGGCGGTCGCGGGCCTTCTGATCGGCGCGTTCAACATCTCGATCGCGTTCCTTCTCAACGGCCTCAGCTACATCGCGGTCATCGCCGCCTATCTGGCGATGCGTGACAGCGAGCTCCGACAGGTCGAACCGATCGCCCGACCGACATCCGTCCGAGGCGTCTTCGAGAACCTGGCGGAGGGCGCCCGATATGTCCGCAACACGCCGCTCGTGCTGCTTGGCGTTGTCGTGGTCGGCCTGGTCGCGACCTTCGGGATGAATTTCCAGGT
>Ga0307282_10000291_pt1 | contig 15344 bp, 14 predicted proteins | sample ER_DNA_121_FD_194475 | JGI IMG/M metagenome (GOLD analysis project Ga0307282, IMG submission 194475) | Bulk soil microbial communities from the East River watershed near Crested Butte, Colorado, United States - ER_DNA_121 | ecosystem: Environmental > Terrestrial > Soil > Floodplain | place...
GAAGCTCAAGCAATGGAAGGGCATCGACGCGAAGCTCGAGCCGCAGCCGGGCGGAATGTTCTGGTGCGAGGTGATCCCGGGGCACATCGCGGCCGGCGAGTACGTCGAGCTCGACCAACCGCACCGGCTCGTCTTCACCTGGGGCTGGGAGAAGAGCGATTCGCCGACGGCGATCAGGCCCGGGACGTCGACGATCGAGGTCGAGCTGACGCCCGAGGGTGACGGCACGCGGCTGCATTTCGTGCATCGCGATCTGCCGAGCGAGGCCGCGGCCGAGTCACATGCGGTCGGCTGGGATCACTACCTGTCGCGGCTCGAGGTCGCGGCGGCCGGCGGGGACCCGGGTGAGGACCCGTGGCTCACGCAGGACATGGAATCGACGAGCTAGGAGGGAGAGCGCAATGGCACATCCGGTAGTCCACTTCGAGGTCGCGGGCAAGGACCTCGGGAAGCTGCAGCAGTTCTACGGAGATCTCTTCGGCTGGAAGACGCAGAAGATCGATGGCGAGATGCCGTACGCGCTGGTCGAGAAGGAGGACGGCGGGATCGCAGGCGGGATCGGCGAGTCGCCCGACGCGACCGGCCACGTGACGTTCTACGTCGGCACCGACGATCCGCAGGCGACGCTCGACAAGGCCGAGCAGCTCGGCGGCAGGACGATCCTGCCGGTGACCGAGCTCCCGGAGGTCACGATCGCGATGTTCGCCGACCCCGAGGGCCACGTCGTCGGCCTCGCCAAGGGGATGTAGCCCTAGCGACGTCGAACGCAGATCGACTGGAGGACGCCGATCGCGAGCAGGTTCGCGACCATCGAGCTCCCGCCGACGCTCACGAACGGAAGCGGAATGCCCGTGATCGGCGCCATCCCGATCGTCATCCCGACGTTGATGAAGATCTGCGCCAGCAAGGCGAACGCGATCCCGGCCGCCGCGATGGCCGCGAACGCGTCGCGCGCGAGCGTGATCACCTTGATCGCCCGCCAGATCACGAGCAGGTAGAGCAGGAGCAGGATCGTGGCGCCGAGGAAGCCGCGCTGCTCGGCGGTCGAGGCGAACACGAAGTCGGTCGCGTGCTCGGGCAGGTAGTTGTAGTTCGTCTGCGTCGCGCCGTTCGGACCGCGCCCGTCCACCCCACCCGCGCCGACCGCCGTGATCGACTGCGTGATGTTGTACGTGGAGCCGCCCGGATCCCGCGACGGGTTCGCGAAGCCGGTGATCCGCTCACGCTGGTACGGCTTGAGGATGTCGACACCGATCGCAGGCCCGGCCCAGAGGACGAACGTCGCGCCGGCGAGGCCGACCGCAAGGAGAAGCGAGACCTGCGACCAGCGAGTGCCCGCGATGAACAACGTGGCGCCGAGGATCCCCGCGTAGACGATCGCCGTCCCGAAGTCAGGCTGAAGGAAGACGAGCATCATCGGCACGGCTGCGAGGCCGACCGCCGTCAGAGTCGTCCGCCGCTCGTAGATTCGCTTCCCGCGGTCGGCGAGGAACGCGGCCAGGAACAGTACGAGCAGCAGCTTCCCGAATTCGGACGGCTGGAAGCGGAACGGCCCGAAGTCGATCCAGCGCCGCGTGTTGCGGACGCTCGAGCCGAGCACGGGCGTCAGCACGAGCATCGCGATCAGGACGCCGTAGACGACCCGCGAGTACTTGCGCCAGAAACCGGGATCGATCAGCGTCATCCCGGCCAGCCCCGCGCAGCCGACCAGCGCGTAGGCGGCCTGGCGGACGACGTAGTAGTTCGGGTTGCCGGGGATGTCGTCCTTCGTGATCCCGGAGATCACCCAGAGGCCGTAGGCGACGATCCCGCCGACCGCTGCCAGGAGCACCCAGTCGAGGTTTCGCAGGTAGGTGCTCTCGCGCGCGCGGGCGCGCTGGCGGACCGCGAGGCGTCTGTCGGCGGCGTAGTCGGCCATCAGTCCGTCGGCGCCGTGCTCACGTTGGTGGCCTTCTCCCCGAAGAACTGCTCGAACACGTGAAGGGCCGAGGGCGCCGCGACCGCGCCTCCGAAGCCACCGTTCTCGATCACCGCGCACACGACGAGCCGCGGCGCGTCGAACGGGCCGAAGCCGCACCACCACGACGTGTTCGTCTTGACGGAGTACGAACCCGATTCCGCGTGCGTCTCGGAGGTTCCCGTCTTGCCGGCGATTGCGAACGGATAGTGGCCGAAGGTGTTCGCCGAGGTGCCGAGCCCCGAGTGCGTCGCCTCGTACAGTCCGGCGCGGATCGCAGTGATCGCGCCCGGGTCGAGGTTGAGCTCCTTCGTCGGCGCCTGGTAGCGGCGGAGCACCTGCGCGCCCTGCGAGAGGCCGTTGCTCGGGCCTGGCTGCTCGATCGCCGACACGAGGTGCGGCGTGACAAGCTTGCCGCCGTTCGCGAGCAGCGCGTAGAAGCGCGCCATCTGGAGCGGCGAGGCGAGCATGTCCTTCTGGCCGATCGCGAGCTGGATCGAGTCGCCCGGCTTCCAGAGGCGGTCGACCTGCCAGCAGCACGGATCCGTCTTCTTCGTGAAGGTCGCGTGCTTCCAGGCGATCGTCGGCAGGAGGCCCGCGGTCGCAGGCCCAACGTCGAGGCCCGGCTGCTGGCCGAAGCCGAACGTCTTGGCCCAGCGCTGGAGCGGCTGGCCGCGGTCCGCGGGCAGGTCGTAGAACGCCTTGCCCACCTGGTAGAAGTAGGTGTCGCACGACTGGGCGAGCGCGGTCGGGAGCGTCATCGGCTCGTTCACGAACGGATCCCAGTTGTTGAACGTCTGGCCCGCGACCTTGTACGAACTCGTGCACTGCAGCGCGTTGTACGGCGAGAGGATGTGCTCCTGCATCGCGGCAAGCGCGGTGACGGGCTTGAACGTCGAGCCCGGCGGATACGCACCCGCGATTGCACGGTCGAGCGCCGGATAATCGTCCGCCTTGGCCACGTCCGCATTGGTCAGGAAATCGAGGGCGCCCTTCTTGTGGCTCGTGAATGCCTTCGGGTCGAAGGTCGGGTACGAGGCGAGGGCCCGGATGGCACCATCGCGCGGGTCGAGGGCAACGATCGCGCCCGCCTTCGCATACCACTGGTGATCGGCCTGAGCGAGGTTGATCCCGCTGACGATCGCCTGCTGGGCCGCCTGCTGGAGCTTCGCGTCGAGCGTGAGCCGGACCGCATAGCCGGGAGTGACCGGCGTCCGCATCTCGATCGGGCTGATCGGCCGCCCGAGCGAGTCGACCCGTAGCTGCTCCAGGCCCGGCTGCCCGCGCAGCTCCTTGTCGAACGAAGACTCGATCCCGGCCTGGCCGACCTTGTCTCCGAGCACGTAGCCCTTGCTCGACTTCAACTGGTCTGGCGAGATCTCGCCGACGTAGCCGAGGATGTGCGACGCGAGAGCGCCGAACGGGTAGTTCCGGACGAACGTGTTCGTGATCGTCATGCCCGGGAACTCCGACTGGTGCTCGAGCAGGTAGTGGACCTCGTTCTCGTTGACGGCGTCGCGGACGGTGACCGGCGTGACCGGGTCGCCGCGGTTCTTCTTGATCTCGCGCGTGATGTCCGCCAGCGGGACCTCGAGGATCCTCGCCAGGCGGCGCATCTCGGCGTACTGGCCGTGCTTGGGCAGGTCGGCAGGCCAGACCTGAACCGCCGTGGCGCTCGTGTTGTCGACGAGCACGCGGCCGTAGCGATCCTCGACCGGCCCACGCGGCGCATCCGTGCGTATGACGCGCAGCTGGTTGTTCTCCGCGGCGACCAGGTACTGGTTCCCGGACAGCACCTGGAGCGCCCAGAGCCGGAAGAAGAGGATCGCAAAGACGGCGAGGGTGAGGAAGCCGAGGATCCCGATGCGGAAGACGAGCTGCGGGGTCAGTCGATATGGAGCGTCGAGGCGCGGGTCGCGCGGCAGGAAACGTCCGGGGCGGATCGGGGTTGGGCGGCTAGCCAACGAACTCGACCTCCGGCGCGGCTCGCTCCGGCGCAGCGAACAGGCGGCGTACGAGCGCGAAGACCGGTAGCGTGAGCAGGAGGTTGAGCGCGATCGTCCCGGGCAGTTCGTCGATCAGCACGATCCGAGCCGGAGCCGGCTCGCGGAGCAGGAAGTGCATGACGAGCGAGCCGACGGCGTAGAGCACCGTCACGACGGCGACAGACAGGAGCGGCGCGTGCGCGCGGTCGCGGCCCGTCGTCTCGCCGTAGCGACCGATCCAGAACCCGGCGAGCGTGAGCAGGAGCGACGTGAAGCCGAGCGTGCCGAGGCGTGCGACGTCGAGCAGCAGTCCGGCCCAGAAGCCGGTGACCGCGCCGAAGATCGAGCCCTGCGTGAGTGCGACCGCGACGAGCGTGACGAGCACGAGGTCGGGCGAGCCACCGAGGATTCCGATCTCGGACACGATCGTCACCTGGAGGATCGTCAAGAAGAAGAAGAGGACGGCTGCTTTCGCTGCGGGGACGATCACGGCATCTGCGGGTGCGGCTGGTGGCTCGCCAGCACGAGGACGTACTGGAGCGACGAGAAGTCGACGAACGGCATCACCTGGACGTCCTGGAACGCGTCGACGTCCGTCTGGCCGACGCGTGTGACCTTGCCGATCGGAATGTTCTTCGGATAGAAGGACGAGAGGCGGTGGCCTGACATCTGGCCGGCGGTGATCACGAGGTCGCCCCGGTTCACGCGCTTGTTCTTCAGGACGCGGTCGAGGAAGAGCAGGTCCTCGGGGCCCTGGCTGTGACGGACGACGCCGATCGCGCTCGTCTGGTGGTCCTTCGCCGTGACGGCGCTCTCCTTGTCGTTGAGGAGCGTGACGAGGGCGGTGTCGTGGAGCACCTTCGTCACCTGGCCGACGAGGCCGCGGTCGGTGACGACGGCGTCGTAGACGCGGATGCCGTTCGAGCGTCCGGCGGCGATGACGATCGTCTGGTCGAACTGGCCGACCGGGTTGGAGAGAACCTCGGCGGTGACAGCGGTCTTCGCATAGTCCTGGTAGGCGGGAGCAGCCTTGAGCTTCAGGAGCTTCCGGAAGGCTGCGGCATCCTGCGCCTGGGTCGCGGCCTGGATCGCCTGGTTCTGGAGCCGCTTGTTGTCTTCCCGAAGCTGCTTGTTCTCCGCCTTCGCGTGGAAGACGTCGGCTGTCCAGTTGTAGGCGTCGTGGAAGGGGCGCGCGATGCGGTTCGCGGCGATCTCGAACGGGCGCAGGGCGGTCGAACCGGCGCTCTGGAAGCCGTGCAGGCTCCCGTTCGGCGACTCGCGGAAGTAGACGGTGATCATGACCAGCGACACGAGCACGAGCAGGCCGACGACGAGCCGCCTACGCAGGGGGCCTGACGACCTGGAGGAATAACGGGGGGCAACCGCGCGTCGGACGGGGGAGCCCAGCGCCGCCACCCGCGCGCTGCGAGTCCTAGGCACGGCTTTGGAGGGTAGCGAAGTGTGCGGCGAGATCGAAGATCTAGCGCCGGTAGCCGTTCCGGCTCTTCGACCGGTTCTTCGCGGCCCGCTGCATGACCTCGAGCACCTCGAGGCTGCGGCCGGAGCCGACCGCGACACACGTGAGCGGCGACTCGGCGAGCTGCGCCGGCATCTGCGTCTCGTGGCGGAGCCGTTCGTCGAGGCCGGAGAGGAGCGCGCCTCCGCCGGCGAGGACGATCCCGCGGTCCATGATGTCGGCCGCGAGCTCGGGCGGCGTCTTGTCGAGGGTCGAGCGGATGGCGTCCAGGATCTGGCCGACCGGCTCCTCGAGCGCATGGCGGACTTCGTCGCTGCTGATCACGACGGTCTTCGGGAGGCCGGTCAGCATGTCGCGGCCTCGGACTTCGGCTTGCACCTCGTCCTTGAGCTGGAACGCGGAGCCGACCTCGAGCTTGATCTCCTCGGCCGTCTGCTGGCCGATCAGGAGCTTGTACTCCTTCTTGATGTGGCTGGTGATCGCTTCGTCCATTTCGTCGCCGCCGACTCTGAGGCTTTGCGAGACGACGATGCCTCCGAGGGAGATGACCGCGACTTCGGTGGTGCCGCCGCCGACGTCGACGATCATGTTCCCGGTTGGTTCTGAGACCGGGAGGCCTGCGCCGATTGCGGCGGCCATCGGCTCTTCGATCAGGTGGGCTTCTCTGGCCCCGGCCGAGAGCGTTGCTTCTTCGACGGCGCGCTTCTCGACGCCGGTGACGCCCGACGGGACGCAGACGACGACTCTCGGGTGGGCGAAGCGGTGCTGGTGGACCTTCTGGATGAAGTGGCGGAGCATCTGCTCCGTGACGTCGAAGTCGGCGATGACGCCGTCCTTGAGGGGGCGGATCGCCGAGATCGTGCCGGGCGTCCGGCCGAGCATGCGCTTCGCTTCGACGCCGACGGCGTGGACTTCGCCTGAGCGCTGGTCGATCGCGACGACCGACGGCTCGGAGAGGACGATGCCGCGCCCACGCACGTAGACGAGCGTGTTTGCGGTGCCCAAGTCCACGGCCATGTCGCGGCCGCCGAAGCCATTGAAGTACCCCAAAAAGCCCATCGTCCCGCGCCCGAGTGTAGTGATTCTGTGGAAAACCGCGAAGGACAGGCCCAACGCCACCATGTCCAGTGCCAGGCACCCGACATGTCCCTGCTCCGCATCAACTTTGTGCGTGAAGAGTGCCGAGCTGGGCCGGCTCAGTCGGCAGCTCGTACCGTGGGCCAGTGCCTCGACCACCACGCCTCCAACTCGCCGGGGGCCTCTATCACGTGACGTCTCGAGGCAACCGCCGCCAATCCATCTATCACGACGATGACGACCGGTATTTCTTCCTTGCATTGCAAGACCGAACGTTTCGTCGCTATGGGTGGCGCCTTCGGGAGTACTGCCTGATGACAAACCACTTTCACCTGCTCTTCGACACGCCTCGGGCTGACCTGTCGGAGGGAATGCATCGACTGAACAGCGTGTATGCCACGTACTTCAACCAGCGCCACGGGTTTGACGGACACCTCTTCGACCGTCGGTTCGGCTCACGGCTCGTCGAGACCGAAGAGCATCTGATCGTTGCTTCTCGATACATCGCCTTCAACCCGGTGCGGGCTGGACTGTGCGGACATCCCCGGGAGTGGCGGTGGAGCAGCTTCTATGGGGTCGATAGCTCGTTCGCCTTCGATGTCTGACCTGTACCGAGCGGCCATGGCAGGTGCCTGGCACTGGACAGGGCTGGATTAGCCGAAGCCGTACGTTCCTGGGAAGCGTTGCGAGAGGAGACGGACGAGCAGCGCGGCTGGGAGGCCGACGACGTTCAGGTAGTCACCCTCGATCCGCTCGACGAGCGACGCGCCGAGGCCCTGGATTGCATATGCGCCAGCGCGGCCCTCCCACTCGCCACTGCTCACGTAGTGGGCCAAATCGCGTGCGTCCAGCGACCGGAACGTGACCAGTGTCGTCTCGCTGTGCAGCTCCTCCCAGGCAGACGTCCGCAAGCACAGACCCGACACGACCTCGTGCGTCCGGCCCGACAGCCGCTCGAGCATCGCCTCGGCCGCCGTCGCATGCACGGGCTTCCCGAGCGCCTCACCGTCCACGACGACCTCGGTGTCAACCCCGAGCACCGGGCAGTCACCACCGTCAACCGAGCGCGCCTTCCCCGCCGCGAGCTCCACCGGATCGACTCCGGACTCCTCGAACCGAGGCGGAACGACCTGGAACGGAACCCCCAACTGCTCGAGAATCGCCCGCCGCTGCGGCGAAACGGACGCCAAGATGAGCGGCGGAGCGGGCGGGACACTCACCCGCGCTTGCGGGCCTTCCAGATCTCCTCGGCCGGCCACTTGCGCGCCCACTCGGCCGAAACGAAGTCGTAGTACTGGTGATCCTTGGCCGACTCGGAAGCCTGAATCTCCCACAGGCCTTCGACGTCGAACCCGTTCTCACGAAGCAGCCGAATCCACTCGCCGTGAGGAAGCTGGAACTCGACGCCTTCGCCCTCGTCCGACCACTCGAGCCGATGCATTCCGAACTGCGGACGAAGGAGCTGCTCGCCGACGTTCCCCTCGTCGGGGGCGCAGAGGATCATCAGCGTCGAGTTGCGCAGGAAGACGAGCTCGCCACCCGGGCGCAAGAGCCGAGCCGCCTCGGGAATCCACTTGTACGGGTCGCACCAGATCGAGGCGCCGTACTCCGAGAGCGCGAGGTCGAACGTCGCGTCTGGAAGCGGCACCTCCTCCGCGTTCGCCTCGATCAGCTTCAGGCGAATTCCGGTCTCCTCGCTCATCCGGCGAGCGGTCTCGAGCTGAGCCGGAGTGATGTCCACGCCCGTCACACGAGCACCGCGCTTTGCGAGCCAGGCACCGAAGTACGCCGTTCCGCAGCCGAGCTCGATCACGTCCTTCCCGGATACGTCTCCGAGCACGCCGAGCTCCGAGTCGCTCGGCCCGAACATCCCCCAGGTGATCTCCTCGGCCGCCCAGGCCTCAGCCGCTCGCTCGTCCGTGTACTCCGCGTTCGACTTCGTCCAGACCTCGCGATTCTTTTGGACGTAGTCAGTCAAACCAGAGCGAGATCTCACGCGTCGCCGACTCGGGCGAGTCCGAGCCGTGCACGAGGTTGTCCGGCATCGAGAGCGCGAGGTCGCCGCGGATCGTTCCGGGTCCGGCGTCAGCCGGATTCGTCGCGCCCATCGTGGTGCGAACGGTCGCGATCGCCCCCTCCCCGTCCAGCACGAGCGCCAGGGTCGGCCCCGAAGTGATGAACTCGACGAGCTCGCTGAAGAACGGCTTCTCCGCGTGCTCCGCGTAATGCTCTCCGGCCAACTCGCGGTCGACCGTGAGCAGCCGCGCCTCGCGGATCTCGAGCCCTCGAAGCTCGAAGCGCCGCAAGATCTCGCCGGCCAGGCCGCGCCGCACCGCGTCAGGCTTGATCAGGACGAGTGTGCGCTCGGCCGCCATCGGCGGCGACTCTACTCGGACCCGGTTTCCTGCCGCGGGGCTTCGAGCGGCGGGAAGTGAATCGGCGCCGTCGACTCGATCGGGGTCTCGCAGTAGGGACAAACCTGCCAGAGCGGCTCCAGCGGCGCCTTGCAGTTGACGCACGCCTGGCGCAGGCGCGTCGTGCACACGGGGCACACGAGGAAGCTCTCGTCGATGTCCGCGCGGCAGACCGGGCAGTTCTGGTGTCGGCCGCGGCCGAGGCTCTCCTCCATCGCCTTGATCTCGAGCTCCCGCTCGCGTACGTCCTCGAGGTACTCGGGAGGCCGGAAGAGCATGTAGATGAAGGCGCCCACGAACGGAGGCACGAGCCCGAGAATCGTCGCCGCCCCGACGAGCCAAGGATCCGCGATCCGTCGGCGCGCGTCCTTGAACACCCAGTAGCCGACCGCCAGCCAGAAGACGACGACCATGAAGATCGCGAGGTTGCGAAGGAGCGGCCAGGAGCCCGAGTCGAAGAAGTCGTGAAGCGTCCCGAAGAACCCGGAATCTCCACTGGCTGCGAGGACTGTCTTCACTTCCGTTCCCCCGTTATAGGAGAAGTTGACCGATGATGTAACCGAGAGCGAACGCGATCCCCACGATCGACAGCACGACGACGGCCGCGAACGCGAAGACGGTGATCCGTTCGCCAGCTTTCGTCAACCTGCAGCGTCTTCCTCTCGCGCGTGGAGGTCCGCGAGCAAATAGAGGGAGCCGGTGACGAGGACGGGGCGCCCAAAGGTACGCGCGCGCGCGAGTGCTTTGGCCGGATCTGCGACGGAAAGCACTTCCGAGAAGTGCGCCGCGGCTTGCGCGGCGAGATCCTTCGCGGGCAGCGCGCGCGGGTTGCTGGAGGTCGTCGCAACGAACGTGCTGCCGGCGCGGCCGAGGCGTTCGAGCAGCTCGTCGACCCGCTTCTCGCGCAGGATCGAGACGCAGAGGACGTAGTCGCGGGCCGGGATCCGCGCCAGCAGCCACTCGACGGCTTCTGGTGTGTGCGCCCCGTCGCGGATCTCGCCGTCGCGGCGCTCGAGGCGGCCGGCCAGCGAGACATCCGCGTCGTGCTCGATCTTCCGGCCGAGGAACGCCTCGGCCGCTTCGCGTGCGCCGCCCAACAAGATCGCCGCGTCGCCGGGAACCAGGCGTTCGAATGTGTTGTCCGACATGACAACTACTCTTGCCGCATGGGCAACTGCGAGTTTCTCCTGCGCGATCTCCTCGCGCGTCTCGCCGAGCACCTCGGTGTGTTCCAGCGCGACGTTGGTGAGCAGAACGACCTCGGCGTCGATGACGTTCGTCGCGTCGAGCCGTCCGCCGAGCCCTGCCCCGACGACCGCCGCGTCCACGCCCTGTTCCGCGAACTCGAGCAGCGCCGCGGCGGTCAGGACTTCGAATTGCGTCGACCCGAGCTCCTCCGCGGGACCGCGGACCCGCGCGACGGCCCGCTCGAAGCCGGCCTCGTCACAATTCAACCGCTCGTGCCAGCCTGCGACGTGCGGGGAGGTGTACGCGCCCACGCGGAGACCCTCGCTCCCAAGTAGTTCGGCGATCGTGCGGGTCGCGGTCGACTTCCCGTTCGTGCCGACGACGTGAACCGCGGGGTACGCCTTCTGCGGGTCGCCGAGGCGGGCGAGCAGCGACCGCATCCCGTCGAGCCCGAACTCCTCGGGCCACGGGCTGAGCGAGGCGACCCAGGCTGTCGCCGCCCCCGGACTAGTTGCTGATCGCATCGAGCTCACGGCGATAGCGCTCGAGCTTCTCGCGCTCGGCCTCGACGACCTCGGCGGGCGCTTTCGAGGTGAACCGCTCGTTGGCGAGCATGCCCTCGGCGCGCGCGATCTCCTCGCGGAGCCGTTCGACCTCGGCGTCTGCGTTGCCGTCGGTTCTGACGCGCTCGGGTCTGACGACGGCCTCGAAGATGCGCGAGTCGTCGCCCGTGAGCTCGGGACGAACGCCGCTCCTGCGGAAGATGGCCGCGGCCTCCTGGGCACGGTCGAGCGCGTGCAGATCCTCGGCGAACCGCTCGTCGTGCTCGGGCCACGGCGCAACGATCAGCCGCGTCTCCCGGTCGGGTAGCTGCGACCAGATCTCCTCGGTTACGTGCGGCATCACCGGATGCAGCAGCTTGAGCAGCCGCTCGAGCGCGGCGACGGCCGTCGCGCGGACCTGGGGCTCGTCGAGCCGAGGCTTGATCGCCTCGAGGTACCAGTCGCAGAAGTCGTCGAAGGTGAGGTGATAGAGCCGGTCGACGGCATGAGCGAAGTCGAAGGCGCCGAGGTCTGCGTCGACCTCCCGGCGTGTCTCCTCAAGCCTGGCGAAGATCCAGCGCTCCTCGATCGCGTCAGGCATCGGCTCACCATCCGCCGGTCCGGCGCCGAGCACGAGCCGGCTCGCGTTCCAGAGCTTGTTCGCGAGCTTGCGGCCCTCCTCGATCGCACCGATCGCGAAGCGGACATCCTGCGACGACGACATCTTCAGCAGCCCATAGCGGGTCGCGTCCGTGCCGTGCTCGTCGATCAGCTCGAGCGGGTCGAGCCCGGTGCCGAGGCTCTTCGACATCCGCCGCCCGTCCGGCGCGAGCACCGTGGTGTGGATGATCACGTGGCGGAACGGGATCTCGCCGAGCAGCTCGAGGCCAGAGAAGATCATCCGGTTCTCCCAGAGGCGAATGATCTCGCGCGCCGTCGTGTTCAACGTGCCCGGGTACCAGGCCTGACGCTCGGGGGTCTCATCGGGCCAACCGAGGATCGCGAAGGGCCAGAGCGCCGACGAGAACCAGGTGTCCAGGACGTCCGCGCTCCTCGTCAGCTCGGTCGACCCGCACTCGGCGCACGTCTCCGGGTCGGTTTCCGCCACCGTTTCGTGACCGTCTGGACATTCCCAGACCGGGATCTGGTGACCCCACCAGATCTGGCGCGAGATATTCCAGTCAGGCGCGTTCTCGAGCGAGTCGATGGCGAACCGGTGCTGCGACTCTGGGTGGTACTGAACGCGGCGTGACCGGAGCGCCTCGAGCGCCGGCTGCTTGAGCTCGTCCATCGAGCACCACCACTGAAGCGAGATCAGCGGCTCGATCCTGCTCTTGCAGCGCTCGCAGAGCGCGACCGTATGCCGGTAGGCCTCGCGCTTCACGAGCAAGCCGTGCTCCTTGATCCAGTCGAGGATGCGTTCGCCCGCCTCTTCCTGGGTCAAGCCGGCGAGCTCGCCGGCCTCCTCGTTCATCCGCCCGTCGAGGCCGATCACCGACGGTTCCGGCAAGCCGTAGTCGCGCCCGATCTCGAAATCGAGCGGATCGTGCGCGGGCGTGACCTTGAGCGCCCCGGTGCCGAAATCGATGTCCACCCGCTCGTCGGCGATCACCGGCACCGCACGTTCGACGAACGGCACGAGCACCTCGCGCCCGATCACGTCGCGCCAGCGCTCGTCCGCGGGGTTCACGGCCACGGCGACGTCGGCGAGGATCGTCGCCGGGCGTGCCGTCGCGATCGTCACGCCACCGGAAGGATCGTCCGTGAACGGATAGCGCACGTAGGTCAGCGCGTCGTCGACCTCTTCGTGCACGAGCTCGAGATCCGAGAGCGACGTCTCGTGCTGCGGGCACCAGTTGATGATCCGGTTCGCGCGGTAGATCCAGCCCTTCCCGTGAAGGTGCACGAAGAAGCGCATCACCGCGCGCACGTACTCGTCGTCCATCGTGAACCGCTCGCGCCGGTAGTCCATCGAGGCGCCCATCCGGCGGAACTGGTTCATGATCGTGCCGCCGTACTCGCGGAGCCACTCCCAGACGAGCTCCACGAACGCCTCGCGCCCGTAGTCGTTTCGCGTCTTGCCCTGCGTGGCCAGGTGCTTCTCGACTGCGGTCTGGGTCGAGATCCCGGCGTGGTCGTACCCGGTCAGAAACGCCGTCTCGAAACCTCGCATCCGATGCCAGCGCACGAGCGCGTCCGCGAGCGAGATCTGGAGGGCGTGCCCGGTGTGCAGCGCACCGGTCACGTTCGGCGGCGGATGGGCGACGACGAACGTCTCGCGGCCGCTCCCGGGCTCCGCGTTGTAGAGGCCCTCCTCCTCCCAGGTGCGCTGCCAGCGCTCCTCGATCCCCTGCGGTTGGTAGAGCGGCTCCATGCGCGCATCGTACGGCTGCGGACTCGCCGAGTCCGTAGGCAAATCACGGATGCGGTCAGGCGGCGACTATGGACTCAGTCTCGCTGTTGTTCGGTTATCCGGCAAATGCGGTAAAAGCAGGCAATGCGACTACGCCGTGCCGTCGGCGCGCTCGCCGAACGCAACTTCCGCCTTCTCTTCGCAAGCTCGACGATCTCCGGGCTCGGCGACGGCATCTCCATCATCGCGCTCGTCTTTGCCGTGTTGCAGGTCTCCGACTCGGCGATCGCGCTCGGGCTCGTGCTGGCTGCGCGGCAGATCGCGGATGCCGCGATCGTGCTCGCCGCGGGCGTCTGGGCCGATCGGCTCCCGCGCCACCTCGTGCTGATCGCCGTAGCGATCGTCCAGGGCGTCGTGCAGGCGATCACGGGAACGCTCGTCCTGACCGACTCGGCGACGATCCCGATGCTCATCGGTCTCCAGGCGGTCTACGGGCTCGCCGAAGGCTTCTATCTGCCCGCCTCGACCGGGCTGATCCCCGCGACGATCAGCCCCGGCCGGCTCCAGCAGGCGAACGCGCTGCTCGGGCTCGCGCGGAACGCGACGAGAATCGTCGGCCCGGCCATCGGAGGCGTCATCGTCGCGGCTGGCAGCCCGGGGTCAGCGCTTCTGATCGATGCTGCGTCCTTTGCACTCGGGGCGCTACTCCTGGTGCCACTGAAGTTGCCGGCCCGCACCGAAACAGTGGAGGCTAAGTCCTTCTTCACCGAGCTGCGCCAGGGCTGGGATGAGTTCCGCCGCCAGACCTGGATCTGGACGACGATCGTCTTCTTCGGGATCGGCAACTTCGCGTTCGCGTCCTACTGGGTGCTCGGCCCGATCGTCGCGAAGCGCGACCTCGGCGGTGCGCCGGCGTGGGCCGCCCTGACCGCCGCCTTCAGCGTTGGCGCCCTCATCGGCGGCCTGCTCGCGCTGCGGATCCGCCCGAAGAAACCCCTCGCGGCTTCATGCATGGCGGCCTGGGTCTTCCTCCTGCAGCCGCTCGGCATGGGCCTCGGCCTCCCGCTGTGGACCCTGATCGTCTTCTCGGTGCTCTGCGGCTGCGGTCTCGCGATCCACATCGCGCTCTGGTTCACGGTTTTCCAGCAGAACGTGCCCGAGGAGTCGATTTCGCGCGTCAGCTCCTACGACTCGTTCGGCTCGTTCGTGCTGCTTCCCCTCGGAGCGGCGCTCGCCGGTCCGGTCGCGGCGGTTTTCGGCGTCCAGGAGACGCTCCTCGCCGCTGCGCTCGTGATCGCGATCACGCAGGCGATCGTCTACGCGCAGCCGAGCGTGCATGCCATCCGCGCCCGCGAGGAGGAGCCCACGGAGCCGAGCGAGGCTGCCGCCCCGGCTTAAGCAGACTCTTCGACGAGCTCGTCCGACTCTTCGGGCGCGCCGCCCGAAGTGACGAGCGTCGGCTTCAGATCCTGCGCGATCGTCTCCTTCGTAATCGCGCACTTGGAGACGTCCTTGCGCGACGGGAGTTCGAACATCACGTCGAGGAGCGCGTGCTCGATGATCGACCGCAACCCGCGGGCGCCGGTTTCACGCTCGAGCGCCTTGTCAGCGATCTCCCAGAGCGCGTCCTCGGTGAACACGAGCTCGATGTCGTCGTAGGCGAAGAAGCGCTGGTACTGCTTGACGAGAGCGTTCTTCGGCTCCACCAAGATTTGAACGAGGTCCTCACGCTTCAGCTGGTGCACCGCCGAGACGACCGGGAGCCGGCCGATGAACTCGGGAATCAGCCCGTACGAGAGCAGGTCCTCGGGCATCACATCGGACAGCAGCTCCGACTTGTCCGTGTCGTGCCGCGAGCGGATGTCCGCACCGAAGCCGACCGCGTTCTTGCCGATCCGCTTGCCGATGATCTTCTCGAGCCCCGCGAACGCGCCGCCGCAGATGAAGAGGACGTTCGTCGTGTCGATCGAGAGGAACTCCTGGTGCGGGTGCTTGCGCCCGCCTTGCGGAGGCACCGAGGCAACGGTCCCTTCCAAAATCTTCAGCAGCGCCTGCTGGACGCCCTCACCGGACACATCGCGCGTGATCGACGGGTTGTCCGCCTTGCGCGCGATCTTGTCGACCTCGTCGATGTAGATGATCCCGGTCTCGGCCTTCTTGATGTCGAAGTCCGCGGCCTGGATCAGCTTGAGCAGGATGTTCTCGACGTCCTCGCCGACGTAGCCGGCCTCGGTCAGCGCCGTCGCGTCCGCGATCGCGAACGGAACGTTCAGGATCCGCGCCAGCGTCTGCGCCAGCAGCGTCTTCCCGCACCCGGTCGGGCCGAGCAGGAGGATGTTCGACTTCTGGAG
>Ga0307282_10000295_pt1 | contig 15296 bp, 15 predicted proteins | sample ER_DNA_121_FD_194475 | JGI IMG/M metagenome (GOLD analysis project Ga0307282, IMG submission 194475) | Bulk soil microbial communities from the East River watershed near Crested Butte, Colorado, United States - ER_DNA_121 | ecosystem: Environmental > Terrestrial > Soil > Floodplain | place...
CTGGTCCGGTCCCACATCATCGGCAACGCGTTCGGCTGCTACCAGTTCTCGGCTCCGGCCGACACTTGGGTGGACGTCGAGGCTGCCCTCGCGGGAGTCGATTCCGCCGAGGGTGCTGTCGCCGTCGGCAACCCGCAAGGGGCTTACGGACCGTCTCTGATCGCGACGACGATCCTTCGGCGGCCGTTTCTGCCTGGCGACGACAGCGCTTGGGTCGAAGGTCGCCGTGCAGCTCTGTCCGCTGCGCTGGTCAGAGCACTCGACAGCAGGGTCGAAGCGCTTGCAGCGAACAGCGAGGTCGAGCTCGCATTGACCCACGCGAAAGAGGTGGTTCGGATGGAGCCGTACCGGGAGTCGGGCTACCGGAGGCTCATGCGCATGCAGGTCAAGAACGGCGACCGCGGAGAGGCGATCCGCGCGTACCTGGAGTGCAAGCGGCTCCTCGATACCGAGCTGGGTGTCGGTCCGTCGGAGGAGACGGAGTCCCTCTACAGAGAGATAGCGGGCTAGCGAGTCGCGGGCATCAGCAGGAGGCGGGCGGCTGACGCAAGCCATGCGCCGGTCAAGCCCAGCATGAGGCCGACCAGGCACGTGAGGATCACCGGAATTGCCGCCTGACCCGTGAACCCCATGATCGCGGCGAGGCTGCTCGCCGCGGGCCCGATTCCGTAGCGCGCCTGATCGGCTGCCAGCGGCAGCATCCAGCCAAGAAGGCCGGCCAGTGCCCCGGTTGGGACGGCAAGACGTGCCGGCGCAATCGCAACCCCGATGAGCAGCCCGGCCGGAAATGTCAGCCACCACATCCCGAGCAGGAGGCCGACGAGTGAGATCGCGACGCCCGCGAGCAGGACGATGACCAACCAGACCGGGTTCCTCATGGTTGCATCGACCAGGTGGCCGCGCCGGGAGCGAAGCCTGCTTGTTCGGCCGACAGCATCGGCGCATAGAGGCCGTTCCACCAGGTGTCGACCCTGTTCTCGTACCAGCTCGACGCGGGGTTCTCGCTCTGGCCTCCCGGATAGATCCCGCTGAAGGTGTGCGTGCCCCAGTCCACTACCATCCTCCAGCTTGGACCGTGGGTGGATGGATCGCCGCCCGCCGCAAGCGGAGTGTTTGCGTCCCCGCGGTCGGCGCGGGGACCGTAGCTCAAGCCGTCAACCTGGGCGAGATTCTCCAGCTCGCGGCTGTGGACCCTGCCCCACGTCCACGATGCGGGATCACTGCCTAGCTTGCCCTTCAGCTGGCTGAAAGCGGTGTGGAAGGCGACTCGCATGACATCACCGGCGGTTCGCGCGGCCCCTCCCTTGCTGAAGGTTGGATTGCTTTGATCGTGAAGCGTCCACGCTTCAAGGTCTTGCCCGAGCGCTTCGTTGACCTCCGAGCGGTCGACACTCACGTTCCGTGATTTCCAGTACGTATCGAATGTTTCGGCGAGATAGGCCTGCCAGAAAGTCCACCAGATCGAGGCCGCCGCCGAGGCGGTCTCCATCCGAAAATCCCAGCCTGCAAGCAGGTCTCGAGCCTGCTGCTCCGGTGAGCTGATCTGATCGTTGGTCAACGCCTCCACCAGCAGGGGGGTGATCTCGGACGCGAGAAAGTCGCGCGTGTCGGTCTGCAGAGCCATCATGTCGGCGGTGCTGAGCTTGCGATCCTGGCTGAGCACGCTGCGGATCTCGTTGGCCCGGTATCCCGGATCGAAGAAGTTCGACGCTGTGCCTATGTAGTAGGGGTAGGCGGGACCCACCTGGCGTTGGTTGGCGCTCCAGACGATGTTGCTTGGCGGGTTGAAGACCTGCGGGATATCGTCGTAGGGAACAGTGCCCACCACGTCGTACTCACCGGTCCCGGGCATTGGCAACCAGGGCTGACCCCCAACCACGAGCGGAAAGTAGCCAGCCGCAATAAGGCCGATGTTGCCGCCGTCGTCCGCGTAGACGAAGTTGTGAGTCGGCGAACGCCAGTCGCGCAGCGCTTCGCGAAAACCCGTGTAGTCGGACGCTTGGCCGATCCGCATCAAGACGCTGAAGTCCTGCGAAGGGATATTGCCGGCCCACCACACTGACGTGGTCAGGCCCCGCTCGCCGATCACCGGGCCGTGGACGCTCAGCTTCACACTGAGATGCTCGGTCGGGCCACCCAGGACCGGGATGTCGTAATTGACTGTGATGTAGTCAGTCCAAGCCCCCTTCCAGAAGTACTGGCCAGGGTGAGCTGAGTCCTCCTTCTCCTCGTAGAAGAAGGTCTGCTGGTTTTGCGCGTCGGTGAGGCTCCAGGAGATGTGCTGGTTGTGGCCGATGAGGACGACCGGCGTTCCGGGGATGCTGACGCCGCTGGTGTGGTAGTCGGGGGAGTCCTCCGTCAGCTGGAACCAGATCGAAGGCAGGGTCAGGTGCAAGTGCGGGTCACCCGCCATCAGAGCTCCGCCGCTGACACTCTTGGCGCCCGCGACCGCCCAGTTATTGCTCGCACCGCCAGTCGCAAGGAGCCCGGGGGGCAGCGCGGCAAGGCGGTCGTGCAGTGCCGCAGCAGTCGCCGCTTCGGAACCGGTGACCGCTCGCATCGCGGCGATGGGAGCGACGGCGGGTTGGGACGGGTACGGCCCTGGGTCGTAAGGGGATTGAGCATTCGGCGGCAGGACGGGGAACCACGAGGAGGTGAGATCCGGCCCAAGCGACTGATTCAGCAGCGCCATCACCAACGGCGTGTCAGTGAAGTTGAGCGTCTGGGTCATGTCGCCTTTGATGATCAGGGTGTCGATCGGTGTCCACGGTTGCGGCTCGTAGCCGAGCAGGGTGAACATCACTGGGAGCTGATGGAGGCGCTTCGCCTCCTCGATCCGGTCGTTCACGCCACTCGCGTACGCGTTCAGCGCGATCTTTGCCACGTCGTCCGCTTGAGACCATTCTTTCTGGGCGGTTCGAAGCAGGCCGAGCTGGAGCTCGAACCGGTCGCTGTCAAGGGCTGCCTTTCCCACGACTTCTGAGAGCCTGCCTTCACCTTGACGCCGCATCAGGTCCATCTGGAACAGTCGGAAGCGGGCGTGCACGTAACCGACTGCTACGAAAAGGTCGCGATCGGTCTGGGCCACGACGTGGGCAGTGCCGTCTTGCTCGAATGTGACGCGAACCGGTTGCTCGAGCCCAGTGATCGTCAGCGTCTGATTTACGGGGTTGGTCGCATCAGCCGCCATCGTCCAGGCGCCGGTCGTGGGGTTGAAAGTCGGTCCTAACGCAGGTAGGGCAGACCCAGCGCCAAAGAAGGAGACGTAGAGCACTGCGGCGGAGACGAGCAAGGCGGCGAGGGCATTGATGGCGGGCAGCCAGCGTCTGGGGCGCTTCGAGGTGCCGGTCGCCACCACCGGACGGTCGGAAGCCTTGACTTCATCCTTGGGCGCTTTGGCTTCAATCGCGGGGTCGAGCGTCACTTTGGCAAGTTTGGGCTAACCGTTATGGAGCCGCGTCTACCCCTCTTCTTTGGAGGCTTCTTCTTTGCCCCGCCGGGCTATCTCAGCGACCACTGTCGGGTCGGCCAGTGTCGTGGTGTCGCCAAGTGGTCGGTTCTCGGAGACATCGCGCAGGAGCCTGCGCATGATCTTTCCCGAGCGCGTCTTCGGCAGCTCAGGAGTGAACACGATGTTGGCTGGGGCGGCGAACTTTCCGATCACGGTCCCGACGTGGTTGCGCAGTTCCTTCATCATCGCGGGCGATCCCTCCTGGCCGCCCTTTAGGGTGACGAACGCGACGATGGCTTGTCCTGTCTGAGCGTCGTTGCGGCCGGCGACTGCGGCTTCAGCCACAGCCTTGTGGCTGACGAGTGCGCTCTCGATCTCAATCGTCGAGATTCGATGGCCCGAGACATTCATCACATCGTCGACACGCCCGAGCAACCAGAAGTCGCCGTCCTCGTCGATTCGAGCCCCGTCGCCGACGAAGTAGGTGTCCTTCCACCTGCTCCAGTAAGTCTCTTCGAATCGCTTCGGGTCGCCGTAGATCCCGCGCAACATCGCGGGCCACGGCTTGCGGATCACGAGATAGCCACCTCCGCCAGGCGGTACCTCCTTGCCCGCATTGTCGAAAACCGCCGCGTCGATGGTAGGGAATGGCTTGGTGGCCGATCCCGGCTTGAGTGTGGTGATGCCTGGCAGCGGGGTGATCAGAATCATCCCCGTCTCGGTCTGCCACCAGGTGTCCACGATCGGGGTTCGGTTGCCGCCGATGTGCTCGCGGTACCAAACCCAGGCCTCGGGGTTGATGGGCTCGCCAACGGAGCCCAGCAATCGCAGCGAGCTCAGGTCGTGCTTGGCCGCGTATTCCGGGCCCCACTTCATATGCGTGCGGATCGTAGTGGGCGCCGTATAGAGAATGTCCGGCTTGTAGCGCTCAACGATCTTCCACCATCGGTCCTTTTCGGGGAAGTCGGGCGTGCCCTCGTAGATGATGCCGGTGGTCGCATTCGCGAGCGGTCCGAAAACGATGTAGCTGTGACCGGTGACCCAGCCGATATCCGCCGCGCACCAATACACCGAGTCCGGCTTGATGTCGAAGATGTAGTGATGGGTGGTCGAGACGCCGACCAGGTAGCCGCCGGTGGTGTGGATGATTCCCTTCGGCTTGGCCGTCGTCCCGCTCGTATATAGAAGGTAGAGGAGATCCTCCGAGTCCATGGGCTCGCAAGGGCACGAGGCAGGGTCGTCTGGAAGGCCATTCATGACATCCTCCGCCCAGACGTCGCGCCCTTCCTTCATCGTGATGTCTCCGCCGGTCCTCTTGACAACCACGCACGTTTTGACGGTGGGCGATGAGTCCATGCCGGCATCCGCGTTGGCTTTGAGAGGCACGCGGTTGCCTCGGCGCCATCCCTCGTCCTGGGTGAGCATCACCTCGCATTGCATGTCGTTCATGCGGTCTGACAGCGCCTCGCCGCTGAAGCCGCCGAACACGACGGTGAACGGCGCCCCCAGGCGGGCGCATGCGAGCATGGCCACCGGCAGCTCGGGGATCATGCCCATGTAGATCGCGATGTGGGTGCCTTTTTTCACGCCGACCTTCCTCAGCCCGTTCGCAAACCGCACGACATCTTTCTGAAGGTCGCCAAAGGTGATCGTGCGCCGGTCGTTCTCGGGCTCACCCTCCCAGTAGAAGGCGACCTTGTCCTGCCGGCCCGCCTCGACGTGGCGGTCGACGCAGTTTTGGCAGAGGTTCAGCTTGCCGCCTAGGTACCACTTGGCATAAGGGGGCTTCCACTCGTACAGGCTCGTCCATGGCTGCAGCCACGAGATCCTCTTTGATTCTTCGGTCCAGAAGTCGTCGAAGGCCCGCTGATAGATATCCGGCTGGGCATTCGCTTGCCTGGCGAACTCGGGTGACGGCGGATAGCGCCGCTCCTCGACCTGCATCGTCTCGATGGCATGGTCCTTGTCGGCGGTCATGCCGCTAAACATCCCACCGCCAAGTAGGCGGTGTCAAACAGATCCGGCGGGTAGCCTCCCCCGGGGCGGGGGCGTCCACGCTTGCGTGGCCGGGGTGGAGCTCTGCAAAAGGACCGAAAGGCCGAGCTGACACGTTGGACGTAGCAGAAGTTCCCCTGGGGGGCTACCCTGTCCTGCCGCGCCCCGTCAACTTGGAGTCGAGCGCTCGGCTCAGGAGACACATATGCAACCCGGCGTCGTCGCATTGAGATCGGCCGTCACCGCTGCCTGGGAAGACGACCTGCGTGCCGTCCGTCAGGACAGCTATGACATGGGTGCAGGAAAAGAGGCGCTGGCCTTCATCCAGCGCTTCTACGGGCTGATCTCACAGCTTCGGGCGCCGATCCAGCGCGCCTGGGGCCCAGGCGGCCTGGTCCATGTTGCCGACAACCCTGACGTCACAGGGCCGGGCCAGCGGGTTTCGCAGACGCGGGTGAAGCTTCGGAACCATGGCGAGCTGGTGGCGGTCGAGGCATTCAGCTACTCAGACGGTACGGCGAAAGCCAACCCTTCCCTTGGGCTCGACCGTGAGATCAAAGTCGCGGGTGTTGGTGGATTCACCTTCGTCCAGGAGCTGTACCGAACGATGGTCGCCTTCCTGGAAGCCGCCCTTGACGTTGACCTGCAACTGGGGGGCACGGCCTGGCTTTACGAGCAGGCCGTCGCGAGCTACCTCACCATCAACGGGAAGTGGCCGGCCGTCGGCGAGCTTTATCAGCGCACCTCTCGGGACCTTGCCGTGGACGACAGCTTCGAAAAGGTCATCGCCATGTTCGCGCCGGACAGCACTTCCAACGGCGAAACCGAGGTCGCGCTCAGCCTGGAGCAGCTTCACCGCTGTCGTGACACGCAGGCGGACCTCGATATCTTCATGCAAGCCGTCCAGCTCTCCGTCGATGCCGACCAGGCTTTGGAGCGGCTGACAAGCGAAGGCGCCGCGCGAGATCTCAAGCTCGACTCACAAGGGACCGCCAAGCTCGGCAGGCTGCTCAATATCGCGCCCGACATCTGTCGAGAAGGCGAGGCGGACGACGATTTCTCGACCTGGAGCTTCGTGCCCTCGTACAACGTCCACTTCTTTCGCCGCGCAAAGACCATCGACGATTATCTCGGCGTCGTTGCGAATCTGAATCCTCGAGACGGCGGCGGGGACGTCGCCCTCCATGCGCCGTCCGCTGTCAATGGCGACTCGAACGCTTTGCTGCCGGACGGAATCGTCACCTTCCTCATGACCGACGTGGTCGAGTCGACACCGATCTGGCTTCAGAAGCGGGCCCAGATGTACGTCGCGATGAAGCGCCACGATCAGCTACTGACCGCCGCGATTGAAGGCAACGGAGGCATCGTCCTGAAGGAGCGCGGGGAAGGGGACAGCTTTTTCGCAGTCTTTCTTCGGGCTACCGACGCAGTGGCTGCCGCCGTGGCCGCCCAAAAGGCCCTGATGTCTGAACCGTGGAATGAACAGATTCCAATCAGCGTCCGGATGGCGATCCTGACCGGTGAAGCGGATGCGCAGGACCGCGACTACCGGGCGCCGGCAGTGAACCGCTGCGCCAAGCTGCGCCGTCGGGCGGTCGGCAACCAGATCCTGGTCTCGGAAACCACCTATTCGATAGTGGCCGACATCCTCAGGGATGACATCCGCCTGGTGAGCGTAGGCAAGCGCCGGCTGGAAGGTCACGATCGCCACGAAGAGGTCTACGTGGTGCAGCACCCTGACGTCGCTCTCGAGGCGGCCGTCGCTGAGGACGAAGGCTAAAGACTCCGCCGGGCCCGAAGCCCAAACTGTTGGCATGTTCGCCAGCTCCAACTACCCGCCCGACCAGGAAGCCGCTGACCGTTTCGTCGCCGAGATGCGTCATGGCACGCTGATCGCCTGCGCACCCGATGAATACCCCCAGGTGAGCATTCTTCCTTTTGTCAAGACCGACGACATGATCGAGCTGCATTGCGTGCAGGCCGATCCCACGCTTGGCGCAGTTCGCGCCAACCCCCATGTGACATTCCTCGTCTCGGACTTTCTCGCCTGGTCGCCACACGACTGGGTGGACGAGCGGGACGCAGGCCGTGCAACCCTTCACTTTCGAGCTGTCGCGTTCGAATGCAGCGCGGAGCATGTTTCGACCGACCCCAACGACGTCGCCGGCGCTCTGCAAAGACTGCTGACTGCTTATGAGCCAGAAGGCGCCTACGAGCCCGTCAAGATGGGCGAGTTTTACGGACCTCGCCTGCAGCGGCTCGCAACGATGCGTCTGAAAATCGTCCGCCGGCACGTCAAGTTCAAGGACGGACCTGCCGGTTCCGCGGTGACCAAGCAGAAGGTCGCCGACCGGCTTCGCGAACGAGGTCGACCTGGCGATGCCCGCGCTGCAGAAGTCATCGAGGCGGCCCTGCAGAGCCGCCGGCGGGAGTGACCGTGGAAGCAATCGGCTCCTGCCGGCGTTTGAAATGTGGCCAGTGAATCGACTCATCGACAGGTACGCGGTCGTATTCGTCGCTATTGCGGCCACCCTGTGGGCGTCGGACGCCTACTTCCGCAACCAGCTCGTCCAGCACTTGAGCGCTACTCAGATCGTGGTCGCCGAAGACGCGCTGGTCACCCTCTTCCTGCTTCCGGTGCTCATCCGCAGCCGTCACGAGCTGCGAGCTTTGGGCGCACGAGGATGGACTGCGGTCGTCATCATCGCCGCCGGGGCGCAGGCGCTGGCGACCATCCTGTTCACCGCTTCCTTCTCGATCGCTGCCCAGCACCAGCTGTTCGCGGAGACATTCGTGCTCCAGCAGACCCAACCGTTGATTGCGATTGTGCTTGCCTGGATCATTCTCGGCGAGCGTCGCCGGCCTTGGTTCTGGCCGGCGGCCGTAGTGGCGATCGCGGCCGTATACATGGTGCTGTTCGCCAGCGATCCACTGTCGCCGGTATCGGCGTTGCAGAACGGACGTCTCGAGGTCGGGCTGCTCGCTCTTGGCGCGGCGGCGCTCTGGGCAAGCGGCACAGTGCTCGGCCGTTTCGCGCTCGGCTCGATCTCGTTCTGGAGCATGACGTCTCTGCGCTTCACGCTGGCTTTGCCGGTGCTGGTGATTGTGGTGCTGGTCCAGAACGGTCTCGGCGGCTTCGGCCACTACAGCTTCAGCGATTTCGTGCCCAACCTTCTCGCCATAGCAATCGTGCCCGGCCTGCTCGCGCTGCTCCTGTACTACCGGGCGCTTTCGAAGACCCCTGCATCGCTCGCCACGATCGCCGAGATGGCCTACCCCGTGGCTGCGACGCTCATCGCCTCAGCGCCGCCGCCGTGGGGATTCAACCAGCCGATCTACCCGGTCCAGCTGCTGGGCACAGCGCTGCTGCTTGGCGTGATCGTCTTCCTCAACTGGACGAGGGAAAAGGCATCACCCGTTGTCGTTAGGCCCCTCTCGGTAGCCGAGGGCTAGGCCGCTCCGACAAGACTAGAATCGCCTCGATGGCCGAGTACGGAACATCAGTTGTGAGCACCGCTCCCGCCGACAGGGTTTGGGCGGTGTGGTCGGATACCTCCAAGTGGGGCGAGTGGAACCCCAATGTCGACACGATGGAGCTTCACGGGCTGTTTGCCACGGGCAGCACCGCGATCATGCACACCAAGGCGGGCCAGCACCACAAGATGCGGCTCTTGGACGTTCAACCAGGCCGAGGCTTCGTTCTCGAAACCAACGTGATCCCTGGAACCACCTTCCGATTCAACTGTCGAGTTGAGCCAGTTGGAGCCGAGACCAAAATCAGCCAGACCGTCGAGGTCAAGGGACCATTGGGCTTCCTGGGCGGCATGCTCGGTCCTGGGGTCGCAAAGGACTTCGGCGCCTTGCTGTCTAACCTCGCTAAGAGGGCGGAGACGCGCTAGGACAGTCGCGATAGCGCTACCGGGTCCGTGTGCGGTAAGCGGCGCCGGCCTTACGCCACGACACCGCTATCCCGACCACCATTGCGATCAAAAAGACCGCTAAGGCAAACGCAAACAGCGTCGGCCCGGGCTTGCCAGATCCGACAGCCGCCCCCAGCGGGGCCCAGTCAACTGTTGCGGCAGCGTTCAGCCATGCGATGAGCCCGGTTCCGAAAGCGGCGGCGGCAAGTATCCAAACCCTCTCGGAGCGCGACATCTGAGCGATGTCAAATCGGCGCTCCCGCGAGGACACAGGAATGCTCCGCAGCCGGCTCAGCAGGACGAGCCACACCACCAGCATCACGAGCCCGATGGAGAGGGCAATCCACGGATAAGGCGTTTTGTCGATGGGCGAGAGGTCAGCAGAGCCTGCCCAAGCGGCCATGGGCAGCGCCCAGATCAGGCTGCTGAGCGCTGCAAAGCCGGTGCGGCCGAACCTCTCGACCAGCTGGTTCATCGGATCGGAGCGTACCTCCTCTCCAGGTGCTGCTCAAATGTCGTAGTGCCGTCGCGGTGGTCGGGGCAGAGAAGGCGGCCCGCGCTGCACTGGCGGCTGAATTTGAACGGCAATGGCAGATTGACAAGCCGTCGGTTGGAATTGCGTGCCTTCAGCCAAGACGCGGCGAGGCTTTTGAAGTCCCTCACTTCAGGACCTCCGAAGTCGGGCAACATCCCGCTCGGCTCGCCTGTGGCGACCACCGCAAGGCGCTTGGCAACGTCGCGCGGGTCGACCGGTTGGAACTGCCACTTGAACGGCACGGTCGCGACACCTGGCAGCATGGTGAACGCGGAGAGAAAGGCTTCCATCAACGTATGGAACTGGGTAGCGCGCAGGATCGACCAGGGAACGATGTTCTCGCGCACGACGGCCTCGGCGGCGACCTTGTACCTGTAGTAAGGGTAGGCCACGCCGTCGATGCCGACGATCGAGATGTAGACCACGTGCCTGACGCCTGCCTCGCGCGCCAGAGCGAGCAAGCGGCGCGTGCCGACCACATCGGTTGCGCGCAACCGCAGCGGCTGGGCCGTTGCCGAGGCCGCGTGGACGATGGCATCTATGCCGATCACAGCCCTGTCGAGGCCGGCAATACCGGTGAGGTCACCCTGCACCCAGTCGTCCCCCGCGCCCGGTTTCCGGCTCAAAATTCGTACCCCATGGCCAGACTCGCGGAGCGTCATCACAACCTCGCGTCCCAGCGTGCCGGTGCCGCCCGTGACGAGGATCTTCATGTGATTTTGATCATCGCGGAAACGGGGTTTCCAGCAAACCGGTAGACTGAGTTCCTCGGCCGGCTCTCGCCGGCCCGCATGCTCGGGTCCTCTCTCGCCGTCGCAGTAACGGTGTCCTGATCGTCGCGGCAAATACGACCTTGGAGAGGATCAGGAGAACACGTTGTCATCTTTCGCTGACGCGGGCGTCGGCCCGCATACCCTCGCGGCTTTGGCCGCCCTCGGAATCGACGAGCCAGTTCAAGTCCAGGCCGAAGCGATTCCAGCCCTCATGCAGGGGCGCGATGTCGTCATCGAAGCGCCCACTGGATCTGGAAAGACCCTTGCCTTTCTAATCCCGATGATCGAGCGCTTGCCACGGCGCGGCGCCGGCCCCAAGGCCCTGATCGTCACGCCGACTCGCGAGCTCGCGCTGCAGGTGGAGAAAGTGCTCCGCTCGATGCGATGCGACCTTCGCTCCTGCGTCCTTTATGGCGGTGTTGGATATGCCACGCAGCGTCTCGCCCTCAAGACTGGAGTCGACGTGGTGGTCGGGACGCCGGGCCGGATCCTCGACCTGGTCAGCCAGGGCAAGGTGTCGCTGTCCCGTGTCGAGTACCTCGTCCTCGATGAGGCCGACGAGATGCTTGACGCCGGGTTCGCGCCATCAGTCGAAAAACTGCTTGGGCTCACTTATGAGCCGCAGACGGTCCTCGCCTCCGCGACGATGCCGAGCTGGGTCAGCAACATGGCCGAGAAGCACACGCATGACGCGGTGCAGGTCAGGTTGAAGACCGAGGGCGGCCCGACGCTCGAGCACGCCATGCTGCGTGTGGCGCGCGAGCACAAGCTGCAGACGCTCAGCCGGCTGCTCCACCGTCATGCCGGGACCGCGATTATCTTCGGCCGCACCAAGCATGGTGTGAAAAAGCTCAACCACAACCTGCGCCAGCTCGGGCACAACACCGTCGAGCTGCAGGGGGACCTTTCCCAGCTGACTCGCGATCGGGCGATGGCGTCGTTTCGCGAGGGCCGCAGCCAGATCCTCGTCGCCACGAATGTAGCGGCACGGGGCATCGATGTGGATCACGTCGGGCTCGTCGTCAACTTCGAGCTGCCCGATTCGGCCCATTGGCTGACTCACCGGGTTGGCCGCACCGCACGCATGGGCGAGGCGGGACGCGCGCTTACTTTCGTTACACCGGAGGACGAGGTCGCCTGGGTCAAGCTCAGCCGTCAGGGAGCGCCCGACATCCGCGAGCTGGACACCAACCGGCTGCTGGAGGAAGGCAGCTGGCAGTACAGGGAGCGCAACAGGCCGATGCAGCCGGCGCACCGCACAGCTCAGCCGGCCGCGGTCAACCACAGCCGCCGGAGGCGCTGGCCCGCGCGTACTCGGTAACCTCCCTCCGTCGCGTAATGCAAGTGAATTGCATAACCTGCTAGGCTACCGGCGATGGCACGGCCAAGCCATGTGCGCGACTCGGTTCGAGCGTTGCTCGAAAGCAGCGACCGGCATGACTGGTCGATAGAGGACCTGCAGGCAGGCGTCCTCGAGACTGGCCTTTCCGCCGACTACTCGTCGGTGTTCAGGGCGGTCAACTGGCTCGAGCGGCGAGGTGTCATCGACGAGGTGGCGCTTGGCGACAGCCGGGTTCGGTATGAGCTCGCGGGACGTCATCACGACCACGTCCGTTGCGACGAGTGCGGAACGGTGTCCTCGTTGCCCGATTGCCTGCTGGAGCGCGCCGAAGGGCGAGTGGAGAAGGGAACGGGCTTCGCCGTCACCGGGCACCGCCTCTTGTTCTCCGGGCTGTGCCCGGCGTGCAGGTAGGAGTCGCGTTGAGCACTTGGCTGGCGATCGGGTTCGCTGGAATCGCATTCTTCTCGACAGTCGCCGGAGGCTTTGCTGCGCTCCGATGGCCCGGCCGCGTGCAGGCGCTGGCCGCTCTGGCGGGCGGGATCGTCCTCGGGGCGGCGTTCTTCGACCTTTTGCCCGAAGCGATTGCGCGCGCCGCCGAGATCAACCTTTCGGCGCAGATTCCGGTCGGCGCGTGTCTGGTGGGCTTTCTCGCCTTCTACACACTTGAGCGATTCCTGCATCACCACCACGAGGAAAGTGAGGCGCCGGACCGTGCGGGCCTGATTGGCGCCAGTGGCTTCGTGGTCCACAGCGTGTTTGACGGCCTGGCCATCGGGCTGGGGTTCCGCGTGGATTCAGCGCTTGGCCTCCTCGTTGCGGCGGCCGTCATCGGCCACGACTTCTCCGACGGCTTGAACACCGTCTCCTACATGATCACCCACCGTCAAACTGCCGGCCGCTCGCGCGCCTTGCTGGTGGCCGATGCGCTCGCTCCAATCCTTGGCGCACTCTTTGCGTCGTTTGTTCCGGTGCCTGACCAGGTGTTCCCAATAGCGATCGGCTTCTTCTCGGGCCTGTTTATTTATGCCGCGTCGAGCACGCTGTTGCCGCGAGCCAAGGAGCTCGCGCCTGCAACCGGGTTGCTCTTGACGATCGGGGGAGCGGCGGCGATGTTCTTCATCACGCGCCTGGCTTAACTCGCGAGGTGCTCCTCGAAGAACGTCAACACGCGGGTCCACGAATCTGCAGCTGATTCCTTGTGATGTGAGCGGCTGCGGTCGTTGAAGAAGGAGTGGCCGGCACCAGGGTAGATCTTGATGTCATGGGCGATGCCATGGCGATCGAGCGCTTCGTCAAGGGTGCGGCCGGCGCTGGCGGTGAAGTCCTTTTCGGGATAGGAGCCGACGACAGGGCAAGCCCGCTCGAGCACATCCAGCGGCCTGGGATTGGCGCCGTAGAAGGGGGCGATCGCCTTCAGACGCCGATCGGTGCAGGCCCACGCAATGGCGAACGCGCCCCCCATGCAGAAGCCAATGGCGCCGATCCGCGCAGAGTCGACACCTGGCAGTGCAGCAAGGTGGGTGAGAGCTTGCTTCAAGTCGGCGATTCCGTGGCGGTTGACCGAGCCGCCCAGCATCCCGGCCATGTAGCGGGCCATGCAAATTGTCTTGTTGCGACCGCTGAAGAGGTCGACAGCGAGGGCCGCGTAGCCCTGGTCGGCAAATCGCCCTGTGATGTCCCTGATGTTTTCGTTGAGCCCGTAAGCCTCGTGGATGACGACGACGCCGGGATGCGGTCCAGGCTCGTCGGGGACGGCCAGGTGGCCGCCGCCCTTCAAAACGCTTGGATCAATTTCGGTTGTCTTCATCCGGTCCTGTTGCATGGTAGCGACGCAAGAGGTTGGCTCGAAGGCGGGCGGTATCATCTTGTCTTCCCTGTCGTGGGCCCGTGGCGCAGTTGGGAGCGCGTCTGAATGGCATTCAGAAGGTCAGGGGTTCGAATCCCCTCGGGTCCACCAGATTTTCAGCGGACTTCAGAAGCCGCGATCACGATCCGGGGGTGTAAGGACAAGCCCACGAACAGAACGCCAACAAGGGTTGCGGCCGCCGCACCGGCGAGGATGTAGAAGTCACGCAAGTCGCCCGCCGCAGCTGGATATGGCACCCGCCCGTAGTCTCACAGGGCTTGTTCGGATGTATCCAGCAGATTTTCCAATACAAAACCGCCACTTTCGGGTTCGGCGGCGTTCTCTCTACAGGCAATGAAAAGATTAGCCATCGGTGCAGCCCTGGGCGGCCTTGCCGCCTACCTTTACGACCCGGAGCTCGGCGTTGAGCGACGTGCGCAACTTTCCTCGCTATTGAGGGAGAGTAGGGACAGTGCGATGCAGGCCGGCCGGGCCGCTTCCCCGATTGTTGAGTCCGCACGGCCCTTGGCTCAACGAATGACGACGGCCCTTGGCCACATTGACTTGACGCAGCCCATCAGACGGATCCAACCCGCTGCCAGCTTGCGCAGAATGTTGGGTGCCGCCGCCGTCGGCGGCGTGATCGTCTACTTCATGGACCCGGTCAAGGGCTCCGCGCGCCGGCAGTCAGCGCTAGACGCGGGTCGCCGGGCCTTCCGGCAGCTGACCATCGCCATCCAGCCTGTGCCTGGCCGTGTCAGTGATCTCGTCGCCGAGTCGTTCGAGAGCTTCAAGGCCAAAGCAAGCTGATCACCACCCCCTGGAGGTAAACAAGTGATCCACCTGCTGATCGTCGCTGCAGTCATCCTTTTCGTTCTCTGGCTCCTGTTCCACGCTGCCGGCGCGCTGGTCAACCTGATCTGGATCGCCATCGTCATCCTCGCCGTCATCTGGCTCGTCGGCTTGTTCCGAGGCCGCAGAACCCAGTAGCGCGGGCGTTGCCGGCGACCGGAGCGGGAACCTGCGCCCGCCGGTCGGTGTATGGAGCGCGTGAAGTTTGTTGGGCGCTGGAAGCTCATCGCAGCTGCAGGATCTGTCCTCCTCATCGGTGGTGCCGGCGCTTACGGGTGGGTCCTCCACGACCGGCCGCAGCCGCTGGGGCTGATCAGTCCCGTCAGTCAAACTCCGGCGCCACCGCCCTCGAGTGGCGATCCACTGAGCCAGGTCTGCAGGCCACCTGCCATGCCTGTCGGAGGAACCAAGAACAACGTCGCGGGCCTGTGGGTCGTCCAGCCTGCATCGCTGGTCGGGTACCGCGCGCACGAGAAGTTCGCCGGTTTGCCTTCGCCTCATGAGGCTGTCGCGCGCACTGACCGCGTGAGAGGTTGGCTGCTTGTGATGGGCGACGCAAGCAATAAATCGGAAGAGCGTCGT
>Ga0307282_10000296_pt1 | contig 15282 bp, 15 predicted proteins | sample ER_DNA_121_FD_194475 | JGI IMG/M metagenome (GOLD analysis project Ga0307282, IMG submission 194475) | Bulk soil microbial communities from the East River watershed near Crested Butte, Colorado, United States - ER_DNA_121 | ecosystem: Environmental > Terrestrial > Soil > Floodplain | place...
TCCTTGCCGAGCTCGAAGGTGAGGGCGAGCCGACCCCCGCTGGCAGATCATGAGTGCAGCCACCGACGCGCGACTGAGCTCGCTCGACCGGATGCTCGACGAGAGCAAGGTCGGGGACGACTTTTCCGCAGGCATGTTCGCGGTGGTCGATGCTCTTGAGTCCTCTGCGACGCTGCGGCGGGCGGTAACAGATCCCGGGACGCCGGAAGGCGCCCGGCGTGCGTTGGTACATGGACTGCTTGATGGAAAGGTTGACAAGCCAGTCGTCAGTCTTGTCGCAGAGGCGGCGACGCTCCGCTGGGCCGGGGGCCGTACCTTTGCCGCCGCGCTCGAGCGGCAGGCCGTACGCGGTCAGCTGATAGTTGCTGATCGCAATGGTGATCTGGAGAACAGTGAGGACGAACTCTTCCGATTCGCGCGACTGGTGGAATCCAGTCCGGAATTGCGTAACACTTTGGCCGACCGCTCTATCGATCTCAAGAGGCGGCAAAAGCTGGTCGGAGACCTGCTGGAAGGCCGTGTGACGACCGCAACGAGCCTGCTGGCGCAACGGGCAGTAGCTGCGCGCGAACGGACCTTCGGGCACACGATCGAGGGTTACGTCACGCTGGCCGCGGCACAGAAGAATCGTGTCGTAGCGACGGTGCGCGTCGCGACGCCGCTGTCGGTTGATCAACGAGGTCGGCTCCAGACGGCCCTGAGCCGGCAGATCGGCCGTGATGTCACGATCCAGGAAGTAATTGACCCTGGAGTCTTGGGCGGAGTTCGCATCGAGCTCGGCGGCGAAGTTTTCGAGGGCACCGTGGCGGGCCGGTTGGAGGAGGCCCGACGCCTCTTCGAATAGCTGGTGGACTAGATCACAATTAAAAATACGTACTTCGAGATAAAGAGCAGAAAGCGCAGGCGATGGCAGAACTCACGATTCGTCCCGAGGAAATCCGCGATGCACTGGATCGCTTCGTCCAGGACTACACGCCCGAGACGGCCAGCCGCGAAGAGGTTGGCACGGTTGTCACATCCGGCGACGGCATTGCACGAGTGGAAGGCTTGCCATCGGCCATGGCCAATGAGCTCCTCGAATTCGAGAACGGGACTCTCGGCATTGCCCTGAACCTTGATGTACGCGAGATCGGCGTTGTTGTGATGGGCGAGTCGGAGGGCATCGAGGAGGGTCAGGTCGTCAGGCGCACCGGAGACATCCTCTCCGTCCCGGTCGGCGACGGATACCTCGGACGTACGGTCGACGCGTTGGCCAATCCGATCGACGGGCTCGGCGAGATCACCGACATCGGCGAACGTCGCCCGCTCGAACTGCAGGCGGCCGGAGTGATGGATCGCCAGGGGGTCAATCAGCCGTTGCAGACCGGGATCAAGGCCATCGACGCGATGATCCCGATCGGCCGCGGCCAGCGCCAGTTGATCATCGGCGACCGCAAGACCGGGAAGACGGCCATTGCCGTCGACACGATCATGAACCAGAAGAGCGCCTGGGACAGCGGTGATCCGGAACAGCAGGTGCGTTGCATCTATGTCGCGATCGGCCAGAAAGGCTCGACCATCGCTGCTGTTCGCGGAGCTCTGGAGGATGCCGGTGCACTCGAATACACCACGATCGTCGCCGCCCCCGCTTCAGACCCTGCCGGCTACAAGTACGTTGCTCCCTACACTGGCTCAGCCATTGGGCAGCACTGGATGTACCAGGGCAAGCACGTACTGATCATCTTCGACGACCTGACCAAACAGGCCGAGGCATACCGCGCCATGTCCCTGCTCCTTCGTCGGCCGCCGGGCCGCGAAGCCTACCCGGGCGACGTGTTCTACTTGCATAGCCGCCTGCTGGAGCGATGCGCGAAGCTCTCCGATGAGCTGGGCGGCGGGTCGATGACTGGCTTGCCGATCATCGAGACCAAGGCCAATGATGTGTCGGCGTACATCCCGACCAACGTCATTTCGATCACTGATGGTCAGATCTTCTTGCAATCCGACCTCTTCAACGCCAATCAGCGACCAGCCATCGATGTCGGTATCTCGGTGTCTCGCGTCGGTGGCGCAGCCCAGATCAAGGCAATGAAGAACGTCGCCGGCTCGCTCAAGTTGGAACTCGCCCAGTTCCGCGACATGCAGGCCTTCGCGATGTTCGCCTCTGACCTGGACGCAACCACACGTCGCCAGCTTGATCGAGGTGGTCGGCTGGTGGAGCTGCTGCGCCAGCCGCAGTACTCGCCCTATCCGGTCGAAGATCAGGTTGTTTCGGTGTGGGCAGGACTTCAGGGTCTGATGGACGAGGTGCCAGTCGATGACGTGCTCCGGTTCGAGCAGGAGATGTTGGAGTATCTGCGGCACCATGGCAGCGCGCTGCGCAACATCCGCGAGACCAAGAACTTCGACGACGACACTGCCGCTGCGCTACGGGAGCAGATCGCCGAGTTCAAGAAGGGATTCCAGACCTCGGAGGGCAAGCTCCTGGCCGGCCGCGAGGAGCACGTGGCTCTAGAGGAAGAGGACGTCACCCAAGAACAAATCGTGAGGCAGAAGCGTGGCTAATCTGACGATGATCTTGACGACAGGATTCCGAGATGCCGGCTAGCCTGCGCGAGCTGCGGCAGCGCCGCACCTCGGTAACGACGATCAAGAAAGTCACCCGGGCCATGGAGCTGATCGCAGCCTCCAGAATCATCAAGGCACAACAGCGTGCGCAGTCAGCTGCACCGTACGCGCGTGAGCTGACCAGGGCAGTATCCGCAGTGGCGACATTCTCCAACGTTGATCATCCGCTAACCACGGAGGCAGAGAATTCCACCCGAGCGGCCGTGTTGTTGATCACCTCGGACCGGGGGTTGGCCGGTGCTTATTCCTCCTCGGTGATCAAGGAGGGCGAGAAGCTCAATCAGATGCTGCGGGAAGCCAACAAGGAGCCTGTGCCGTACCTGACTGGCCGAAAGTCGATCGCGTTCTACAGATTCCGGCGTCGCAATGTCGCCGCCAAATGGGAGGGCTTCTCCGAAGCGCCGAGCTACCCGCAGGCCCGAGAGATCGCCGACACGATGATCGAGGCGTTTCTGACGCCAACCGAAGAGGGCGGGGTGGATGAAATCCATGTGGTCTTCACCCGGTTTGTCTCGATGCTGACGCAGCGAGTCGACGTGATTCGGATGTTGCCCTTGGAGGTCGTGGAAGGCGAAGAGCCGCCACCTGATGATGACGAGATCCTTCCGCTGTACGAGTTCGAGCCGGATGCCGCGACGGTACTGGATGAGCTGTTGCCGCTCTACGTTGCCAGCCGCATCCATTACTGCCTGCTGCAAGGCGCTGCGTCAGAGCTGGCCAGCCGGCAGAAGTCGATGAAGTCAGCAACTGACAACGCGCAGCAGCTCATCGAGCGGCTGACCCGAGAGGCGAACCAGGCTCGCCAGGCCGAGATCACCCAGGAGATATCCGAGATCGTTGGCGGAGCGAGCGCGCTCGCCGAGGCAAACGCGGCCTCAGAGTAAGCGAATAACCAGATATCAGCAGACCGATGAGATGAAGAGGGAACCAGATGACCGCCACGATTGAAGAAGAGAACACCGAAGCGCCCGCGGGCGGTGTGGGCCGCGTGTCCCGAGTCATCGGCCCGGTTGTCGATGTTGAGTTCCCTGCTGATCAGATGCCCGAGATCTACAACGCGCTGACGGTCGAGACCACCGTCGGTGGTGAAACTCGCAGCATGACCATGGAGGTTGAGCTGCACATCGGCGACAACCTGGTACGAGCCATTGCACTCAAACCAACCGACGGCATGCAGCGGGGGACAGAGGTTCAGGACACCGGGGCGCCGATATCGGTTCCTGTTGGCGACATCACCAAGGGTCACGTCTGGAATGTGACTGGCGACGTACTCGATGTGGATCCCTCAACCCTCGACATCACAGAGCGTTGGCCGATCCACCGCTCCGCTCCGAAGTTCGACCAGCTCGAGTCCAAGACCGAGATGCTGGAGACGGGCATCAAGGTGCTCGACCTGCTCACCCCGTACGTGACCGGCGGCAAGATCGGCCTGTTCGGCGGGGCTGGCGTCGGCAAGACGGTACTCATTCAGGAGATGATCTATCGCATTGCCCACAACTTCGGCGGCACCTCCGTGTTCGCGGGAGTGGGGGAGCGCACCCGCGAGGGCAACGACCTGATCCATGAAATGGAGGAGGCCGGAGTCTTCAAGGACACAGCGCTCGTGTTCGGCCAGATGGACGAGCCACCTGGTACGCGGCTGCGGGTCGCACTGTCGGCGCTGACCATGGCCGAATACTTCCGTGATGTGCAGAACCAGGACGTGTTGCTGTTCATCGACAACATCTTCCGGTTCACCCAGGCCGGCTCAGAAGTCTCGACGCTGCTGGGGCGGATGCCATCCGCCGTGGGATACCAGCCGAACCTGGCCGACGAGATGGGACAGCTGCAGGAGCGGATCACCTCTACGCGTGGTCACTCGATCACCTCGATGCAGGCGATCTACGTGCCGGCCGACGATTACACCGATCCCGCGCCGGCTACGACCTTCGCTCACCTGGATGCAACCACCGAGCTGTCCCGCGAGATCGCGTCTCGCGGTCTCTACCCGGCGGTGGATCCGCTGAGCTCAACGAGTCGCATCCTCGACCCCCAGTACATCGGCCGAGAGCACTACGACGTGGCGGTACGCGTCAAGCAGATTCTGCAGCGCAACAAGGAACTGCAGGACATCATCGCGATTCTGGGCGTCGACGAGTTGTCTGAGGAAGACAAGATCGTGGTGAATCGGGCTAGGCGCATCCAGCAGTTCTTGAGCCAGAACACCTACATGGCGGAAAAGTTCACCAACATTCCGGGATCAAGTGTTCCGCTCAATGAGACCATCGAGTCCTTCCGGATGATCTGCGAGGGCGAAGTTGATCACATCGCAGAGCAGGCGTTCTTCAACGTCGGTAGCATGGATGATGTTGAGCGACGTTGGTCGGAGCTGCAGAAGGAAGCCTGAGGAGCGATATGGCTGAGCCTATGCAGGTGGAAGTCGTCTCGGCTGATCGTGTGGTCTGGTCGGGCAAGTCTTCCAACATCATCGCCAAGACGGTTGAAGGCGAGATCGGTATCTTGCCAGGTCATGAACCGGTGCTCGGAGTGCTCGTGCCGAGCGCCGTCGTGATCTTTTGCGACGAGGGGACGCCGACTCGGGAGATCGTTGCGGTAGACGGCGGGTTCATTTCCGTCTCGCAGGGGAGAGTGTCGATCCTGAGCGAATACGCGCGAATGGCCGACGAGGTGACCGTTGCAGAAGCTGAGAAGGAGCTGGCCGAAGCGCAACGCATTCTCGATACGGGCGACGGAAGTGACGAAGATCGCAAACATTTCCTGCGTGCAACAGCGCAACTACGAGCAGCACAAAAAGCGCAGTAAGGTCGCAGCTACAAAATATTCCGCGCGATCTGAGGACGTTCATGCACGGCTGGCTCGGGGTCGTCGAGATCCTCGGTGTGCTGGCTTGCCTGCTGGCCATAAGCCTGTTGATGCTTGCCGTGCGGCGTCGCTGGCTGGATCGACTCGGCGGCACGTTCAGTTGTAGTTTGCGGCTGAGAATGTCGACTCCGGGCGCTGGATGGGTGCTCGGAGTCGGTCGTTATAGCGAGGGGATTCTGGAGTGGTTCAGGTACTTCTCCTATTCGCTACGGCCACGAGTGGCATTCCCGCGGCGCAACGTACGCGTGCTGGAGACGCGTATGCCGGACGCGGTAGAGGCGGTAGCACTGAACGCCGATGAGAAGGTACTGCGGCTCGAGATGCAGGACGGTCATGTGGAAACCGAGTGGGAGCTGGCCATGAGTCAGGAATCGCTGACCGGCTTACTCAGTTGGCTGGAGGCCGCGCCCCCCGGCGTACGGCGATTCGAATAGCGCCCTAGCTTTGGTGATCGATGGGCCGATCCCTACTCCTTGGTGGCGAAGGCCGCATCGAATGAGGCCTCCGATGGGCGGATGCCGTTCATGCTGCGGATGAAATCCAGCGCTTCAGGTGCCCCGTCGAGACGGTCCATGCCGGCATCCTCCCACTCGATCGAGATCGGTCCGGCGTAACCGATGTGGTTGAGCATCCGGAAGATGTCCTCCCAGCGGGTGTCACCATGGCCGGTGGAGATGAAGTCCCAGCCCCGCCGCGGATCTGCCCACGGCAAATGAGAGGCCAGCCGGCCATTACGACCGTTGCTCATCCTGATCTTGGTGTCTTTACAATCCACGTGATAGATACGATCTTGGAAATCCCATAGGAATCCGACGTAATCGAGTTCCTGCCAGACCATGTGCGACGGATCGAAATTGAGGCCGAAACCTGGCCGGTGATCAATAGCCTGCAGCGTGGCGACGGTTGACCAGTAGTCGTACGCGATCTCGCTCGGATGGACCTCGTGAGCGAAACGAACGCCGACCTCGTCGAAGACATCGATGATCGGGTTCCAGCGGTCGGCGAAATCTGCGTACCCCTCCTGGATGATCTTGTCATCAACCGGCGGGAACATCGCCACGTAGTGCCAGATCGCTGATCCAGTGAATCCGACAACGGTGTCGACGCCGAAGGCGGCGGCCGCACGCGCGGTGATCTTCATCTCTTCGGCGGCTCGCCGGCGTACGCCCTCTGGATCGCCATCACCCCAGACGCGCGGGTTGACCATGTTCTTGTAGCGATCGTCGATGATCGCCTCGCACACAGCCTGGCCGTTGAGGTGATTCGATATTGCCCAACACCCGAGCCCGTGCTTTTCGAGGAGATCCTTCCGGCCCTGAACGTAGCTGTCGTCCTCGGCCGCTTTGGCAACATCGAAATGATCACCCCAGCAGGCGATCTCCAATCCGTCATAGCCCCATGCCGCAGCGAGCCGGCACATCTCCTCGAAGGGGAGATCGGCCCACTGTCCGGTGAACAGGGTGACCGGTCGTGGCTGGGCTGGCACGGCTTTGCCAGTAGCTTCCTTCAGCTCGCCGGTGTTGTCAGTGATCATCGGATCCTCCTCGTCGGGCTTCATTGTTTGGCTTCGTCGGTGCCGATCCATGGCTTCGAACGCCGCCAGGTATCCAGAGCACGTCTCCGTCTGTTCCATTGACGACCCGGGTCAGGATGAACAGCAAATCGGACAGCCGATTGAGATAGGTGATCGCTAGCGTATTGACCCCGCCCACCTGCTCGCCATCTGCGACGGGCTCGGTTCCGTAGGTCCGGGCGGCGGCCCAAGCGGCGCGCTCGGCGCGACGCACCACCGTACGTGCCACGTGCAGTTGCGCCGCAGCGGGTTTGCCGCCCGGCAGAATGAAGGACTTCAAGTTCGGTAACGGATCACCGAATTGATCACACCACGCCTCAAGGCGGTCAATATAGTCCTGGGTGACTCGAAGGTCCGGCGGCGGATCTGGCCGCGAGGGAACATGGAGCGGGTTAGACAGATCGGCGCCGACATCGAACATCTCGTTCTGGATGCTTCGCAGTACGCCGGCGACCTCATCGGGTAGGCCGTCCGCCGCCAGAGCCACGCCGATCGCAGAGTTCGCCTCGTCTACATCTCCGTACGCCTCGACCCGAGGGTCGGTCTTGCTGACGGCGGACATGTCGGAGAGCTGGGTCTTTCCGCCATCGCCTGTTCTTGTGTAGATGCGGGTGAGCCGAACCATGATCACACCCTACGCAACGGCCTGTCGCTGCCCGGAACCGAGTTTGCGCTATGGCAGTGTTCATGAGGTGATCCAGCCGCGAGCGCAATACCGTGGCGCGAGCAGCTCAAAGATACGCGTCCAACGGGCGACTGCGATCTTGATCATCGGTATTGCCGCGCTGCTGACCAGCTGCGGCCAGATCCCCGTATCCCCGCCAGCACCGAGCTCTCCCGGAACCCCGTCCGTCGAGTCCTCGGCACCCGACGCGACACCGGTGGCGGCAGGTGGGGGCGACGTCTGCGAGTACTCTCCCTCCGGCACTGCGGCGCGGCCGGTAGCGCCGCCGCCGTCGACTGGCGTGTCGACCAGCGGCACGATCAGCTACGTGCTCTCGATGACGAATGGCGCCGTCACGATCACATTGGATCGGGCCATGGCGCCCTGCACAGTCAACTCCTTTATTTCCCTTGCCGACCAGGGCTATTTCGACGACACAAAATGTCATCGGCTGGCTGATTCAGGGATTTTTATCCTGCAGTGTGGAGACCCGAGCGGGACCGGCAAAGGTGGTCCTGGCTATGAGTTCGCCAACGAGACGGATGGGACCGAGACCTACACCGAAGGGGTGGTGGCGATGGCGAATGGCGGCCCCGGCAGCAACGGTTCCCAGTTCTTCCTGGTGTGGGCCGACTCGACGAGCCTCGATAAGAAGCGGCATTTCACGATCTTCGGCCACATGGACAAGGCCTCGCGCGACGTGGTGGCGTCGATGGCCGAGGAAGGTCAGGACGGCAGCAATCGCGACGGGACCGGCCGACCTAATAACCCCTGTGAGATTTCGAGCGTAACTAGACTCTGATTTCCGCCGCCGGCCGCTGCCTGACGTCGGGAAAACGCTGTGCGCCATTGGGCGCAATGGGCGGAGTTTCCGCAGCGTGGGATTCAAGCATCTTAGGTTTTCCCGACGTCAGGCATCTGCCGACGGCGGGAGATGTGATCAAGACCCGCTCGAGCCGCGCTCGTCGCCCGGCCCGCACTCATTGCCGCTGACTATCCCGGCTGATGATCACTGATCAAGAGGAGGGTCGCGCCGCTTCGGACGCCGGTTGAGCAGCGCCATGGCCAGCACCAAGATTCCGAGGCCGATGAAGCCACCAATGATGTAGGCGGCGAAACCTTGGCTGCCGCGCGGATAGACGGCGGTCGGCGGTGTCGGAGATGGTTGGTTAGGCAGTGCATCGAGCGGGACGAGTTGCAGAACGATCATGAGAAGGTCGGTCACGGACACCCCCTTCGCTCAGGCAACGAGCACCACCCTTGCATACCTGGTTCCCTACAGACCCAGGAACCGGCGCATGGTGGCGAGGAAGACCTGAGGTTGCTCGCTGTGCACCCAGTGGCCGGCGCCCTTGATCGTCACCAGTTGGGTACGCGGGAAGAGCGCCCGCATGGCGACGGCGTACTCCGGCCGGATATAGCGTGACGTGGCGCCGGCAAGCCACAGCACTGGCCCTTGGTAGGGCTGGACATCAGGTTCGGGCCAAGCGCCCACCTCGCCGAGGTGATCGCCGAGCAGCTCCAAATTCATCTGCCATCGCCAGCCTTCAGCTGAGGGCGAAAACTCGCGGCGCAGATTCTGCAGCAGGAAGCTTCGGATTGCCGGATCGCTGACGTAGCCGGCGAGCTGAGTGTCCGCCTCCTTGCGATCGGTCAAGGTCTGCAGGTTGATGGCGCGCATGCCGCGCACGAAAGTGGCGAACTCGCTGGTCTGCCGCGTCGGCACCGGTGAGACATCCACGACACAGAGTCGCTCCACGAGCTCTCGATGGAGCAAGGCGAGGGTCATGGCGACCTTGCCACCCATCGAGTGCCCGACCACCGCCCACTCGCCCTCGGCTCGGAGCAGGTCGGCGACGAGCTTGGCCATGTCGGCATAGGAAAAGTGATCTGTCCACGGGGACCGTCCGTGATTAGGCAAATCAACCAAGCTGACCCGGGCAGATCCACTCAAGCCCTTGGCGATCGTTGTCCAGTTCTTTCCCTGGCCAAAGAGACCGTGCAGAAAGGCTACGCGCGGTCCGGCCGTACCCAGCTGGGTGCTGAATAGCCCATCCTCTAGCGGACGGGCCGTCACGGCCGCCGCTGCCAGCAACCGGTGTGCCAGTGCCGACGCTCCTCGACCCCGGACGAAGAAAGCAGACCAGGCGTGTCCGGCCACGCCACGATATGCGGCGTCCCAGGGGTGATCTCGGTATTGCACGCGGGACATCGATACGGCTTCGTAGCCGATGCGCCCGGCACGCTACGCATGATCCAACGGCCGTCCCGCTTCACCACAGACGTCGCGTGGCCCGAACTGAGTGGGCGCGCCTGCCTGAGGTGCTTACTCGGTCGTCGGGCCATACCTCGATCTTGCCTTATGTTGTTCCGGTGCGGTTGGTGATTGCCCGGTGCCAGGTGGACTACACGGGACGGTTGACCGCCCATCTGCCGATGGCGCCTCGGCTGATCTTGATCAAATCCGACGGATCGGTCTCGATTCATGCCGATGACCGGGCGTACAAGCCGCTGAACTGGATGAGCCCTCCTTGCACATTCATCGAGCTGACGCCCCCTGGCCCCGGGCAGCATCCCGTGCCGAGCGGTGAGCCACTCTCGGCGCTCTGGGAGGTTCGCGGGCGTGACGGGGACACCTTGCAGATCTGGCTGGGCGAGGTCTACCACGATTCTTCTTACGAACTCGGCAGTGATCCAGGTCTGCAGAAAGATGGCGTGGAGGCGCATCTGCAGGCACTTCTCGCCGAGCATCCCGAGGCATTGGCCCCAGGTTTGTCCCTGGTACGGCGGGAGCACCCCACTCCTATTGGCCCGGTCGACATGCTCTGCCGGGACGCTACCGGGGCGTACGTCGCAGTCGAGATCAAACGTCGCGGGGAGATCGATGGCGTCGAACAACTGAGTCGCTACCTAGACCTGATGCGGCGCGACACGTTGCTTGGCACCGTACGTGGCATCTTCGCTGCGCAGTTGATTAAGCCCCAGGCACGGGTGCTGGCCACGGACCGCGGGATCAGCTGTGTGACGGTTGATTACGACGTGCTACGCGGACTGGACAGCGGCGACGACAGATTGTTTTGAGTACGGGCTGCGATCTGCGCAGCCCTAGGCTGCGCTGGGATTGGACGCCGAAGTGTAGTCGGGCTGGTCAGTTGATTCGTCATCACCGTCTACTGAGGGCGTCTTGGGTTCTTCTTTAGTAGCGCGGGATTGTGCGTCCTCATCGACCTGTTGCAACTCGGGCTCTTCCTCGGCTGCCTTGTCCTCGCCGACCCAGCCGGCGTCGTCGGCCGCGTTGCCGATGGTCGGATCGCTCTCCATCTCGGCATCGTTGCCGCTCTGCTCTCTTCCAAAGCCGACGATTGCGGAGAATTCCGCGTCAGGCACCTCAGGCACGTCAGGCAGGTTTTCAGCCGTCTCCACCGCCAATGCGCTGAGCGAGGTGAGCTGATTCAACATTGCGTGCTTACGGCGGTTGAGCAGGTCTTGCTCATCTCTCATCTGGCGACGCCGCAATGCGAGCTCCTGCCGTGCGCGGTCGTCGATGGATGCGGCCTGATGCCGGGCGCGATCGATGATGTGCTCGGCGTCGGTGCTGGCGTCTACCTTGACCTGCTCTGCCTGCGCGAACATTTCGCTGCGTAGCCGGGCAGCGTGCTCGGTTTCCTCAGTCACGCGCTCGCCCGCAGCTCGTTGCAGCTCTGTCGCCTCCGAGAGCAGCGCCTGCATCCCCTGATTCGCTGAGTCCTGCGCCTGTTTCAGTTCGGCCAGCACTCGTTCCCGCTGGTCGGCAACCTGTTGGCGTACGGATGCGCTGTCGCGTTCAGCTGCCGCGAGGAGTCCCTGTGACTCGAAAGTGGCGGCCTGGCGCATCCCTGTTGCGGCTGATTCCGCCTCGGTGCGAACGGCGTCGGCCTCCAATCGAGCCGAGGCCAGTAACTGCTCAGCCTCGATCATGGCGTGTTCCCGCAGCTGAAGTGCGTCTTGCTCACCCCGTTGCCGCAACGCCTCCAGGTCGGCCAACTGAGCATCTCGCAGCTGGGCCAGTTCCGCCGTCGCATTCTGGCGTAACTCGTTGATCTCGGCATGCACCTGCGCGCTCAGCCGATCAGCCTCCTGAACAGCATGCCGGGTGATATCGGTTGCCTGCTCTTCCGCGATATGGAGCAGCTCTTGGACCCGACCGCCGAGTCCGGAGAAGTCGGCCTGAGTGGCCCGGGCATTGGCCTCGTCGAGCGCCTGGCGGAGCTCATAGTTGTTGGCTCTCAGTGCGTCGTACTGCTGCAACAACTGAGCGATCTGGGCTTGCGTCGCGCTCACAAAATGATCAACGACTGAACGGTCATACCCCTTGCGGACAAGGGGAAAGCGGCCGTCGTCGGTAGGAGAGTCAACTCGTGGGGACATGTTCACGCCGGCTCCTTACACGCCAAAGTGCCGTTACCCCGAGCCATTTCAGGGTAACGGCACCTGCAGTCGGAGAGCCAGCGGGTCAGCTGGTGATGATCATTACAGCCGACCGCAGACCAGGCGTGCTACTTCGATTTGGCGCCTTCGCCGGGCAGATCTGACGGGGCCACCAGCACGGTCGCATCACCGTCGATCTCCAGCTCGTGATCTTCACTGGCCTTTCCGCCGTTCCGGGGCGATGCACCGGGCCTGCCACCACCCGAGCTGTCATCGCTGGGACCAGCGGGTGGCAGCATGTCGGGACGCATCACCGTGCGATCTCCGACCTCGCCGCCCTCCAGATCGCTGGGGTCATCGAGATCTGGGAATGCACTGGCCGTCTGCTCGGCGAGAGCCGACAAGCTGGCCAACTGGCTGAGCACAGCCTGCTTGCGCTGGTGCAACAGCTCGGTCTCTCGGCGCAGCTGCTGCTTCCGCCAGGCGAACTCTTGCTGGGTGCGTTCATTGATTGCGGCGGCCTGCTTCTTGGCGGTGGCGATCCGCGCCTCGGCCTCCTGAGCGGCCGCGCCCTTGCTCTGCTCGGCCTCCGCGAGAGCCTCCGCGCGAATCCGAGCAGCCTCGGCCAGATCGGCCTCGAGCCGCTCGGCAGACTCGCTGTGATGCTTGGTTGCCTCGGCCAGCAGGGCAGCGGTCTTCTGCTGCGCCTCGTCATAGGTGGTCTTGAGCTGCAGGACCGCCTGCTCCCGTTCGGTGGCCAGCTTGGATCGCGCTTCGGCGGCTTCACGCTCAACCGTGCGCCGCAGGTTCTCGGTGTCAAGGTAGGCATTCTGACGGGTTGTCTGTGCCTCGTGATCGGCCTCGCGCCGAATCGACTCGGACTGCCGCCGAGCGGCCGCTATCAAGGCGTCACCTTCATCCTTGGCCTTGTCGACCTGGGCCTGGACCTCCTCGCGCAACTTGGCGCGCAATTGGTCAACCTGGGCCGTACCGCCGCTCTTGATGGCGTCGCCCTCGCGCGCGGCGTTGTTTCGCAGTCCATCTGCCTCGCGGCGCGCTTGCTCCTTGACCTTCTCGGCTTCGATCGTTGCATTTTGGACGAGTTCGCGGGCCTGCTCCTGGGCCAACCGCAGGATGTCATTGGCGCGCCCGCCAAGGTTGGCATAATCGAGGTCTTTGTCGGTCTTCTCGCCAGAGGAGGCGACCTCATCTTGGAGTATGGTCACCTGCTGCTCGAGCTGAGCAGAGTGTCTGCGGGACTTGACGACACTCTCCTCAAGCGTTCGGACGTAGTCGTCAACGGCCGTTCGGTCATAGCCCCGTAGTGCGGTCGGGAAGTTTCCGACAGCGCTTGCTGTGTCGTCGAACAGGCCAAGCCCCGTGTTGTCTGATGCGTTCACCGCAAGAAGCCCTCTCCGGAAATAGGTATGGACGCCCTTATCTGCTGACCGACAGGTTCGGCCAGGAAGTCTGTGCCCGCGTGAGCGACGGCCATTCGCTCAGCCCCAATGTGATGGGACACTGCGCGGATCCGCCGCGGCTTGCTCGACCAACTCGAGTAAGACGCCGCCAGTGTCCTTGGGGTGGACAAAGTTGATCTGCGAGCCACGGGTACCGGCTCTCGGTGCATCATAAAGCACCCGTACGCCGCAGTGACGCAAAATTGTGGATGCGGACCGGACATCTGACACAGCGTAAGCCACGTGGTGCAGGCCGGATCCATGTCTCATCAGAAATCGGTTGAGCACCGAGTCCTCAGTCAGCGGCATCAGCAGCTGGAGCTGGTTGCCCGCCGCTCCTGCCTCACTGGTCGCCAGCATGACCTCGGCAACCTGCTGGTCCAGGTTGTCCTCGCGGTGCACGATCTGCAGCCCAAGCTGGTCACGGTAGAAGGAGATCGCTTGGTCCAAATCGGGCACCGCGATACCAACATGATCAAGACCGAGTAACCCGGGAAGGACAGCCGCGAGATCGGGAGGCCTTCTGGTCATGCCACTTAGAGTGCCAGACTGGGGTCTGAGACTAGATGCGAGCGTCGGGAGCGATGCGCGAGCAGCTCGGAAACTTTGTATCCGACGTGATCGTCAGTAACGGCTGCGAGCTTGGAGGTAGGAATATGGGATCAGTAATTGTCGGCGGAGCACGTACGCCGATCGGCAAACTGCTCGGTGGCCTGAAGGACGTATCGGCTACAGATCTTGGCGGTCACGCGATCGCAGCAGCGCTCGAGCGTTCGGGCGTTTCGCCGGATCACGTCGACTACGTCGTGATGGGCCAGGTGCTGCAGGCGGGCACTGGGCAGATTCCCGCTCGGCAAGCCGCGGTCAAGGGTGGCATCGCCCTGTCGGTGCCCGCCGTGACGATCAACAAGGTGTGTCTTTCCGGGCTGAATGCGGTCGCGCTTGCTGATCAGCTGATCCGGGCGGGCGAATGCGAGGTGGTCATCGCCGGCGGCATGGAATCCATGACCCAAGCCCCGCACCTGCTACCTGGCTCGCGGTCTGGTTACAAGTACGGCAACGTGACGATCATCGACCACATGGCCTACGACGGTCTCTGGGACGCGTTCACCGACCAGGCTATGGGCGCGCTGACCGATAGTTGCAACACCGGCGAGCATCTGGTTAGTCGCGAAGATCAAGATGCCTTCGCGGCGCGTTCCCATCAGCGCGCGGCGGCTGCCAGCGCCAACGGCACAATGGCGGAAGAGATCGTCGAGGTTCGCGTCCCACAGCGCCGCGGTGACGATCTGGTGATCAGCAAGGATGAAGGCATCCGTGAGGGTGTGACGGCGGAATCACTTGGCAAACTCAGGCCGGCGTTCGGCCGCGACGGTTCGATCACTGCGGGTTCTTCCAGCCCGATCTCGGATGGCGCGGCTGCCATGGTGGTGATGAGTAAGGAAGCGGCTGAGCGACTCGGCGCTACTCCCATTGCCGAGATCGGCGCATACGCCAGCGTTGCCGGCCCGGACTCGTCTTTGCAGTTGCAGCCAGCCAATGCGATCGACCTTGCTGTGAAGAAGCAACAGATCAGCGTCGCTGATCTCCAACTCATTGAGATCAACGAAGCCTTCGCCGCCGTGGGTGTCGCGAGTGCAAGGTCGTTGGGCTTGAGCGAGGAGGAGACCGACGAGAAGGTCAACGTCAATGGTGGTGCTATCGCCCTC
>Ga0307282_10000298_pt1 | contig 15199 bp, 18 predicted proteins | sample ER_DNA_121_FD_194475 | JGI IMG/M metagenome (GOLD analysis project Ga0307282, IMG submission 194475) | Bulk soil microbial communities from the East River watershed near Crested Butte, Colorado, United States - ER_DNA_121 | ecosystem: Environmental > Terrestrial > Soil > Floodplain | place...
AACGCATCGACACCCGCAAGTCCACCCTGATCATTGCTTTGCAGCCCGCGATAAGAAATCTCTCTGTTACCGCGATTCTTTTGGGAATTGTCGGAGGAATTATCGGCATCGCGGCCGGACTGTTCCTCGGCTTTGCACTTGGATCAGCTCTCGCAGCCGCATTTCATGTTTCTACATTTGAGGGTGAAGCGGGCTATTTTGCCGTCGCGATCGCTCTACTCGTGACGCTAATCGTCGCACCGGTATCCATTCTTCTCGTGCTTTACTGGCGCGGAGTGAGGAGCATCTGGCTGTTCCTCGGGTTAGTCATCGTTTGCATCTCGATCGCAGCAATCGGTGCATCCGGTTTCGGAATTTGGTACGCGGCTCAACCGCATGTTTTGAACATCAATGGGCCGACGCCGCTGCTCGAATTTGAAGTTAAACCGCCGACCGGCCAGTCGCTCGAAAGTCTTACCGATGTTCAGCCCGAGCTGGACACGGACCGCAACGCAATGCCGGGTTACTGGCATACGGATGCACCTGCAAACGCCGGTGTGCGTGCTGGCTACGTCGAACTCTACTTCCGCACGTCGAAGCGCCTGTTCGTTCTGAAATTCCCGGGCGGCACAGACCGAATTTTTCACCTTCGTTTGCCGACCAACCCTATGAAGGCGAAATACCGCGCCTGGTCTGAGTGGCAAAACCCAGATTTCGTTGCGAAAGCCGGCGAGCAGCCTGCTTCCCCCTCTGGCGGAAACGATTATCAGATCCGGTACAAACTCGATTACCAGGACCGATAGACGCGGCATCCGTTTACGTTTGGCGCAGCTCGCGTAAGGTTCACGTATGTCGATCTCAGAGGAACAGGTGAACACCGCGTTGAAATCTGTGAAATATCCCGGCTTCACTCGCGATATCATTTCCTTCGGATTGGTGAAGTCCATTCACATCGACAACGGCGAGGTAAAAGTGCAGCTCGCGCTGGCGACAAACGATCCAAACGTTCCGGCAACGATCAAGAATGATGCGGAACGAGCGCTGCGCACGATCGAAGGAGTTCGTAGCGCCAAAGTCTTGATCGACATCCATGCGGCGCCCGGAGGCGCCGGAGCCGGCATGGCGACAACGCGGATTCCGGGAATCAAACACGTGATCGCTGTGGCGAGCGGCAAGGGTGGCGTCGGAAAATCGACTGTCGCGGCGAATCTGGCGGTGGCGCTGGAGCAAACCGGTGTGCGGGTGGGCCTGTGCGATTGCGACATCTACGGCCCCAGCATTTCGCTGATGTTTGGCACGCGCGAGCGGCCAACGGCCACGGAAGAAAACAAGATCATCCCAATCGAGCAATACGGACTGCGGTTGATGTCCATGGGGTTTCTTCTGGATGATACTTCGCCGGCGATTTTGCGCGGGCCGATGGTCACACGCTATACCCAGCAATTTTTGCGGCAGGTGGAATGGGGCGAGCTGGATTATTTGGTGCTCGATCTTCCTCCCGGCACCGGGGACATCCAGCTTACTATCGTTCAAACGGTCGCTCTTTCGGGAGCAATCATCGTCACTACGCCACAGGAAGTTGCTCTCATCGACGCGCGCAAGGCGGCTACGATGTTCGACAAAGTTAACGTTTCCCTGCTCGGCCTGATTGAAAATATGAGTTACTTCATGTCTCCATCCGACGGCAAACGCTACGATATCTTTGGAAGCGGCGGCGGCGAACGCGAGGCCAAGCGCTTGCGAGTTCCCCTCCTCGGTCAAATTCCCATTGATATCACTACGCGCGAAGCCGGCGATCGCGGGATACCGATCGTGAGCGACGATCGAAAATCGCCAGTGACTGCCGAGTTCGTAAGGATCGCCGAAGCAATTCGTAAGGTTCTGCCTTAGCGACGCGTCCGCAACGCCAGGAGTGGACCGGGGTTAAATAAATCGCGCGGTTGACTCGTCGAACTCCAGCATTCGATGTTGTTGACTAGCTAGCAGTTTTATGAAAGAAGAAGCGGAGATGCCGTCTTCGGAAGACGATCAAGCTCGATTTGTCAAGGATTCGGCGCTTTACAAGGAGTTCCTTGCCGAGCGCACCGAGATTTTGAAGCATAAATGGATTGAAAGCGAAAAAGCCGGCAAAGACATCGGCTTTGAAAGGGCTCTGCTTGATTGGATCGTGAAACATCGCTCCAACTGGCGTGAGCGGCGAAGGAAGGAGGCGCGCACCGAAAAGTCCGCCTCCTAATTTTTGTTCCTTTAACGCGATCCCGTGAGGTCGCCAAGGAAACGCATGAACCAGCCAAAACAGAATCCACCAGCCGCCGTCCCCGTCATGGACGCGGAAGCAATTCGGCGCGGGCTGCGACGAATTGCGCACGAGATCATCGAGCGAAATCCACGGCTTGAGAACGTCATGCTCGCGGGAATTCCTTCGCGCGGCGTGGAGATCGCGCGACGCATCGCCGATTTTATTCGCGAGATCGAGAACGTTGACACTCAGACTGGCGTCATCGATGTGGCGATGCATCGAGATGACGTGGGAACGCGCCCGGAATTACCCGTTGTGCATGCTTCGAAGCTTCCGTTGCCACTGGAAGGCCGCACGGTCATCATTGTCGACGACGTTTTTTACACTGGCCGCACCGTGCGTGCGGCGATGGATGCCATCAACTCATTCGGGCGTCCCGCGCGCATCCAACTCGCGGTACTAATTGATCGCGGCCACCGCGAGCTGCCCATTCGCCCTGATTACGTCGGCAAGAATTTGCCGACTGCCAGCCGCGAACAAATTCAGGTGTGCCTGCAAGAATCCGATAACAAACCGGACGCAGTCTGGTTGGAAAAACGATGAGTACGCGCTGGACACGCAAAGATCTGCTCGGGTTGCGCGAATTGTCGGCTGACGAAATCAATTTCGTTCTCGAAACCGCGGACGCATTCAAGGAGGTCGGGACCCGTGAGATTAAGAAGGTTCCAGCGCTCCGTGGAAAAACACTGGTGAACTTCTTTGTCGAGCCAAGCACGCGAACGCGCACTTCATTTGAGTTGGCGGCATTTCGCCTGAGCGCGGACGTGATCAACATCTCGGCAACGACCTCAAGTCTGACAAAAGGCGAAACGCTCAAGGATACCGCGCGCAATCTGGAGGCGTTACACGCGGATATTCTCGTATTGCGGCACAGCTCTGCTGGCGCGCCGCAGTTTTTGGCAAATCGATTGAAATCGAGCGTGATCAATGCCGGCGACGGAGCGCACGAACATCCGACACAGGCGCTTCTCGATCTTTATACGATCCGCGAGCGGAGAGAAAAAATCGCAGGGCTGAACGTTGCGATCATTGGCGACATTCTTTTCAGTCGGGTCGCGCGTTCCAATATCTTCGGCCTGCGTAAGCTCGGCGCCCACGTGACGCTGGTCGGTCCGAGCACGCTGGTGCCGCGCGAATTTGAAAAACTGGGTGTGAAAGTTTCCTATAAGATCGAGGATGTGCTGCCGAAGGCGGACGTGGTCAACCTTTTGCGGATTCAACATGAACGCCAGCGGAGAGAATATTTCCCCGGTATTGGCGAATACACCCAGCTGTTTGGCCTGACCAAACAACGCGCCAAACTCTTAAAACCGGATTGCCTGATCATGCATCCCGGCCCGATCAATCGCGGCGTCGAGATCGACAGCGACGTTGCCGACGGATTGCAAAGCGTCATTCTCAATCAAGTCACCAACGGCCTCGCCGTTCGCATGGCTGTCCTCTACTTGTGCGGGGGAATTTCCACATGAGAAGTCTGGTCCGCACGAACCCGGGGAGCGCACGCGTCTCGCGTGCTAGCGCGAGTCCGGCTCGGACTTCTGGCGTCGCGCCGAAGCAGGCTTTGCTAACGTATCGCCACCGCCCAAATTGTGCGCGTAAAACAAAAGTTCGCGATCGCGAGGGCGCGCTCGCCAACACGCAAGACGCGCGTGCTCCCCAGACATGACTGCGACCATCATTCGCAACGGACGTGTGATCGATCCCGCGAACAGGCGGGATGAAGTCGCAGATCTGTACATTGCGGGCAGAAAAATCGTCTCCCAATCCGAAATCCGAAATCCGAAAAATGAAACTCAAGAAATTGACGCCAGCGGACTGCTTGTTGCGCCGGGACTGATCGATATCCACGTCCATCTTCGCGAGCCGGGATTCGCTCACAAGGAAACGATCGAGTCAGGCGCGCGCGCAGCGGCAGCTGGAGGTTTTACGACGATTGTTTGCATGCCAAACACTTCGCCGATTGCGGACAATCCCAGCACTATTGCGTGGATCAAAGACCGTGCGGCGGCCGTCGCTTGCGTGAATGTTTTGCCTACCGCCGCGATTTCAAAAAATCTCGCAGGTGAAGAACTCGCGCCGATCGGCTCACTCGGACAAGCCGGTGTAGTGGCGATCACCGACGACGGTCATTGCATTCAAAATCACGAGGTGATGAGACGCGCGGTCGAGTATGCGCGCATGATTGGCGTGCCTGTGCTCGATCATTGTCAGGATTACAATTTGGTCGGCAACGGCGTCGTGCACGAAGGCTACTGGAGCACGCTCCTCGGATTGCCGGGCTGGCCCGCCGCAGGCGAGGAAGCGATCGTCATGCGCAATATTTTGCTCGCCGAACTCTGCGATCATCACGTTCATTGCCAGCACCTCACTACAGCCGGAAGTGTGCGATTGCTTCGCGAAGCGCGAGCGCGCGGCGTGAAAATTAGCGGCGAGTTGTGTCCGCATCACATCGCGTTAACCGACGAAGCGATCCAAAATTTCGATACGAACTACAAAATGAATCCGCCTTTGCGATCGCAGGCAGACGTCGATGCGCTGCTCGAAGGAGTCGCCGATGGAACACTGTCAATCTTGTGTTCCGATCACGCTCCGCACGCCGATTTTGAAAAAGAGGTGGAATTCGATGCCGCGCCATTTGGCATTGTCGGGCTGGAGACGCAGCTCGGTTTGTTCCTTGATCTGCTCGTCCACAAACACGGCACGATCGATGTAGCTCGCCTGATCGAAATGTACACAGTCGAGCCGGCGCGCTTGTTGAACATTGACGCAGGCACGTTGTCCGTCGGCTCGCGAGCCCATGTGACGCTAATTAATCCGGAGCTGGACTGGACCGTGAAAATTAATCAGTTTCAATCAGCATCGCGCAATTCACCGTTCGACGGCTGGAAACTGAAAGGCCGTGCTGTCCGCACAATTGTAGGCGGGAAAACGGTTTGGAAGCTGTAGAGGCGTTTGTGTCAAACGCCGGGGCGCTTGGCACAAGCGCCTCTACAATTACCCCACGTATCCGCCGTGGATGTAGTGTTCCAGATGCGCAATAGCCGCGCTCTGGCATGAAATGACATGCTTAACTAGGTCCCCGATCGAGATCACGCCCACCACTTTATCGTCCTCGACTACTGGCAAATGGCGAATGTGTTTGTCCGTCATTAGTCGGAGACATTTCTCAACCGGCTCACCGGGGTGCGTGACGGTCACATTGCTGGACATGATCTCGGCGACTTTCGTTTCCCACGATCGCTTACCGCGCAACATTACTTTGCGTGTGTAATCGCGTTCGGAAATGATTCCCGCTAGCCGCTCCTGATCCATCACCAGCAGTGCTCCGACATTCTTCGCATCCATCATTTCGACCGCTTGGAGAACCGTTGCATCGGGTGAAATCGAGAAAACCTCATCGCTTTTCTGATTCAGAATCGATCGAATCGTGCCACTGACATCCATACGCAGGAGTTTCACGATAGGCTCACCCCGGCCTGCGATGCAAAACAATTCTAGCGGCGACCGGGTGGCTGTGCACCCCGCACGAACCGACCTGGCCCTTTCGATTCGACATACCTCCTAGGCGGAAGTTTAGGTGGGCGTCTTCCACTAACAATCGCTCCTGCCACCGCGATGTATGCGAGCTCTTGCCGATCCACAGCACACCGCAACAGCAAGCCGCCCCGGCTCATGTCACCGCGACCGATAAAGTCGCACGGGAATCGCAGCCGGTCACGAAAACTCGCCAGCAAAACGTCCACGTACTTGGCCGTGGCAATGCTGCCGAGAAGAATGACCTCGGTGGGCAGCGGCAGCTTCTTTGCCAGGCGCTGCGCGTCGCGCTCAATCGGTAGTCGATAGCGTGGATCGTCCTCGCGAATGTCGACGGCGGCAAATTCGCGCAAGTCTTTCAGGCCGATTCGCGTAGTTGCATCGACCAGACCGCGGGTGGGCGTAATGACGAGTACGCCCGGCATGCCCCGTGGCGGCCGCGCAAATGCCATCGCATACGCAACTTTGCCGCGAAAATAGAGGCCGCTAAGAAAAGTAAATACCTCCGCGATCGGAGCGCCCTTTCTGCCTCGCAATTTTCGGGCGAGTTCGAATTGCGCGCCATCGTTCAGAATCATCCGTGCGCGTTCACCGCCGGCGTAAGCAGGTGAAAGAAGAAAAATCCGATGATTGAGACTGTCGTCCATTCCTTGCAAGCTTCCGATTCATAAAGGGCAGCGCAAGTCAGTGCAGACCAATTGATCAGTTAAGCTCTGCAAAAGTTAGAGACAGGCGAAAACCTTAATCCGCTTCTTGGTCGACAAGCGGCATAGCCGGTTCCTGTTCTTGCTTTTTGCGTGCAGGAAGGAAGATAATGAATACGTGCGTTGGACCTGGTCATCCAAATCTCGCGTAGCTGACGACCACGATGAAGAAAATTATCCCTCTTCGAGGGGGGATGCCCAGCCCGATTTCATTTGTGTCGGTCCCCAAAAAACGGGAACGGGATGGCTGTATCAACAACTCGCTAGCCATCCCGATTTCTGGATGCCTCCTACAAAGGAACTGCATTATTTTGATCAACTCGGCAGGCCTGCGCTCGCAAATCCCGCGCGTCCGAGAGACGAGCGTGATCTTCGCTTTCTCAAGAGGTTAGAAAGCCTGAGCGCCCGACCTCATATCGATCTGAATAATTATGCTCGTTTGTTCGAGCCTAAGGGGTCGCTCCTCTCCGGTGATATTTCGCCAGGCTACTCAACACTGAGCGGTAAGATCATTCAGCGAGTCGTCGGATATTTCCCAAAATTAAAGGTTATTTTTCTGGCCCGTGATCCAGTCGAGAGGGCCTGGTCGCACATGTCCATGGAGGTGCGTTCTCGCCAGATGCAGCCGTTTGACGTAACTGATATGGACGAAGTAATTCGGAATTTGCGCCGCCGAGGGATGCTGTTGCGCTCGTACCCGAGTGTGATTGCAGCCCGCTGGCAACGCTATGTTCATCCGCACCTCTTTCGGATCTACTTTTTTGATGACCTGCAGAGGGACCCCGCCGGGCTCCGTCGTTCCATCCTCGAGTTCCTACATGCCGACCCGAACAAGCCAAGCGGCCGACTGACGGCGGATTACAATAGCAAGGCCGGAATGGAAAAGCTTCGGTTTACAGACAAAGTGCGTTCGCGACTGGCTCAGTTCTTTGAAGAAGAGCTAAAAGTGTGCGCGGCAAAATTGGGTGGACCAGCGAGAGACTGGCCGGCGCGATATGGTTTCTCGTTTCTTTTTGTTTTTTCTCTGCTGACCTATGATCTTGATCTGCATCTTTGGTTTGACGGGTGCCTCTGATCCAGGTTCCTATTCTTGCCTTTTGAGCGCGGGATAGAAAATAATGCGATATGCGTTGGACCCTGCCATTCAAACCTCGCGTCGGCGGCGACCGCAATGGAGAAAAACATCACTGTTCCAACGGTGAGGCGTGCCCGGATTTCTTGTGTGTCGGAGCTCAGAAAGGCGGGACCTCATGGCTTTATCGGCAACTCGAGCCGCATCCCGATTTCTGGATGCCCCCAGTAAAGGAACTTCATTATTTTGACGAACTGAGCAGGATTGCAGCAATAGCTTCTGCACGCCCACGGAATGACCGCGATCGTAGGTTTCTTGAAGGCATCAGGCACCTAAGCGCGCGATCCTATCTCGACCTGGAGAGTTATGCCGCTCTATTCGCCGCGAAGGACTCGTTACTCTCCGGTGATATCACACCGGCATACTCGATGCTGAATGACGAAGTTGTTGAGCGGGTCGTAAGTCGTTTTTCAAACCTGAAGGTGATTTTTATAGCTCGGGACCCTGTGGAGAGAGCATGGTCACAGCTATCGATGGGTGTGCGCCTTGGGATGATCACTCGCTTTGACGCTACCGATCCCGAGGAAGTGATTCGGAACCTGCTGAATCCGGGAGTGCTGGTCCGCTCGCATCCCAGCAAGATCGTCGCGCGTTGGAAGCGCTACGTTCGTCCGGAACACTTCCGCAGTTATTTCTTCGATGATCTGCAAAACAATCCCACCGAGCTGCGCCGTTCGATTCTGCTTTTCCTGGGCGGCGACCCGGATAAACCAAGTGGCAGATCAAAGCCAGACGACAATAACAATGCTGGCAAGGACAAACTTCGGCTCACCACCAAAGTGCGCGCCCGTATGGCTCAGTTTTTCGAACAGGAACTGAAAGCCTGCGCCTCGCAACTGGGCGGAGCCGCAAAGAATTGGCCGGCACGATATGGCTTTTCAGTAGTCTGTTTCTTCTGGCAGTTAGCGGATTACTTCGATCTCTTCGTGTGGTTTGATCTGGATTGCCTGACACTCTAGTCGGTTGGAGGCAGTGATTGCGGGCGAGGATAACAAACGTCAATCAGCTCGAATGCTTGTCGCGGCTCCTGCCCGCGCGCGATTCGCCTGAAGTTCAGCCAGATGTTTTTCCGACCAGCGACAAAGCGCGTGCAACGGTTCAATCAGGGTCCGACCCAATCTTGTCAGTGAATATTCCACTTTCGGCGGCACGACCGGATGGACATTGCGGCGGACCAAGCCGTCGCGCTCCAGACTGCGCAACGTTTGAGTAAGCATTTTCTGCGAAATTCCGCCGATCGCGCGTTGCAGTTCGGCATAACGCATTGTTCCGCGAGCAAGGATCTGAATCACGAGCGCCGTCCATTTGTCGGCAATACGGTCGAGCACAAGTCGTGACGGACATTGCGGCTCCAAGACCGACGGAGGAGAAGGCGTTTTAGCCACGCCTTCTTGTAATCCAAGCACGATTCGAGAGCAACATTCTAAATGGTATGTATACCTTAGATCGACCTGTAGTTGACGAACGGATTGGTCAGTCGAAATTTCGATTCTATGATAACGGCGAATTTCGAACGGGCTGCGCGAGTTGAACTTTTGTTTAACGACGCAAACTCGGAACGCCCCTCGCGTCAGGAGACGTCAACAGGGGCCGCTGACGCGGCGCTTTTAGACGGGTACTCGCGCACGGTCGTGAGCGCGGTTGAGCGTGTCGCGCCATCTGTGGTGAATATCGAAGTGCAACAACGGGGCAAAAATCAGCCGCGCGAGGTCGCGGGAAACGGCTCGGGATTTGTGATTACACCCGACGGTTTCATTTTGACCAACAGCCACGTCGTCCATGGCGCAATTCGCATTGTGGTGAATCTTTCGGGCGGAACCGATTACGCGGCACAGCTCATTGGCGATGATCCAGAAACCGACCTGGCAGTGATTCGGATCGATGCACCCCAACTAATTCATGTTCGCCTGGCGGATTCCGAAACCTTGCGGGTAGGCCAGCTGGCGATCGCGATTGGAAATCCCTTCGGTTTCCAAGCGAGCGTAACCTGTGGCGTGATCAGCGCGCTCGGTCGCTCGATGCATTCGCAATCGGGCCGTTTGATCGACAATATCATTCAGACGGACGCGGCACTGAACCCGGGCAATTCCGGCGGGCCCCTGATTAACTCCGCAGGGGAAGTAATCGGCGTGAACACGGCAATGATTCGCCCGGCCCAAGGCATCTGCTTTGCCATTGCGAGCAACACAGCCAGACTTGTCGCCGGATGGTTGATTCGCGATGGAAAGATCCGACGCAGCTACATTGGTGTCGCCGGTCAAAATGTGCCGCTGCATCGCCGCGTGGTTCGATTTTATGATTTGCCGCTCGAAACCGGTGTACTCGTCGTGTCAGTGGAGAAGAACAGTCCTGCCGAACGCGCGGCATTGCGCGAGGGCGATCTGATTATTGCGTTCAATGGCCAACCCATCGGGAGTGTGCACGATCTGCACAAGATTTTGGTCGGCCAACAAATTGGGGTCAGCGCCGCTCTCACGGTCATTCGCCACACCGAGAAATTAGAATTGCCGATCCTGCCCGCAGAATCGCCCTGATCAGGCGTTGACTGCAGCGGCAGGCTATTGCCTGGTATTTCGAGTGCTTTGCAGCCAACGCGGCTGCCTCTACAGTGCCGCTGCGATTGTTTGATTGATGAAAATTTTAGTCGTTGGCAGCGGCGGCCGCGAACATGCTCTTGCATGGAAATTGCGGCAATCTCCCCATGCGCGGCGCATTTTCTGCGCACCGGGAAACGCGGGCACTGCCGAAATTGGCGAGAATGTCGCAATCTCCGCGAGTGATTTGGATGCACTCATGCGGTTCGCGAAAGAAAATCGTGTCGATTTAACGATGGTCGGTCCGGACGATCCGCTTGCCGCGGGAATTGTGGATCTGTTTGCGGCTGAAGAATTGCGCGTATTCGGTCCGACGAAATCCGCCGCCCGCGTCGAAGCGTCTAAAATCTTTGCAAAAGAGCTGATGCGCGCGCAAAAAATTCCCACAGCCGAAGCCAGCACATTTTCCGACAGCAACGAAGCGCTTCGTTACTGCGAGCGGCTAAAATTTCCCATGGTAATCAAAGCGGACGGCTTGGCGCTGGGCAAAGGAGTGATCATTGCCGGCGACACCGCCACAGCACGATTGACCATCGATGAAATGATGAATCAACGCCGCTTCGGCGAGGCAGGCCGCCACATCGTCATCGAGGAATTGTTACGCGGGACGGAATGCTCGGTGCACGCACTCGTTGACGGAAACAATTACCTGCTGTTGCAATCGGCCCGCGATCACAAGCGTGCGTTTGATGGCGATCAGGGGCCAAACACAGGCGGTATGGGGGCCTTCAGTCCCGCCAATAATTGGAACAGCAGATTGCAATCGCAATTCGAAACCGAAATCATGCGGCCGTTTCTGCACGGTCTTCTGCAAGAAGGAATCAGGTTCCGCGGCCTTCTTTACCCCGGCCTGATGATGACCAGCGAAGGCCCGCGTGTGCTGGAGTTTAATTGTCGTTTTGGGGATCCGGAAACCCAGGCATTGTTGCCCCGAATGAAATCGGATCTGCTGCCCCTATTGGAAGCAACGATTGACGGAAAGATCGATACGTGCGCCATCGAATGGGATACCCGGGTCGCGGTGACGGTCGTGCTGGCGTCCGCTGGTTATCCTGGTAAGTACGAAACTGGAAAACCAATTTCGGGGCTCGCGGAAGCAGCAAAGGTCGAAGGAGTTCAAATTTTTCACGCAGGAACAAAGCGCGAGTCCGGCGAAATCCGGACTGCGGGAGGCCGTGTCCTCGCGGTCACTGCGCTCGGTTCAACTATCGAAGACGCACGGGACCGGGTGTACGACGCCGTCTCCCGGATTCAGTTCGAGAAGTGTCAGTACAGGCGCGACATTGCTCTGAATGCTGTTGCGGCTAACATCGAGAGCTTGTCGTGATCCGTCGATTTTTGCTGGCCACCTTTGCGATCTTCATCTTCGTGGAGAACTTCGCTGCGCAGTCGCAATCGGGCACGGCACCGCAGGCCACCTCGAAATCGGCTGCGCTGCCACCGGCATCGCCGTCGGCCAGTCCTACTACGGAAGACGTGGTCAATTCGTTGGGTCCGGCCGATCTACAGGCGGTCACCACGCTGCTGAAAAGCAATTTCGTAGATCCCGACGCAATCACTGAGACGGAGTTGAATCGGGCAACTGTCGAAGGTCTGATGGTGCGGCTGCCGCGCGGTATAGCGCTCTTGCCCGGTAAGGAGAACAGCCCCACCGTCGCGCCAACCACCTTCTACAGCGAGATTATCGCAGGACACATCGCTTACCTGCGCCTCGGCTCATTGAATAGCGCCAATCTTCAGGCCCTGGACAAAAGTCTCAGCGTTTTCGGGGCGAAAAACGTGAACGCGGTGATCGTCGATCTTCGCGCTACGGGGTCGACAAGTGATTTTGGATTGGCCGCCGAATTTGCGAAGCGGTTTTCTCCCAGAGGAAAAACCATATTTACATTGCGCAAACCCGCGGGACGTCAGGATCGCGTGTTTCATTCTGAACGTGATCCAGCGTTTCACGGTTTGGTCATGGTGCTCGCCGATGGCGACACGGCCGGCGCAGCAGAAGCCATCGCCGCTGCATTGCGGTTTCATGACAAGGCTTTGGTTATCGGACAACCCACTGCCGGTCGCGCGGCCGAATACTCCGACTTGTCGTTGCCGAATGGGAAAGTTCTGCGTCTTGCCGTTGCTGAAATGATTTCGCCCGACGGGCGCTCATTATTTTCGGAGGGCGTGAAACCGGATTTACCTGTCGACATGTTAATGCCAGGCAAGCGGGAGATTTTTCAATTGAGCAGTGAAAAAGGGATGGCCCAATTTGTCTACGAAACGGGTCGGCCGCACATGAATGAAGCGGCGCTGTTGGCCGGAACCAATCCCGAGGTGGAAGCAGTAGAGGCAGCGCAGCAGCGCCGGGGTAAATCGCCGGAAAAGCCACCGCCGCACGACCCAGTCTTGCAGCGAGCCCTGGATGTAGTGACCTCGCTCGAGGTTTATCAAAGCCGCTAAGCCGGACGGCCTCGTCGGCCAGGCTGTCTTGCAACAGGTTGTGTGTTCCCGAGGCTTGCCCTCCGCGCGCGAAACATAGTATTTTGGAAGCTCGCTGAGAATGACAGGGATGTGACACCGCTCGAAGAACGCATCGACTACAAATTCCGCAATTCGCTGTTGCTGGCGGAAGCACTGACGCACCCCAGCGTAGGCCATGAGGCGCAACGTTATCATTTTGATTACCAGCGCTTGGAGTTTCTGGGCGACGCAGTTCTCCAGCTGGTTATTACCGAATATCTATTTCGCAATTTTCGACTCGAAGCCGAAGGACAACTCACGAAATTACGTTCGCGGTTGGTTTCTCGCGAAGCATTGAAGATGCATGCCGTCACACTCGATCTCGGACGTTACATTTTGATGGGGCGCGGTGAAGAAGCCAGCGGTGGTCGGGAGCGAACATCTACATTGGCCGACGCATTCGAAGCGCTGATCGGTGCCCTTTACCTAGACGGCGGCCTGGAGGTGGCCAAGAAGTTTATTTTGACGCAGACTCGCGCGGATCTCGACGCGCTGGCGGAAAAACCGGTGGACATCAATCCCAAAGGCGATCTTCAGGAGTTGTTACAAAGCATTTCACCGAACAGTCCAATGTATGAATTAGTTTCGCAGAGCGGACCTGAACATGAAAAGACGTTCGTCTCGCAAGTCGTTTGGGAGGGAATTGTCCTTGGGCAGGGTAGCGGCCGCAGCAAAAAACAGGCCGAAACTGTGGCTGCGCTCGAAGCGATGCAGTTGAAACGCTGGGAGAAGAAAGGCGAAAAAGAGAGCGCGTGAGATTCACGTAGTAGGGGTGGGTCGCCGAGGCGTCCGGTGTGACGTTGCGGCGCGCCTCGGCAGTCGCGCCCCACCAATTCACTCAGATCGAATGACTCAGCGCATCGACCGTTTTGCCAGAGCGTTTCCACCGAAAACGTCGCGCGATCGCATTTGTCACGAATTGCTTGGCCCGCCTGATTGCCTCCTCCAGCGATAGGCCGGAGGCAATTCCAGCCGTAATCGCCGCTGAATAGGTGCAGCCCGTACCGTGCGTTGCAACGCCGCGGACAAACGGCTCCGAAAACTCGGTAACTGTTCCATCGGCAAAGAGGAGATCGATAGCATGGTCGCCTGTTAGGTGACCGCCTTTTAGGAGGATTGCAGTTGCGAATTTTCTCTCTAAGTCTTTGCCGGCGCGATGCATCGCTTGTGGGTCCTTGATTTTCGTTCCGAGTAACCGCTCTGCTTCATCGAGATTTGGCGTAATCAAGCTGGCGAGGGGGATCAATTGCTTCTCGTAAGCTTCGATCGCTGCCGGCTCGAGAAGCGGATCGCCGCTGGTGGCGACAATGACCGGGTCGATGACAAGTGGAACCCGCGGCCCATCGCTTCTGTGGATGCCCTGTATGGCCTTGGCGACGGCGGAAATGATCTCCGTGGAGCAAAGCAAACCGGTCTTGATCGCGCCGATCGGGAAATTTCTAACAAGCACTTCGATTTGCTCGCGAACAATTGCCGCACTAAGCGCCTCAATCCGCGAAACTTTACCGGGAATTTCCGCGACGATGCACGTCACGGCGGTCAATCCATAAACACCAAGAGCTGAGAACGTTTTCAGGTCGGCCTGAATACCGGCGCCAGCGCTGCTGTCGGACCCTGCAATCGTGAGCGCGATGGGAACTTTAGCGGCGCTCTGTGAGCGCCGATCGTCTTGCTTTCGCATCGGATTCGGCGGTCGCAGACCGCCGCGACAAGGGTTACGCGCCGTCGTTGCCGATCGCTTCGACCGGGCAGCCTTCCATCGCTTCCTTACAGAGCCCCTCTTCCTCAGGCGTCTCTGGTTGTTTATACACGTAGGAATGGCCGCCGTCATCGTTACGCTTGAAATTGGCGGGCGCGGTTTCGCGGCACAAATCGCAGTCGATGCATTGATCATCGACGTAAAATTTACCCGGTACGTTTTCGGCGTATTTGTTCGCGGCGTCAGCCATGATTTTTCCCGTAAAAGTGAAGCGGAACGTTAGGAAGAAACGCTTGCTGCGCAATTAATTTGGCCGCTGATTAGCCCGCGTGCAACCCTCGCCAGGCGTTAGCGCTAAATCGTTGAAAGCTCAAGGCCGGCAGTCCACTATCGCCCGATTCACCGGTGATCGAACGACGTCGTCGTCGCACCAATTCAACCCGAATGAAAAAGCAAGCTGCCAAGAGTCTGCGAGCCTTTGCCATAGAGCTGGCAGTCTATTCGGTTCTTGTCGTCATCTACTTCTTTCTGGTTCTGCACCTGCTTGGTGATTGGCTGTACCGGCTCGAAACACACCATCGTTACATTTATGCCGGGGTCGCCCTTTTGCTCATCGCTGGCCAGGCCGTTGTTCTCGATTCGGTGACGACGCTTTTATTTCGCGTCCTGCGGGGCCGCTGGAAATAACCATGTTTTTTCCGATCTCCAACACGGACATCAACCCGATTTATCTGGTGGTTGTCGGCTTTATTATTG
>Ga0307282_10000299_pt1 | contig 15195 bp, 11 predicted proteins | sample ER_DNA_121_FD_194475 | JGI IMG/M metagenome (GOLD analysis project Ga0307282, IMG submission 194475) | Bulk soil microbial communities from the East River watershed near Crested Butte, Colorado, United States - ER_DNA_121 | ecosystem: Environmental > Terrestrial > Soil > Floodplain | place...
GAGCGTTCGGGCCCGACGGACGGATGATTCCGCTGACGGTGCAGGGCGGGCGCCTGACGCCGCGAACGCCGCTGACGCCGGGCGAGGCCGTCTCGGTGGATGTCGTCGTCCGCCGGCCAGGCTGGCTGGGGTGGGCGCTCGGCCACGAGCATCGTGAGCGGTTGTCGTTGCGTGCTCCGGTCGCAAGCCTCAGCGAGCGCTGGCTCACAGTTCGTCCCGGGCAGGCCGTGCGGGTGACCTTCGACCAGCCGGTGAGCGCGGTCGCCTACGGAAATCTGCGGAGGCGCAGACTGAAGGGACGCGTGCTCAGGCTCCGACACCGGGCCGCCGCGGGCACGGTTGCGGTCGCGGCGGCGGCGCGGTCATGGGAGCGGCTCGGCACCCCGGTCGCGGTGAGCTGGTTCCCGCCGGCAGGCTTGCCGGTGGCGGTAAGCGATCCGGCGCCGGGGAGACGGGTAGTTCCGGCCGATCCGATCCGGCTGACCTTCTCCACCCCGGTCGACCAGGCGCTCGGCGGTGCGCTACCGAGGATCAGGCCGCGCACGAGCGGACGCTGGCGCCGGCTCGACAGCCACACGCTGCTCTTCGTGCCCTCGGGCCTCGGCGCGCCCTTCGCCACCACGCTGCGGGTCGAGCTGCCGCGCCGAGTGGCCGTCACCAACCGGTCGGGGCGCAGCCTGCGGACGGCTCGGAGCATCGCCTGGACGGTGCCGCCGGGCTCGTTCCTGCGCCTGCAGCAGCTCCTGGCGCAGGCCGGTTACCTGCCGCTCGAGTGGATCCCGGCCGGCGCTCCGGTCCGGCGCACGGCGCCGGCGCAGGTGCAGGCCGCGATCAACCCGCCCAAGGGCCGTTTCACCTGGCGCTTTCCGAACAACCCTCCGGAGCTGAGGGCACTGTGGAGCGAGGGCAGCCCGAACCAGATCACGCGCGGCGCCGTGATGATGTTCCAGGACACACACCGGCTGACCGTCGACGCGCTGCCGGGGAGGCAGGTCTGGCGAGCGCTGCTCACCGACGCGATCGCAGGCAAGCGCCGCCCGGACGGCTACAGCTACGTCTACGTGCACAGCAGCGTGCCGCAGTCGCTCACCCTATGGCACGACGGCCAGACCGTCCTCAGCTCGCCGGGAAACACCGGCGTGCCCGCCGCCCCGACGAAGCTGGGCACCTTTCCGGTCTTCGAGCACATCTCGGTCGGGACGATGAGCGGCACGAACCCGGATGGCTCGCATTACCACGACCCCGGCATCCGCTACATCAGCTACTTCAACGGCGGCGAGGCGATCCACGCCTTCAACCGCGCGTCGTTCGGGACACCTCAGAGCCTCGGCTGCGTCGAGCTCCCACTGGCCGCCGCGGCGAAGGTCTGGCCCTACACGCCGATCGGCACGCTCGTCACGGTCGAGAGGTAGTCCGCGGGCGAGTCGCTTCGCGGGGGTTCCCTGGTTTTCGAGCGACCCAAACCCCGACTCGCGAGTCAATGACTCGCGAGTCAAGTTTCAGCAGGTTTCGATTCGGCTATCAGCCGCGGATCAGGCCCTCACCACCACACGGAGGAACCACATGAGCTCTGCTCGCTTCTTCGCGCTGGCGCTGGCGATCGCCGCGTTCGTCGCGGTCGCGCTCGGCGCGTCGGCCGCGTCTTCGGACACGGCACCGCTGACCAACCCGAAGCATTTCTTCTGGGCGCCCGGCCAGGACCCGCAGGGCACGGCCGACTCGCTCACCAACGACATCATCTACCACGGCGGCAGCGTCGGCCCCGGCGCGATCGGCGTCGAGACCACGCCCGCCGTCTACCTCGTCTACTGGGGCACGGAGTGGGCCAACGGCTTCACGACCCCCGACACCGACGGGAAGCTCTACTCGAGCAAGACGCTCCAGAGCTACCTGAACTCATTCTTCACCAATGTCGGCGGCAGCCCCTGGGCGGGCGTGCAGACGCAGTACTGCCGCAATGTGCCGGCCGGGACGACGAGCTGCGCCGGGATCCCGGGCGCGCAGTTCATCACCAACCCGAAGCGCCAGTTGAAGGGCGTGTGGACCGACCCGACGCCGGTCCCCTCGGACATCGTCGCGTACGGCCTCGCCGAGAACCTGATCGACGACCCGATCGCGATGGAGGCCCAGCGCGCCTCGGCGCACTTCAACTACGACCCGAACGCGACCTACGTCGTCCTGACGCCGCCGCAGACCATCGCGACGGGCCAGCCCGTCTACTGCGGCTACCACACGCAGACGACCAGCCTCAACGGGATCGGCAACCCGTACCGGCTCCAGTACGCGTTCATCCCGTTCCTGAACGCCGACTGGGGGCCCGCGATCGGCACAGGCGGCTGCGGGATGCACAACGTCAACGCCAAGAGCGACGCGTTCGGCAACGGCATCTTCGATGGCTACTCGATCGTCACCGGGCACGAGTACTCGGAGGCGGTCACTGACCCGGACAACGTCACCTCGGTGCAGGACGGCTGGAACGACGACCAGACCAGCGAGAACGCCGACAAGTGCGCCTGGATCGAGACGCAGAACATCACGCTCGGGGGCCACGCCTACGCCGTGCAGCCCACCTGGAGCAACGAAGCGTTCGACGCCGGCGGCGACGGCTGCGCCGTCTCGCGCTGACCTAGCTCGGTGATTCGAGAGGGAGCCGGCTCGCCCGGCTCCCTCTCACGCCTGCCGCGCCTTGAGCCGGCGGCGGTAGGCGCGGGTCTTGTGGCGGCCGCCGCAGAGGAGCATCGAGCACCAGCTCGCCGAGCGGTTGCGCGAGTAGTCGTGGAAGATCCAGCGGCAGTTGCGGCAGGCTTTGAGCCGTGACCAGCTGCCGTCGAGCATCGCCCCGAGCGCGACCGCGACGATCCGGCCGAGCGCGGCGTCGACGCCGTGCGCATAGGGCTCGAGCCTGACGGCGCCTCGCTCGTCGAGCTCGGGCGAGAGACGGGCGGCCGCCGTCGCGGCGTTGAAGGTCGAGACGGCGTCCTGGCTGAGCGGCCGGCCGTTGTTGGCCTGGAGCAGGGCCCGGAGCGCCTCGCGCAGCTCGTGGGCGCGGGCGAGGTCGGCTTCGACGAGCGGTCCGTCCGCCGGCAGGCCCGCCTCGCGCAGCCAGCCCGCGAGCTCGTCGGGCGTCGAGAGCCATTCGCGCTCGTTCTCGACGTCGGTGGTATTCACGAACCGCTGGACGATCGCGAGTGGCTCCGGAGCCGCCTTCGGCACGTCGTAGCGCGGCATGACCACTAGTATAGTCCTGACGGTGGTTCTCTTTTGGCTCGGATACGTGATTTGAACACCGCCGTCGGCAATTTACCGGTGAGGGCACGACGGAGCGGGGCCGTGTTCAGGTTGGCGCGGAGGCGGTTGGCGCGAGGCGGCGGCCGCTACCTGCTCGTCGTCCTGGGCATCGCCGTGGCCGCGGCCGTGCTCGCCGGAGTCGACGGGGCCGGCCTCGCCGCCGGCGACCGCAGCCTCGGCCGGGCGGTCGCATCGATCGACCCGGTCGACCGAGGCGTCCGGGTCGACTGGAGCGGGATCCCGTCGCAGGACGCGCCGTCCTACGGGGCTCTCGACTCCGAAGCGCAGCGCGCCCTCGCGCGGCTCCCGGGCGGGCGGGCGGCGCGAGTGCTCTTCTTCCGCGAGAGCGAGATCGGCGGCGCCCTGACGGACTTCGCCGCGATCGACGACGTCGGCCGCTGGGCCCGCGTCAGCAGCGGGCGGCTCCCCCGGCCCTGCACGCCCGCGCGCTGCGAGGTGCTTCAGCTCGCCGGCGCCGGGCCGCTGCCGCACCTTTCCGGCCTGAACATCGTGCGAGTCGGGCGCGGCGCGATCACGTCACGGTTTCCGTTCGGCCCGCTGATCTCGAGCTCGAGCCAGAGGTCGATCCTGACGAGCTCCGCCCGCTACCACCAGCCGGCCCAGCCGCCTTTCCTGTTGGCCAACGGCGTTGCGAGGCTCGCCTCCACGCGGCTGCTGGCCGACTTCCAGCGCACCTACAGCTGGCTGCTGCCGCTCACCCGGTCGAGCGTCCATCCGTGGAGCGCGGATGCCTTCGTGGCGCAGACCGCGCAGGCCCAGTCGGACCTAAATGCGGGCGGCCAGGGGTTCCTGCTGGCGGCCCCGGCCGAGCAGGTCGCGCAGGCGGCCGCGACCGCGCGGGCGGGACAGCGACGGCTGCTCCTGCTCGGCGGCGCGGGCGCCGCGCTATTGCTCGGCTTCGTCGTCCTCGCGGCGGCCGCCGGGCGGCGGGAGGCCCAGGCGACGGCTCGCCGGCTGGGCTGGCTGGGCGGCAGCAGGTGGCAGCTCCTCCTGCTCGACGGGACGGAGGCGGCGGCGGTCGCCGTGCTCGGAGTCGCGCTCGGCTGGGCTGCGGGGACGGCGCTCGCGGCCGGCGCCGCGCACCGGCTCGGGGACGGGGCCAGCGCGGTACTCGACCACTCGGCGCTCTCGGGCGGCGCGGCCGGCCTCGCGGTCCTGCTGGCGGCCGGCGCCGCGCTCGTGCTCGTCCTCGCCCGCCGCAGCCCGGACCTCGCCTTCGGCGGCGTTTCGTTCACGGTCGTCGACGCGCTCGCGCTCGGGGCACTGGTCGCGATCGTCCTCGGCGCGCTCCGCGGCGAGACCGACGCCTCGGCGCTCGCGCAGGGCGGCGGGACCGGCGTCTTCCTGCTCCTCCTGCCCGGCCTGGTCGTCTTCGTGGCCGCGGTTGCCGCGGCGCGGCTCCTCTACCCCACGCTGCGCCTGCTCGAGCGCCTCGCCCGCTCGGCCTCGCTGCCGGTTCGCCTGGCCGCGACCTCCCTCGCGAGAAGCCCGGGGCGCGCGGCGATCGTCGTCACGTTTCTCGTCGCGAGCTTCGCGCTGGCGCTGTTCGCATCCGCGTACCGCTCGACGCTCGCGCAAGGACAGGACGACGAGGCCGCCTACGCCGTCCCGCGGGACGCGCTCGCGCGCGAGAGCCTCGACAACCTCGTGCCGGTCCTCGCGGCCGCTCCGCCGAGCGCGTACAGACGGCTCGGCAACGCGGCGCCCGTCCTGCGGCTGAGCGGCGACGTCTCGGGCCTGACGACCTCGCAGGGTCTCACGCTCCTCGGGATCCCGCCCGCGATCCTTCCCGGGCTGGGCGGCTGGCGCGGCGACTTCTCGTCGCTCTCGCGCCCGGAGCTGGCGCGGCGCATCGCCGCAGGGCCGAGCGCGATGCGCGGGGTCAGGCTCCCGCCGAAGGCGCGGGCGCTCGAGCTTCCCGCCGCCGTCCGCGGGACTCCGCTCGACGTGAAGGCGACGGTGATGAGCTCCCGCGGGCTCTTCACCACGCTCGACCTCGGCACGGCGCGGGGCAGCACAACCCTCCGTGCAGCGCTCCCGCCCGCGCTGCGCGGCAGCCTCCTCGTGCGGCTCTCGTTCCTGCGCGCGGGCGGGCTGCCGATCGGGACGAACGCCGGGCTCGGCGCGCAGCCGCTGACCGAGGGCACGCTGCGCCTCGGCCCCTTCCGCGCGGACGGACAGGCGCTCGCGACCGACTATGCCGAGTGGACAGGCGGCCAGGGAGTCCGGGCCGCGGGCTCGACCGTCCGTTACCTGCTCACGCCGGACACCGGCGTCGCGATCGGGGTCTTCCGCCCGCGGCAGCCCACCGACGGGCGGTCGATTCCCGCCGTCGTCTCCCCCGCGCTCGCCGACGCGGCCGGACGTGACGGGCTGCTCCCGGTCACCGTCGAGGGCGAGCCGCTGCTGCTCCGCGTCGCAGGCGTCGCGTCGCGCTTTCCGACCGTCCAGGGGGACCTCGTCGTGGCCGACCGCACGGCGGTTTCGACCGCGATGAACACCGCCGCCCCGGGAACCGGCGTGACGAACGAGATGTGGATCGACACCCGCGGCCGCTCGACGCAGGCGCTGAGGAAGCCACCGTTCGCAGTCCTCGACGTGAGCACCCGGCGTGGCACCCTCGCGCAGCTGCGCGCCGACCCACTCGGCCGCGGGGCGGTGCTCGTCCTAGGCTCGGCCGCGCTGGCGGCCCTGGCGCTGGCCCTCGCAGGCGTCCTGCTGGCGCTCGTCTCCGACCTTCGCGACGAGCGCGGCGAGCTGTTCGACCTGGAGTCTCAGGGCGCCGAGCCGCGCACGCTTCTCCGCCACCTGCGCCTGCGCTTCCTGATCTCCATCTGCTTCGGCATCGCCGGCGGGCTCGTCGCCGGAACGATTCTGAGCGCGCTGACGGTCGCGCTGATCCGGCTGACGGCCGGCGCGGGAGAGGCCGTGCCGCCGCTGCGCCTCGCTGTCGACTGGCCGCTCGTCGGTATCGCGCTGGCGGCGTTTCTCGTCGCGGCGCTTCTGCCTGCGTTGGTGCTCACCCGCGCCAGGTTCCGGGAGGCGTCGTGAGAGCGGTCGAGATCCGCGACCTCTTCCGCGTCTACTCGACCCCGGAGGGCGACGCCGCCGCGCTGCAGGGTCTGACGCTCGCGGTCGAGGAGCGCGAGTTGGTCGTGGTGCTCGGGCCGAGCGGCTCCGGCAAGACAACCCTGTTGCGGGCCATCGCCGCGCAGGAACGGCCGTCCGCCGGAGTGGTGCGCGTCTTCGGTCGCGACGCGGCGCGGCTCTCGGGACGCGAACGCTCGCGAATCCTCGGCTACGTCGACCAGCACTACGAGCGGGCGCTCGCGCCCGAGCTCACGGTCCGCGAGCTGGTTGAGCTGCCGCTCGAGCTGCGGGGCGCCCGACCGCGGGACGCTGCGGCGAAGGCCGAAGCGCTGCTCGAACGGGTCGGGCTCGCGGAGAAGCGAGAAGCGCGCCCGGGCGAGCTGTCCGGGGGCGAGCAGCAGCGCGTCGCCCTCTGCGCCGGCGTGGCGCACGAGCCGCGGCTCCTGCTCGCGGACGAGCCAACCGGCGAGCTGGACGGCGCCAGCGCCGCACGCGTCTACGAGCTGATCGGCGAGCTGGCCCGCGAGCAAGGCTGCTCGGCGCTGATCGTCAGCCACGACCAGGCTTCCACCGAGATCGCCGACCGGGTCGTCCACATCCGGGACGGGCGCCTGGCCGCCGAGAGTGGCCCTTCGGGGAACGGCGCCTCGATCGTCGTCGGCCGCGGCGGCTGGCTTCATCTGCCCGAGGAGCTGTTGCTGCAGGCCGGGATCGGCTCGCACGCGGTCGCGGCAGTCGAGGAGGGGCGCGTCGTCGTCGAGCCGGCCGGCGGTGAGGTCGTCCCGGCGCCTGCCGAGAGCCGCCTCGACGGCCGGACCCCGGTGGCGACCGGCTCCGTCGCCGAGCTCCACTCGCTCTCGAAGCGCTTCGGGCGGTCGCTCGTCCTCGACGGGCTCGACGCGAGCTTCGCGGCCGGCCGCCTCGCGGCAGTGACCGGGCCGTCCGGCTCGGGGAAGACGACTCTGCTGAACCTGATCGCCGGGCTGGAACCGCCGAGCGGCGGTGGGGTCACGGTCCTCGGACAGGAGCTGACGAGCCTCGACCGGGCCGCGCGGGCCCGCCTCCGCGCCGCGTCGATCGGAGTCGTGAGCCAGCAGTCGGGCCTGGTGCCGTTCCTCGGCGCTCAGGAGAACGTCGAGCTCGGCCTGGCCTTGCGCGGCCGGGCGGCGGACGAGCGGCCAGGGCTCGCGCTCGAGGCCGTGAAGGCCGTCGGGCTCGAGCACCGCGCCGGGCAGCGCGTCTCGCGGCTGTCAAGCGGCGAGCAGGCGCGTGTCGCGCTTGCCCGCGGGATTGCGGCGCGGCCGGCCCTGCTGCTCGCCGACGAGCCGACGTCCCGCCTCGACGAGGCGAACGCCCTCGAGGTCTCGCTCCTGCTGGCCCGCCTTGCCCACGAGCTCGGAATCGCCGTCGTCTGCGCGACCCACGACCGGCGCGTGATCGACCAGGCAGACGATGAATTACGGCTGGGATAATCGTCTACCCGGAAGAGCTCGGTCGACTCGGCCGGCTCCGCTACGGTGATTGCTTCTGACGAAAGGAGATCCGCTTGCTCGCTCGCCTCGCACACGTCGTCGCTCATCATCGCTGGAAGGTCATCACCGCCTGGATCGTGCTCACCCTCTTCGGTGGCTACGCCGCCGGACAGGTCTCGAAGCGCTGGTACCAGAGCTTCTCGATCCCCGGCCGTTCCGCCTACGAGACCAGCCAGCGCACGCTGAAAACCTTCGGCGTCGGCGTCCGCCCGCCCAACGTGGTCGTCTTCCACACGAACGGCGACGCGACGAAAAGCGGGGCGATCCGCGCGGCGACGGAGCGGGTGGCCAAAGCGAACCCGGCAGCGCTGACGAGCTCGTACTTCTCGACCGGCAGCAGCGCCTTCGTCTCGCGGGACCGCCACACGACCTTCATGGAGGTCTACCCGCCCGGCATCTCCAAGTTCAGCACCAAGAGCGGCGCGAAAGAGGAGCAGAAGCTCGCGGCCGCCGGCCTGCCCGCGGGAACGACCGTGCAAGTCACCGGCCACGACCCGCTCGAGGAGGCCAGCTCCCACGGCGGCAGCGGCGGCCCGAGCGTGCTGCTCGAGGCCCTGGTCGGGGGCCTCGGCGCGCTCGTGATTCTCCTGTTCGTGTTCGGGACCCTGCCGGCGGTGCTGATGCCGATCGTCGTCGCCGTCGCCGCGATCCTCAACACGTTCACGCTCGTCTGGGGGCTGACCTACATCACAAACGTGTCGATCATCGTCCAGTTCCTGATCGCGCTGGTCGGCCTTGGCGTCGCGATCGACTACGCGCTGCTGATGATCTTCCGCTTCCGTGACGAGCTGCGCGAGGGCGAGGATGTCGAGACCGCGCTCGTCGAGACGATGACGCATGCCGGCCGCTCGGTGATCGTCTCCGGTACGACCGTCGCGATCGGACTGCTGTCGCTGGTCGTCCTGCCGCTCCCGTTCATCCGCTCGATGGGCCTCGGCGGGATGCTGATCCCGGTCGTCTCGGTGACCGCGGCGATCACGCTGCTTCCCGCGATGCTCGCGGTCCTCGGCACGCGGATCAACAGCATCCGAGTGATGCCGAAGCGGTTCGTCGACAAGGGCCATCCAGAGGACGGCCTCTGGGGCCGCTGGGCGCGACTCGTGCTCCGGCACCCCTGGCGCGTAGCCGCGGTGGGAACGGCGATCGTGGTCGTGCTCGCCGGGATCGGCACGCAGCTGACGCCCGGCGAGGCGCAGCTGAAGAACTTCCCCGGCGCCGGCTCCGCGATCGCCGGCCGCGACGCGCTCGCCGCCGCCGGGATCTCCCCCGGCGTGATGAAGCCGTTCAACATCCTCGTCAAGCCCGGCGGCGACCCACAGCGGATCGCCGCGCAGGTGCGGAGCGTCGACGGCCTGGCGGGAGTCGTCGCCCCGAGCGACTGGCACCGGAACGGCAACTCGATCGTCGAGGCCTTCCCCGCGGTCGACGGCGCGACGCCCGAGATCCAGGGCGTCATCAACCGCCTGAACACCAGCCTGTCCGGAACGCGCGCCACGCTCGGCGGCGTCCCGGCGGTCGACCGCGACTTCGTCCATGCGATCTACGGGAACTTCCTCTACGTGCTCGTGTTCGTGCTGATCGTGACGCTGATCCTGCTCGCGCGGGCCTTCCGCTCGATCGTACTGCCGATCAAGGCGGTGATCCTCAACCTCCTTTCGCTGGCGGCGGCCTACGGGATCGTCGTCTTCATCTTCCAGGAGGGCCACGGCTCGTCGCTGTGGAACATCAGCGCGACGCAGGCGATTCCGGCCTGGATCCCGCTGATGATCTTCGCGTTCCTGTATGGCCTTTCGATGGACTACGAGGTCTTCATGCTTTCGCGCATGCGCGAGGCCTACGACGAGACCCACTCGACCAACCGCGCGATCGAGCTCGGCCTGTCGCGCACCGGGAAGCTCGTGACCAGCGCCGCGCTGATCCTGTTCTTCGCGTTCCTCGTGCTCTCGTCGAGCCCGGGCTACGAGATCAAGCCGTTCGCGATCGGCCTTGCGGCGGGGATCATCTTCGACGCGACGGTGATCCGCGCGTTGCTCGTGCCGTCGCTGATGCGCCTGCTCGGGAAGGCCAATTGGTGGATGCCGGACTGGGCTCGGCCGCTGCTCTTCCTGCCGAAGCGCAAGCGCGCACCGGAGACCGCAGCCGAGAACGTCTAGCCGGCTCTTCGGCCACGGGCGCCAGGGTGACTAGATTGACCCCGTGAGGCTCCTGGTTCTCGGCGGGACGAAGTTCCTCGGCCGTGCGGCGGTCGAGGCTGCGCTCGCGCGTGGCGACGAGGTCACGCTCTTCAACCGCGGCGAGACGAACCCCGAGCTGTTCCCCGACGTCGAGAAGCTGCGCGGCGACCGCGACGGCGACCTGTCCGCGCTCGAGGGCCGCGAATGGGACGCCGTGATCGACCCCTCCGGCTACGTGCCGCGCGTCGTGCGAGCCTCGGCCGAACTGCTGCGCGGCTCCGTCGGCCACTACATGTTCGTCTCGAGCGGCTCCGTCTACGCGGAGCCCTACATGCCCGGCTATGACGAGAGCGCGCCCACGGTCAAGCTCGAGGATCCGGAAAGCGAGGAGGTCGACCGCGACTACGGCGCGCTCAAGGCCGCCTGCGAGCAGGTTGTGAGCGAGGTGTTCCCGGACGCGCACACCAACATCCGCGCCGGTTTGCTCGCCGGCCCGCACGACGGAAGCGGGCGCTTCACCTACTGGCCGCTCCGCATGTCTTTGAGAGGCCCGGTCCTCGCCCCCGGTGCTCCCGAGCGGCTCACCCAGCTCGTCGACGTCCGCGACCTCGGGGCCTGGCTGGTCGAGCTGTGCTCGAGGCGCGTATCGGGAACGTTCAACGCGAGCGGCGCGCCGGTCCGCCTCGACGAGGCACTGGCTGCGTGCGGTGAGGCCGAGCTTGTGTGGGTCGACGAGCAGTTCCTGCTCGAGGAAGGCGTGGGCCAGTGGATGGAGCTGCCGCTCTGGGTGACGGGCGCCGACGCCGGCTTCCTGCAGATGAGCGTTGCGAAGGCGGTGGCCGCCGGGCTTCGCTTCCGGCCGCTCGCCGAGACCGCGCGCGACACGCTGGCCTGGGCCCGCGAGTCGGGCGCGGAGCTCGTGACGCAGACGCCCTACGGCAGCGCCGGGCTCGATCCGGCCCGCGAGGCCGAGCTCCTAAAGGCCTGGGCTACGGCTCGCAGCTAACGCCCTCGGCCAGCGGCAGGCGCTGGAGGAGGTCGCGCAGGGTCTCGAGCTCGCTCGCCGAGAGGCGCTCGGCGAACAGGCTGCGGATCGAGCTGACGTGGCTCTTGGCGGCCACGCGGAGCTTCTCGAGCCCCTTCTCCGTGAGCTGCGCGTAGGTCACGCGCGCGTCGCTGGCACAGGAGACCCGCTCGACCCAGCCGCTGTGCTCGAGCCCGGCCAGCAGGCGCGTGATCCCGGAGGGCGTCAGGAACACCTCCTCCGCGAGGTCGACGCGGCGCAGGCGCCGGTCGGGCGCGTGCGCGAGGCGCAGCAGCACCTCGTAGTCGTTCAGCGTGAGGCCGTGCTCGGCGACGAGGGCGGCGTTGAAGCCACGCGTCGTGGCGGCGTGCGCCCGAAGCAGGGCCGCGAACGCCTCGATCTCGGTTCCTTCTCGCGCTAATAGTTGCGTGCTCAATACTTGACGACTCAATCTTCTCTCGCTATGATTGTTGACGACTCAAGTATATCTGAAAGGAGCAGACAGACAATGTCCGCAGTTGCAAGCAAGACCGTCGTTCCCGCCGGCACCTGGGCCGTCGACCCGGTTCACACCACGATCGGCTTCCAGGTCACCGACACCAGCGACCTGTTCAGCACGATCGTCGGGCGCTTCACCGACTACGAGGGCCGCATCGAGGGCGGCGAGGAGCCGTCGTTCGCCGGCACGATCCGTGTCGCGAGCGTGAGCACCGACAACGATCAGCGCGACGCGCACCTGCGCTCGCCTGACTTCCTCGACGCCGAGAAGCACCCGGAGATCCGGTTCCAGTCCACCGCCGTCGAGCCGACGGGCGAGGACACGTTCCACGTCCGCGGCGAGCTGACCATCAAGGACACCCCGTTCGAGATCGAGCTCGACGGGAGCGTCCGCGGAGTCGGCACCGGCAAAGCCGGCGACGAGCGCCTGGTCGTCGACGCCAAAGGCGCCTTCGACTGGGGCACCACCACCGTCCAGCTCACGGCCGCCGTCTCGGCGACCAAGGAGGCGTAAGCACGATGCTGATCCTCGGGATTGCCGGCAGCCTGCGCGCCGGCTCGCACAACAAGGCGCTGCTCCGGGCCGCGCGCAAGCTCGCGCCGGCCGGGACGGAATTCATCGAGTTCGACGTCCGCCACCTGCCGCACTACGACGGCGACGTCGAGGCGGCCGGCGATCCCGAGAGCGTCGCGGCCTTCAAGGACGCGATCCGCGAGGCCGACGGGCTCCTGATCGCCACGCCGGAATACAACCGCGGCCTGCCGGGCGTGCTCAAGAACGCGATCGACTGGGCCTCGCGCCCACCGCTCGCCTCGCCGCTCGCCCGCAAGCCGGTCGCGATCATGGGCGCCTCGACCGGCCTCGGCGGCACCGCCCGGGCCCAGCAGCAGCTCCGCGACGCCCTTGAGTTCCCCGGAGCCAGCGTGCTCGGGGAGCCGGAGGTGCTCGTCCGCGAGGCGTTCATGCGCTTCGACGAGAACGGTGAGCTTGCCGACGACGAGGTTCGCGCCGAGATCGCCGCGCTGCTCGAAGCCCTTGTCGAGGCAACGCAGGGTGTTACGCTCGCGGCGTGACCACGCTCCGCGAGCTGATGACAGGTGACGTGTTGACCGTCGCGCCGGAGGACACGATCGGCGAGACCGCCCAGAAGATGGTCGAGCGCAAGGTCAGCTCGGCCGTCGTCTCCGACTACGGCACGCTGATCGGGATCGTCACCGAGCGCGACCTGACGCGCGCGGTCGCGGGCCGCGTGCACACGAGCGAGGCGCGCGTCCGCGAGTGGATGACCTCCGACCCGATCACGCTTGGCCCAGACGCCTCGCCCGAGGACGCGGCCAAGACCATGCTCGACAACGGCTTCCGTCACGTCCCGATCGTCGAGGACGATCGCGCCGTCGGGATCATCAGCATCCGCGACGTCGCCCGCTGGAGCACCGAAGACTCCGCTTAACGAGGGTTCGCCGGCAACGTCAGCTCGAAGCGGCTGCCGTGGCCCTCTGAGGTCTCGAGCCGGAGGTGGCCGCCCAGCGCCAGCGCCAGCTCGCTCGCGATTGCAAGGCCGAGCCCGGTGCCGCCGCCGCCACGCGACCAGAACGGGCGGAAGATCCGCTCCCGCTCCGAGGGCCGGATCCCGGGGCCGCTGTCGTCGACCGCGACGTAGACCGTCCCGTCGGTCGCGCTCAGCTCGAGGTCGACGCGCCCGCCGTCCGGAGTCCAGCGGAAGGCGTTCGCGAGCAGATTCGAGATGATCTGCAGCACGCGGTCGCCGTCCGAGACGATCACCGGCTTGGCGTCCACCTGGCGGCGGTAGTCGATCCCGCGGCGGCGGGCTTCGTCGCTGAACGTCACGTAGGCGCGGTCCACGAGCATTTCCATCTCGACCTCCTCGCGCAGCACCGTGAAGCGGTGGGCGCCGAGCTTGGCGAGGTCGAGCACGTCGCCGACCAGCCGCTCGAGCCGCGCGGCCTCGGCGGCGATCACGGCGAGCGACTCGGCCCGCGCCTCCTCATCGGTGACGACTCCCTCGCGGAGCGCGCCGACGTGGCCGCGGATCGCGGTCAAGGGCGTGCGCAGCTCGTGCGAGACGGTCATCAGGAAGTTCCGCTCGAGCTGCTCGGCCTCGGACAGGCGCGAGGCCATCTCGCGGAAGCGCCCGGCCAGCTGGTCGATCTCGCCACCGCCGGGGACATTCGGCACGTCGACGTCGTACTGCCCGCCCGCGATCTCGTCGGCGGCGCGGGAGAGCTCCAGCACCGGGGTCGTGATCCGCCGCGAGAGGTACCAGCCGAACGCTCCCGCAACGAGGAGGCCGCCGGCGAAGGCGATCAGCAGCCGCTCGATCAGGGCGAGCCAGTGCTGGTTCAGGACAGTGCGGGGCTTGCTGACCGCGATCACGCCGAAGGTCTGCCGCCCGACCTTCAGCGGTCTTGCCACCGCGAGGTAGAGCTGCCGTGCTCCCGGAGGCCGGAAGACGAAGCGAACCGGCCCTCCTTGCTTCACCCGTGCGACATCGACCACGCCCCCCGGCAGGTGGCGGAAAGCCGACGATCCCTGGCCGGGGAAGATCGGGATGCCCCGGTAGAAGATCTTGTCGCCGCCGGTCGCCAGCTCGAGGTACTTCGCGGAGATCCGCTTCAGCCCGGCCTGCTTCTTGTAGAGCTTGGTCAGGCCGTTCGCCTCGTTCGAGAGCTCGGCGTAGTCCTGCGCCCGGGCCCGGTTCTGCGCGTAGCTCTGGAAGAGCCGCAGCGCGATCGCCGCCGAGACGAGCCCCGCGAGGACGACTCCGAGCAGGAAGAAGGCCGGGAGCTGGAAGCGAAGCGACCGGAGCATGGCCGCGAGCCCGGCTAGGCGGGCGCCGCGTCCCGCGCGGGAGAGACCTTGTAGCCGACCCCCCACACGGTCACGATCGGCGAGGCGTCGCCGAGCTTCCGGCGCAGCTGCCGGACGTGCACGTCCACGGTTCGCGTGTCCCCGGCGAAGGTGTAGCCCCAGACGCGTTCGAGCAGCTGGTCGCGGGTCAGCACGACCCCGTGGTGGTCGAGCAGCTCCCAGAGCAAATCGAACTCCTTCGGCGCGAGCTGGATCTCCTCGCCGTCCACCTGCACCTCGCGCCGGCCCGCGTCGATCTCGAGCTTGCCGTGGGTGATCTGGCGCGTCTGCAGCTCGCGGCGCTCGGTCACGCTGCGGCGCAGGATCGACTTGACGCGCGCGACCAGCTCGCGCGGGTTGAACGGCTTGGTCAGGTAGTCGTCGGCGCCGACCTCGAGGCCGATGATCTTGTCGACGTCCTCGTCGCGGGCGGTCAGCATCAGGATCGGGACGTCCGAGCTCTGGCGCACGCGCTTGCAGACCTCGATCCCGTCGAGGTCCGGGAGCATCAGGTCGAGGACGATCAGGTCCGGCCGCTCGCGCGCGAGCGAGTCGAGGGCCTCCTGGCCCGTTCCGACCGTGCGGATGCCGTAGCCGGCGTTCTTCAGGTAGAGGGCGACGAACGAGGCGATCGAGGTCTCGTCTTCGACCACCAGCACGCTCTGAGCCTTGGCTGCCATGGTCTCAGGATGCCAGAGA
>Ga0307282_10000309_pt1 | contig 15027 bp, 14 predicted proteins | sample ER_DNA_121_FD_194475 | JGI IMG/M metagenome (GOLD analysis project Ga0307282, IMG submission 194475) | Bulk soil microbial communities from the East River watershed near Crested Butte, Colorado, United States - ER_DNA_121 | ecosystem: Environmental > Terrestrial > Soil > Floodplain | place...
CGGCGCGGACAAACGGCAGGACCTCTGCGACGGCGCCATAGATCGCGCCCGACAGCATGCCCATCCCGTAGTGGACGGCTTCGCCGGCCACCGGCTTGATCTCCTCGGGCAGCTCCGCATGAAAGACGTTCTCGGTGAGGCGCTCCGCAGCCTTCACCGTCGTCGGCTCGTCCTTCGCCGCGCTCGCGATCTGCCTCGGCCGGGCACGCTGCGCCGTGTCGGACCAGAGCGCCTGGAACCGTTCCATGGCATACGCCCCCACGAGGCCCGCGATCGCGCCGGCGAGAGCGCCGCGCAAGACTCGCATTCGACGCGTCCCTGCAAGAATCGAGCGTGGGAGGTGCGCTTTGATCCAGCAGCTTCGGATCTACGAGATCTTCGAAGGTAACAAGGTTGCCTTCCACGCTCGCTTCCGCGACCAGGCGATGCGAATCATGCGCAAACACGGCTTCGAATTCGTCGCGATGTGGGAATCGAAGACCGAGGGGCGAACGGAGTTCGTGTACCTGCTGAGCTGGCCCGACGCGGCGACCAAGGAAGCCGCGTGGAATGCGTTCATGGCGGACGAGGAGTGGAAAGACATCAAGCGCGTAACGGCCGCCGAGCACGGAGACCTCGTCGGCGAGATTGAGGACCGCGTCCTCGTGCCGACCATGTACTCGCCCGCCGGGTTCGCGACATCCCGGCGGTGAGCGTCTTCACGCCGGCCGAGATCGCGTATTTCGGGAGCCAGCGACTCGGCCGAATTGCCACCGTCAGCCGTACCGGCCAACCCCATGCGGTGCCCGTCGGCTTCCGATACAACCCCGAGAAGGACACGATCGACATCGGCGGACACGGCTTTGCGAAAAGCAAGAAGTTCCGCGACGCCCAGGCGAACCCGCGGGTCGCCTTCGTCGTCGACGATCTCGCGTCGGTCTCGCCGTGGCGGCCGCGGGGCATCGAGGTCCGCGGGCTGGCGGAGGTGCTCGAGAGCGGCGGTGAGGCGTTCGGTCGCGGCTACGACCCGCAGATCTTCCGCGTCCGACCGATGCGCATCGTGAGCTGGGGTCTAGAGGGCGAGCGCCGGAGCGTGACGGTCCGGCCATAGGCAAGCTCTATCTCGTCGCGACACCTATCGGCAATCTCGAGGATGTCTCGCTGCGCGCCCTTCGGATATTGCAGGAGGTCCACATGGTCGCGTGCGAGGACACGCGGCATACGCAGATCCTCCTGCGCAAGCACGAGATCCGCGCGAAGCACCTGACGAGCTACACCGAGTTCAACCATCGTCGCAAGGCCGCAGAGCTCGTCGGCCAGATGGATCGCGGCTGGGACGTCGCTCTCGTCACCGATGCCGGCACGCCGGGTCTCTCGGACCCGGGCGAGCAACTCGTTGCCGCGGCGATCGCGGGAGGGCACGAGGTCGTTCCGGTCCCCGGTCCCGCGGCGGCGATCGCGGCCCTCGTCGCATCGGGGCTGCCGACCCGCGAATTCACGTTCGTCGGATTCCCCGAAAAGAAAAGCGGCGCGCGGCGGCGCGAGCTCACCGCGCTTCTCGGTGCGGGGCGGACGATCGTCCTGTACGAGAGTCCGTTTCGTGTGGGCGATCTGCTCGCGGATCTCGCCGCGGTCGCGCCGAATGCGCGCGTCGCCGTCGCGCGCGAGATGACGAAGCTGCATGAGGAGATCGTTCGCGGGACGGCGTCGGAACTCGCCGCGCACTATGCTTCCGATCGCCCAAAAGGCGAGATCACGGTGGTCGTGGCGCCGGCCAAGAACGCGGGGGAGCAGGTGCGTGAGGAGCGGGAGCCAGGATCGGAGCGTTGACCTCCTCGTAGAGATCCCATCGCCGACACGCGCCCGCGCGCGGAGGACGTCGTGAACCGCGAATACCGGAAGTGGTGGAGTCCCGCGCTCGGACGCGACATGGAGCTGCTCGTTTTCGGCGACCGCGGCGCGCCCGTCCTCGTCTTTCCAACTTCGATGGGCCGGTTCTACCAGTGGGAAGACTTCGGCATCGTGTCGCACATGGCGCCGCGGATCGATGCGGGTTGGGTCCAGCTCTGGTGCGTCGATTCGATCGACGGCGAGTCCTTCTACAACAAGACGGCGGCGCCACAGGACCGCGCTCGCCGTCACCTCGCCTACGAGCGCTACCTCGTCGACGAGGTGCTGCCGGCGATCCGTTTCGCCAACGCGGTGGATCAGCTGATCGTCGCCGGAAGCTCGTTCGGCGCATTTCACGCGCTCGCGTTCGTCACGCGACGGCCCGGCATCGCGCGCAAGGCCGTCGGCATGTCCGGCGCGTACGACACGGCGAAGTGGCTCGATGGTGAGCGAAGCGGCGAAGCCTATTTCGTGAACCCGCTCGCGTTCCTCCCGAATCTCAACGACGATCGGTATCTCGCACCCTTGAGGGAAACGGAGATCATCATCGCGACGGGGCGCGATGACCCGAACGTCGACGAATCGAAGCGCCTCGCGGGCGTGCTGCAGCAGAAGGGCGTGCCCGCCGAACTCGATATATGGGACGGCTGGGCGCACGATTGGCCGTACTGGAAGGACATGGTGGATAGGTACATATGAGCGAGGAGAAAGTCGTCGGCCTTCTCATTGGTCGCGAGAACACGTTCCCCGGACCCTTCATCGAAACGGTCAACCGCAAAGGCGCTTCGAGAGGCGTGCGCGCGGAGATGGCGGTCATGGGTGGCGCGCGTGAGATCGAGCCGCAACGCTATGCGGTGCTCGTGGACCGCATCAGCCACGAGGTCCCGTACTACCGGGCTCATCTAAAAAGCGCGGTGCTCCAGGGCACCGTCGTGGTGAACGATCCCTTCTGGTGGGAAGCCGACGAGAAGTTTTTCGAGTGCACGCTCGCGCGCGAGCTCGGCGTCTCCGTGCCGAAGACCGTCGTCCTCCCGAACAAGGCGTACATCCCCGACATCTCGGACCAATCGCTCCGCAATCTCCAGTACCCCCTCGATTGGGATTCGCTCATCGAGTACACCGGACTGCCCGCGATCCTGAAGCCGAACACCGGCGGCGGGTGGAAGGACGTCTATCGCGTCGACACCAAGGAGGAGCTCATCTGGGCATACGACCAGTCCGGCGGGCTCTCGCCGGGATACCGCCCGAAGACGATGATCCTTCAGGAGTTCATCAAGTGGGAGGACTACATCCGCTGCATCGCCATCGGCCGCAAGGATGTCCTTCCGATCCGGTATGACCCGACGGCTCCGTTCAACGAGCGCTACGTCATCAGCCGTCCGGTCGAAGGCGACCTGCGGACCCGGGCCATCCTCAACGCGATCCGTCTCACCGACGCGCTCGGGTACGACATGGACACGGTCGAGTTCGCGGTCCGGGACGGTGAGCTCTACGCGATCGATTGGCTCAACCCGGCGCCGGACTTCGATAGCTTCTCGATCAAAGAGGACAACTTCGCGTGGGTCCTCGAGAAGATGAGCGACCTCGTCATCGCGTACGCCACGGGGCAGGCGGAGCCGCCGTGGAAGGGGGAGCATCGGTGGTGGCGGCACGTGCGCTAACGCGGCGACGCTCTGCTGCGCGCGATCCGGTCGTGGCGTACCACGAGCTGCTGGAGGACCCGGGGCTCGCTGAGGCGAGCACGTCGGTACTCACCGAAGGACAGCGGAAACGCCGGCTCGTCTTCGGCGATCGACCCCTCTGCGTCTCGCTGCGACCGAACCTCATCAGCGACTGGCAATACGCGGCCGTGAACGAGGCGTCCCAGACGATCTACGCGGCGCTCGGCAGGCTCGAGCGCGCACTGCTCGAGGACGAGGACCTCCGACGGCAGCTCGACCTCGACCCGCAGGAGGAGGCGCTCGCGCTCCGGGATCCAGGCTTCCGCGCGGCATCGCCGTCGGCGCGGCTTGATGGATTCATCGGCGCGGATGGCGTCATTCGATTCGTCGAGTACAACGCGGAATCGCCCGCGGGCATGGCTTACAACGACGAGCTGGCTCAGGTCTTCGCCTCGTTGCCGGTCATGAAGAAGTTCCGGGAGAAATTCCAATGCAGCGTCGTGCCAACGCGCGGGCGCCAGCTCACGGCGATGCTTCGGGCGCACCGCTCGCGGTCCGAGCGCTCGGCCGCGATCGCGATCGTGGATTGGCGCGGTCTGCCGACGCTCACCGAGTTCGAGATGTTCCAGCGCTACTTCGAGTCGCGCGGCGTCCCGACCGTGATCTGCGCTCCCGACGATCTGACCTATTCGCGCGGGACGCTCCGCGCGCGGGGGAAGCCGATCAACCTCGTGTACCGGCGCGTGCTGACGAGCGAGCTCCTCGCCAAGGACGACGTCTCACGGCCGTTGGTGCAGGCATACCTCGAGGGTGCCGTGACGGTCGTGAACAGCTTCCGCGCGAAGCTCCTTCACAAGAAGATGAGCCTCGCGCTGCTCTCGGACGATCGCTACGCCGCGCTTTACACGCCACCGCAGCGTGCCGCGATCGCGAAGCACATCCCGTGGACGCGGAAGATCCGCGAAGGACACACGATGTACGCGGGAAAGGTCGTGGACCTGGGCGACTTCGTCATCGCGCACCGCGACCGACTGGTGCTCAAGCCAAACGACGAGTACGGCGGCAAGGGCGTGGTGCTCGGCTGGACGATCGACCAGCACGAGTGGGAGCAGTCCTTCCTCGCGGCGCTCGCGAGCTCGTACGTCGTCCAGGAGCGCGTCGACGTCCCGCGCCATCCCTTTCCGGTGGTCCTGGGGCGGATGCATTTCCTCGACCTCTCGATCGACCACAACCCGTACCTCTTCTGGGGCGCGGTCTCGGGGTCTCTCGCGCGTGTGTCATCGAGCGCGTTGCTGAACGTGACCGCGGGCGCGGGCAGTGTCGTGCCGACGTACGTGATCGCGGGCGGGCCGAGGGGCGCAACGCGCCGAAGCACCGCGCGGAGCGACGCGTGAGCTTCGAGATCCCGCCGGGCGAACGAATGCTCTGGGAGGGAAAGCCCGAGCGACTTCGCGGCTTCCTGCGAACGATGGATGTGGTCCTGCTGATCTTCGTCCTCTTCCTCGGTTTCTCATTCGCCTCTGCGATTGCCGCCAGCGGCTCGGGCGCCGGGTCAACGCCCCTGCTGTTCTTCTTTCCGATCATTTTTTTCAGCTTCTTCGTCTTCGGTCCGCGGATCCTGAGTGTCTTTCGGGAGTCTTCCGGCGCCCGTTATGCCGTCACCGATCGGCGGATCCTCATCCGCACCCGGCGACGCTTGGTCGAGCTCGACCTGGCGACCCTGCCCTACCTCGAGTTGGAGCAGTCGTGGCTCGCCGGGCCGACGATCTACTTCGGTCAGCGTCAGATGTACGAAGGGTGGGGCGGGTTCTACGGCGGTTCCCCGGCGCCGGCCTTCCGCGGGCTGGCGGACGCCGATGCGGTTTACCGCACCCTCAGCGACGCGCGAGCGAGGGCGCGAGGGCGATGAGAACGACAAATGTCCCGCGCCTGACGATCGGGATCGAGGAAGAGTTCCAGATAGTCGACGGCGATGGCCAGCTGAAAAGCCACAGCGAGACGCTGCTCGCCGCCGCGGCGCCGCGACTCGGCGAGCAGATCAAGGCCGAGATGATGCAGTCGGTCATCGAAGCGGGCACGAAGATCTGCGCCGACATCAGCGAGGCGCGCGCCGAGATCACGACTCTGCGGGGAACGCTCGCGGCGCTCCTCCAACCCGCCGGCCTGCGGATCGCATCCGCCGGGACGCACCCGTTCTCTCACTGGCAGGACCAGCAGGTCACGGAGGCCGAGCGCTACAAGATCCTGGAAGACGAGCTCCAGGACGTCATCCGCGAGCTTCTCATCTTCGGCTTGCACGTCCACGTCGGCATACCCGATCGCGAAGCGCGGGTCGAGGTGATGAACGAGGCGCGCTACTTCCTTCCGCACCTCCTCGCGATCTCGACGTCATCGCCGTTCTGGCTTGCCCGCAACACGGGACTGAAGTCGTACCGCCAGGTCATCTGGGGCCGCTTCCCGCGCACGGGCATCCCGCCGCAGTTCTCGAGCTACGACGAGTACGAGAACTTCGTCGAGGTTCTCGTGAAGACGAAGTCGATCGATAACGGCCGCAAGATCTGGTGGGACCTGCGGCCGCACGCCTTCTTTCCCACGATCGAGTTCCGCGTCTGCGACGCGGCGACGCGCGTCGAGGAGACCCTCTGCCTCGCCGCGCTCATCCAGGCGATCTGTGCGAAGCTGCTGGTCCTACGCGAAAAGAACCAGGGGTTCCGCCCTTATCTGCCCAGCCTCATCCAGGAGAACAAATGGCGCGCGATGCGCGGCGGTATGGACGCGAAGCTCATCGACTTCGGTAAGCAGACCGAGGTGCCGATGAAGGACCTCGCCGTGGAGCTGCTCGAGTTCATCGACGACGTGGTCGATGCGCTTGGCTCGCGCAAGGAAGTCGAGTATCTCGAGACGATCGCCCAGGAGGGGACGAGCGCGGACCGTCAAATTCGGGTGTGGAAGGAGACCGGCCACCTGCACACGGTTGTCGACACCGTCGCCGCTGAGACGATCGCGGGCGTTCCGGTCGTCGCCCTCTAGTGCCGACGGTCACGCAGGCCGTCGAGGCGCTCGTCCGCGCGACCGTCGATCTGCCCGACGCCGAGATGGACCGGCCGTGGGTCTGGCGCGAGTACGACGAGGAGGGACTTCGGTTCACGCTCCTGATGGCGCAGCACGAGCTGCGCGACCTCGCGGTGCGGCTCGCCGCAATGCGACCCGCGCCGCCGAGCCAGGCGCAGCGCATCCTCGGCCAGTACCACCACGCTTATCGCGATCTGACCGGCGCCCTCGCAGGCGTACGCGATGACGATCTCGACCGCGTCCCGAGAGAGGGAGAGTGGCCGCTCCGCGACGTGATCGAGCACATGCTCGGCGCCGAGTACGGATTCCTCAGCGTGATCCAGTACGAGCTCGCGCCGGACCGCCCGCGCGATCCGAAAGAGGCGGAGGAGCGCGTGGGCCCGTGGCGCGACGAGCACGGCTATCGCGCACCGAAGACGCTCGACGGCGGCGTCGCCGATGTTCGCAATGCGATGTTCGAGATCCATCGCCGCGTGCTGACCGAGCTCGGCAAGCTTTCCGACGACACGCTCGATCGAGACGCGACGTTCTGGGACGGCGATAAGCCGATCCGGTTCCGGATGCACCGGTTCGAGGCGCACATGATCCAGCACACGATCCAGGTCGATAAGACGCTCGAGTGGATCGGTCGCGCGCCGACCGAGGCGAAGCGCCTGGTGCGCGTCCTCTACCGCGATCTCGCAGCTGTCGAGATGCTCTCTTCGGACGGGTTTGGGAAGCGCGAGCGCGACGACGTTGCGACGGCGATCGGCGAACGCGCCGCGGAGATCGCTGGGACGGTCGGGCCTCTCCGCTAACGAGTCTCACCTCTCGCGCAAGCAGCCACCCGTAGAGGACAGATTGGCTGGGCCCCGCACGGCCTCTGCCCGACCCTTCAGGCATGCGCTCTGCAGGGTGGGGATTAAACCAAATCTGACCGCGTTGGAGAGGTAGTAAGCATGAGGATTCCGGTGGCTTCTGGGCTCGCAATTATGGCCTTGCTCGGGTCGCTCGTAGTCGTTCAGGACGGTCCCACGCCCGCGACCGGCCCTCGATCGGCGCCGAGACCAACCACGACGGACGTTGACCACTCGGCCATTGTTCAGGCGTACGGCAAGCTCCCGCTCAGCTTCGAGGCGAATCGCGGCCAAGCGGGTCCGGGGGTCGATTTCCTCGCGCGCGGCCCTGGATACAGGCTCTCCCTGTCGCCGGTGGAAGCGGGTCTGATGCTCCGGACATCGCCGGAGGTGCCTGAGTCGCGAGACACGATGCTGAGGGAGCACGGAAGGGAAGTCCCGGAGATGAGCACGGTCGTCTTACGGATGAAAATCGTCGGCGGCGCCGCCGACGCGGTCGGCAGCGGAGTTGAAAAGCTCCCCGGCAAGGTCAATTCCTATATCGGCGCCGATCCAGCCCAATGGCACACGAATATTCCGACGTACGCGAAAATCGTCTACGCGAACGTCTATCCCAATGTCGATCTCGCGTACTACGGCCACCAAGGTCAGCTCGAATACGACTTCGTCCTCAACCCCGGTTCCGATCTCGACTCGATCGCGCTTCGCTTCGATGGGGCCGCGCAGGTCGAGCTCGACGCGGATGGGAACCTCGTGCTGCGGGTCGGCGCGCGCTCGGTCACGCAGACGCGCCCGCTGGCCTACCAGGACCTGGAGGGGAAGAGGCTGCCGGTGCCTGCCGGATATCGACTGGTATCGGATGGCACGGTCCGATTCGATCTCGGCCCGCACGATCGGTCCGTACCGGTCGTCATCGATCCGGTCCTCGCCTACTCGACGTACCTGGGTGGGACGGGTTTCGACGAGGGCATGAGCATTGCCGTGGACGCGTTCGGGAACGCGTACATCGCCGGCGACGTGACCTCTGTGGACTTCCCGACGACGCCCGGCGCTTTTCAGCCGGCGCTCGCCACCCCTCAGGACGTCTTCGTGTCGAAGCTGAGCCTGCTGGGTAACACGCTCATTTACTCGACCTATCTCGGAGGGTCAAACGACGACGTCGGCCGCGGCATCGCGCTCGATGCGTCGGGAGACGCCTACGTGACCGGGCAGACAAGGTCCACGAACTTTCCGACAACCCTTGCTGCTCTCCAGCCGGGATTCGCGGGCGCGAAGGACGCTTTTGTGACGGAACTCAATCAACAGGGCAATGCGCTCGTGTACTCGACGTATCTCGGCGGTGGCGACGAGGATGGCGGTCTGGGGATCACCCTCGGACCCTCCGGCAGTGCGACCGTGGCTGGCTACACAATTTCGACGAACTTCCCGGTGACCCTTGGCGCGTTCCAAACCGCAAGCGCAGGTAGCGCGGACATCTTCGTCGCCAGGCTCAATGTGTTAGGCACCGGACTGCTGTACTCGACGTACATCGGAGGGACCGCCGCCGACACTGGTACGGGTGTCGCCGTGGACTCGGCCGGCGACGCGTACGTGATCGGATACACCACCTCGGGGAATTACCCGACCAGCGTAGGAGCTCTACAGGCGACGAACGGCGGCCTCTTCGACGCGGTCGTGACGAAGCTGAACCCGCTCGGCAGCGCGCTCGTGTACTCAACGTATCTCGGCGGCAGCGAGAACGACTCCGGGCAGGGCATTGCTTTGGACACAGCCGGCAACGCGTACCTCGCGGGATATAGCCGGTCCACAGACTTTCCGACGACGCCCGGCTCGTTCCAAACCGCGATTGCCGGTGCGTACGACGTGTTCGTAGCGAAGCTCAACCCGCTGGGAAACACGCTCACGTACTCGACCTACATCGGGGGAACCATCGACGATGAAGCCAACGCCATCGCGATCGACGCTTCGGGCAGCGGTTACATCACCGGCTTCACCAACTCACCCGATCTTCCGACCGTGAACGCTTTCCAGACGGCGATTGCCGGCGGGTCTGACGCCTTTGTCACCAAGCTCAATCCAACCGGCACAGCGCTGGACTATTCGAGCTATCTCGGTGGCAGCATCGAGGAGATCGGATACGGGATCGCCGTGGATGTCGCCGGGGATGCATACGTGGCAGGCCGCACTGGCTCGGCGGACTTCCCGACCACCGCGAGCGCGTTTCAGCCGGCGTCAGGCGGCGGCGGCAACGCGTTCGTCGTGAAGGTCGGTCTTCTGGCAAGCACCCCGCTCTGCTCGGTGACCGTCAACGAGGGTGGCTGGATCACGGCATCGAACGGCGACATGGCGACCTTCAACGGTGTAGTGATGACGGACGCACAGAACAACCTTTCGGGGCATGAGTCGTACAAAGACCATGGCCCTGTTCAACCAATCGATGTGGATTCCATCGAGCTTCTCGCGACGACGTGCAGCGACGATCGCACCACGGCGACAATCTTCGGTCGCGCCACGGTTGACGGAACCGGTGACCATGTATTCCGCATCGATATGGTCGACGGCAGCCAATCGGGGACCAACGATCGATACGGGATCAGCCTGGATAACGGCTACATGTCTGGGCTCCAGCCGCTCGGCGGCGGGAACATCGTGATCCACTGAGCGACGCCTCAGCTGAATGAAGAGGGGCGCCGCACACGCGGCGCCTCTCGAACACAGCGTGCGGGCCCTGGGGGCTGAAGCGAGATCCTTCGCGACCGTGGTGACGACGTCGCCGGCCTTCTCGCGGCGATGCGTCCGGCGCCGCCGTCCCAGGCCTAGCGCATGGCCGCGTCCTCTACCGTGATCTCTCCGCGGTCGAGATGCTGTCGTCGGACGTGTTCGGTCAGAAGGAGCGTGAGGAGACCGCGAAGATGACCGCCGACCGCGCTACGGAGATAGGCGCGGCCTGAGGAGCGGTCGCACTCACGCGCCCGGGCACGTGTCGACGAAACCGACCATCGCGTCGGCGAGCAGAAACCATGTCCCATTGGCTTGCTTCAGCGCGATAGGTTGCGTCGTTCCCGGGATCACGTTCGAGTTGACTGGAACGCAAGGTGAGTTGCTGCTGCCTTCGAACTTCACCGCATACATGTAGCCCTCGACAGCACCGGCCTGACGGAGCTCCTCGGCTGGAACCTGTACACCGGGCGACTCGGGGTAACGCTGCACAACCACGTTGCTGAAACGGATCTCGTAGCCCTCGTACGCCTTTCGCCACCCGCGCACGAATCGATCGCGCGTCGATGCGGAGAGCGGCGCGCCATCGGCCTCTCGAACGAGATCAGCGGCCGCATCGAATCGATGCGCCTCCAGATCGCCGAAGAAGCTGCGCAGGAGGTCGGCTCCGCCGTCTTGACTCGGCGCGCACGCGAGGATCGCGCCGCCGATCGCCATTACTAGGAGTCCACCGACGAAGCGTCGCATCTCTAAGGCGCGGTCGCGATGTCCTTCGCGACTGCGGTCACGACCTCGCCCGCCTTCTGGAGCCAGCTCGCCTCGACGATCGCGGGCTTGTCGGCGTAAACGTGCAGGATGAAATCGGCGGCGCCGATGAACACAGCGGGCACGCGCCGGCGCGCGAAGCTCGTCTGGTCGCTTCCGCCGGAGCCAGTCGTCGCGCTTTGGACGCCGAGCTTCGTCGCCGCGTCGAGCACCCGGCGTTGCAGGTCAGGTGCTTCGTTGGACACGAGCAGCGTGTGGCTGCAGCAGCCGATCACGTCGAGGTTCAGCACCGCGACGAGGCTCTCCAACCTGCCCGGGATGACCGCCATCTGCGCGATGTACGCCTCGGAGCCGAAGTAGCCCTCCTCCTCACCCGCGAACGCCACGAAGACGATCGAGTGACTGAGCGACGCGCGCGACGCGGCGAGTGCGCGCGCGACCTCGATCGTCACCGCGGGACCAGACGCGTTGTCGTTCGCGGCCTGGAAGACCGAGCCGTCCGGGTCCGTGCCGACGCCGTCCAGGTGACCGCCGACGAGGACCGCGCGCTGCGCATTGTTCGGATCGGGCGAGCGCAGAAGACCGATGACGTTCATCGCGTCGACGTCGTGCACCGGCGTGAGCGACACGGTGATGCGGACCGTGGTCGGTACGTCGAACCCGGACGCGGGCGCGTTCGGATCGGCACGGCGCGCGCGCACCAGGTCCTGCGTGGCCGAGACCGTCCTTCCCGCGGGCGCGAGGAGCTGGTCGGCAACGCCCTGGCTGATCACGAGAGTGGGAAGGGTCTCGGTCTGCAGCCGCGGAAGGTACGAGTAGCGGAGCGTCGCGCCGCCCACGATGAGCACGCCGATCGCGCCCTCCTGGTACGCGTTCTCGACGGAGCTGCCTCCGTTAGGCGCGGCAGGCCCGGTGACGAGCGCGATCTTCCCGCGAACGTTCGCGCCAGCGAAGTCGTTGAGCCCGCCGCCTCGCGCTGCACCGCCGACCGCGGAGATCTCCGCCTCGGCCTTGCCCGAGCCCGAGCGACCGCCGACGCTTTCGGTGAAGTCGACGCGCGGCCGGTACGTTTTGCCGCCGGGACCCGTGAGGGTCGACATCTCGGTGAGGTCGACGATCGGCATCGTGAAGTGCTCGAAGAACGTCCCGTTGTCGCCGAGCGGTTCGAGTCCGATCTCGCGGAAGCGGTCCGCGACGTACGTCGCCGCGTCGCGGTAACCGGCCGACCCCGAGTAGCGCCCACCGCGCGCGGCGTCGCCGAGATAGTCGACGTGAGCTTTCGCCTTTGCCCCGTCGAACTCCGTCGCGGCCGGGAGGATGGCAACAGATGAGGATGCGGTCGGCGATGTCGTCGCGGGACCAGGAGAGGAGCAGGCCCCAAGCGCGAGTCCGACGATGACCGTGAACGCCCAGAGGCGTCTCACTTCCCGCCTCGGTCCTCGCGCCCCTCCATACGACGGAGCTCCTCGGCGACGACCACGTCGGGATCGAGCTTCTTGAACAAAGGCTCCGGTGTGCGGAGCTTCTGCCCGACCGGCAGCCCCGGCGGTTTCCACGAACCCGTCCACCTTGTGTAGTCGCCGGTGAGCACGTCGTGCGTCGAGCCGTCGGATTCGCGCACCGTGCGGCGCTCCGGCGCGCCCGCGATCAGCCCGTCATAGCCGAGGTATTCGTGGAGCTTCTGGCTCGAGAACGGCAGGAACGGCGCGAACATGACCTTGAGTGCGTCGACGCTGCGGAGCGCGACATAAAGGACGGTCCCGGCCCTTTCCTTATCCGTCGCGACGAGCTTCCAGGGCTCCATCTCGGTGAGGTACTGATTCACGAGCGCGGAGAGGTGCAGCAATTCCTGGAGGGCCGCGCGAAAGCGCGCCCCCTCGATGTGCTCGCCGACCTTCGCGAAACCGGACTCGACGGTCTCGACCAGGGTCTTGTCGCCCGCCGTGAGCTCGCCCGGCCGCGGGACCTCGCCGAAGCGGCGGTGAGCATTCACCAGCGTGCGATGCGCCAGGTTCCCCCAGGTCGCGACGAGCTCGTCGTTGTTGCGGCGAACGAAGTCGGCCCACGTGAAATCGGTGTCTTGGGTCTCGGGCCCGGCGAGCATGAGATAGAAACGCAGCGCGTCGGCGTCGTAGCGCGAGAGAAAGTCGTTCACGTAGATCGTCACGCCGCGGCTCGTCGAGAACCTGCGGCCCTCCATGGTGAGGAACTCGCTCGACACGACGTTATACGGGAGCTGCAGCGGCTCGCCCTTGCCGCCCGCGATGGCGCCGCCGTTGCCGTAGCCGAGCAAGATCGCGGGCCAGATCGTCGTGTGAAAGACGATGTTGTCCTTGCCCATGAAATAGAAGTGACGCGACTTCGGGTCCTGCCACCAGTCGCGCCAGGCGTTCACGCGCCCGACCATGCCGGCCCACTCGACCGCGGCGGAGAAGTAACCGATGACCGCGTCGAACCACACGTACATGCGCTTATCGGGCCGCTCCTGCCAACCGGGCAAGGGGATCGGCACGCCCCAATCGATATCGCGGGTGATCGCGCGCGGCTTCAGGTTCGCGATGTAATTGAGCGAGAAGTTCCGAACGTTCGGCCGCCAGTGCGATTGCTTCGAGATCCATTTGGTGAGCGGCTCGGTGAAGGCCGGAAGGTCGAGGTAGAAATGCTCGGTCTGTTTGAAGATCGGCTTCGACCCGTCGATCTTCGAGCGCGGGTCGATGAGCTGATCGGGATCCAGCTGGTTCCCGCAGTTGTCGCATTGATCGCCGCGCGCACTCGGAAACCCGCAGATCGGGCACGTGCCCTCGATGTAGCGATCCGGCAGCGTGCGTCCCGTGGCTTCCTGGAACGCCCCCATCGCGGTCTTCTTGATGAGGTAGCCCTTGTCGTACAGCGTTTTGAAGACGTCCTGAACGACGACGCGATGGTTGTCCGTCGTCGTCCGGGTGAACAGGTCATACGAGAGCCCGAGCGCGCGCAGATCTTCGCTGATGATCCGGCTGTATTTGTCCACGGCTTCCTTCGCCGTGAGTCCCTCCGCGTCGGCCTGGATCAGGTTCGGCGTCCCGTGCTCGTCCGTGCCGCTCACCATCAGCACGTCATTTCCTGCAAGGCGGTGATAGCGGGCGAAGACATCGGACGGCACTCCAAAACCGGCGACGTGCCCGAGATGACGTGGACCGTTCGTGTACGGCCAGGCCACCGCGACGAAAATGCGCTCCGCCATCAGTGAACGGTACCCTCCCGCCGTGATCGACGCGCATGCGCATCTCACCGATCGCCGCTTCGCCGGCGATGTCGCCGACGTGCTCGCGCGCGCGCGGAAGGCCGGCGTCGAGCGCGTCCTCACGGCGGCGGAGGATGTCGCGTCGAGCGAGGAGGCGGTCGCACTCGCCGCACAAGACGACGACGTCCGCGTCGCGGTCGGCGTTCACCCGCATCGCGCCGCGACGTGGGGCCCCGCTGCGCTCGAGCGACTCACGGAGCTCGCGCGGGATCCGCGCGTCGTCGCGATCGGCGAGATCGGGATGGATTTCTCGGGACGCAGCTCGCCACCTGATGTGCAGGAAGCGGCGTTCCGCGGCCAGCTCGCCCTCGCGACGCTTCTGAACCTTCCGGTGGTCATCCATGTACGAGACTCAGGAGATCGCGTCCGATCGATCCTCGGCGAGGGGCTCGACGTCCGCGGGATGGTGCACTGTTACAGCGAGGGTCCGGACGAGTTGGCGGCCTGGCTCGACTTCGGCCTCCACATCTCGTTCGCCGGAACACTCACGTACCCGGGCAGCGACCGCCTCCGGGCCGCCGCGGCGCACGTGCCGGCCGATCGGCTCCTCGCTGAGACCGACGCTCCGTACCTTGCCCCACAGAATGCCCGTGGCCGCCGGAACGAGCCGCTCTACGTGGCGGCGACCCACGCGGCGCTCGCGCGGGAGCGCGGCGTGGAGATCGGCGACCTCGCCCGACAGATCGCCGCGAACGCGCAAAAGCTCTTCGGAGAGCGCTGGGGAACCTAGCTCGCCCGCCTGACGTCTACGCACACAAGACCGCCGAAAGCTGGTGAAAGACGATGCGCAAGCTCGCCCTTCTTATCGCGGCCCCACTCCTCT
>Ga0307282_10000310_pt1 | contig 15025 bp, 19 predicted proteins | sample ER_DNA_121_FD_194475 | JGI IMG/M metagenome (GOLD analysis project Ga0307282, IMG submission 194475) | Bulk soil microbial communities from the East River watershed near Crested Butte, Colorado, United States - ER_DNA_121 | ecosystem: Environmental > Terrestrial > Soil > Floodplain | place...
GTGCGACCGTCCGTCGTGGTGAGCGCGGGCACCACAATGGAGTCTGAATGAAGAAACCGCTTGCCACACTGGGAGCGCTCGGGCTCGGCGCCGCGCTCTGGGGCCACTTCGAGGCCGGCTGGGTTCGGTTGCGCTCGATCCCGGTGCCGATCCCGCGGCTGCCCGACGAGCTGGACGGGCTGCGCGTCGTGCACCTGTCCGACTTCCACCTCGGCTTCCCGTCGCGCGGGGAGGCCGCGGTCGAACGCGCGATCGACTGGACGGCCGCGCGCGATCCCGATCTGGTCGTGATCACCGGCGACCTCCTCTCGCGACCTGCGGCCGAGGGCAGGCTGCGGGAGCTCCTCGCGCGAGTGCCAGGGTCGTTCGCTGTCCTCGGCAACCACGACTTCGCGTTGTCGCGCGACCCGTTCTCCAAGCCGAGCGCGGTCTCCGACCTCCCCTCGACGACGGTGCTCTTCGACGAGGCGAGGACGGTCGAGCTCCGAGGTCGCAGCGTCCAGATCGTCGGCGTCGACCCGCGCACCTACCGGCGCGGCTCCTCGCGCCCGGTCGAGCTGGCCGACCCGGACGCGGACCTGCGCATCCTGCTCTGCCACTTTCCGAGCGTGATCGACCGGATTCGGCCCGGCACATTCGACCTCGTCCTCGCCGGGCACCTTCACGCCGGCCAGATCGTGGTGCCGTACGGCCGCAGGAAGGTTCGGTTCGCACACCTGCGGTGGACATACGCCGAGGGTCTCTACCGGCGGCCAGGCGGCGTGCTCCACGTCTCGCCGGGTCTGGGGACGACGTTCGTCCCGTTCCGCTTCTTCGCGCGGCCCGAGGCGACCGAGCTCGTTCTAGGATCGGTGCCGTGAGTACACGGGTCGCGGGCTTGACCGGGGTGACGCTCCAGGAGGCGCCGCAGGTCTGTCACGAGTGCATCTGGTGGCAGTCGAGCGCGGGCCGGGGCGTCGACAAACGGCGCTGGATCGAGCGTGCCGAACTGGACTGGGGCGCCTGGGGCGCCGTGTACCGCGACGACGACGGGACCGTGATCGGCTCGATGCAGTACGGGCCGGCCGAGCTCTTCCCGCGCGCCTGGGAGCTGCCGGCGGGACCGCCGTCGGACGACGCGGTGCTAGTCACGTGCACCTACATGCTCGACCGCGCGAGCCCGTGGGTCATGCAGTCGCTCTTCCTGGCCGCGATCGGAGACGCGCGCGACAAGAAGGCGGGTGCGCTCGAGACGTTCGCCTACCGGTACTCGGAGGGCGAATCCCCGCACGAGCGCTTCTTCGTCCACCGCACGGTGTTCCCGCGCGATTTTCTGTCCGACTTCGGCTTCGAGACCGTGCGCACCCAGGGGCGAGTCGAGCTGGTGCGGCTTGAGCTCGGCGGCCTGCAGCCGGTCGCCGAGGGCGTGCGGGAGAAGGTGCTCAGGCTCGTGAAGGAAGCGTTCTCGCCCGCCCCTGCGCCCGTTCGGCCGGGCCCCTAGGCCGAACGGACAAGTCCCGGGACCAGGTCCCAGGACGTGACTCCAACAGCCATGCCCTGGGACCAGGTCCCTGGACACGGCTCGAATGGACGCTTACGCGGCGAGCGCCTGGCGCGCCAGGAGGAGCTCCGCGATCTGAATCGCGTTCAGGGCCGCGCCCTTGCGCAGGTTGTCGCAGACGACCCAGAGCGCGAGCCCTGTGCCGGCCCTGTCCTCGCGGATGCGTCCGACGAGCACCTGGTCGCCGCCGACCGCCTGGAGCGGGGTCGGCCTCTCGGCCACGGTCACTCCCGGCGCGGCGTCCAGCACCTCGCGAGCCTCGTCCGGCGACAGGGGCCGCTCTGTCTCGATCCACACGGCTTGCGAGTGGCCGACGAGGACGGGCACGCGTGCGCAGGTCGCGCTGATCGGGAGGTCGGGCAGCTCGAGGATCTTCCGCGTCTCGGCGCGGAGCTTCGACTCCTCATCGGACTCGTCGCCCTCGAAGTCCCAGTCCATGACGACGTCGCCGTCGGCTGAGGGCTGCGAGCGCAGCGCCTCCATCCGCTCGGCTCCCGCGCCCGAAGCGGACTGGTAGGTGGCGACGCGCACGCTGCTCAGTCCCACAGCCTCGTGGAGCGGGGCGAGCGCGCAGACGAGCTGGATCGTCGAACAGTTCGGGTTGGCGACGATGCCCTGGTGCGAGGGCGCGCGGTCACCGTTGACCTCCGGCACGATCAGCGGAACGCCGTCCGTGAGCCGGAACGCGGACGACTTGTCCACACAGACCGCACCGCCGGCAACGGCCGCCGGCACGAGCTCGCGGCTCGGCCCGGTGCCGACGGAGAAGAAGCACAGGTCGAGCTCGCCGGAGGACAACGCGTCCTTCGTCGCCTCCTCGACGACGAGCTCCGAGCCGCCGTACGGAACCGTCGTCCCCGCCGAGCGGATCGAGGCAAACGCACGCACGTGCCCGAGGCCGCGCTCCGCGAGCAGCTCGAGCGTGACCCTGCCCACGGCACCGGTCGCACCGACGACGCCGATCCGCGGCTCAGCCATGCTGGCGCTCCGCTTCCGGGCGCTCGAGCTCGAACGCGGCATGCAGCGCCTGGACGGCCTGCTCGACCTGTCCGCGTGCGACGAAGCATCCGATCTTGATCGGTGACGTAGTGACGATCGCCGGCTGGATCCCGAGCTCCTCGAGCGCGGAGAACATCTTCGCGGCCACTCCAGGGTGGCTCCTCATCCCGGCGCCGATCACGCTGACCTGCCCGAGATCCTCGCGCGCCGACCACTCGACGCCGAGGCTCCCGAGCGCGTCCTCGGCCTCCGGACCATCGTCCGCGGAGAAGACGATCTCCGGGCCGGTCTGGATGACGGTGTCCACGTTGACGCCCGCCTCCGCCAGGGCCTCGAAGAGCCTCGCCGCGGACACGCCCTCGACCCGGTAGACCGTCTCCGCCGCCTTGTGCGTGACGCCTGAGATGAGCGCCTTCTCGAGCATCCGTTGATCCTCCTCGCGAATCCAGGTGCCGTCGGCCTCCGAGAAGCTCGACCGGACGTGCAGCTTGACATCGTGGTTGCGCGCGAACTCGACCGACCGCAGCTGGAGCACGCGCGCGCCCGAGGCGGCCATCTCCAGCATCTCGCCGTAGCTGACCGCGTGCAGCTTGCGCGCGCTCGGGACGATCCGCGGGTCGGCGGTGTGGACGCCTTCGACGTCCGTATAGATCTCGCAGGCGTCGGCGCCGAGCGCTGCCGCGAGTGCGACGGCAGTCGTGTCCGAGCCGCCGCGGCCGAGCGTCGTGATGTCGAGCTCCGTCGAGACGCCCTGGAAGCCGGCGACGAGCACGATCCGCTCCTTGTCGAGCGCCTCGTGGATGCGGTTCGCGCGGATGTCGACGATCTTCGCCTTGCCGTGCGCGGTGTCGGTCACGATCCCGGCCTGCGAGCCCGTGAGCGAGATCGCCTTGTGGCCGAGGTCGTGGATCGCCATAGCGCACAGCGAGCACGAGATGCGCTCGCCGACCGAGATCAGCATGTCGAGCTCGCGGGCCTCGGGGCGGGACGAGATCTCGTGTGCGAGCCGGACGAGCTCGTCGGTCGTGTCGCCCATTGCGGAGAGCACGGCGACGACTCGGTTCCCTGCCTCGCGGGCGGCGACGAGCCGCTGGGCGACCGCTCGCAGACGGTCGACGTCCGCGACCGACGTTCCGCCGAACTTCATCACGACGGTGCCGGCGCTCGGAGCCGGCGCCTCCTCCGCGAGGGCCGGGAGAGCCTCGTAGTCCGTCGCCGTCACGCCGGGATCCTAGGTCACATCTCGCGTCGCCCAGATAGAGCGCGTCCAAGGGTGACTTCGTCGGCGTACTCGAGGTCTCCTCCGACCGGAAGGCCGCTGGCCAGGCGTGTCACCCGCACGCGGCCGCGGAGCCGGTCGGCAAGGTACGCGGCCGTCGCCTCGCCGGTCATGTTCGGGTTCGTCGCGAGCACGACCTCCTGGATGCCGTTCCGGTCGACGCGGCCCATCAGCTCGGCGATTCGGAGGTGCTCGGGCTCGACGCCGTCGATCGGCGACAGCGACCCCCCGAGGACGTGGTACAGGCCGCGATATTCATGCGTGCGTTCCAGGGACACGAGGTCGGCCGGCTGCTCGACGACGCACACGAGCGTGCGGTCGCGCCGCTCGTCGCGGCAGATCTCGCAGCGCTCCTCTTCGGTCAGGTTCCCGCACTCGCTGCAGAAGCGGACGCGCTCCTTGACCTCGTCGATCGCCGCCGCGAGGGCCTGCGCCTCGTCACGCGGGACCCGGAGCAGGTGGAACGCGAGCCGATGCGCGGTCCGCGTGCCGACTCCGGGCAAGCGCGTGAGTTGCGCGACGAGGTTCTCGACGGCCGGCGAGAGCATGTCCGAATTGTGCCTTGAGGAGTCGGATTGCCCGCTCCACCAGAGAAGATGGGGGCTGTAGTGTCCATCCCGTGAGCCCCGCCGTCGGCCCGCAGAGACCTCGTCCCCGTGCGCGCCTGAGGCGTTCCTGCTGCCCGCGCGAGCACGGGGCGCGTTTCCACGCGGCCGAACAGGCCGAGTCGCGCTCGACGGCGGAGGGCCGGATCCTGATCGTGGACGACGAGAGCTCGATCAGGCTCGTCTGCCAGCTCAACCTCGACGCTGTCGGGTTCCAGACGCTCGAGGCGGCGGACGGAGAGACCGCGCTCGCGCTCGCCCGCGCGGAACAGCCGGACCTGATCCTGCTCGACGTCATGCTCCCGGGCATCGACGGCTGGCGCGTCGCCGAGGAGCTCGCGGGCTCGCCGGAGACGCGCGAGATCCCGATCCTGTTCTTGAGCGCCCGCTCGAATCGATCGGACGAGGAGCGTGGCCACGAGGTCGGCGGGCTGGGCTACATCACGAAGCCGTTCGACCCGGAGGAGTTGATCGACCGCATCCGGGACGTGCTCGAGCGGACGACTCGAGGCGAGCGCGAGGCGCTACGCCAAGAGTGGCGCGAGCGGTTGCAGAGCCCCTAGAGCCCGGGCAGGCCCATCCCGCCGAGATCGCCGAGGCCGGACATGCCGCCGAGCTTCGACTGGGCGAGCGCCTGGGCCGAGCGCAGCGCCTCGTTGACCGCTGCCAGGACCATGTCCGAGAGCATCTCCGGGTCGTCCGGGTCGATCGCCTCGGGCGCGATCTTGATCTCGGTGATCTGCAGGTCGCCGGTCGCCTTGACGGTGACCATCCCGCCGCCGGCTGAGGCCTCGACGGTCTCGTTCTTCAGTTCCTCCTGCGCCTGTTCCATCTGCGCTTGAAGCTGCTGCACCTGCTGCATCATCTTGTTCATATCCATGGACACTTCGTGCCTCCCCGTCCTCGGCTTGGTTCCCAGACTAGGTTACGGCACGCACGGTCGAGCGCGATTGCGCACGACCCATCGACCGCCTATCTCCCGTCCATGGATCGGCGTCGCTCTCGAACCCAGACTCTCCACAACGAACAACCGAGGTCTCCAAGACGGGAGGAGCACCATGACCCGCACCAACCAGACACAAGAACCGCATCGAGAGCTCGCCCACCGCAACATCGACGGCGTCGAGGTCGTGCTCTTCTGGCATCAGACCACGGACGAGCTGACGGTCACCGTCTCGGACGAACGGAACGGCGCCTACTTCGAGCTCGCCGCCGAGCCGAACCAGGCGCTCGACGTCTTCAACCACCCCTACGCGCATGCCGCGTTTCAGGGTCTTCCCGACCCCGAGGCGTCTCTACGGGTCCTCGACCTCCCGGGCGTCTAGCTTGTCCTTCATGAGCTGGATGATCTGGTCCTCGCCCGCCGGCTCTTCGTCCTCGGCAGGCTCGTCGTCGCCGTTCTCGCCGACCGCGAAGTCGAGAGCGAGCTTGCGGCCGGTCACCTCGTAGAGCGCGTCCGCGAGCAGGGTTGCGTTCTTGGGCTCCTCGGCGAGCTGCCGGTGGAACGACGCCGCCGCGGGGAACTCGACGGTCAGCCGGTCCTCGTCGAGCTGCGAGGGATGCGCCTCGCGGAGCATCGAGGCGGTCGGGATCGACTTCTGCTCGACGGCCGGCAAGATCGTCCGCTGCCAGGCCTCCTGAAGCTGCGAGAGCTCGACCGAAGGCGGCTCGGTCGCGGCAGTCGCCGGAACAGGCACCACCTCCTCCTGGCCTTGTAACAGACTGTTACTTGGTTCGGTCGGGGCGCTTCCGTGGGTGCGCTGCTCCAGTTGCTCGAGCCGGTACGCGGTCGACTCGCGTTCCAGGTCCGCCGCCGGCCGCGTGACTTTGACGAGCGCGAGCTCGAGCGGAAGGCGTGGATCGCCGCCCTGGCGCATGTCGTCGACAGCGACCGCGAGCAGGTCGCAGAGCCGGAGCACCGTCGCCTCGCCGAGCTGGTTCGCCTGGGCGCGCAACCGCTCGCGCGTCTCGTCGGTGAGCGGCAGCGAGCCCGGCACCTCGCCCATGTGCTGGACGAGGAGGACGTGCCTGAGGTGCTCGAGCAGCTCGGTGACGAGGCGGCCAAGATCCTGGCCCTGCTCGGCGAGCTCTTCGAGGAACGTCAGCGCCCCGGCCGTGTCGCGGTCGACGACGAAGTCGCAGATCCGGAACAGCGCCTCCTCCTCGACCGCGCCGAGGAGCTGGAGCACCGCTTGCACGGTCACCTTGCCCTCGGTCGCCGCGGACAGCTGGTCGAGCGTCGACACCGCGTCGCGGAAGCTTCCGCGCGCCGAGCGGGCGACGAGTGCGAGCGCTGCCTCGGGCGCCTCGATCTGCTCGCCCTCGGCGACCGTCTTCAGGTATCGGACGATCTCCGGCAGCCGTGGCCGCGAGAGCACGAACGTCTGGCAGCGCGACCTGACGGTGCCCAGCATCTTCTGCAGCTCGGTCGTGCAGAAAACGAAGACGAGGTGGGGCGGAGGCTCCTCGATCAGCTTCAGCAGCGCGTTGAAGGCGGCATCGGTGAGCTGGTGCGCCTCATCGAGGATGTAGACCTTGTAGCGGCCCTCGACCGGCTGCATGACGACGCGCTCGCGGATCTCGCGGATGTCGTCGATGCCGCGCTGGGAGGCCGCGTCCATCTCGACGACGTCGAGCGAGGTTCCGGCCGCGATCGCGACGCACGCGTGGCACGTGCCGTCCGGATCCGGCGTCGGTCCGTGGACGCAGTTGAGCGCCTTCGCGAGGATGCGCGCGAGGGAGGTCTTGCCGGTTCCGCGCGGGCCGGCGAAGAGGTACGCCTGGCGCACGTTGCCGGCCGAGACCGCGTTCCTCAGGGTGCGGACGACAGGCTCCTGGCCGACCACGTCGTCGAAGCCCTGCGGACGATATTTGCGGTAGAGCGCGGTCAAAGAAGCCTGCGGCGATTATGCCCGGTCGCACACCCTCTGTTGTGGGCTCGGCCGAGCCGGTGCGTTGCGTCACTTGCTCGGGCCAGGCTGACCCGCGGCACCTGGAAGGGATTGCTTAGCGCTGCTTCCTCCCGGATCTGACGCGGTTCGCAGGCTTCCAGTGCGCGGAACCTGGCCGTCGACGCTCACGACGCAGGCCCGTATCTCGAACGATGCCCCCTCGAGAGGGAATTCGGCCCCGCTGAAGCGGATTGCGGGTTCAGGGAACCGCTAGCTCCCCACCTAGCGCGACCGGGCAATCGCAGCGTAGCACCGGCTAATCTGAGCAGCCCGAGGGCGCGTAGCTCAGCGGGAGAGCGCCCGCTTCACACGCGGGAGGTCCCTGGTTCGATCCCAGGCGCGCCCATTGGTGCCGAGTCGGCGCTACGCGGCGAGTGCCTGTTGGACAGTCGGGACGACGTTCAAGAGCGCGACTACCCCGGTCACCTCGAGGATCCGTTCGACGGCCGGCGCAGTCCCCAGCACGACACTGAACTTGCGATCGAGTTCAACGGCTTTTTTCTTCGTCTGCAGGAGTACACCGACGATCGTGGAGTCGATGAACTCGGCGGTCGAGAGGTCGACGATCAAATGCTCGCAGACGGCCAGAGACCGGTCGAAAGTTTGCTGAACCTCGTCTGCCGAGTGGAGGTCGTGTTCCCCGGCGAGTACGACGAGCGCAGCATGCGGCTGCGGCGAGCGAACCTCGATAGTCGGCACTTGGAACGCGGTGGCGTCGCTCATGATGTACCATCCTTTCGAAGTCGCGCTTACATTGACACGACACATAACGTACGAAAAGAAATATACGCTACCAATGTCGTATGTCAAGAACTAGAGACGAACACAAGACGTGGCGGTTCCTCTCGAACCACACCCAAGTCCTTCTCTGCCTCCACCACGATCCGAACGCGAGATTCCGTGACATCGCCGAGACCGTTGGAATCACCGAGCGAGCCGCCCAGCGCATCGTCGCCGACCTGATCGAATCCGGCTACGTCGAGAGCGAACGCGTCGGCCGTCGAAACCACTACCGCATCCGAACCGACATAGCCATGCGTCATCCCGCCCAAGACGGCCACGAGATCGGCCAACTCCTGAAACTCCTCCAGCTGAAGAACGACTGAGCTCAACCGCGCCACGGCGCTTCTCGCTCACCGCCGCGGCCGACGACTGCGAACCTAGGTCGCGCTGGTCTCGAGACGGAACAAGTCGTCGATCGTCTCGCGTCGGCGAATGAGCCTCGCCTCGCCGTCCTTTACGAGTACCGCCGCCGGTCGCGGGACGAGGTTGTAGTTCGACGCCATCGTCAGCGTGTACGCACCTGTCGCCGGAACCGCGAGCAGGTCGCCTCGCCTCGGCTCGGGGAGCGGCAGGTCGCGGATCATCACGTCGCCCGACTCGCAGTGCTTGCCGCAGACGGTGTACGCACCGTTCGTCGACTCATCGGCCCGGTTCGCGAGCAGCCCCGTGTACTGCGCTTGGTACAGCTGCGGCCGGGGGTTGTCCGACATCCCGCCGTCGACGGCGACGTACCTGGTCGAGCCCATGACCTCCTTCACCGCGCCGACCTCGTAGAGCGTGATGCCCGCGCGCCCGACGATCGACCGTCCGGGCTCCAGCACGAGCTGCGGGCTCGGCACGCCGAGCAATCTCCACTGCGCGTTCATGTGCCACACGACGGTTCCGACGAACTCGGAGATCGAGGGCGGGATGCGCCCCTCGACGTACTGGATCCCCAGCCCGCCGCCGAGGTCGACGATGCTCGGCGCCCAGTCCAGCTCGCGCCGGCACCGCTCTGCGAAGCCCGCGAGCCACTCAACGGTCTCGATCGCGGGGGAGTCGTCGAGGAGCTGCGAGCCGATGTGCACGTGCAGGCCGGCGACCTCGAGGCCCGCGGCGCGAGCACGCCCGATCGCCTCGAGCGTTTGCTCGGGCGGGAGGCCGAACTTCGAGCCGTGATGCGCTGTCTTGATCGCCGGGTGCGTGTCGGCCTCCACGCCCGGCGTCGTGCGGACGAGGACACGCTCCACGCCCGCGTTGGCCGCGAGCTCGATCTCGTCCGGCGCGTCGATCACCACGAGCCACGCTCCCGCGCGGGCGGCAGCCTCGAGCTCCTCGACGCTCTTGTTGTTGCCGTGGACGATCAGCCGGTCGCCGGGAAAGCCGGCCCGTAGCGCGATCCTCAGCTCGCCCAGGGTGGCGACGTCCGCACCCAATCCCTCGCCGGCGAGGAGCTCGAGGACGCTCACGTTCGGGAACGCCTTCACGCCGTACGCGACGAACGCGTTGGGCGCCGCAGCGCGATAGGCGCGGGCCGCTTCGAGCATCGTGCGCTCGTCGTATACGAGGAGCGGCGTGCCGAACTCGGCCGCGAGCTGTGTGGCGCCGAGGCCGGCGATCGTCAGCTCGCCGTTTTCGACGGCGGCCGTTTCGGGGAAGAGCTCGAGCATCGCCCAATCTTGCCTGCGGCACGTTGGTAGGTTCCCCCCGTGCTGCTCGCCCTCTCGACGGGACACGCGGTCGCTCTCGGGCTCGTGGCGTGCGCGTTCATCGCCTTTGCGCTGCTATCGGCGCTCGTGATCCCGAAGCGCTGGCCTCAGTATCCGGGGAAGCACCTCGGCTGGTTCATCGTCGCGACGCTCGTCTTCTTCGTTGCGATGCTGAGCGCGGTCGAGCTCTTCGCGGCGGAGCCAGAGGAGACGGCAGCGGAGACAGAGGCGAATACGCCCGGGATGACGATTCAGCAGCCGCCTCCGCCGCCCGCGGCCCAGGAAGGGAAGGCCCCGAACGGCAAGATCGTGTTCTCGGCCCAGGGCTGCGGGAGCTGTCACACGTTCAAGGCGGCGAGTGCGACCGGGACGGTCGGGCCGGATCTCGACACCGCGCTCAAGGGCAAGGACGCGGCGTTCGTCCACGAGTCGATCGTCGACCCCAACAAGGAGATCGCGCCCGGCTACCAGCCGAACATCATGCCGGAGAACTTCGGGCAGACCCTCACGCCGGCGCAGATCAACGATCTCGTGGCGTTCCTGACCCAGTCCGGCTGAGCCCGCCGTAAGGAAACCGTAAAAATCCAGGGCCTTTTGAGCTGTCGACGGCAGGGTGGAACTACATCGCCCTACGAACAACCGAGGAGGGGTCCTCATGAGAAAGATCCTGCGTCGATTGCCGTCGCCGGCCATGGTCGTGGCCTGTATCGCCCTCGCCGTCGCGCTCGGCGGCACGAGCTACGCGGCGATCAAGCTGCCTCGCAACAGCGTCGGCACCAATCAGCTGCAGAAGAACGCGGTCGTCGCGAGCAAGCTGAGCGCGCGGTCGGTCGGGCCGCAGAAGCTCCAGAACAACGCGGTCACGACGCGCGCCGTGAAGGACGGCCAGCTGACCGGGGCCAAGATCGTCGAGTCGACGCTCGCGAAGGTCCCGTCGGCGGAGAACGCCGACACCGCGGCCAACGCGGTGCTCGCCGGAGGGAACACCATAAAGCGCTTCACGACGATCGTCGCTCCCGGCGGCGCCGAGGCGACTGTCCTGAACCTGAACGGGCTGACGATCACGCTCGCCTGTCCCGGCGGATCGGTCGTGCTGCGCGGCAACAACACGTCCGGTGAGGCGGCCCAGGTCGAGTTCCAAGGCTTCGGCGAAGCCGCGGGCCCCTTTGGCGACGGCGGGGGTCTCGCGCAGACGACGAACGCGAATCTCAACAACGACGAGAACCGCGGCACCGGCTCCGCGCAGTACCTGCGCGCGAACGGCACGGGGGTCTCGGTGTCCTACGGTTGGCGCGAGGACGCCCTGGGCGCAACGACCGCGTGTCGCGTCTACGGAGAAGCAATCAGCGGCTGAGCAGGAAGCTCCGGTTTCCTGACGCGTGACTGAGCGCCCGTAGGCCGGCGGGACAGTGCTGTGCCGCACGGCCCGCCGGCTGAAGGGCGCTCAGGCGCGCGAGGCGGCGGCGAAGTCGACGCCGCTCAGGGAAGCGGAGAGGGAGGGATTCGAACCCTCGACCCACCTTTCGGCAGGTACGCGATTTCCAGTCGCGTTCCTTCGGCCACTCGGACACCTCTCCGGGGCGGCCAGCGTAGCGCGGTAGGTGAGGCGGTGGTTCAGCCATGCCGCGACGCAGCCAATGCGACGGAAGGGAGCCGCCCGTCTCCAAAGGCACGTAGGCAGCGCCCGGACTGACGCGGCATCCGCGTCAGTTCTCGCTCGAGGCTGCCCAGATGTTGATGCCGCTGTCGGTCGCGTACCGGTCGATCTCTTCCAGTTCGACCGCGGTGAAGTCAGGCTTCTGGAGCGCGCCGAGGTTCTGCTCGAGCTGTTCGATGCTGCTCGCCCCGACCAGTGTCGAGGTCATCCGCGGGTCGCGGAGCGTCCAGGCAAGCGCGAGTTGGGCGAGTGTCTGGCCGCGACGCTCGGCGATCTCGTTCAGGGTGCGTACCTTGGCCATCGTCTCCTCGCTGAGCTGGTCCGGCGACATCGAGCCGGGCCGGCTCGCGCGCGACCCCTCGGGGATTCCGGCGAGGTAGCGATCAGTGAGCACGCCCTGGGCGAGCGGCGAGAAGCAGATGCAGCCGACGCCGAGGTCGCCGAGCGTGTCCAGAAGCTCGGCCTCGATCCAACGGTTGAGGAGCGAGTAAGACGGCTGGTGAATGAGCAGTCGCACGCCGAGATCGCGGAGGATCGCCTCCGCCTCGCGGGTCTTCTCAACCGAGTACGACGAGATGCCCACGTACAGCGCCTTCCCCTGGCTGATCGTCGCCGCGAGCGCCTCCATCGTCTCCTCGAGCGGGGTCTCGGGATCGAAGCGGTGCGAGTAGAAGATGTCGACATACTCGAGCCCCATGCGGCTGAGGCTCTGGTCGAGGCTTGCCAGCAGGTACTTGCGGGAGCCCCATTCACCGTAGGGGCCCGGCCACATGTCGTAGCCCGCTTTCGTCGAGATGACGAGCTCGTCGCGGTACGGCGCGAGATCAAGACGGAGCACCTCGCCGAACACCTGCTCCGCCGAACCGTAGGGCGGCCCGTAGTTGTTTGCCAGGTCGAAGTGGGTGATCCCAGAATCGAACGCGCGGCGAAGAATCGCGCGGGACGTCTCGAACGGGCGCTCGTGACCGAAGTTCTGCCAGAGGCCGAGGCTGATCGCGGGCAGTTTCAGGCCGCTAGCCCCGCAGCGGCGGTAAGTCATCTCCTCGTAACGGCCGGCAGCGGCGGCGAAGCCCACGGTCGGAGTCATACACGCAGCAGCCGAGTTGCCTACCGCGTCCCCGTCGAAGGTCGGTCAGGCAGTTGCGCGGCCCACCATTCGAACGGGACGATCCGCATCGCGAGTTCGAACGAGCTTCGATCGAGCGACTCCGCGAGCTGCGCGATAGCTACGAGATTGTCGCGTAGCCACTCGTCCTCGATCGGCCCGCTCGCTTGGGTCGCTGGGCTGAGACGGCTCAGCCTCGGCCGATTCAGGTGCTCTTCGAGCGGGTCCGATTCGTCGAGCACGCTGCCCCACCAGTACAGGCGACTGTAGAGCTCGACGTGGCGATCGACGGTCTCCGCGTATGTGCCCGAGTTGACCATCACATCGGCCCAGCGTCCGAGCACCTCTTCGCCGCGGGCGAGCAGCCTGGCGATCAGCCGGTGGAGTTGTTCGCGGTGGTCAGCGCTGGCGAGCAGTTCGTCAATCGCCGCGGCAAGACGCGGCGTATCGAGCACTGCCTCGGAGCCGGCTGCGAGCAGCCCGTCATCGAGTTCCTCGTCCGGAGCGAGACCGGCGAGCTCGAGCAGACCGGTCCACACGAGTCGAGCCGTGCGAACCAAGTCGAACAGTGCGTACTGCGCGAGCACCGACCAGCGCTCTCGCTGTCGACGCTCGAGCACTTCGTTGAGCACCGCGGCGGACACGGCGACGACGATCAAACTCGCGACGAGGGCCGTGAAAAGCGTGTGGCGGAACCAGAACTCGTCGTTGTTGAGGTCCCAGACGACCGCCCCGGCAAGGGCGAGCACACTGAGGCCGCCGATGATCCGTGTCGGGCGCAGGTACGTCCGAGGCGAGTCGGAGCGGCGCGGACCAACGGTGCGACGAGCCATCTCCCGCCGAGCATATTGCGGCAAACGGGCTAGTGCAGGAGAAGAAAGTCGACCGGTCCTGGCCCCCGCAGGACGGTTTACCTGCTCCTCGACCGGCCTATGCCTGACCATGGCTTCGCGGCGCGACGGTCGCCTGGGCCTGCCTGCGGGAATGGCACCCGACGAGTCCTGCTTTGGAGGAGGCCCGTCAGGTCTAGTGGGTCTGAAGTCGGGTTTAATGCGGTCTCTAGAAGGGAGGACGAAATGGCGAGAAAGACGATCACCCGCGAAGAAGTGAAATCGAATCTATCGGGTGAAGACGTACCGGAAGCGGAAGCGTGGACCGTTCTGCTTAGTCCCCCTGACGGGCGGTCTAGCAAGAAGGAAATAGACCTGTCCTCTGGGGAAGTAGCGGCATTCCTCAAACGGCTCGTGCTACCCCCCAAAGAGATCAAGCGCCGGGGCCGCAAGCCGGGGTCAAAGAACAAGTAGAGGACGGTTTGCCATGACCTGGATCAAGACACGCTGGGGTGCCATCGCGGCCGGGACAGCGCTCTTCCTCGTCGGGATCACACTCGGCGCGTCCGGGGGAAAGCTCCACGAGAACCGCTCACACCGCGCGAACCAACCAGTCATCGTGACGGTAACCAAGGTTACGACGGTGCGAGTTAGCAGCTCGGGCACTTTCCTAGCTTCCGACAGATAGACGATCAAGCCAGCGGCCCGCTCCACCGGATCGCCTAGGCGACTGGGTTCGGTCACGGCGATACGTGACCTATCTGCGAATCGCAATCGCAGCTCCTCAGACGTATCGACAAGCTCGACCGAGATCAGGTCTGAGAGAGATACCTGGCTCGTAGCGGGCCACTTGGCAGGGGTCTTGCCGTCTACGACTTTCAGCCGAAGATGTAACCGGCGGTGAGAACGAATCTGCGTCCGTCCGCGGCCGCAATCTAAGCAAGACCCTTTTCTCGGAGCTCCGCGAGTGCCTGCTCCGTCTTGCCGAGGTCGAGCCCCATCCCGCTCAGCACGCCTTCGGGCTTTGTGAACTGCACCTCGTCGTACTGAACGACCTCGACGGTGTTCCCCCAGGGATCCTGGAAGTCGAGCCTCCGGCCGGGGCGGATCTGGACGCCGGCCGCGTCGAGCGCCTCCCGCGTCGCCTGCTTGTCGTCGACCACGAGCCCGAAGTGGCGGGCACGGTCCGGAGGCCCGGTCGGGCCCGCCATCAACGCGAGGAACTGGTCGCCGATGTCGATGAAGGCCGCACCGAGTGACCGGCCGCGCAGGGAGAGCTCGAAGAACTGCCCGTAGAAGGCGAGCGCCTCGTCGATGTCGCCGACTTCGAGCGCGACGTGGTTGATCCCGACCAGACGTGTCTTCATCGGACCCTCGTCGGGGTCACGTTCGGGGGGTGTCGCCCGACGACCGCGAGTTAGACCGCCGCCCTGCGGCGTTTGACGAGGTAAGCGATTACGCACGCGATCAGAATGAGAATGAACAACGTCAGAAGCCAGGGCCACCAGCCGTGAGTTGCGAGCAACACATCAACCTCCGTTGTGGGTTAGGCCCATCACGGAGCGGCCAGTAAATCCAGTATCCACCT
>Ga0307282_10000316_pt1 | contig 14772 bp, 12 predicted proteins | sample ER_DNA_121_FD_194475 | JGI IMG/M metagenome (GOLD analysis project Ga0307282, IMG submission 194475) | Bulk soil microbial communities from the East River watershed near Crested Butte, Colorado, United States - ER_DNA_121 | ecosystem: Environmental > Terrestrial > Soil > Floodplain | place...
CCTCGCGCACGAGCGCCTCGTACACCTCCCACCAGTTCTCGTCTGTGGGCCGGAGCGAGTCGTACGTCGAGGCCCTGCGCCCGAAATCAGGCGTCGGCGATGAGGTCATCCGGGTCGGTCAGCGACTCGATCGCGTGCTTGGCCTCTTCGACCTGCGACTCGGGCACGAGCACCTTCTGGGGCGCGTCCTCGACCGCGCTCGGGTGATGCTCGACTGCCGTCTCGAGCTCGGAGGGAATTCCCGCCGCCTGAAGGATTCCCTGAATCTCCTCGGCCTCCGCGACGTCCTCTGCCAACGCCACCTGAACAAACTGTGTCACGGAACCACCTCCGCCTCGGGAGCCCGCTCCTCGCGGCGCTGCCTCGCACCGCCCTTCTCCAGTCGCGGCGCGCCGCGTTCCGCGAAGGGCACGTCGATCACGTCGAAGTCCTTGGGCACCACGGTGTCGGGGAAGATCGTACGCGCCTCGCGGGTCACCTCGGGGCCGAAGTAGCGGTTCGAGAGGTGCGTCAGCGCGAGCAGCCCGACCTCGGCCTCGCGCGCGAGCTCCGCGGCCTCGAGCGCCGTTGCGTGCGCGGTCTCGGAAGCGCGCTCGCGTTCCTCGTCGAGGAACGTCGCCTCGTGGACGAGCACCTCCGCCCTGCGCGCGGCCTCGAGCACGAGCGGCGAGTACGCGGTGTCCCCGCTGAGCACGACGCGGCGGCCGGACCGCGGCGGGCCCAGGACCTCATCCGGGGTGACGACGCTGCCGTCCGGCAGCTGGACGGACTCGCCCGCCTGGAGCAGGCCCCGCTCCGGCCCTGACGGGACGCCCAGCGCATCCGCGGCGGCGACGTCGAAGCGTCCAGGCCGCGGATGCTCGACCAGCGCGAAGCCGAGCGACTCGACTGCGTGTGCGACCGGGAACGTGACGAGGTTGTACTCCCCGCGCTCGAGCACGTCTCCCGGCCGGAGCTCGACGAGCTCGAGCCCATACGGCAGTCGGCCGAAGACGCGCCGCAGCGTCGAGAACAGGTCCTTCAGCCCGCGCGGGCCGTAGATCGTCAGCGGGACTTCTCGCCCGCGCAGGGCGAACGTCTTCAGCATCCCGGGCAGCCCGAGGTAGTGGTCGGCGTGGAAATGCGAGACGAAGACCTCGGGCAACTCCGGGAGACCGACGCTCGAGCGCAGCAGCTGCCGCTGCGTCCCCTCGCCGCAGTCGAAGAGCAACCGTTCCCCCCCGCGTCGGAGGAGCAGCGCGGACGGCGCCCGCTGCGCGGTCGGCACGGAGCCTGACGTCCCCAGGAAGACGAGGTCCAGATCCACAGCGGGAGTCTAATTTTGAGGGATCAAGGTCAGCCCGGTCGCAGCCGATAGCGACGCAGGGCTCATGAGACTGACTGCGGCCAACGGTCGGAGCTCGCGAGACGCGTCCGAACGCTCGCTCACGCTCCTTCACATCTTCCTCGGCGCCAGCGCGCTGATCCTCGGCGCGGGCGCGATCGTCCTCAGCACCGTCCTACGAGTGCCCTCAAGAGCCAGGCGGTCACCGACAGCCGCGAGAGCCTCACCCAGTACGTGGACGCGGTGCTCGGGCCGGCGCTGGTGCGCGGGAACGCGCTTCAGGTCGGACCGACCGTCTCGTCCGTGCTGTTGAACGAGCTGCGCTCCAACCCGGACCTCGTGACGATCAAGGTCTGGCGGCCCGACGGCGTCCTGGTGTGGACGAACCGCGGCCGCGGCCGGATCGGCAAGCGCTTCGACGAGGAAGGCAGCCTCGAGAAGGCGCTGCACGGCACGCCTGTCGGCTCGATCGGAGGCCTCGACGAAGACGAGAACAAGGTCGAGCGCGCTCTCGGTTTTGACCACCTGCTCCAGGTTTACGCGCCGATCCGACGCGGGAGCGCGCGCAACATTCTCGGCGCCTACGCGATCTACGCGAACCCGAAGCACCTCGAGAGCACGCTCGCCTCGCGGCGCCACGTGCTCTGGGGAGCCGTCGCCGTCGTCTTTTTCGCGCTGTGGGCCGCGCTGGCCCTGCTCGTGCGCGGTGCCTCCAGCACGCTGCGCCGGCAGACGCGCCAGCTCCGCGCCCGCTCCCGCGACCTGATGGACTCGTACAGGCGGCTCGAGGAGAGCTCGCTCGAGGCGATCGAGAGCCTCAACGCCACGGTCGAGGCGAAAGACCCCGACACCGCCGGCCACTCGCTGAGGGTGCAGCGCGTTGCGCTGGCGATCGGAGAGCAGCTGGGCCTCGAGGCGGAACGACTCGATGCGCTGCGCTTCGGCGCGCTCTTCCACGACATCGGCAAGATCGCCGTGCCGGACGCGATCCTCGTCAAGCCCGCCAAGCTCGACTACTGGGAGTACTCGCGGATGAAGATGCATTCCGCCGAGGGCGCGCGGATCGTCGGGAAGCTCGGGCGCCTGCGCGAGACGGTTCCGATCATCCGTCACCACCACGAGCGCTGGGACGGAAAGGGCTATCCGGACGGCCTCGCTACAGACGAGATCCCGCTCGAGGCGGCGATCGTCGGGCTCGCCGACTCGTGGGACGCGATGACGACGGACAGGCCCTACCACCGCGCGCTGACGCCCCAGGAGGCGCTCGCCGAGATTCACGGCGGCAAGGGCACGCAGTTCGCGCCGGTCGTGGTCGACGCGTTCCTCGCGGCCGCGACGTCCCGGCCTGCCGAGTTCGGGCTTGGGCCCGTCGAGCTCGCGCTCCGCGCCGTCTAGCCTCGTTTAGTCTCGCTCCGTGGCGAGCGACCACGTTCTCGAGCTTCTACGCCGCGAGCCGGCCGGCGAGGAGTACGCGGCGATCCGCGAGCTCTGGAAGCGCCACTCGATCGCCGAGGAGAACCGCGACCTCCCGGGAATCCTCTCGACGCTCACCGAGGACTGCGTCTACGAGCTCGTCCAGACGGGCCACCGCTGGGAGGGTCACGGGGGCGCGGCACTCTTCTACGGCGGCCTGCTCGGCGCCTTCCCGGACGTCGACTTCCAGCTCACCGACATCGTGATCGGGCCCCAAGGAGTTTGCGAGGAGGCGGATGTGACCGGCACGCACGAGGCGGAGTGGCTCGGCATCGCGCCCACCGGCGAGAGCCTCGCGTGGAAGGTCGTGATCTTTTTCCCGTGGGACCCGGACAAGCGCCTCTTCCGCGGCGAGCGGGTCTACACCGCTGGGCTACCCCTCCCCGAGCTTTCAGGGCAGTAGCAGCGTCTGTCCCGGCACGATCACGCTGCCGTGCAGGTGGTTCTTCTGGCCGATCCGGTAGATCGCGTCGCGGGGGTCGCCCGCGTAGCGCGAAGCGGCGATCGACCAGAGCGTGTCGCCGGGCTTGACGGTGTAGTGAACGGCCGGCCCCGCGCCCTGCGAAGCACGGGCGACGAACGCCCAGGCGACCAGCGCCAGAGCCGCGAGCATGAGGATCTTCCCGAACATGTGTTCGCCATACTAGAGCGAACACGTGTTCGTGTCAAGTCGCGACGCTGACGGGCTCCTCGAGAAAACGGCCAGCTCGCCAGACCAGCTCGCCGTCGGCGTAGACCTCGCCCTCGGTGCGCAGGTCGCAGACCAGATCCCAGTGCAGCGCCGAGTCGTTGACGCCGCCGAGCTCCTTGAATGCCGAGCCCAGGGCGACGTGCATCGTCCCGCCGATCTTCTCGTCGAAGAGGATGTTCTTCGTGAAGCGGTCGATCTCGTAGTTCATCCCGAACGCGACTTCGCCGAGCCGGCGCGCGCCGTCGTCCAGGCCGAGCAGGGCGTCCAGGAACTCCTCGCCCCGGGCCGCCTCGGTCGAGACGACCACGCCGTCCTCGAAGCGCAGCCGGATGTCGTCGACCTCGCGGCCCTGGAAGAGCGCGGGAAAGCTGAAGCGGATCTCCCCCTCGGTCTCGGTCTCGACCGGGCTTGTGTAGACCTCGCCGTCCGGCATGTTGTGGCGGCCGTCGGCGGCCTCCCATTGCCGTCCCTCGACGACGAGGCGGAGGTCGGTGTCCGGGCCGACGATGCGCAGCTCGCGCACCCGGCCCAATTGCTCGGCGCGCGCGTTGAGGTCGGCGCTCGTCGACTGCCAGTGCGCCACCGCGTCGCCCTCCTCCTCGACGTGGCAGGCGCGGAAGACGAAGCTCTCGTAGTCCGCGACCGACATCTCGGCGTCCTGGGCGTGCCCCGCCGTCGGGCACAGGACGCCGCTCCAGCTCAGCTCGCCGGCCGAGATCCGCTCCCAGCGCCGGTTCGTGAGCGCCCGCGTCGCGGCGATCAGGCGCTGGTGCCGCTCGGGCTCCGCGCCGGTCAGGGCCCGCGTGTTCGCCTCGGCCCAGATGGTCGCGATCGCGTCGATCATCTCGACCTCGCCCATCGCGGCGGGAGGAACGAAGTCCAGCTGCTCCTCCGAGCCCTCGCGCACGAGGATCTCCGGCAGCTCCTCGAGCTCGACGTTCGCATACGGCAACGCTCCGGCCCGCAGGCCCGCCCGGTAGAGCTCGACCGCGAGCGGCAGCCCGGCCGCAGGCGTATCGATCCGGAACACCTTGCCCGCCTGGAGCCCCAGCGAGTAGCCGACGATCAGCTCGCCGAGGCGCGCGAGGCGCGGATCGGCCATCAGCCCACGCGCAGGACGCGGCTGATGAGGAGCTTCGCCCTGCCCGGGTTCATCGTCGACCGCATCCGGATCGCAATCAGGTAGCGGCCGCGCTTGAGGCGCCGCGCGGGGAAGGCGATGACACGTGTCTTCGCCTTGATCGTGCCGGTGGCGCTGAGCACGGCCCGGGGCCGGCCGGTCGTCAGGGACTTCGCTATTGCACGCTTGCTCGTCCCCGCTTTGAAGATCCCTGCGCGGAAACTGACCTCCTCCCCGGCCCCCGCGCTGATTCGCCACTTCGTCCAGCGCACGGAGCGATGGCGCAGGCCCCAGAAGACGCGCGGGAGCACGACGGCGCTCGTGTGGCGCCAGTTCGTCATGCCCTGCTGACAGTTCCCGTGCGTCTGCGCGGTCGTCGTCTTGACGGCGTCGTACGACGGCCGGCGCGAGCCGTCGATGCGTTCGAGGCCGCTCTGCCAGCCATTCTTAAGGTCGGCTTCGTCCAGCAGAAGGAAGAAGCTGAGCGACCGCACCGTGGGGTCGCACTCGGCGCTGATGATCACGTCCCGGTAGTACTCGGCCTGGGTCGGCTCGTCGATCGTAGGAACGTTCTCGGTCCCGGTGTAAAGCCCGGCGAGCGCCAGAAGGACCGCGACCTGCCAGCCGACCTCGTCGAGCTCCAGGCGGAGCGGATTCAGATTCACCGTGTCGGGCTCGGCGAAGGTCGGCTGGGCGGTGCCTTTGAAGGCATCCCAGACGGCCTGCTTGACCCGGCCGAGATTAGAGAGCCCCGCATTGGGCCAGCTGTAGCCCGCGTCCGGCGCCGCCGTGTTGACCGGCGGATACGGGTGGAAGGCAAGCTCGTCCATCAGGGGCTTCGTCCGCCCGCTCGCGCGGTAGGCGACGCCGAGGTCGTGGAGGAAACGCACGGGCGAGCGGGAGATGTTGCTTCGCGCGTTCGGGTTGTCGTTGCCGCGCGGCGAAAGGCCGATGCCGATCACGTTGATCGTCGGATCGACCGCCTTGAGCGCGTCGTACGACTTCGCCAGCAGCGGTTCGTACGCCGCGGCAGCCACCGGTTTGGCGGCCTCGAACTGCGGCAGCCAGAAACGGGGCTGGTTCGGCTCGTTGCCGATCACGTAGTCCTTGACCTGGGGGAAGACCTGCGCCACATGGGCCACGAACGCCGCGAACTGGCTCGTGGCGGCCGGTGAGTTCGTGATGTCGCGAGCCCTCTTGGGCGCGATCGCGAAGACGACGCGGACCCCCGCTGCCTGGGCGACCGGCAGCCACTGCGCGATCACGTCCTGGCCGCCGATGACGTTCGGCTGGGTTGGATCCCAGATGATCGAGGCACGGTTCTGCGTCATGCCGAGGTCGGTCATGGTCGCGAAGAACGCTGCGGCGTTGGTGTCCTTCTGGCGGTCTTCGCTTACTCCGATGGTGAGAGCGCTGCGGGCAGCTCCCGCCACGACGAGCGCGGCGCATCCGGAGACGAGCACGGCTGAAAACTTGATGACGGTTCCTCCTCGCGAAGTCGACCCACTCCTACACTTGCACGTCTGACGGCTGACGTGTGACGGCATTCGCCCTCAATGATCGGCTGCCTGCATCGGGACTTGAGAGTGGATTACGGCCCCGAGCAGCGGGCCGGCGTCGAAGCGCACTGGGTCGTCGGCCGGCAGGCCGGTTTCCTCCGCGGCTGCGGTGATCGCGGCGCGCGCGTCGTCTTCGCGGAGATGCGCGGTGTTGAGCGCGAGGCACGAGACCCGGGCCGGGCGAAGCGGCAGCGCGATCCGCTCGTGCAGCTCGATCAGCTCGGTAAGGCTCGGAATCGGCGACCCGGGATAGCCCTCGATCTCGGTCGCGCCCGCACGGTGGCAGAGGACGAAGACGTGCGGCGCCGAGCCGTGGATCAATCCGAGCGTGACGCCGCTGTAGGCCGGGTGGACGAGCGAGCCTTGACCCTCGACGAAGAGCAGCTCGCCGCCTCGCTCGTGGCCTTCGACGACCAGGCGTTCTGCTGCACCCGCGAGGAAGTCCGAGACGACCGCGTCGACGGCGATCCCCCAACCGGCGATTGCGATCCCGGTCTGGCCGGTCGGGACGAAGACGGACTTGAGCCCGCGGCGGCGCGCTTCGAGGTCGAGCTCGAGCGCGACCGTCTTCTTCCCGATCGCGCAGTCGGAGCCGACCGTGAGCGCGATCCTCGCCGGGATGGTCAGGTTCTCTCCGGTCGGGACGTTGAGGCCCTCGGGGGGGCGGCGGAGGTCGCGGAGCTCGACCTGGTGCTCCCGCGCCAGCTCGGCGAGCTCGGGATCGTCCGCGAGGAACTCGTGGAGGCCGTTCTCGACGTCGAGCCCGGCCTCGATGCACCGCTTCATGAGGTCGCGCCAGGCCGGCGGGAAGCGACCGCCCTGGGTGGCGACGCCGACCAGTGCGGTCGTGGGCCGGAGCGGGAGCGCCTCATCGACAGTCGCGAAGACCGGGACGCCGTCGAGGCTCTCGCCGGGCCGGGTCGAGTCCACGACGGCGACGGCGGGGTCGGGCGCGTAGCGGATGACGCCGCGGGCGGTCTTGCCGTAGTGCGGGTCGCCGGAGCGGCCCTCAGCGAGTATGAGATACCGCTTCTCGGACACCCAATCCAGGCGCGTCGGCAGGAAGCTGCACGCCGTCGACGAGCTCGACGCCGGGCCACGGATCCTCGGCCAGGAGGAGGTTGCCGTCGAGGTCGACATGATCGAAGAGGCTCGCGATCTGCGCGCCCGCCGAGACCGCGAGGCCCGACTCGTTCATGCAGCCGAGCATCATCCCGAGCCCGAGCGCGCGGCCGGCGTGGACGATCCGCACCCCCTCGCGGATCCCGCCGGACTTGGCGAGCTTGACCGTCAGCCCATGGGCCCGCTCCGCGCACGCGGGCACGTCCCCGAGCGTGTGCAGGTCCTCGTCGACGTAGATCGGGAGCGGCGAGCGGCGCTTCAGCTCCGGCCCGTCGTGATCGCCGGCCGGGAGCGGCTGCTCGCAGTACTCGACGCCCAGCTCCTGCAGCTGCGGGATCGCTTCGAGCGCCTCGTCGAGCGACCAGAACTCGTTCACGTCCACCTGCAGCGGAACCTCGCTCACGCCCCGCACGGCACGGACGCGCTCGACGTCGAGCCCGTCGCCGCCGCCGAGCTTCAGCTTCAGGCGCTTGAAGCGTCCTCCGACCTTCTCCGCCCGGCGGGCCATGTCGTCGGGGTCGCCGAGCCAGATCGTCCAGGAAGTTGGCGGTCCCGCCCGCTCGAGCCCGAGCAGCCGCCAGACCGGCAGCCCCGCGAGCTTGCCGCAGAGGTCGTGCAACGCCGCGTCGACCGCCGCCTTCGCAGCGTGCTCGCCCCGGCGCTGCTCGAGCCGCGCCCCGATGGCCTCGAGCGCGAACGGGTCGTCTCCGAGCAGCTCCTCCGCCCCGTCCAAGAAGGCGAACGCCGAGCCGGCCGACTCGTCGTAGCGCTCGATCGGATTCGCCTCGCCGAACCCGCTCACCCCGTCGTGGCGGATCTCGACGACGACCACCTCGGCCTCGTCGGACGCGCCGCGCGAGATGACGAACGTCTCCGCCATCCGCAGCGTCGCCGTCCGGGCCTCGAGCTCCACGCCGATACCTTAGAACCTCGATGACGGCGGGCTATCTGCGAAGGCTCGACCCGCACCTGCCGCGCGAGGTCTGGCTCGTCCAGGCAGGTGGGGTCGTCAACTCGCTGGGAAACGGGGTCGCCTTTCCGTTCCTCGTCATCTACCTCCACAACGTGCGGGATCTCGTTCGCGGACGCCGGCCTCGCGCTTGCCGTCGGCGCCGTCGCCGCGCTGCTCGCGGGGCTCGGCGCCGGCTCGACCGTCGACCGGATCGGCGGCCGCAATACGCTGCTGCTCGGACTGGCGCTGCAGGCGACCGCGTTCGTGCTCTTCCCGTTGATCCGCCAGCCGTGGCACGCATTCGCGCTGCTCTCGCTCGAGGGCGCGGGGACGGCCTGCTTCTGGCCCGGGCAGTCGACGCTGCTGTCGCGATTGACGCCGCCGAGCGACCGCCATTCGGCCTACGCGCTGCAACGGGTCAGCATGAACCTCGGGATGGCCTGGGCGGCGTCGCCGGCGGCCTGATCGCGTCCACCTCTCATCCCTCGAGCTTCACGAAGCTGTTCCTGCTCGACGCCGCGACGTTCGTCGTCTTCGTCACCGTGCTGTCGACGGTGCGCGAGCCCGCACAAACCGAAGAGGAGCAGAAGGAGACGGGCGGCTACCTCGCGGTGCTGCGCGACCGTAACTTCGTCTGGCTCCTCGCCCTCAACGTCCTCTTCGTGGCGGTCGGCTACGAGGTCTTCGCACTGCTGCCGCCGTTCGCCAAGAACTACGCGGGCGTGAGTGAGCGCTGGGTCGGGCTGATCTGGCTGGCCAACACGCTGCTGATCGTGCTGATCCAGTTGCCCGTCTCCAAGGCGCTCGAGGGGCGCCGCCGGATGCTCGCGCTCGCGCTGATGAACCTGCTCTGGGCAGCCGCGGCCCTGATCGTGCTCGCCGCGGGAGATCTCCTCAACGGCACGTCCGCGGCGCTCGTCCTGATCTTCGCGACGATGATCTTCGGCGTCGGCGAAACGCTACAGGGGCCGACGCAGGCGCCGCTCGTCGCCGACCTTGCCCCGGACCGCCTGCGCGGCCGCTACTTCGCCCTGAGCGCGATGTCGTGGAGTGCGGGCTCGATCGTCGGCCCCGCTGTCGGCGGGCCGCTCCTGGGCTGGCATCCCCTCGCCGTCTGGCCGATCGCCGCTGCTGTGTGCCTGCTCGCGGCAGTCGGCTGCCTCGCCCTCGAGCGGCGGCTTCCGCGCAACGTCAGGCGAACTCCGACGCCAACGCCCGAGCCGGTCACGCTGACCCCGCTAGAACCGCCGCTAGACTTGGCCCCCGAGCGCCTGTAGCTCAGGGGATAGAGCGCGCGCCTCCGGAGCGCGAGGTCGCAGGTTCGATTCCTGCCAGGCGCATCTACCGCCTGGTTGAGCCGATCGAAAGACCTTCGCTGAAACGTTTCACCTTTCGGCCTCGTCCAGCATCGAGTGCAGCGTGTCCGTCAGCCTTCTGCATCCGCTCGCCCGAGCGCACGCGCGAGGACGCCGAGGACGTCTGAAACACCACATCCTTCGGGCCAATGCGGCAGAGGGGGGAGCATCGGACCGCTCTCCCCCATCGGCCCGAAGCCTTTTTCTTGCGCCGCAGGCCCTCTGCCGCGTGCGGGTTGTCACCGATTGACTCGTCAATCAAACGAACGGAGTGCGAGGTTTTTTCGGGTCGTGGGAGGCGTCCGGGCGTTCGGCTCGCCACTCGGCTTCCTTCAGTCCACCTCCTTGGTCCAAACCGATTCGTCGCTCTGAGCGACTTTTCTCTCGCTGAGCCTCACCGCGAGGCGACCCCCGTTCGTTCCCGAGCGGTATAAGAGAAGGGCGGTACAAGGCTTCTCCGGGGGGAGCGACGGGCTGGCCCGGGAAGTTGGGGAGAGCGGGCCGGCCCGTCGCGTTAGACCAGACGTGACCGCAGAGCGAGGATGCACCTGGCCCGCGTCCTCTTGCCCGGTCCAAAAAAATGGGCCTGTATCGGCTGAAGCGTATGAACGCACAAAGACGACGGATTTCAAGGGAGTGCCGTCCGAGTTCTCCGCTCTTAGCGGCGAATTCGATTCTGTCGGCGACAGCCTTGGGGCCAAGGCGTGTCCGTCAAGCGGAGGTCGGGTTGCTGCGCCCGGGCGTTCGGCTCGCGGCCCGCGTTCGGGAGTGACCTCTGAATCAGGCTTGGTTGTCTAGGCTCGGGCCGTTCTCACCTGCAGTACTGACTCCGGGAGACAGCATGAGGTTTCTTCTCACTTCTGCTGGCTGGGCCAGTGTTTCGGAATGCCGCCAGAGCGCTAGGGACGACCTTCGTCGTGCTGCGCTGCCCCCTCGACCGGCAGGAGCCAGCTCTCGCGCCTTTTCACCCAGACCTCGGCTTCCGGCTTCAGTTCGAAGGGCGCTTCATCCAGACTTCCGAGCCGAATCTCGATGAGCGTGTCACCGGGACCGACTGGATCAAGTAGTCGAGACCCACAGGAAGGGCAGAAGCCACGTCCACCATAGCTTGAGATCTCACCGCTCACCTCAAACGCCTCGACGGGCCAATGCCCATACACAATGAACGCGCTTCCCGACTCCTTTCTGCAATCCGCGCAGTGGCAGCGTCCGACGTGTACAGGGTCACCGCGCACGCTGTAGCGGACCGCCCCGCAGAGGCATCCGCCGGTGCGTACTCCCGCCTCCACACGCAGATGGTACGAAACACTGCGGTGTGCCAGCGTTCGGGAATGTCACCCGAGCGTTAGGCCGTGAGCGCGTCCTGCGAGCCGAGCTCGTGAGCAAGTTCCGTTGCCCAGCCGCCGTCACGCCTCGGATGCACTTTCACCCAGACTCGGTCTTGCCACTCGCTGAGTTCGAGGGTACCGCTGCGCCCAGGGAGGCCGAGATGCCAGTGGTGGCTACCTGCGCGGCCGGCTAACTCGCGCTCGCTGCGAACGACAAGGCCTCGCTTCGAACATTCGGCGAGAGCTTCGGCAGCGCTGAGGTTCAGCTCGAGCTGGAGCAGGGCAGGTTCAATCGTAAGTCACCCCGCGGGCTGCGCTAGCGCAGCCAGGGCCAGCGCGGAACCAACGGTGTCAGGTCTTGCAATCGCGCAAATCTCACCTTGCGATGTGGATTTGTCGGAATGCAAGACCTGACACCGGGAATCCCGCCTGGCCTAGCGTCCCGCTCACCCGGGCTTGCACGACGTGCGAACGTCGTGTGCGGGTTACCAGCCGTTGTCGGGCGGGCTCGCCGTGACCATGGTGGCTTCGTCGGTCGAGTGACCGGCCGTCTGGGCAGCCTGCCTGAGGTTTCCGAGCACCTCGCGGAGGTTCAGCTCGAGCGCAGTCCGCTCGTTCTCCGTCTGCGCCACCTCGTGCCGCAGCACTTCGATCGTCTGGCGGGCTTGATCGAGCTGGGCTCGTAGCTCGCGCTCTTTGCTCTCGACCCGATGCACGGCCGCGTCGGCGTCTGCGCCGACCTTGACGAGCTCGCGCTCGGCGGCAGTCGCCCGCCGGCGAGCCTGTCGAAGCTGTTGACGAAGCTCCTCGGCCTGGAGCCGTTGCTCTCGGTGATGTTCTCGCTCGCGGTCGAGCTCCGCTTGCGCCTGCGCGAGTGCCTTTGCGAGCGAGTCGACGTCGGTTGCAAGCAGGGAGAGCTCGGCTGCGAGGTTGCGATCCTCTGTCATTCGACCCCTGTTCGACCCCATGGGCGATCCACCTGCTTCGATTTAGACTCGGTCCGAAGGGAGTCAAGGGCCTCGTCAGCTCGACTCCGCTCAGCGAGGTCGACTCGATCTCGGTCAAGCGCCTGCTGGTCGGCAAGACGATCGCCGTCGCCCTCCGCGGCAGCGAGGTCAAGCTCGACGCAGGCGCCGGTCAGGACGCGAAAGGGCTCGTCACGCAGTTCGAGCGGGCCAAAGCGGGCGCCTGACGGGCGCTAGTGGATCGCGTAGAGGTAGGTCCTCACCTTGTCGTCAGACGTCACCTCATCGTCGTCGGCGCCGACGAAGTTCCCGTCCGCGAAATCCTTCTCGAGCGCCTTCCCGAGCTTGTTGAGCATGCTGATCGCGTCCTGGTCTTGCTTCGTCAGCTTCGCGAAGGCGTCTTTCGTCTCGGGAATGTCGTCGAGCTTCTTGATGTTCTTGCTCCGGCCATCGAAGTAGTCCTCGACCCACTTGGGAAGATTGGTCATCAAACGCTCCCTTCTGTTCGCCGCCGGGGCGACTATCTCAAGGTTTCAGCCCCAGGGCCAGCCCGGCTTCCGCGCAAGCTCGGACGCCACCCCGTTCCGGATGCCGAAGACTCTGACCTGGTGACCCGAACCTCGCGGCGGCAGGAGGGGCTTCGGGAGCTCGAAGTGAAAGCCGAAGAGACCGCTCTGCTTGTCGACGCGGTGCGGCAGGAGCTGATCCGTGGGCGCCGAGAACACCTCGCGGCCGTCCGCGAAGACGCTGATCGTGTCGGCACGGTGGACGAGCTTGAAGCCGGAGCCGTTCACCTTGCGCTCCCGCTGCGCGGCCCAGCCGCTGAAGCCCAGCAGGGGCCCAGGGATGAACTGCACGAGGCCGGGCACTGCCCCGCGACGGATCGGGATCGTCGTGCCGTCCGACGCCCGGATCTCGTTCCCGACGAGCTTCATCGTTCCGGCCGTGCCGCCTTTCAGCTCCTCGAGGCGCCCTCCCGCGTGGACGGCGAGGACGGCGACCTGGTTGTGCCCGTTTCGGAGCGCGTCTTCCGGGACCATCGCGCTGAAGAACGTCTCGCCACCGGGGCCCGCGAAGCTCCAGGTCGTGGCTTCGATCCGCCCGTTGACGGCGACGGCGAGATCCTCGCGCTGCTGATGGTCGCCCGTCAGGTGCCCCTGGATCCAGGTCGGGAGCAGGTCGGTGCGGCGGTCGACGATGTTCAGGAGCTCCTGGCCGTCGAGCTCGACGCCTTCGTTCTCGCTCGGCTCGACCGGGAGGCTCGACACCGCCTTGCCGATCAGGTCAGGGTTCGGCCCGAGCCGGTAGAGCGACGACGACGTGGAGCCGAACGAGGCGAGCTGCTCCCGTAGAGCCTGCTTCCGCAAACGCAGAAGCGCGGAGAGCCGCATCGTCACCTGCTTCCCGTGGCCGAGACGGACGTCGACCAGGCCGTCGCGCGCGAGCTTCCGCCCGACGAGCGAGTGGCCGTCGACGTGCCATGGAATCTTGACGCCGAGCACCTTCGCGATCGTCGGGACGACGTCGATCGTCTGCGCGAACCCGTCGTCGATCCGGGCCGTGTGCTGGTGCGGGAGCTTCACGAACAGCGGCATGAACGCGATGTCCTGCAGGTTCTGCGGGGTCGGCCGCCGCCGCGGCTGCCCCGGCCGGAAGCTGACGCCGTGGTCTGCGACGACGATCATCAGCGCCCGGTCGTAGATCCCCTTCTCCTTGAGGCGCCGCACAATCAGGCCGAGCGCGCTGTCGGTGTAGCCGACCTGCAGGAGGAAGCGCTGGTAGGCCTGCCTTGCCGGCCACGCCCGCTTCCACTCGTTGCGCTTGATTCCGCGAAGGAGCGGTGACTGGATGCCGTAGCGCCGGCCGTCGGGCAGGTAGAGGTAGGGCACGTGCGGCAGGAGCGAGTGGAGCATGTACAGCGTCGGCCTCCCGCCTCGTGAGAAGAGCGACGCGAACCGACAGACGTTCCGCCCGCAGGGCTCGATCTTGCCCGCCGCGGTCGGCTCGGCCTGCTCCCGCTTCTCCTTCTGGCCGAAGTTGCCCCAGCTGTCGCTGATGTCCGGGATCCGCTCCGAGTACGGCTCCGGGAGGAGGAGGTGCAGGTAGACGATCCCCGCGTCGGAGGCGAGCGAATGCGTCGTGTCCGAGACGGCCGCGGGCGAGGCGCGGCGAACCTCGTGGCAGATCCGCTGCGGGCAGAGCTGCGTGATCGACTCGACCGCGCGCACGCGGTAGCCCGGGCCGAGCAACGTGAAGATGTTCCGCGGATGGTCGGCGTAGATCGGCAGCGGGTTCCCGTGCTGGATCGGGAGGATTCCGGTCAGCACCGCGGGCACCGCTTGCTCCGTGAGCCACTGCACCGTCGTCGCGCTGCGGTACCAGGTCGAGTCGCGCGCGAGCGCGGCAAAGTTCGGGTAGCGCTGCGCGTCGATGTGTTCGTCCCGGGTCATCAGCGAGATGGGCGCGAACTCGTCGAAGACGATCAGGACGACGGGAGTCGTCGAGTCGACCTTGTGCGCCTTGACGTGCGGCGTCTTGACGAAGACGAGCTTTGAAGCATCCGAGCTGAAGAGGAACAGCGCCAGAAAGATGAGCGGGGCCGGGGCGAGGACGGTCAGGAACGAGCCCACGGGCGGCGCCTGGCGGTAGAGCAGCGCGCCGAGCACGCCGGCAGCCGCCGCGACGAGTAGCGCGCCGGCCCCGGTCAGGCTCGAGTCGTTCGTGAGGGTGTGCAGGGCGATGAGGGCGACGAGGCCCGCCACGAAGACGAGGTGGAGCACGTCCGACGCGTCGCGGTTGACGACGCGAACGAGCAGCTCGATTGCCAGCAGCGCGAGCGGCGGCACGAGCGTCACCGCAAGGGCGAAGAGGACGATCTGGGTG
>Ga0307282_10000317_pt1 | contig 14767 bp, 19 predicted proteins | sample ER_DNA_121_FD_194475 | JGI IMG/M metagenome (GOLD analysis project Ga0307282, IMG submission 194475) | Bulk soil microbial communities from the East River watershed near Crested Butte, Colorado, United States - ER_DNA_121 | ecosystem: Environmental > Terrestrial > Soil > Floodplain | place...
ACGCCTGCCGCCCGCGCGCTCGTCGAGCGGACGGAGCAGATTCTCGTCCAGCTCGCAGAGGCCGAGGACGAGGCCCGGACCATCGCGAGTGGGACCGCGACGCCTCTCCGCGTCGCCTCGTTCCCGAGCGCAGCGGCGACGATCCTTGCCGACGCCGTCCGCGAGAACGGGCTCGAGGTGCACATCATGGAGGCCGACCCGCAGCTCGGGCTCGCTCGCCTGCGCGGCGGAGAGGTCGATCTGGCGATCCTCTGGGAGTACGACTTCGTCCCCATCGAGGCGGGAGCGGGGATCGAGCTCGTCGCGCTGCTGGACGACCCGATCCAGGTCGTGCTGCCCGCCACGCACCCGTCAGCCGCTGCGCCGGCGCTGGAGCTGGACTCGCTCGCGGGACAGGCGTGGGTCGACTCGACGACGCTCTCCTCGTGCCACCCCTTCCTGCGGCGGGTCTGCAACGCGGCCGGCTTCGAGCCGCGGATAGCCGCGGAGACGAACGACCACCGCGCGCTGCACCACCTGGTCGCCTCGGGCGTCGGCCTCGCGCTGGTGCCGCTCCTCTCGCAGCTGGATCTGCCTGCCTCGTTGGTGGCGCGGCCGATCCGCACGAATCCGCCGAAACGGCGCATCCACGCAGCTTTCCGGAGCCTGTCGTCCGAGGATCCACGCGTCGAGCGGCTGCTCGAACGCCTCGACGCTGCCGCAAGGAGCCGGCCCGCAGCGCTCGACCTAGTTCGCGCCGGCTCCTAGAACGCGCGACAGCTTGCCGAGCGCGCGCATGACGCGGAGGCGCGCGGCCGTCTCGGTGCATCCGAGCGCAGACGCGATCTCCTCGTAAGGCCGTTCTTCGACGACGCGGAGCTCGAGTGCCTCGCGCTGTCCCAGCGGGAGCCTGTCGAGCGCCGAAGCCAGGTCCGGCTCAGCTGCTTCGGCCGACAGCCTGTCGTCGATCGAGTCGAGATCGAGCTCGTAAGCGCGAAGCGGCATCCCGAGCCGGCGCCTCGCCACGGTTTCGATGCGACCGCGCTCGTGGTACCGGCGTACGAGGTTCTTCGCAATGCCGTAGAGCCAGGGAGCGGCCGAACCGTCGGCCTCATCACGGAAGCGGCGCAGCCCGATCGCAACCTGCGCGAAGAGCTCGGCCGTCAGCTCCGAGGCATCGCTTTCCGGCACACGTGAGCGGAACCAGCGGTAGAGCTGGTCGCGGTAGCGCAGGTACAGCTCGCCGAGAGCCTCAGGGTCCCGGCGGGCACGGCGGAGAAGCTGCGCGTCGCTGTCGGACACCTCATTCGCATATACACCGGCGGCCTTCGTTTGTTTCCTGAAACACCCGGGCCGGTTGGGCGCATCTAGGGACGAGAACCTTGATCGGCGACGCCCTCCACAACGATCTCCTCGCCGCCTACGGCCGCCGTCTCGCCCACAGACGCCGCCGAAGGGTGGTCGCCGCCGTCGCATCCGCTGCGGGGCTCGCCCTGGCGGGCGCGGGCTTCGGCGCGGCGGCATTGTTCGGGTGGCCCGCGCCACAGCACGTCAAGGACGAGATCGCTGCGGTCGATCGAGGCCTGCCGGCCGACCTACGCCTCAACCCGGACGTCGAGCACGCCCGGGCGGTCGCGGCGACGGACACCGCGACGCTCTACGCGGCGTCGCTGCGCGACGGCGGGAGCTGCACCGAGATCGTGACTCCCGGCGAGCGGGGCCGCGGCGCGACGTGCGTGACCGGCGCTCAGGCGGGGAACCGCCCGCTGGACGTCGTGATGCCCTTCGACGACGAGGCCGGCCCGGATTCCCCCGTGGTGGTCGGCGGCCGCGTCAATGCGGAAGCGGGCGCGAGCCTGCGGGTGCACTACGCCGACGGCTCGAGCGACGAAATCTCGCTCGGTGACGACCGCTACTTCCTTTTCGACGTCCCCACCGCGAAACGCGCCACGGTTCAGGCGTCAGGCCTCGAGCTCGTGGCGCAGGACGAGCACGGCGTCGTCGTCGGCCGGGCGACCGTCCCCACCGACTGGGACGACCCCGCCGTCCCGGACTCGCAGTCGCCCCTGTTCGTCAGCACCCGGTCCGACGAGTCCGACTTCACGAAGGTCTACGGGCTCGAAGGGCACGTCAGCGCGGCCGGGGCAACACGGCTCGAGCTCGTATACGGCGACGGCGGGCGAGCGACGATCCCGATCCAGCGGGACGGAAGCTATGACTACACCGTCCCGGCCGGCCGGATCGGCGATTTCATGCAGCCGTTGACGCTGGCAGCGCTGGACGAGCGCGGCCACGAGGTCGCGAGCGCTACGGTTGCCGCCGTGGCCTGGTGGCGCGAACGAGAGCGACGCGGGTCCTAGTGCCGTCGAGAGCATTCTTCGCGAGCGCGGCAGCCATGGCCTGTGTGGCAACTGCTGCTCCGCTGGAAGCCGGCGCGCCGCCGGTCAGCGCGAGCGCGCGCTGTCCGAGCCCTTCGCCGCATGCGGTCGTCCGGACCGTCTCGCTGCCCGGCAGGCCGGGGTTTCTCCTGCTCAAGGGACAGTCGCTATGGGTCGCCATCGCCGGTCCGGGACCGGGCCGGCCCGGGAAGCTGGCCCGGGTCGACGCGGGCACCGGTCATGTGCAGAAGCTCATCCGCCTGCCGACGAATCCCTACCGGGTCGCATACGCATTCGGCTCGCTCTGGGTGACCGGCGAGGCGACCCCCTCGACCCGCAGGTACGCGGGCGCCGTGCTCCGTCTCGACCCGCGGACCGGCCGCATCCTGCGCGTCATCCGCGCACCGATCCTTCTCGGATCGGCCATCACCGCGACACGCGACGCCGTCTGGGTCGGCGGCGGGGACGTCTATCCGAAGGGGCACCCGAACGAGGCGGGGGTGCGGTTCGTCTTCAGAATCGATCCAAGGCGCAACGCAGTCGTGCAGCGCGTCCGGCTGCGGTCGACGACCGTCATCGACCTCCTCGCCGAAGGCAACTCCCTATGGGCAACCGGCTGGGGCGCAGTGGTGAAGCTCTCGTCGCGAGGTCGCGTCGTCTACCAGCGCCGCTTCTACGGCGCCGGCTGGTCGCTCGCGCGGTCCCCGAACGCCGTCTGGGTCGCTCAGCCCTTCTCGGGAACCCGCGAGCCGCGCACACAGCGGCCGGCGCGGAGGCTCCTCCAGGCCACGATCAGGCCGCCGCGACTCGCAGTCAACGAGCTGAGCGCGCCTCCCGGGCTGCTCTCGTCGGCCGGCGGGGTCGTCTGGATGCCCGGGCCCGGCGGGCTCGTCCGAATCGACGCCGCGCGGGATCCGGTCACCCTGGAGCCGATCCCAGTAGGCACGGTTCCGAATCACGTGGCGGCATTCAAGGGCGGCGTCTGGGGCACGGTTCCGCAGAAACGCCGACTCGTCGAGGTCTGCTGGAGCGAAATGAGCCGGATGGCCCATTGACAGGGACCGGTCGGTCCCGCGAGGCTGGGCCTCGTGAGCCGGACGCAGATCTTCATCTGGTGCGTCGCGCTGATCGTCCTGGAGATCAACCACCTGAAATGGATCTGGTGGACCTACTGGGACTGCCGAAAGTGCCAGCGCAAGCACAAAGACTGCGGCTGCAGCTCCAAGTGGATCATGCTCTTGTAACGGGGAAACCCCTGGTTCCCCCGTTGGCCCCTCCTTGCGCGCGTAGACGTCGTTCAGACGTTTCACGAGCCGGCGACTGCCCGTCTGATCCAAGCGTTCTTGTCGTAGCGAGGGTCCCGCCGGGCAAAGCCCGGCTCCGCCGGCTGATCGCAGCGCCTCTCGATGCGGACGCTCTACGTCTACGTCCAGCCTCCGGTCGCAGTCCGATTTCCAGTCTTATGCGCCGCTTAGAGGGCACTGCTTCACTTGGGACGTGCGCGAGGCGGGAACGGTTGCGAACGAGCGGCTGACGGCGACGACCGCAGTCGTGTTGATCGTGCTGCTCGCGGTCGAGGGCGTGACGATCCTCTTCCTTCGGCCGCTGTTGCCGGTGCACATCTTCGTCGGGATGCTCCTGATCCCGCCCGTCGCGCTGAAGCTCGCTTCGACCGGTTACCGGTTCCTTCGCTACTACACGCGTCTCCCCGTGTACGTCGACCGCGGGCCGCCGCACATCGTCATGCGGGCGCTCGCGCCGCTGCTCGTCGCCACGACGGTGGGCGTGCTGGGGACCGGCGTGACGCTCCTCGTGGTCGGCCCGGGCAGCGGCCGGGGAATCGTGCTCACGCTGCACAAGGCCAGCTTCATCGCGTGGCTCGCAGTCGCATCGGTGCACGTGCTGATCTACCTGCCGCGCCTACCCCGGCTCGTGCTCTCGAAGGCAGGCGCGACGAGGCGACTGGTTCTGGTGTCCGCTTCAGTCGCGGCCGGCCTCGTGCTGGCCGGAGCGACCTACTCGAAGGCCGGCGCCTGGCTCCACCACCACGAGCCCGACGGCGACGACCATCGCGCCGCGCTCGGCTACTTCAGCGTCTTGAGATAGGCGACGAGTTCGCGCAGCTGCGTGTCGGACAGGATCCCGCCCCAGTGCGGCATGCTCACGATCGGCGCCCGGCCGATGACGCTGCCGCTGCGGATGAAGTCCTCGATCTTCTTGTCGGTGTTGAACTCTTCGCGGAAGCCCGCCCCGGAGAGCGACGGAATCGTCTTGTCCGGCGAGAGCGGGTTCGGCACGCCCCCGAGACCGTTCGGGCCGTGGCAGTTGATGCACCCGTCGCGCACATAGAGGGCCGCGCCGGCGACCGCCGGCCCCTGGTTCTGCGGCACCGCGACCGGCGTTGCGTCCGGCACGCTCGGGAGCCCGACCCGGATATAGGCGACGAGCTCCGAAACTTGGCGCTTCGAGATTACCGCGCCCCAGACCGGCATGTACGGCTTGGTCGGGTTCGCGGACTCGCCGAGCCCGTGGTCGATGATGTGCGTAAGCTGGGCGACGGTCAGCGCCTTGCCCACCTCGGTCAAAGCGGGCACATCCGGCGAGACCCCGCCCTGACCGCTCACGCCGTGGCACTCCGCGCAGGCGAACTGGACGAAGTCGTGCGCGCCCGCGGCCACCTTCGGGTCGACGCTTGCCGAGGCTGTACTGGACACCGTGCCGACCGTTTTGACCCGGTTCGTGTAGTGGCCGGCGCCCCAACCGATCGCCGCGGCGACGCCTACCAGGAGGACGGCCACGGCGAGGGCGACGAGGATGAGCGGATCTCTCTTCATTGGCGCGGAGCGATCGTACGCCTGTCCGCCGGTCGCCTTCTAGGCCGAGGTCGCGTGCGGCTCGGACGGCTGGGCACCGCGGTGCTCGAGGATCACCTCGAGCAGGCGGCCAGAGTGGAGGACGTGCTCGTGGGCCAGCGCGCGGGCGCCATCGGCGCTGCGGGCCGCAATCGCGTCCCGGATTGCACGGTGCTGGTGGACGTTCTGGCGATAGAGGTCGTCGATCTCGGGCCCGCCCGGGCTCCAGCGGCTCAGGAAGGTACGGCGCGCGCTCTTGGCGATCCGCTCCACCAGCGGCACCGCCGCGGCTTCGTAGATCACGTCATGGAAGCGGTAGTTCGCGCGCACCCAGTCGCCGGTCAAGCGTGTGCGCTCGGCTTCGCTGCGTCGGCGGTCGAGCAGTTCCTCCGTCAGCTCGGCGAAACGCTCTTCTGCCGCCGCAAGCGCTTCGAGGCTCGCCTTCGTCATCCGTGGCGTCGCGAGCCTCGTGACGAGAGCCTCCAGCTCCGCCCGCACCATGAACGCCTGCCGCAGCTCGTCCCGCACGATCTGCCGGACCCGCACGCCGCGGTTCGGCACGAACGAGACGAGCCCCGTCGCAGCGAGCCGCCGCAGCGCCTCGCGCACCGGCGTCCGGCTGACCTCGAACCGCTCCGAGAGCTGCTCCTGCCGCAGGACCGTTCCCGGGGCGAACTCCCCCGAGATGATCGCGTCCTCGAGCGCGAGCGCGATCTCGTCGGCCTTGGTGCCGCCTTCCTCCGGTGCGATCAGCTCCGAAATTGGGCGGCCTCCGTGGAGCCCTCGAGCGCGAGCGTCGAGCTCTCGCCCAGAGCCTGGATCACGGCGTCGAAGTAGCCGGCGCCCACCTCACGCTGATGCCGAGTCGCGGTGTAGCCGTGCTCCTCTGCCGCGAACTCGCTCTCCTGCAGCCGCACGTAGGCGCTCATCCCCTCGGACGCGTAGCCGCGCGCGAGCTCGAACATCGCCGCGTTCAGCGAGTGGAACCCGGCCAGCGTCACGAACTGGAAGCGGTAGCCGAGCTCCGCGAGCTCCTCCTGGAACCGCGCGATCTGCGAGTCGTCGAGGTGGCGTCGCCAGTTGAACGACGGCGAGCAGTTGTACGCGAGGAGCTTGCCCGGGAACTCGTCGTGGATCGCCTGCGCGAACTCCCGCGCCTCGCCCATGTCAGGCGTCGAGGTCTCGAACCAGACGAGGTCCGCGAGGGCCGCCGCCGCCCGCCCGCGCGCGATGCAAGCGTCGAGGCCCTCGCGCACGCGGAAGAAGCCCTCCGGAGTCCGCTCGCCGGTCAGGAACGGCTCGTCCGCCGGGTCGGCATCGCTGGTGATGAGCGTCGCGCTCAGCGCGTCGGTTCGAGCCACCAGTACGGTCGGTACGCCGCAGACATCTGCCGCCAGCCGCGCCGCCGCGAGCATCCGCAGAAAGTGCCCGGTCGGCACGAGCACCTTCCCGCCGAGGTGGCCGCACTTCTTCTCCGACGAGAGCTGGTCTTCGAAGTGCACGCCCGCCGCGCCGGCCTCGATGAACGCCTTCATGACCTCGAACGCGTTCAACGGCCCGCCGAAGCCCGCCTCGGCGTCGGCGACGATCGGCGCCAGCCAGTACGTGTCGGTGTCACCCTCGGCCGCGTGGATCTGATCCGCTCGCAGCAGCGCGTTGTTCAGGCGGCGCACGAGCGCCGGCCCGCTGTTCGACGGGTAGAGGCTCTGGTCGGGATACGTCTGCCCCGAGAGGTTGGCGTCGGCGGCGACCTGCCAGCCGCTGAGATAGATCGCCTTCAGGCCCGCATTGACCATCTGCACCGCCTGCCCGCCGGTGAGGGCGCCGAGAGTCGGAACGTACGGCTCGGTCTCGAGCAGCCTCCGGAGCCGCTCAGCACCGAGACGCGCGAGCGTGTGCTCCACGTGCACCGTTCCCCGCAGACGCTCGACATCTTCTTGCGAATACGGCCGTTCGATTCCGTTGGTGCTCATCAGTCCTCCAAGGCGTCGCTTGCGATGCCGACATTCAGGACTTGCGGGCTTTGCCCGTGCGTCCGTCTGAAATGACCGGTCGATGCGTTAGCCCTCATCCGAATCCGCTTCTAGGACGTCGTATGCGGGCAGGGTCAGGAACTCGATGAAGTCGTCGCCGAGGGCGAGCTGCTCGAAGATCTCGTGCGCGTCGTCCGCTCGGCTCTTGTCGTAGACCTCGTTGCCGAAGGTCTCGCGCAGGCTCTGCAGCTCCTCGTCGATCACTTCGCGCACGCGGTCGCGCCCGAAGCGGCCGTGACGGATCCACTGCCAGACCTGCGAGCGCGCGATCTCGGCGGTCGCAGCGTCCTCCATCAGGTTGTAAATCGCGGCCGCACCTGTCCCGCGGAGCCAGGACGACAGGTACTGGATCCCGACGCTGACGTCGTTGCGCAGGCCCTCCTCGGTGACATCGCCCGGTGTGGCGGCGACGTCGAGCAGCTCGGCGGCGCTGACCTCGACCTCGGGTCGCTGCCGGTCGAGCTGGTTCGGCCGGTCGAACTCCGCGAGCGCGACCTCCACGAGGTCCGGATGCGCAACCCACGTGCCGTCGAAGCCGTCGCCCGACTCGCGCTGCTTGTCCTCGCGCACCTTCGCGATCGCCTTCTCGTTCAGCTCGGCGTCCTTGCGGCTCGGGATGAAGGCGGCCATCCCACCCATCGCGTGAGCGCCGCGCCGGTGGCACGTCTTGACGAGCAATTCCGTGTAGGCGCGCATGAACGGCGCCGTCATCGTCACGCTGTTCCGGTCGGGCAGGACGAACTCCGGCCGGTCGTGGAACTTCTTGATGACCGAGAACATGTAGTCCCAGCGGCCCGCGTTCAAACCGGCCATGTGCTCGCGCAGCTCCCAGAGGATCTCGTCCATCTCGAAGGCGGCGAGGATCGTCTCGATCAGCACCGTTGCCCGGATCGAACCGCGCTCGAGCCCAAGCGTGTCCTCGCTCTGTGCGAAGACGTCGTTCCAGAGTCGCGCCTCGAGGTGGCTCTCGAGCTTCGGCAGGTAGAACCACGGCCCCGCGCCGCGGTCGAGCAGGCGCTTGCCGTTGTGGAAGACGTAGACGCCGAAGTCGAACAGGCTCCCGGAGACCGGCTCGCCGTCGACCTGGAAGTGGCGCTCGGGCAGGTGCCAGCCGCGCGGGCGGACGAGCAGCGTCGCCGTCTCGTCGTTCAGGCGATAGGTCTTCTCCTGGGTCTCGAGCTCGATCGTCCGCTCGATCGCGTCGACGAGGTTCGCCTGGCCCTCGACCATGTTGGCCCATGTCGGCGAGTTCGCGTCCTCGAAGTCGGCCATGAACATCTTCGCGCCGGAATTGAGCGCGTTGATGACCATCTTCCGGTCGGTCGGGCCGGTGATCTCGACGCGGCGGTCCTGCAGGCCGGCCGGCACCGGCTCGATCATCCAGTCCGACTCGCGGACGTCGCGAGTCTCCGGGAGAAAGTCCGGCAGCTCTCCTTGATCGAGCCGCTCCTGCCGCTCGGCCCGGGCCTGGAGGAGCTCGAGCCGGCGCGCGCCGAAGCGGCGCTCGAGCTCGGCGACGAACTCGATCGTCTCCGGGGTCAGGACCTCGTCCTGGCGCGGCGCGGCAGCCGCCGCGATCTCGGCTCCGGCGACGGTTGGCACAGGACTATTCCGCGCCGTGGTCGCGCTCGCAGAAGTCCGGGCACGTGCAGGGCGCCGACTCCGCAGCGGTGACGACGTAGCGCATCCGGCTTTCGCGGTGCGCCGGCCGGCGGTCGGCCGTGTGGCCGTTTCCGTTGAGCCGTACGCGGTCGCGAAGTCTCGAAAGCAGGCGGGTCATCGCGTCATTCTCCCAGATTTCGGATCCGAAGTCGAGTGCTCATAGCCGATTCCCACACATTTGGCCAGGGAAACACCGGCTTTTGGATCCAAATTTGCTACCCGCTGTGGCGGGTGATGAAGTCCAGGACGCGGTTCCAGGCGTCGTCTGAGGCTCGCTGGAACTCCTCTTGCTTGCGGTCGAAGAAGCTGTGCGGCGCGCCGTCGTACGAGACGAGCTCGTGCTCTACCCCGGCCGCCTCGAGCGCCTCCTCGAACTCCGCATTGGCCTCGGCGGTGATGTGCGCATCGGCGCCCGCCTGCAGGGCCAGGATCGGCGCGGCGATCTCACTCGCGCGCTGGATCGGGCCTGGACGGCCGCTTCGCTCCCCGGGGACACCGTAGAAGCCGATCGCGCCCGCCAGCCCGTGACCTCCCGCAGCCGCGAGCCACGAGTGGTGACCGCCGAAGCAGAAGCCGAGCGTGAACACGGCACCGCACCCCTCGCCGCGCAACCACTCGACCGTGGCTCGCACGTCCGCCTGGATGCCCTCCGGAGTGGTCTGGTCGACATGCTCGCGGTACTCGAAATCCTCGTCCCGCTTCCCCACGCCGGCCGTGCGGCCGAAGTAGTCGATTGCCACCGCCCGATGCCCGCGCTCGGCGAGGCGCAGCGCGAGCTCCTCGTAGAAGCGGTAGAGCCCCCGCACGTCCGGCAGCACAACGACACAGCTGCCAGTCGGCTCGTCGGGCTCGGCCACGAAGGCCGCGAAACGGTTTCCGTCGGCCGCTTCGAGCTCGAGCTCCCGGTAGGAGACCGCCGCCCCCGAGATCGCGGGGATTGGTGGCGAGGAGTCGAGCTCGAAGCACACGCCGCGAGCCTAACGGGGAACGCTAGTAGCCGGAGCTGTAGCGTCCGCCGCCGGTGCTTGCCGTCGTCTTGCCGGGCGATGCGACGTGCCACGTGAAGCTCTTGCCGCCGAAATTGTCGGAGACGCCGTTGCCGCTGACGCTCTTCGGCGAGTTGTCCTCGGCGAAGCGGTAGAGGGGCTTGCCGTTGAAGGTGACCTGCGTCTTGCCGTCCGGCCGCATGACGGTCCCGAGCGACAACCCGGAGCCGCCCTGTGGGCTGCCCTTCACGGTCAGCGGCAACCAGATCGAGGCGCAGCTGCCCGTGCAGCGGATGGCTCCGCCCTTTTCCTGGGCGGGGCTGTAGAGCGCGAAGCCCTTCGAATCGACCAGCACCTTGCCGACTCCGGAAACGGAGGCGAGCGAGACGGTGTCCGTGACGCTCTGGCCGCCGGCGCTCTTGCTGTGGCCGGAGGTCGAGCCGCATCCCGCGAGAACCGCGGCGATGATCGCGACACCTGAGAGTGAGATCGTTCTGTTCATGACTATCAATACGGAAGTGACGCGTCTCTGGATCTAGCGCGCTAGCCTCTCGCCGAGTCGTGCTCGACCCGGATCTCGCTTCCGTGCTCCTCGCCTTCGTGCTCGCCGGCGCCCTCGCGGTGCCCGGCCTCCGCAAGGCCCTGCGCCGCGGCGAACGCTTCTGCGAGTCGTGCGGCAGGCGCATCCTCCTCGGCGAGCGCACATGCGACTGCGACTTCTGAAGGACGGCTTCCCGAACCCGCGCGAGCGGCGCGTCTTCGCGGGGTATCTCCTCGCGGCCGCGGTCTACATCGCGATCGGCGTCGCCGTGACCGACTTCCTGCTCTCGTTCTGGGTCGGCGTCGCGTACATCGTGCTCGCCGCCTGGGCGGTTCCAACCATCGTCCGCCGACTCACATGAGCTGGGCCGCCCACGACCTCGAGCCCTACGCCTTCCAGCGGCACCTGAAGCTGAAGGTCGCGTTCGTGCCGCTGCTGATCGGCTCCTACTCGCCGGACATGATGACCAAGTGGTTCGTCTACGGGATCCACCTTGGCCCGTGGGATCTGAAGGCGAGCGACCCGGCGAAGTTCCACCGCGGCTGGCCCGGCTTCGGCTTCACGCACTCGTTCATCTACGGGCTCGTGATCGGCCTGATCATCTGGAAGGTCTTCGGGAGCAAGCTCTGGGGGCTGAGCTTCATTGTCGGCCAATTCGCCCACGCGCTCACGGATACCGGCGACACCGTCGGGACGATGCTGCTCTTCCCGTGGACGTTCCATTTCCACCTGGGCGCCTGGGCCTACGCGGGCCAGACCGGCCGGATGACCGACGCCGCCGCCTACTTCAGCGGGCTCGGGTGCATGTGGGACGCGGTCTGGATGGTCTACGGCTTCTACAGCTGGCGCGTCTTGACGGGCGACTTCTTCGACACGTACATCTTCAAGGGCGACAGCTTCTGGCCCTGGCTGAACCGCTGGGTGCCTCGCGGCGCCCTGTTGACGCTCTACCGCGCCGCGTTCTTCTACGGAAGCTCGCGCTGGATCGCCTGGACGATCTGGGCGCACGTGATCCACCACTACCCCTACGACCTGAGCTGGGGCGGCCCGCATTGGGTTCATGCGGCGCATCCCTGATAATCCCCGCATGAAGGGGTTTTTTGTTGCGGCGGCTCTGGCGCTGGCGCTGGTCCCGCAGGCCTTCGGCGGGATCGCGGAAGTGCGGGACGCGCACGGCCACCTGGTCTCGAACGGCGGCCAGGGCGCGTTCGGAAGCCTCAACGACGCGGGCTGGACACTCCGGTACGACTACGCCTCTAGCACGACGCGCGGCGTGCTGCTGCGCGGGGTCTCGCTGATCGGCGGGCTCGTCTACGCGGACCGGATGTTCGTGCCGGCTCACGGGCTGCGCGGCGCGCGGGTGACCGGCCTGGTCGTCAACGGGCACGCGGTGCGCGCAACGCCGAACAGGCTCGTGCCGGTCGGTCCGGGGAGCTACCTCGTCGTCCTCCAGGAGGCGGTCGTCCCCGGCGAGGGCAGCGGCGTCGTCGGGCTACGGCTCGTCGCGGGCGATTCGTCGCTCGGGCTCGATCCCGGGACCCAGCTCCTGGTCGGCCTGGCCCGCGCGGCGCAGGCGACCACGGTCCACACCCAGGAGCGGCTCTCCTGGCTCTCGCTCGGCATCACCGGCCACGCGCCGACGCTCGAGAACGCCGCGTTCCCGGAGCTCGCGCCGATCCCGAGCAACGGGACGCTCGGCAGCAAGGCGGTGGCGATCGCCGAGCGATACCTCGGCGTGCCGTACCGCTGGGGCGGCGCCGACCCATTCACCGGCTTCGACTGCTCCGGCTTCACGATGTACGTCTACGCGCAGCTCGGGATCGCTCTCACGCACTACACCGGTGCGCAGTTCTACGAGGGCACGCGCGTGCCGCCGGACCAGCTCCAGCCGGGCGACCTCGTCTTCTTCGAGCCGAGCGGTCGCGGGCCGCAGCACGAGGGCATGTACATCGGCAACGGCCAGTTCATCCAGGCGCCGCACACCGGCGATGTCGTCAAGATCTCGTCGCTCTCAGAGCCCTCGTACCAGTTCGGGTACGTGGGCGCCGTCAGGCCCTGGGCCTCCTGAGGCGCTGCAGTTCCGCCGCGACATCCCCACCGCTGAACGGAAAGAGGAAGAGCGCCCGCTCGTAACCCGCCCCGTCGATCACGAACGAGGCTTCGGTGTGCGAGACGTCGTGGACGGTGATCCCTCCGACCGTCGTCTTCCTGTCCAGGACGCCGATCTTGTAGCTCTTCCATACCCGCGAGAGCTGTGAGTACCGCCCCACCGCCCAGTGCCACGCGGGCACCAGGCGCCACTTCCGCTGGTCGCTGCTGAAGGCCGTCCGCGAGTCGGCCCACGGGTCGACGCTGACTGCGACGATCGCGGGCCTCTCCGCCCTCGGCGTCTCCGCGACGGCCTGGTTCAACTCCTTCGCCTCGAGCGGACACAGGGTCCGGCAAACCGGATCGATGAAGGTGACGATCACCGGCCGTCCACGGAACCGCTCCAGCGAGATCGGGGCTCCATGCGCATCCGCCAGCCGGAAGTCGGGCGCCGGCTCCCGCCCGGCTGCCCAGGCGGCCGCGGGCCGGCCGGGAAGCGTCGAGACCGCGGCCGGCGCTCGCTGACTCGAGTTGCGCAGGAGGGCGATGCCGCCGCCAAGCACGACGCCGAACGCAAGCGCCGCGAGGATCCACTGCCACAGCGGGATTCTCAAGAAGCTCTTAGGAGCCTCTAAAACCGATCTCATGACCGCCGTCGATGATACGCCGCATGACGATCACGACATTCACCATCCTGAACGGCATCATCGCGCTCGGGCTGCTCGCCGGATTGGCCCTGGTCATGTCCGTGGCCCATCGCGCCGCGGGGTCAGACAGCGAAGGCAAGGGCCACTGGACCGAGCCGCTCGAGCTCGAGCACGTTCGCGTCTTGGACGAAAAGCCCGAGCTCGAACGCGCCGCGTAGCGCTTCGTCGGGCGTCTCCCGGCTTAGCCTCGGAGGCGCCCGCACGTACTCGCTTGCTAATTCACGCGGCGTCGTGTCAAGATGCCGCCCGCAGTGATCTGGAAGCTCGCCGGGGCAGGCCTTGGCGTAGCGGTCGCGGGTACCCTCATTGGCTTTTACATCTCCAGCTGGCTGCTGAGCGCGCCTCCGACTCTGCGAGCGCAGACGAGCAGCTCGGGAGCGAACATCACCATTCAGACCGTCGCCGCGGTCGGCCCTAAGGCCCCGAACCACGACTGGGTCTCCTATCTCGTCCAGAAGCCGTCCGGGACCTGGGAACGCAGCACGATCTGGACGGTTCCCGCGAACACGCTCGTGCACGTGACCGTCTACCAGTTCGACGGCGACAGCGGACTCCGCAACCCCTTCCTCGCGAGGACCCAGGGGCTCGTCGGCACCGCGACCCTGGACGGCAAGCCCTTCGCCCAGATCAATCCGGACAACGCCTCGCACACGTTCGCCATCCCGCAGCTCGGCGTCCTGGTGCCGCTCGAGGGCGTCCCCGACAAAGCCAAGAACCAGTGCGGCTTCGCCCCTTGCGACCCGAAGACGATGGCCCACCAGACGATCACGTTCACCTTCCGCACCGGGAAGAAAGGCAAGTACCGCTGGCAGTGCTTCGTCCCCTGCGCCGCGGGGTTCATGTTCGGCTTCGGCGGACCGATGCAGACGATCGGCTACATGGACGGCTTCCTGAACGTGGTCTAGGCGATGGCTGCGGTCGCTGAGAGCCGGTCGGGCGGCGTCCACCACGGCCGGCGCGTCTTCCTCCTTTGGGTGGTGCTCAGCGCGGCCGTGACTCCGGTCGCCGCGCTCGTCATCGGGCCGCTGATTCCGCCCGGCAACGGCAGCGAGCAGGCGCAGGGCCAGGTCTTTGACAACCAGGTGCTGATCGGGGTCTCCGCGCCGGTCCTCGTCTTCGTCGTCCTGATGCTGGCCTACACCCTGATCGCCTTTCGCCAGCGTGACGCCGTCGCCGCCGGACCGCCGGTACGGGGTGACGCAGGGTTCCAGCTGCTCTGGATCGTCATCACTACTACGACGGTGCTCGCGCTTGCCGGCTTCGGCACCTACGAGCTCGTGAAAGACGGCGCCGGCGGCGGCCAGGGCCCGAGCGCGACGTTCCTCCCGGCCGCGCATGACAAGGCAATGGACGTCCAGGTGATCGGGCAGCAGTGGGAGTTCACCTACCGCTATCCGTCCTTCGGCGGGCTCGAAACACCGCATCTCTATCTTCCGGCCAACACCTTGATCCGGCTGCACGTCACGTCTCTCGACGTGATCCATTCGTTCTGGGCGGTCAACCTCGGCGTGAAGGCGGACGCGAATCCCGGAACGGACAAC
>Ga0307282_10000321_pt1 | contig 14699 bp, 14 predicted proteins | sample ER_DNA_121_FD_194475 | JGI IMG/M metagenome (GOLD analysis project Ga0307282, IMG submission 194475) | Bulk soil microbial communities from the East River watershed near Crested Butte, Colorado, United States - ER_DNA_121 | ecosystem: Environmental > Terrestrial > Soil > Floodplain | place...
CCTTGCCCGCGACGAACCCGACTGCGAGGTTGTCGCCCCATGGCTCACGCAGACCAGCGATCGCCCTCCCCCCGGGACCTGCCCTGAGCATCCCGACACCTGCCAGGCGCGACAGCTCTGCGGCGTCAAGGTTGTGAGCACCGTTGAAGTCGGCGGTGACGCCGCCCCAAAGTTCGAGGCCCGGACTCGAGGCGATGCCAGACCAGAGCTTTTGGCCCTCGCTCGGGTCGGGGATTCGTGCGGACTCTCCACCCTCGACGCGCCCCGCCCTCCACCAACGGTCGTCCTGGATGCGTTCGAAGCCGACCTGCTCGAACAACTGGGCGGCTTCGAAATTGCCGGTGGCAAGGCGCATCTCGCGAAAGCTCTGCTCGCGCGCCTCGGCGATTGCTGATCTGAGCATGGTGCGCGCCAGTCCTTGCCGGCGGTGAGTGCTCGCCACGCGCAGGCCCTCGTACCAGATCAAACCTGATGAATAGGGACGCAGGCGCTGAACTCCAACCACGACTCCATCCAGCTCGATGGCCTGGAAAGCGGCGCCGGCATCGGAAACCCAATCGTCGAAGACTCGAGGCACGTAGTCGTGCCCACCCCAGACATCACGGGTGAGCTCGACCACGCGTTCGCGGTCGGTGGCCCGCACGGGCCGAATCAGGACGTCGTTCGTGGTCGCCAATGCGCGATCCCTACCAGCGTCATACCGCCATCGAAAACCAGCTCGCCCGCTTCTTCGACCAGCAGCTCGGTGAGGATCGCGCGGGCCTTGGGCTCGTCCCAGTCCGAGCCGATCAAGGCCCGGCAGTCGGCGAGCGCGTCATCGATACCTGCGTAGCGCTGGCTGATCGGGTACCTGATGAAATTGACGTTCGGAGCGATCCCCATCTCGATCAGAAGCATGAAGAGGTCGGTGAAGCGCGGGACGCGCGGCCCGTCCCCTTCCGACATCTGCTGGCGGATAACGACAGCCGGGTGCTGGAGGGGTTCTTCACGCAACATGAGAAAGATCCGCTCGCGTGCCGATCTCTCCATCTTGGCGATAAAAGGGACCGGATCCTCCACTCCGTACAAGACATGGCAGCAGATCACAAGGTCGGCCTGGACGACTGTTGCGTCCTCCCACGTGCTCGCGACCACAGTCATGTTGTCGCGAGGCGGGATCTGCGCGCGCATGCCCTCGGAGGGCTCGACCGCGGTGACCCACTCAAGCTTCTCGGCGAGGGGCACGGCATGGCGCCCGGCGCCCGCGCCGACGTCGATGAGGGTCTTGGTTGGCGAGAGGTAAGGTGCAAGCACGTCAAGAAACTCGTCAACCCTGGAGCGCGTCGAGCGGGCGTAGCTCGGCGCCCGGCGGTCCCAGTACGACGAGTCGCCGTGGCTGCCGGCAGCCGCAGTCCGCTCTTCGACCAGGCGCCTCCAGTGTTCCGCCCATAAGGCTTCCGTCGGGCTCGTGGTGTCTTGCATTGAAAATCGAGGCTACCGCATACCCGATGCCAACGTCGCTTGTGCGGTTTGTCGGCGATTCGCAGGCGGTTTTTAACACTGCTGGGGATAACTCGGGGACAAACCACGCCCTTAAAGGGATTTACGGGGGCTGGGTACGATAGGCGGCACCGTGGCCGGCCCCGCACCAAATGAGTTCACAGCTGCCGAGTCGGCAATGCTCGAGCGCTATTTCACCAACCTCGACCGGCCCGTATTTGCCCTTCGGAACCTGCCCGAGGTGGTCAAGGGGGCCCTCTTCTCACGCTATTCGCGAACCGAAAAAAGCCTCCGTCGGGTGCTTCTCGACGAGTTCATCAACGAGCCCGATTCTGGTTTCGAACAGCTGGCAGGGACGCAAGCCGGCGCCGACGACATGGTCGCCGTTCGGCGCGCCGAGGAGTTCTACGAGCGCGTCCTTGTCGGCTACGGCGATGACTCGGTGGCAGAGCTGGCGGGCGCCCACGTCGCGGTGGAGAGGGTCTCGACGCTCGCTGCCAAAGCGCTAGAGGACAGCCGGATAGGCATCTCGCCGCTTGAGAAGTCGACCCGCTACGTTCGATTTGACCGATTGGGGCCGGATGGCCGGTACCTCTTCCATCGTGGCCCCGAGCTGGCGCACCCCGACTACGAGATCTCAGCCGACGCGCTGTTCAACTTCTACAGCGAGATGATCGAACCGCTCACCGCTTCGATACGTGAGCGGTTCCCGCTCGAGGAGGGGGAGACAGACCGTGCTTGGAAATCGGCCACCCGAGCGAAAGCGCTCGACATGCTCCGCGGGTTGCTGCCTGCCGGAACGCTCACCAACCTTGGCCTGTTCGGCAACGGTCGCGCGTTCGAGTACCTGATCACCAAGATGGCGGCAAACGAGCTGCCGGAATGTAGGCGAATCGCAGTCGACCTCCACCACGAGCTCGAGCTTGTCATCCCTTCCTTCGTCAAGCGGGCGCTCGACGATCGATACGGCGCGCCGGCTGCTGAGCGCATGTCGAGGATCCGATCCAAACTCGCCGGCATTTCGAAGCGTTCGGGCCGCACAGGATCGGGGCCAAGCGTCACCCTGCTCGAGCACGACGCTGACGCCGAGCGCAAGGTGGTGGCCGCTGCCCTCTTTCCCCACTCGGACGCGGGTTGGAAGGAGCTGGCCGGCGACCCCGCTGCTCTTCTCGAGGCGATGCTGGGCGACCGGACCAACCGCCGCCAGCGCGCGCCCCGGGCGCTTGAGCATGCCCAATACGCATTCGAGATCGTCGCCAACTTCGCGGCTTACCGAGATCTCCACCGCCATCGGATGCTCACCCAGGACCGGCAACTCCTCGGCACGACGCTTGGGTATGACGTGCCACCCGGCCTGGCCGAGCTTGGGCTGGAGGAGCGTTTCCGGGCCGCAATCGAGGCCGCCGCCGCCGCCCACGCTCGCATCGAGGGTGACGCCGGGCCGGCCCTCGCGCAGTACATGGTGCCACTCGCGTTTCGAGTCCGTTGGTACTTCCGAGTCAACCTGCGGGAGATCTACCACCTGTGCGAGCTGAGGACGACGCCCCAGGGCCACCCCGACTACCGCTGGGTCGCACAGGAGATGTTCCGCCTGGTCAGCGAGGTCCACCCCCGCCTCGCGCGGTACGCCCAGTTCGTGGACATGGGCCCGGGGGACGAGCTCGAACGCAGGCGGTCGGAGCGGCGGATGGACGAGAAGTTGAGCGCGCTGGACCGCAAGCAGTAAATCGGGGGCTGGTCGCCGCTTTGTCGGGTCCCTTGCTCTAGCATGGAGCGCCACGACTATGGAGGGAGAGGGTGAGATGTCGATAAATGAAACCTTGGTGCCCCGGGGGGCTGAGCGGAGAGGCGATGGACGGCGTTCAACGGTCGAGCGCAGGTTTGGCGAGAGACGGGATCCGGTTCGCGCAGCTGCCGGGCGCCGAGTCCTGTTTCCATTCGACAGGCGGATCGCCGAACGCCGCGCCCTGGAGCGCCGCGAATCCTGGCCCGAGCCGAGTCTCTAAGCACCTGGCGGCGGCCTCGCGCACGTCGCGTCCCCACGCGGCGGCCCGCTCCCACGCCTTCGGCGCGGGGGCCCCAGCGGAGTGGCCGCCCTCCCCACCAGGTGGGGAGGGGTTGGTCCGGCTTTTGGGCCGGACCTAAGTAAGCATGGCCCGCCCGGCGCTAATCGTCCACGGCGGTGCGGGACAGGTGCCGGTGGCCGAACGCCCGCAACGCCAGGCTGCCGTGGAGCGCGCCCTGGCGGTTGGTTGGGCGCTTATCGGCGATGGCGCGCTGGCAGCGGTTGTCGCCGCCGTGCGGACCCTTGAGGATGAGCCTCTCCTCAATGCAGGGATCGGCGCTTGTCTCAACCTGGAGGGCGACGTCGAGCTCGATGCCGGGGTGATGGAGGGCAGCGAATTGCGCGCCGGCGGCGTGGCCGCTGTTCGCGACGTGCGCCATCCGATCGACCTTGCGGTTGAGGTGATGAAGGACGGCCGCCACGTGCTGCTGTCAGGCGACGGCGCGTCTCGCTTTGCGCGCTCGCACGGAGTTGAGATGTGCGATCCGTCAACGTTCATCATCGACAGGGAGCGGCAGCAGCACGGCGGAGAAGGTGACACGGTGGGAGCTGTTGCGAGAGACTCGCAGGGTCGCCTGGCAGTAGCGGTTTCCACGGGCGGCGTCCACGGCAAATGGCCGGGTCGCATCGGCGATTCTCCGATCCCGGGCGCGGGAATGTTTGCCGACGACAGGTTTGGTGCTGTCTGCGGAACCGGGCAAGGCGAGGCTTTCATGCGCCTTGCGTTGAGCCGGTTGATGGTGGTCGAGCTCGAGCACGGCATGGATCCGGCGGTGGTCGCCAATGGCGCTGTCGCCCTGCTCGGAACGGCGATGCACTCGGGTGGAGGCGTCATCGTCATCGGTCGGGAAGGCTCCCCCCAAGCGGCCTTCAACACTCCGGCAATGCCGTTTGCAATAGCGGAATGACGCGGGTCCGGTGATCTTGGTCACCTACCGCCCCATCCCCAACCCTTCCCCGGCGAGCGGGGAAGGGAGTTGTACTTGAGCGACTCGGTTAACACTGGGGAACTGATTGCCCTTGCCCTGAAGCGGGCTGGGACGCGGCACCTCTTTACCCTCAACGGCGGGCACATCTGGCCCATCCTCACCGGAGCCGCGGAGCACGGTATTCGCATCATCGATTTCCGCCACGAGCAGTCGGCCGCTTTTGCCGCCGAGGGGTGGGCGAAGGTAACTCGCGAGTGCGGGGTTGCCGCTGTCACTGCAGGGCCCGGCGTCACCAATGCAACGTCGGCCCTGGCCCAGGCTCAGTCGGGTGACAGCCCGATCTTTCTAATCGGCGGCCGCGCTCCGGTGGCGCGCTGGGGCATGGGCTCGCTCCAGGAGATGGACCACGTCGCTGTTGTGAAGAGCATCACGAAAAAGGCGGTAACGCTCGCATCTGCCGACGAGGCCTACAGCGCCGCCGCCGAGTGCATGCGCGTTGCTCTCAGCCGGCGCACCGGCCCGGTGTTCATGGACGTCCCGATCGACACCTTCTTCAGCGCCGCGGACGTGCCAGAGGCGACAGAGCACCTCACGCCCGACCTTGGACCATCACCCGACCCTGATGCGATCGCGCACGCAGCCCGCCTCATTCGCTCTGCGGAACGGCCGGCCGTGATCGCCGGCGGCAGCGTTTGGTGGTCGCGCGCGGAGGACGAGCTCACCAGGTTGGTGGAGGTCGCGCACCTTCCGCTTTGCGTCAACGGCATGGCGCGCGGCGTGTTGCCACGAGGCCACCCCCTTTTTTTCCCACGGGCGCGCGGCCCGGCGCTCGGCGAGGCGGATCTCATTCTCGTTATCGGGGTGCCGCTCGACTTTCGGTTGAATTTCGGACAACCCCCGGTGTTCGCGGATGGCGCCAAGCTCGTGGTGATCGACGTCGACGACCACCGCAAGCACCGCAGCGCCGAGGTCGCGATTTATGGCGACCTGAAGGCGGCTCTCGCGGCGTTGGCCGGTGCTGCGGCCGGCGCTCCCGAACGCGAGGAGTGGCTCGAAAAGCTCCGAGATGCGGAAGCTGCTTCAAGGAAGCGCGACGAGTCGATGACGACGTCCGACTCGTCACCTGTTCACCCGGCCCGCCTGATCGCCGAGGTGGAGCGGTTCAGCGATCCCGACGCGATCTTCGTCGGTGATGGTGGTGATTTCGTCTCGTTTGCGGGCCGGCTCCTGGAGCGTCCCCGACCCGGGCTGTGGATCGACCCAGGTCCTTATGGCTGCCTTGGTTCCGGGCCCGCCTATGCGATGGCCGCCAAGCTGGCTCACCCGGACCGCCAGGTGATCTTGCTTTCAGGCGACGGCGCGTTCGGCTTTTCGGCGATGGAGTTCGACACGATGGTCAGGCACAGGATCCCGGTCGTGTGCGTGATCGGCAATAACGGGATCTGGGCGCTGGAGAAGCACCCGATGATGAGCCTGCTGGGCGTCAGCATCGCCGCCGACCTCGGGCCTCGGACGCGCTACGACAAGGTGGTCGAAGCACTTGGCGGTTACGGGGAGCTGGTCGAGCGCCCTGACGAGATAGGGCCCGCTCTAGGGCGGGCGTTCCGATCCGGGCTGCCGGCGTGCATCAATACAATCTGTGATCCCGATGCCGAATATCCGCGATCATCAGTCCTGATGTGAGGAAGACCGGATGAGCGCCGTCAAGCAGGTCGTCGAAGCAGACGAATGGCGCACCGCTCAGTCGCAATTCGACAAGGCTGCCGAGATCATCAAGCTCGAGCCCTGGTTGCGGGAGGTGCTTCGCGAGGTGCAGCGCGAGTTCACCTGCAACTTCCCCGTCAAGATGGACAACGGCCATTTGCGGATCTTCACGGGCTATCGCGTCCAGCACAACATCAACCGCGGACCGGCAAAGGGCGGAATCCGCTACCACCCTGACGTTTCCCTGAACGAGGTCAAAGCGCTGGCGATGTGGATGACTTGGAAGTGTGCGGTGGTCAACATCCCGTTCGGTGGCGCGAAGGGCGGCATAATCGTGAACCCGAAAGAGCTGTCGCTCAACGAGCTCGAGCACATGACGCGGCGCTTTGCCACTGAGATCTCGATTCTCATCGGTGCGGATCGGGACATCCCAGCCCCAGACGTCAACACCGACGGCCAGACCATGGCCTGGATCATGGACACGCTATCGATGCATCTCGGCTATTCAGCCCCCGCGTCGGTGACCGGCAAGCCCATCGAGGTGGGCGGCTCGCTGGGTCGCATCGAGGCGACTGGCCGGGGCGTGACCATCTGCGCTATGGCTGCGCTCGAACACCTCGGGAGGCTTCCGCACCAGACCCGCGTCGCGGTGCAGGGATTTGGGAATGTCGGCAGCATCAGCGCCAAGCTGCTCGAGGAATCGGGTTGCACGGTGGTCGCTGTGTCCGAGGACTACGGCGGCATCTACAACCCACTCGGACTTTCCATCAAGCGAGTCCTCGAATATCGCGCCCGCGAAAAGACGCTGCGTGGTTTTCCCGGCGCGCAAGAGATAGGCAACCAGGAGCTCCTGGGCGTGGATTGCGACCTGCTCGTACCAGCCGCCATCGGGAACCAGTTGACTTCTCGCAACGCGCGCGATGTCAAAGCGAAGCTCATCGTCGAGGGTGCGAACGGCCCGACGACGCCGGAAGCCGATGAAATCTTTCGCGAGCGCGACATCTTCCTCATCCCCGACATCCTTGCGAACGCCGGCGGCGTGACTGTCTCCTATTTCGAATGGGTCCAGGACCTGCAGTCTTTCTTCTGGTCCGAGCACGAGGTCAACCAGAAGCTGAAGGCGATTCTGTCGCGCGCGTTCAGCGAAGTGCTGAAGACGAAGATCGAGAAGAAGCTCGACATGCGAATGGCCGCCTACGTGCAGGCAGTCTCGCGGGTGGCCGGCGCCACGCGTGAGCGAGGCTTGTACCCCTAAATTTCTCTGGTTCTGAAGCTCCAGACGCTCAGGGCGAGCATCAGCGCGAACCAGACGACCACCCACGCGAGGAACTGGATCGGCGGTGGGTTGATTGCGGCGAATGGATTGGCGCTTGCAACTTCGCCGCCAGCCCGGAGCGCTGCCAGGACTGCGTCGGGTTCCATCGCATAGACAGCTCCGCGCCAGAGGCCGTCGGTGGGGAGGAGCAAATGGGTGATGGTGCCTACGTTCTGGACCGATTCGTTCTGCAGCGCGGTTCCGATGTCGCCGACGATCCCGCCGATCCATCCCATCAACCACGCGACCAGCGCGATCACGCCCCCCGTGATGCCCGACAGGCGCGTGGAAAGAAGGAGGCCAAGCGAGAGGAGGGCCAGGCCTTCGGCTCCGACATAGATGACAAGTTCGACGGGGTGTGGCGGCACGTATCCGGTCGCCCAGTCGACGGCCGTCAGCTCGAGAAACGCGGATCCGGCAGCGTAGATCGCCACCAGCACCGCCAGGCCGAGCCACTTTCCGATCACGACGTCACTGCGGCGCACGGGACGGGCCAGAACCGATAGCAACATTCCGCTCTCGACCTCGCTCGAGATGAGCGGGCCCGCCACCACTGCAGCGCTCAATGCGAGCACGCCGCTGTACATGAAGGTCACAACGATCAGCAGCTGCGAGCTCAGCACCGCCACCTCGGCTTGCGAGAGCAGCGAGCCGTCGCTCCTTGGGATCGTCGCGATCTTGTTGAAGCCCCAACCCGAAACTCCGACAACTATCAAGGTGAGGATCAACAGCGCGAGCAGGAGCCGGCGACGGGATGCCTCCTGCACCGTGAGCCGAGCGATGACGAGTATTGGCGGCATCCTCTAGGTTTCCTCCTCCTCATCCAGGAGCTCGAGGAATCGGTCTTCGAGGGTCTGATGACGCGGAGCCACCTCGTAGACCCGGCCGCCAAGCCCGACGATTGCGGCGACCAGCTCAGGGACCCTGTCCATCGGGAGATTGGCGAAAGTCAGCTGGTCGCCCTCTTCGTCGACGCGCCCGAACTTCGCGAGCCTGGTCACGTCCTCGGGCGCCAGTCCACTGGCCCGCACGCGCACCGTGGTCCCGCTGAGGAGCTGGTCCATGGTGCCTGCCGCGATCACCCGGCCGTGGTCGACGACCGCCACGCGGTCGCATATCTGCTCGACCTCGCTGAGGAGGTGTGAGTTGAGGAATACCGCGGTCCCTCGCGACGCGAGGCCGCGGATGATCTCCCGCACATCGTGGCGGCCGACAGGATCGAGCGCCGAGGTGGGCTCGTCGAGGAACACGAGCTCAGGCTCGCCCAAGAGGGCCACCGCAAGCCCGAGACGCTGCTGCATTCCCTTCGAGAACGTCCCCACTTTGTCGCCGGCACGCTGGGTGAGGCCTACGGTGTCGAGCGCTGTCGTTATCTCGTCGTTCCAGCTGGAGCGTGGGAGCGGCGCCAGCTCGCAGTGAAGGGCGAGGACCTCTCGCGCGGAGAGCCAGCTCTGATAGCGGAAGAGCTCCGGCAGGTAACCGATGCGGCGGCGGGTCTTCAAGTCACCGATCGGTTGGCCGAGCAGCCAGCCTTCGCCTGAGGTGGGTGAGATCAGACCGAGCAGCAGCTTCACCGACGTCGTCTTGCCGGCGCCGTTTGGTCCGAGGAATCCGAAGACCTCGCCGCGAGGCACGGTCATCGACAGGCCCGCAAGTGCGATCGTCTTGCCGAACCGCTTCGAGAGCTCGACGGTGTGGATGGCAGGCGAGCCAGCGGCCACCCCATCAGGAGTGGCCGCTGTTGAAATTTCGGCTAGCTCAGCCACCAACGCAGGCTAGTGCAAGTTATTGGCGACGTCCAGAATCGCGCTCTGCTTCAAGGGTCCCGCGACGCCATAGACGGTGTCGTTCTTGATCCAGATCACAGCGGCGCCGACTCCCGTGTTGTCGCCAAGTGCGACCCCATCGACTCCCTGGACCCGCACCTGGGTGGAGCTCACATACTCCACCGGGATCGGGATCGGCAGGGTGGTGCTGGGATCCTTGATCGCGCGGATCGCAGCGGCCAGCTTCGGCGACACTCCTGGCTGCGAAAGCAGGTAGTCCTCCAGCTGCTGGGTCGTGACGCCGCTCGAAGTGACCACCGGAGCGGTCGCGGCGCCAATGATCAGCTGGGGCAGGTTGAGCTTTGTTGTATCAGCTCCCGCGCCGGCGTTCAGGTTCCCGTAGATCACGACCACTGCCGGCCCAACTGTCACTGTGAGCTTCGAGCCGTCCATGCCGGCGGGCATCTTGGGCAGCGCCTTGCCGGCCTTGGCGGCTGCGGCCGCGGCTTTCGCAGCGTCGAATGTGAACACGCCGACGGCCTGTGGCATCGCCGCATAACTCACGGTTGTTGAAACGCCTGCCGGGAGGGTGGCGACCACCGGGACGTGCAGGCCAGAGACCGTCGCCGCCTCGGCTGCGCTGGTCACGAGCTGGGGAGCGGGCTCCTTGGTCCAGGTGAAGGCGCCGTATTCGCTGAGACCAGACAGCGACTGCAGGTCCGCGACGCTGACCGTGACAGGTTGCACCGTAGTCGGGTGGAAGAAGTTCAAGGCGTTCTGGGCGACACCTGTCACAACCAGAGCAACGATCACGGCAGCCGCTGCCAAGCTACCCAAAACGGGCCGTGACGCGGGGCGCATGATCGGCAACCGGATTCCGAACCGCGGCTGTGCCGCGGGGGTCGAGCGGACGCGATTGAGCGCCGCCGTCGCGTCGACCTTGACATCGGGCATGGCCAGCATGCTGGACACGGCCCGAGCGTCCTCGGCGAGCGACGCGTACCGCGACTGGCACTCTGCGCATGTCGCGTAGTGCCGGGTGTCCGAATCGGTAAGGGCGTCCTCGTCGTCGAACCTGCGACGAAGTGTTCCTTCAGAGAGATGTGCCACGGGTGACCTCCTTGCGCAGCGCGGCTTCCGCGCGCCTTAACAATGTTCCGATCTGTCCGATTCCGACGCCGAGTGCCTGCGCCACCTCGGCATAGCTGAGACCGCTGGCCCGGAGGACCAGCACTGTCGCGGGCTTGGTCGAAAGTCGAGCGAGGGCTTGACGAACCATTCGGCGGTCTTCGCTCGTTTCCAAAACATGCTGGGGATCCATCGTGCTGGCGCCCTCGTCAGTCGCCTGCGAAAGCTCACGTCGCTCTCTCCTGCGCCGGCCACGGACCCTGTTGAGCGCCTTGTGCGCAGCGGCCCTGTACAGCCACGCGGCGGCATAGGGGGCGCTGGCCGAGTGGAGCCGGTTGAAGTCGATGAAGACCTCTTGGGCGACGTCCTCAGCTTCGTGGGAGTCGGCAAGCACGCGGTTGGCGATGCCGGTTACCCGAGAGTATTCGGCAGCGAACAGTGCTTCGAACGCTTCGTCGTTCGACTTCACTGTTCCATTTCGCCTGCCGGCCTCCGAGACCGTCTCGAGGTTGACGCCCACCAATGATCAAGCACCGTTGAGGAGGCTTTTGTGACACGTCCGCGTTCCATTGCGGATCGGTCAGCCGGCGAGGGGCCTCCGGCGGCGGGAGCTGCGCGCGATCTCCTCTTCGACGATTGCGAAATCGTTGCGCGGCAGGGCGTGGATGTGGCCCTGGAATGCGAGAGTCCAGTGCTCGGGTGGCCACTTGCGAACGTAGTCGAGGCGGTAGGCAAGCTCCTTGGCCGGAATCCAGTCGATGTCATCGAGCACGACGTCCTGCCGTATGTGCACGCGCCAGGGATAGTCCTCGTCCCGGCGGGCGGAGCGCCAGATGGGCGTGTGGTCCTCGTACATCGGCGAGGCGACTGTGACGGTGGCAGCGAACGCCATCCTTCCTGTGACGTAGTACAGGACTCTGTCGCCCATGCGCATCGTCTCGACGCGACGTCGGTGGCGGCTCTTCAACCCCTGGATCGTGAAGCCCAGCTCGCGGGTCTTGCGGAAGTTGTCGGGCGAGCTGACGACCATCCAGTACTGCGACGATCGCCCTTCAGAGCGGCCTGACTTGCGCTTGCGCTTCGGCCGGCTCGGCTTGGGAGCCGGCTCCGTCCCCGCTTCCGCGATGGGCGCCTCCGTGACGGGAGCATCCGGGGTGGGCGTTTCGTCAGTCATGACGGCTGAGGTCCGAGGTCAACTGGCTCGGGGAGAAGAACAGTCAGATTGCGGATTTGCGCGACGTGCGCCATCTCGTGCCTCGTGACCAGCTGGCAGATGTCCAGCAGGGTCATTGCCCCACCGCGGGGATCGGTCACCGTCCGCTCCCATTCGTTCTTGCCCCAGCCGTGGAGCAGGTCCACCGTGCGGCGGCGGATCCTTGCGAAGTCCTCGATCGCCTCTTGCAGGGGCCTGTCGAGGTCATTGTCGTGGCCCGGGTCGATGGTCGCCCTTACATCGGCGGTGGCAAGACCGTCAAGGTGAGCGTGCCGGAGCAGCCCATCCACCTTCGAGCCCGAATCCAGGAGATGGAAAATGAGACTTCCCAACGTGGGAAAGGCGGGTCCGTGGCGGTATCGGAGGCGGGTCTCGTCCAACCCGAAGACGAGATCGTTGATGCGCTCGGGCACCGAGCTCATGAGGAGCACGGCATCTGCCGGAGACATCTCCTCCTGGAGTTCCACAGGCCAAACACTACATACTCAGATGGATGCAGCAGGTGCAGGTCGCTTGCGACAAGTGCGGGGCGGAATTGGTTCCGAACGCCGCCTATTGCGAACGATGCGGCACGAGGACGCGGCGAGCACGCCGCCTCGTGCGATTGGCAATCAGGGTCGAGCTGCTGTTCTTCCTGATGGTGGTGGGTGTGCTGGTGTCCTTCATCTGGACCTACTCCGCGCAGCGGTAAGCCGGTGAACGCCCCTGCGCGCAAAGCGGCGTTAAGGATGGGCCCTACTGAATGCACCCCTGAAGGGAAGAGGAAAGGTTAGCGCCTGTAGACGGCCCGACCCTCGACCTCGTCCTTGTTCAAGCGCTTGTTCAGGTGCAGGCCCTCGAGCAGAAACTCGATCACCGAGGCTCTCACCTCCGGGCGATCCGGCAAGCCGAGCTTCTTGAGCGCCCCAATCAGCTCGGGTAGGTCGCCGATGGCTCGCGTATAGGTCCGTGCGGGAATCCCTTCCCCGACCTCCAGCATCGATCCTTCTTCGAAACGACCAACGATGCCGTCGAACTGGGAAGGTGAGAAGTGGCGGCTGAACACAGCGCTGACCGCGCCGCGCTCCAACCGCGAAAGCACCTGCTCCTCCTTGCCTTCGTCAAGCGCCTCGATCTCGACGCGCCCGGCCGTCGATGAGGCCAGGAATGCAAGGTCGGTGATTCGCGGCACGGCGAGCGTCTCTCCCAACCGCGCGGCGCGGCGCACCGCGTTGCTCCCCAGGTTCTCGAAGTTCGCTATGGACATTCGCACTGAGACTCCCGATGACTGCGAGATGTGCGGGCTACGTCGCGCGAGGTGTGTGAGCTCCGCCACCATTTCCTTCATGAAAGTTGGGAAGATCAGCTCGAAGTCCTCGGGGACCGGGTGCCTCTCCGCCTCCATGATCTGCATCTCTTCGCTGGTCGTGAGCGGGTAGTGCGTACGGACCTGCGAACCAAAGCGGTCCTTCAGCGGTGTGATGATGCGACCCCGCGATGTGTAGTCTTCGGGATTCGCGCTCGCGATGACAAAGAGGTCTAGAGGAAGCCGTACGCGATATCCGCGAATCTGCACGTCCTTCTCTTCCATGATGTTGAGAAGCCCGACCTGGATTCGCTCGGCGAGGTCGGGTAGCTCGTTGATCCCGAAGATGCCGCGGTTGGTGCGCGGAAGCAGTCCGTAATGGATGGTCAGCTCGTCGGCCAAATATCGGCCTTCGGCAACCTTGATCGGGTCGACCTCACCGATGAGGTCGGCGATCGAGATGTCAGGTGTCGCGAGCTTCTCGCCGTAGCGCGTGTCACGATCGACCCAGGTCACCTCGACCTTGTCCCCGTTTTTCGCGACGAGGTCGAGGCAGCGCCTGCAGATCGGCGCGTAAGGGTGGTCGTTGATCTCGCAACCCGCGATCGCAGGAACCTGTATGTCAAGAAGGCTGACCAGCGAGCGCATGATCCGGCTCTTGGCCTGGCCACGCTCGCCGAGGAGGATGACATCGTGGCCGGAGATCACCGCATTGGCGAGCTGCGGTAGAACCGTCTCGTCATAGCCGACAATGCCGGCGAGGAGCGGCTCGCCCGAGCGCAGCCGCACGAGCAGGTTGCGGCGCATCTCCTGCTTGACTGTCTCTCGCACGTGCCCGCTGGCGCGAAGCTCGGCGATGGTCCGGGGCGCTGCGGCGGTCATCTCTCAGCACTATAGACAAGCAGATCCGTGAAGAGCCGGACCCCGTTCCGATCCCCCGCGAAAGCCGGGGACGCATGCGAAGCACCAGAGGGGTGGCCGGCCGAGCAATCACCAGAATGTGCCGCTCGCACAGTTAGACTGTCCGGCGCCTTGAGTCAATCGATCCGAGCTCGATACGAGGCCGCGCACGACGACGGCCGACCGCTGGTCGGCGGTCACCGTGGCAACCCCGCCGAGCATCCAGAAAACACGATCCGTTCGTTCCGCTCTGCGATCGCAGCCGGCTGCGATCTGCTCGAGTGCGATGTCCACCTGTCATCCGACGGACGCCTGGTGGTGATCCACGATCACACGCTGGAGCGGACCACCAACGGCAAGGGTCTCGTCCGCGATCACACCGCGGCAGAGCTTCGCAGGCTGGATGCGGGTCACGGCGAGCACATCCCGCTGCTGCAGGAGGTGATCGAGCTGGCGCTTGGCAAGGTAGGCCTGGTGATCGAGATCAAACAGGTCCCGATCCAGTATCCGGGCCTGGAGGAGAAGCTTGTGGCGATGCTGCGCCAGCTCGGCGCGGTGCAGGAGTGCGCCGCCGTCTCCTTCTATCACCCAGCGATTCGCTTGCTCAGGGAGATGGAGCCCAAGCTCCAGCTGGGCATCCTCGAGGGCGCGCGGCCGATAGATCCTGCGCGGTTGATGCGCGAAGCAGGCGCCGACGTTTTCTCACCGCACTGGGGAGCCATGGACACCCAGCTGGTCAAGGAGGTCCACAACGCGGGGGGCGCGGTTGGCGTCTGGACGGTAGATGACGAGATGGCAGTCGCGTGGTGCAAGCTGTGCCGCCCCGACTCGATCTTCACCAACCGTCCGGCTGAAATCGGGCCAGCCTTCAAAACTTAGGTACGGCCACTTAGGTCCGGCCTGAAGCCGGACCAA